>Ga0081540_1000067_pt1 | contig 115405 bp, 107 predicted proteins | sample TabmetS2T1R1_FD_71024 | JGI IMG/M metagenome (GOLD analysis project Ga0081540, IMG submission 71024) | Tabebuia heterophylla rhizosphere microbial communities from the University of Puerto Rico - S2T1R1 | ecosystem: Host-associated > Plants > Roots > Rhizosphere ...
CGCCGAGATCGGCACCGACATGCGCCAATTCCCAACAGCTGGTCATCTTCTGTCCTGGGCGGGTCTCATTCCGCGCCTAGACGAGAGTGCCGGCAAGCGGCGCTCCACCCGCGTCAGGAAAGGCGCCCCATGGCTGAAGCCTGTGCTGGTTCAATGTGCCTGGGCTGCGTCTCGCAAGAAGAACAGTTACTTTCAAGCTCAGTTCCTGCGGCTCAAAGCACGGTGTGGACCGAAAAAAGCCCTTATTGCCGTGGCGGCCTCGATCCTCACGACCGCCTACCACATGTTCGCTGACGGCACGTGCTACCAGGATCTCGGCGCCGACTATTTCGCCCGTCGTAACCCCACCCGTGCCGCAGCCAAGCTCGCCAATCGCATACGCAATCTCGGATTCCACGTTGAGATCAGGCCAGCTGCATGACACAACCCGAGGTCACGCAGGTTTCTGGATAGTTCCCCACCGGCCTTGCCGACCTGCAGCGGATGAAACGTTAGGCTACACTACGCCCGCGTTGTCGGCACCGAGGTCGGTTTTTCGTTGGTGCAGTCAAGCCCGTTGGATAGTTGGACCCGGGGTCCCTGGAGCACCTCAGCCTGTCGCCACGGGCCGTACATTGGCCCCGGAGCACGACCCGTAGAGTACTTATTTGCTGGGGCCCCCCGCCGGCGACGCGTTAGGAGGGAGCCGATGGAAGTCTTATACACCGAGTGCTGTGGTCTCGATGTGCATAAGGAGACGGTAGCCGCGTGCCTTCGGGTCGTAATGGACGGCAAGGTCGTGAAGGAGGTTCGCACCTTTGCGACGACAACGGCCGACTTGATCAAACTGTCGGTGTGGCTCGCTGAGAATAAGTGTACGCACGTTGCGATGGAGGCGACGGGTGTTTACTGGAAGCCCGTTTGGCACATCCTGTCCGACGGCGACTTCGAATTGGTGCTAGCGAACGCCGCGCATATCAAGAACGTGCCGGGCCGCAAGACCGATGTGAAGGATGCCGACTGGATATCGGACCTGTTGGCACACGGCCTGATCCGGCCAAGCTTCGTTCCAGATGGGCCGACCCAGGAAATGCGCACGCTTCTGCGCACGCGCAAACAGTTGAGCCGCGAGAAGGCAAGTCACATCTTGCGGATACAGAAGACGCTGGAAGACGCTAACATCAAGTTGGACTCGGTAGTCACCGACATCATGGGTCTGAGCGGGCGCAAGATGATCGAGGCGATGATCGCCGGCCAGACCGATCCTGGCAAATTGGCTCGTTTGGCCGATCCTCGGGTGAGGGCTTCACAGGAGTCCTTGCGCGAGGCCTTGCGGGGCCGTGTGACCAGGCACCATCGCTTTCTCCTTCGCCTTCATTTGCAACAGATCGACGCCCTCGATGACGCTATCGTCAAAATCGACCGGGAAGTGGAGGCCGGCATCGCGCCCTTTCGCACCGCCATCGAGCAAATAAGCACGATCCCGGGCGTCAAGGATCTAAGCGCGCGGGCAATCCTCTCCGAGATCGGCATCGACATGACGCGCTTTGCAAGCGATGCACATCTGATCTCATGGGCCTGCATCTGCCCGCGCAACGACGAAAGCGCCGGCAAGCGCCGCTCCAGTCGCATTCGCAAGGGTGCCCCCTGGCTCAAGACCACACTTGTCCAGTGTGCATGGGCGGCGGCGCGCACCAAAGGCAGCTATCTCCAGGCCCAATTCCACCGCATCAGGGCGCGACGCGGTGCCAAAAAGGCCATCGTGGCCGTCGCCGCCTCGATCCTCACGGCCATCTATCACATGCTCAAGGACGGAACCATGTATCAGGATCTCGGTCCCAATCACTTCCAGTACCGAGACAAGGAACGCCAGAAAAGGCGCCTCCTTCAGCGGCTAGCCGACCTCGGATTCGCTATGGAACTTGTGCCCCTCACCGCCAATGTTTCCCCGTAGTGAAAAGGCGCCCTGAGGAACTGGGGGAACCGACGAATGCTTTAGCTTTCGCTGGGTGGCCCGAAGGTCGCGCGCCCCGTCCTCCGAAGTCGATGACTATAAAATTTCCCGTCGCAAAGACTGCGCGAGGCGGGAACTACGGATTGCGAGCGCCCAGGTCTGGCAGACCTTCACGGCTCGACCAGGCCACTCCGCACGGCGTAGAGCACAATGCCAGCGGAGGACGACAGACCGAGTTTTCGCATCAGTTTTGCTCGGACGGCTTCCACCAAACTGACGCTGACGTTAAGGCGGTTGCCGATCTCTTTGTGGGTCTGACCGTCTGCGATCAGCCGCACCAAAAGTTGTTCCCGGTCACTAAGCGGTGACAGGGATGGGTTGGGGCACTGTCTCAGCACACGGTCGAGTAAGAGTTCGGATGCTCTAGGGGTGAAAAACGGCTTGTGCGCCGCCAGCAATTCGATCGCGCCGATAAGCTCGCGCTCGACATCAGATTTTAGCACGTAACCCCGCGCGCCAGCCCTTAAGCAGTCCTGAATACGCACTTCGCAATCGTGTACCGAGAAGATCAGGACCTCCGTATTCGGCAGGCGCGCGCGCATCTGTCGGGTTGTTTCAACGCCGTTGATCAGCGGCATCGAGTAATCAAGCACGGCAACGTCAGGTTTGGTCTCAACCGCTTTGCTGAGCGCTTCTTTGCCGTCGCCGGCCTCTGCCACCACTTTCCAGTCTGCTTGCGCCTCAATGAGCCTGCGGAGCCCGCAACGCACGATGTCGTGGTCGTCCGCAATAAGAATACGTATCATGTGGGAGCCGCCGTCGGATGGGTTCCCGTCAATGCGCTTGCTGGTAGTCTATGCATTCTCCCAGCTTGCGTCGGAGATTTCTCAGTACGTTTGCGGACATTCCCCCCTCGCGCGTGTCTAATCTAGTTAACACCCAGCCGTGGGCCAACTTGGTAGATGCAGTTCTCATTGAGTGCGACTGGCTTCTCGCAACCCATCCGGGATTGGTTCCATTGTGGCCCTCGCGCTGTGATCAAGGCACCGCGACTGGGTCTCCGGCGGCGCTAAATGCCTGACGAGAAGAGGCCCTTAGAGTAAGGCGCCCAAACGCGGCCCGGTGGGTGCTGGTCAGAGGGACCTGGTTTACCTTCGCTTTTGATGATGCGCTGCTCGGAGGCCTTCAGGAGCGGCGAGCAACCGCTCGCCGAATGTCGCACGGGAGGCTTTGGAGGCGTCGTCTCGAAGCGACGGCGTGCGCAGTACAAATCGGCAAATGCGCCGGCTCAAAGTCACTCGATTGCGGTAGGCGATGCGCATTATGCTCCTGCCAATCTTTGGGACATGTTTTGCGCTAGCATCGCACAGGCTACAGGAGCACACCCTCATGATAGAACCGGCATTCAAGAGTTTCGAGACAAACGGCATCCGCCTCCGCGTTGCGTTGGCCGGCAAAGGACCATTGATCGTGCTTGTTCACGGCTGGCCGGAGAGCTGGTACTCCTGGCGCCACCAGCTCCCGGCCTTGGCCGCGGCCGGATATCGGGTGGCGGCGCCCGACGTTCGCGGCTACGGCGGCAGTGACAAGCCTCAGCCTGTTGAAGCCTATGCCATTAAAGAGATGTGCGCCGATATTGCCGGTCTCGTAACGGCGCTGGGTGAAACGCAAGCAATTCTGATCGGCCACGATTGGGGAGCCCCCATCGTCTGGAATACCGCGCTTTTTCATCCGGAGAAGGTGAGTGCCGTCGCCGGTCTCAGCGTGCCATACACAGGTCGGGGGCCAGCGCCTCGCGTCGAACTTTTTCGGAGGATCTACAAGGACCGTTTTTTCTATCAGCTCTATTTTCAAACCCCGGGCGTTGCCGAGGCAGAGCTAGAAGCGGACGTGCGCACTAGTTTGCGCAAGATCTACTACTGGGCGTCGGGCGAAGGGATCAAAGCCGGGCCCAGATTAGATAAGCCCGCCGATGCGCGCTTTCTCGATGGGCGGGCCGATCCCGACCCTTTCCCAGCCTGGCTTACGTCCGCCGACCTCGAGTATTACGTCAGCGAATTTCAGCAGAGTGGCTTCCGCGGACCGCTCAACCGCTATCGCACATCGGAACTGGATTTTATCCAGCAGGCCGCGGTAGCTGATCAGCGCATCGAACAGCCCGCCGCCTTCGTCGCGGGTAGTCTCGATCCCGTGCTGCGTTTTGTGCCGGGCGTCGACTTGGTCGAAATGATGCGCGATCGAGTGGCCGATCTGCGGCTCGTCAGGCTGCTCGATGGTGCCGGCCATTGGGTACAGCAGGAGCGCCCGGCCGAGGTCAACACCGCCCTTCTTGAATTCCTCGCCGGACTTTGAGCCCGTCAGTTGCCGTGGACGATCTTAAAACACCGACCCACGTCGGAATGCAGGTGCGGGCCAGGTCGATGGATGAGAAGTGCTAGCACCCATCTCGCCAGCGTGATCTGCGACGTCTATCGCAGTGTAAATGCTGCCGCCGTGCCACTTCGTGGCCGAAAGTAATAGGGGGCGCCCTGCACGACCGATTTCGTTAAGCGATTTCACTTGTCGAGCGCGGCGACTCGGCCAGACGGCAAAGCTCCAGATTGCGCCTTATTTTACCGCAATATGGATGCTGTGACTGGAGGGCCTCGCCGTGCCGTCGTCGCGAAACATGTTAAGCGCGTTCTTGGTGTTGGCGGCCTGCACCGGCTGGCACGTGGAGGCTCGAGCGCAGACCGAAACCGCCCCACGCGCCGTAGTCCAGCCCACCGACAATGCCGACACCCTGATATCGCACGCGCTGCAGCTCTATAGCGCCGGCCAATACACGTCGGCGTTGCGCGTGGGCGAGCAGGCCGCAGAGCTTCTCAGCCCGCAGGGCGCGGCGAGCGCGCCGCTGGCGACGGCCCTGATGGTGCAAGCCCTGTGCCATAAGCGGCTGCTACACGTCGCGCAAGCGGAACGGCTTTATCGACAGGCCATCGACATCTACGAAAAGGTGCAAGGCCCTAGCGGTCGTGACCTTGCCATCGCCATCGACAATCTGGCCTCGCTCTATATGGAGAATGGCCGGCTTGCTGAGGCGGAACAGCTGCGGCTGCGCGCGCTCGACATCTTCAAAACGACCCTGGGCTCGGCGAGCCCCCATGTCGTTACGGCTCTACAGAACCTCGCTGTGCTCTACCAGTACCAGGAGCGTTTGGGGGAGGCGCAGCAGGCGTTTGAACAGGCTCTGAACAGCGCAGAGGCGGCCTTCGGGCCCGAGAGCCGGCAAGTTGGGGTCATCGCCGACAACCTTGCCGGCTTCCATCGCGTGCGACAACAGTTCGACAAGGCCGAGGGCCTTTACGTGCGAGCCATCGGCGTGTTCGAAAAGGCGCTTGGGCAGGACCATCCTGACACGGTCCTGGCATTGCAGAACTATGCCATTCTGTTGAGTGAGACCGGCCGCCCGGACAAGGCCGAGGCCAACATCCGACGGGCGTTGGGCCTCAACGAGCGTCTTTACGGCGCCAGCCACGCTACCGTTGCCGCTGCGCTGAACACGCTCGTCCTGCAGTATATCGAGCAGCAGCGCTGGGATGAGGCACTCGTAGCATCGCGGCGGTCCGCGGCCATCAGCGTGGAGCTCGGCCGTCGCGGCAAGACCAACGTACCGTCCGAGAGCGGGCAGAGAGCTTCGGCCATGCGCCGCTTCGTACAGGTTGCCTATAATGTCGGCGCCGCCGATCCTGCCCTGATGGACGAGAGCTATATTACTGCCCAGCACGCGTTGGAGACGGGCGCCGCTCTCGCCTTGTCGCAACTGGCCGCGCGCTATGCCATCGGCGATGACGTGCTTGCCCTGTTACTGCGCGAGCGGCAAGATCTCGCTGTCGAGCTTGAGGGCCGGGACAAGCTGCTGGTCGCGGCGGTTGCCAAAACGCCTGGCCAGCGTGACCGCGCCGCGGAGGAGGCTGCCAAATCGCGTATGGCGGCGATCGCTGCCCGCATGGAGGCGATCGACAAAGCGCTCGCTGAAAGGTTTCCGCAATACACCGCGCTGGCGCGGCCCAACCCGTTGTCGATCGCGGAAACGCAGGCCCTGCTGCGGCCTGACGAGGCCTTGCTGCAGTACCTCGACGTCCAGAGTATCGGCGCTGTTCCGGAGGTGACCTTCGCCTGGCTCGTCACGCGCACTGAGGCGTACTTCCTACACCTGCCGATCGGCACAGCAGCGTTGGCGCGGTCGGTTGCTGCCCTGCGCTGTGGGCTTGATGCCACGCAATGGCTCGACAGTGGCGCCAAGACCTGCAGCGACCTGCTCAACGTTGCTGCCCCTCCCGGAGGCGCACTGCTGCCCTTCAGTCTTGGCCTTGCCCATGAGCTCTACCACACGTTGGTTGGGCCGTTCGAGGCCAAGATTGCTGGCAAGCATCTGCTGATCGTTCCGTCCGGTGCGCTGACCGGCCTGCCACCCTCTGTGCTGGTGACCGAGAAGCCGCAGATAAGCATGCCATCGAGTGTCGAGGGCTATCGCAGCGCCGCGTGGCTTGGTATTCGCCAACCCATCACGGTGCTCCCGTCCGTCGCCAGCCTAACGGCGCTGCGCATGTTCGCCCCGCATAGCCGCGCCGGCAAACCGTTTCTCGGCATCGGCAACCCGTTACTCGCTGGCGATGGCTCAGCGTCAGAACTGGAGCGCGCCGAGCGCGCCCGCGCCCAGCAGCGCTGCCCACGCGTGACACAGCTTGCCAGCGCGGATGTCACAATAACGCCAGCCCTGCGGCGCGCCGGGCCTGTCTTGCGTGGCGGCGAAATCGCGGACGTCGGGAACATCCGTGCGCTGTTGCCACTGCCCGAAACGCGCGATGAGCTGTGCGCGGTAGCGCGGGCGCTCGGCGTAAAGGATCCAAACAGCGACCTGCTGCTGGGTGCACGGGCAACGGAGACAGCCGTGAAAACTCTGAGCCGGGACGGCCGACTCGCGCACTACCAAGTTCTACATTTCGCCACGCACGGTGTGTTGGCGCAAGAGGCCGAGGCCGATCTTGGTGCCAACGCCGAGCCCGGACTTGTTTTGACGCCGCCCGACAAGGGTGACACCGCTGACGACGGCTTGCTGACCGCCTCCGAAATTTCTCAACTCAAGCTGAATGCAGATTGGGTCGTGCTGTCGGCCTGCAACACCGCGGGGGCTGCCGGCGGCAGCGGGGAGGCGTTGTCGGGACTGGCGCGCGCCTTTTTCTATGCCGGCAGCCGCGCCATTCTTGTCTCGCACTGGGCCGTAGACTCGCAAGCCGCCGTGAAGCTGACAACGGGTGCCTTCGCCGCGCTTGCTAGCGATCCCGCGAACGGTCGCGCCGACGCCCTGCGCCGCGCTATGACCACCCTCATCAAACAAGGCGAGCCACACGAAGCCCATCCCGCGTCCTGGGCGCCATTCGTTCTGGTCGGTGAAGGCCGAGCAAGTGGCGATGTGACCTCGTCAATAATTCCTGCGATCCCGCCGAAATCCGACCGGGCTGGGAAGCAGGCGCGAGGACGTCCAAGCGTCATCGCTCCCGACTGGCGCAACCAGGTGTTGGGGAAATGAAGAAACGTGGCGAGCCAGCTGAGCCTCCGCTGAGTCATACTCCGATCACTGGTCGCTGGAGTCTTGGGTCCGTGAAAACGCAGGCTAATGTCGAGCAGCAGATGGGTCAGCTTTGGCATCTGTCGTTATATTTCTCCTCCCGCATTGGCCACCAAGGCGCGTTATTCACGCACAGCGGCGGCGTTGGGCCTTTGCGCTTCGGTTCACGCGCAGCAGGCTTGCGCTCAGTGTTGATGTCTTCTTAGCCGGCTCTGCTATCATTTGTTACCGAGCGCGAATTCCGTGCTTCCCGCAGGGGCTAATGGATGCTTCCTCACCGGGACGCTTGCGCTGCGGTACCGCTCCTGAATCGCCTCCATACCGGGAGCGGAGGATTGCTCCAGTGGTCCACGGGAAGGCGTCCCAAGCCCTGACTTGGGGCGCTTTCTTGTGCAGCGGGCAGGTGCTGGGGAGTCCGCTGCGTCTGTTCCTCCCACAGGGCAGCTCTCTCCTTCATAAACGTTCGTTAGGTCGTCTACGTGACGCACCAAAAAGAGTGCGTACGGTTACGCACGGCTCGCATCGCCACGCTTTGCGCGAGATAACGTTGGTGCGCTCGCCACTCCAGCAGCGAGCGGTAAGGCGCAAGCGCTCCGGGCCTCCCGTCCCTCAAGTTTGGGGCGCTGCCGCCAGCTTGGCGCGTCACCCCTTGTCTTCATCGGGACCTCGTGGCCACAACCACACCGCGGCAACTACCGCGACGATCGCCGCCAGGCCAACAACGCCGAGCCCAAGCCAGTCGACCCAATCAAAGACGGCCCGCACGGCATATCCACCACGTTTCTCACCCCATAACGCTTGGGCCTTACGCTCGTCACCCGAAACAGTCGACTTATTCCGTCTCGCATTCTTCTGACGTCGCCTTCTCTCCAGACCAACTTGGCCGTCCCGAAGCGCGTCGGGGCAGATCGTCGTCGGCGATGCATGATCCGATTTGAAGAATGCCGCGGACGGGGGAGGATTGGACCTGCGGTTATTCGCCTTGCGGTCCATACACCGATCCACGGCCCCCTGCGGGAGCTGTGCGAAACGGAGGCGCGGACGAGGTGCTATGGCCACAAAGGGACGCCGGTCAGTTTTGCATGGCCCCAGACCAGCAGCAGCGCGTAAAGCGCGAGCCCACCGGCGATGGCGGCAAGATCTCCCGGCAAGCCACCTCTTGCTCGGCCCAGGGGCCCCAGCGCCTGACGCTGGCCCACGGAAAACCTGTCATAGACGGCGTAAGCCAAAAAGCTGCCAAACAGGAGGACTGATGCCAGGTCGCCATTGGCGAGGAGGTGGCCCACGGCCCACAACATGATGGCGATCAGCATTGGGTGACCTGTGGCGCTACGGATGCGCGAGGGCACATAGGCCGCAACCAACAAAATCAGCGCCGGAACCATGAGCAGCATGGTCACATGCTTGCTCCATGTTGGGGGTTCCCATAGTTGCGGGTTGCCGCGAGTCAGGCCCTGCATGCGACCGTAGCCCCACACAATCATTATGAGAGCCAGCAACGAGACACCGCTAAAGAGCCCGCTGTAGGGACCCGCCCCGATCCTGGCGACGAGACGCGCGCGCAAGTTTGGCAGCGTCGGAACGAGATGCGCTATCACGAAGAGCGCCAGCCCGGCCAGAAGCACCCACATGGCAATTCCTCCCTCATCAAATCGAACGCCGAGGCACCGTTGGCTGTCCCCACGGCCTTGCAGGCGCGCCAAAAAATTTCCCCCATCAGTGTAACCAGCCATGCGCCGGATGCGAAGCTCGCCGCGGGCGGCGCCCGCGCACATTGCTGCACCGGCGCGCGCGTAGGACCGATTGCAAACAAATGAGTGGGGCGGTCGCGACGGGGTTTTCACTTTTCCCTGTTTTAAATGTGAGTTCTTTTGATTGAGCACGACCTTGGCAAAAATCGGCTGGCCTCGCCGATCACGCTTCATCACTCTCGAGTGAGCGCACCTGCCCCATTACAAAGGCGTTGCATGCATCTGATTTCGTTCTGCCGACTTTGGTCACTGCAAACATCGGAGAACGAGCATGCCACTGAAATTACCCTTGCTGACCACGCTTGTGCTGGCGGCGGTCGCTGCGATCACCGCGGCCGCACTTGCAGCCTCGCGGGACGAGCCGGCAACCTCTCGGCAAGAGCCGGGCGAATGTGGGGCATTTCGCTACTGGCAGGACGGAAAGTGTACGGATGCCAGGGAAAGAAAGAGCGGCAAGAGCTGGCAACAGGAGATCTTGGAGAAGCATTGGAAGCCTTGAGCGGCGGCGCGCGCCCCTTTGGCGTCGTCTCTCGCTGCCGTCCTAGCGTCGGCGCCCCTCTCTTATCGCGCCGCCGCGAGGTTTAACCTCGATATGCGGGCTTGCGCTCCGGGCGTGCGTCGGAGCGCAGGCCCGGTCTTTACCTGCGCGAGACCCGCACGCGACCTCGTGCCGTTCGCGCGGGGGCAAGCGTCTTGCGCATGGGATGCCGCCCGAGCTTCCATCGTGCCGGCGCGGCCCAAGCCGCTGATACCGGCGCCCCGCTTGCGCCGCGCCCACACAAAAGGGCTGGTTCGGCGTCGCGTCGCTTGTGGCGCAACGTGGCTCGTTGCCTGCGCCCGATGGTGTGCCCCGGTGGGCACGATTCGCCATCATGGTAAACGCGCGCACCGGCATTGAGAAAAGCTGGATCGGCCGCCTCCCGTCCGCGTTGTGAGTGTCGCGCTATTGATCGAAGCATCACCAATTCCGGGGAGGGCGAGGTCGGCCACTTGGTGCTATGCCACTTGCCCCTGTTGTTGGAGAAGCTTTGTGCATCGCGTTGATGTCAGCGATGATCGTCGCACGGCTGAGAGCCTGCTAGCGATCGCCGCCAGTGAGATTCCCGGTGTCGTGGTCGAGCTCGTAAAGGCGAAGCGGCTGTCGATCGTGATGGGAAATTTGAATCGTCTCGAGCAACAGCCGACCGAGCAGGATCTCGCTCGGCGCGCTCTTCGTCACCTGGGCTTTGTGGTCTTCTGAGCCGGTGCTGAACCAAGGCGCGCAGCCCAGCAGGCCTCGAAGCGACACGATCGACGGGGGACAGCGACCAAGGCCGCACGGTCGCCACCCCGTTTCCCCCGGGCCTTTGCGCGGCGCGCGCGCGAAACCCTAGGCTTGGTCGACCCCGGTCTCAGCCGTCGTCAGGTCGTTGCGACGGCTCCCCGCGACGGGCGAGAAGCCTTGCTGCGGTTGTTTCGGCGAAGCTCAGGTCGAAGTGTGGTTGTCTAAGTGTGGCTCGGGTTGCCGCTGTTGCCGGTCGTCGCGGACAAGCTCGATGTCGCAAGCCCCATTGTCGGTGTGACGGCAGATCAAGGGGCCTCCGGCCCGCGTGCCGTTGATGGCAAGGTAAACAGCCCCGGCCCGCTCGTTCCCGTCTGAGGGCAACTCGCGGGGTATCTCTTGGTCAGCCCCGCTCGTGGCGTCGCCACCTTCCCGCTGGCGTCGGAGCTCGGCCACGGGGATGGCGCGCCTCGCCGGCACGCGTTGTCACGTTTTGGGGCTAGCCGGGCGCGATTTCCGACGGTCGGACACAGGGTTGTTCCGCGGCAGGATTGGGGATTTCGCCGAGTGGCGCCGGGACAATTCGTGAGTAGAAAAGCACATGCGACAGTCCCAACAGCGAGGCACACCATGAGGGCTCATCTCCAGGTCCGAGATGCCGACGCCAAGGCCCACGCCCCGGCCTCATCGGCGACCCGGTCGGGCAGCCTGCTCGAAGTTATCGCCATTAACCTCGCCTGGCCGCTCGGGCTCATGCGATTTGGGCAGGGCGTTATGGGGGAGCACTCCGTCTATGCCTTGCAAGGCCTGGCCTTCTTTTTCCTGGTTTATTTCTATGTGCTCGTTCGCTTGTATCAATTGAGGCGCATGGACTAGTGGCCGGCTTCCGGGGGCACAACTGAAGTGGCGACGACAAGGAGCGGCGACTACACGCGGGGCCTGGCGATTTCGGGGGCTTCGCGGCTCGCCGAGCCGGCGGCCGTCGATGGCGCCGGGCGACGCCGCGGCGGGAGGCAAGGGACGCCTGCGGTCGACGCTGCGCTGGTGTCAGCGCCGAGCCCTTCCCTGGCCCGATAGGGAGATTCCCGTTGGCGCGGAAGTATTACTTTGTCAGCGACCTGCACATGGGAGGTGACGGTCAGCTGCAGCACTGCGACTACGCTGCCGAGTTCATCTCTTTTCTCAAGGGCTTGCAGCAGGAAGGTCCCGACACCGAGCTCCTCATCATCGGCGACACCTTCGGCTTCTGGGAACTGACCCTCGTGCACGGCAGCAAAAAGCTTGCGCACATCATTGAGGCGCACCAAGCAATCTTCGATCAGCTCAAGGTCACGGGCGCGTCCATCAAGGTGACCATGATGGTCGGCAATCACGACTACGATCTGGCGTGCGATCCCGCCTACGCGGAGATGCTGCAGGCCTACAACATCCAGTTGGACCGCAGCTTGGTCCTCATCCGTATGGTGGGTGACAAGAAGATCTGGATCGAACACGGCCAGCAGCACGATCCATTCAACGCTTTCCGCGACTATGGCAATCTTCACGCGCTTCCCGCCGGCTACTTCATCACCGAAACCTTCGTCGGCGGGGCCAGCCGCTATGCCGACTTCGGCCGAGGCGATTGGCTCAAAGATATTCGCTCGGTCGGCACGCTGCAGATCCCCGACTGGTTCCTCTCGAACTATTTCTACCGCGAGATGGGAACGGCGCTGCGCTGGCTACTGCTTCCGTTCTTGCTGCTCTCCTCGGTGACCCTGGTGGCGATACTCGGGGAGTTGCTGCGATTGCTGGGCATCTTTGACTACAATGTTCTGTTCGATAATCCGCTGATGAGACGGCTGGGCGTCATTGACAATGTTTTGCAGGTGGTGATCGCGATCAATGCCGTTTTTCTGGTTTTATTCGGTGTGCCGATGCTGCTGCTTCTCCACGACCTGAAGCGAACCTTGCGCCGTTTCCATGTGCTCACCAGTGGCTGGACGCTTCCCGAGCTCGATTCGGACCTGTCTTACCTGCAAGCGGCCGACGAGGTCTTCCAAAGAGATGACCGAGTTGCAGTATTTATTTTCGGGCACACGCACGCGGCGTTCCTGAAACGGCAGGGACCGGAAGGCCGCGTCATCCTCAACACCGGGACGTGGTTAAAATTGTTACGCCGAGTTCCCGTCCGTTTTGGTCTATTGCCAGCGGTCTACTACCCTTCCTATCGGCTGAACTACTTTTGCATCGAGGAACAAGGGGCGGGCGGCGTCATCCGCTATGTCGAGATACCGAAGCTGCCACCTGGACGCGAGCTCACTTGGCTGCAACGCGCTCTGACCTTTGGCAAGGCGCCGACCGAGCTCAAGGCGATTGCGCCAAGCACGGTCCTAAATTTCAAGTAACAGTCGCCTTGGGGCGGCGGCCAAGCCCTCAATTGCCGGGGTTTAGCCGGAAAAGTGTCCAAAGGGGCTAGGGATTTTGCCCATATACGCCTCCGGGCTTGCGCGTATTCCGCTCGCCGAAAATCGGGTGCCAAATGCTCGGGCAAACCTCTTACACGGAGAACTGTAATGTCACTTGGACGTTCGTCCCTTGCAATGCTCGGTGCTGCGGCAATCGGGTTTACCGTCGGCGCCTCCAGTCTGGCGATTGCGAATTTCGGTATGTCGGGCCCGGGCTCGCAGCTGGGGATGCCGCAATATATGCGCGCCGAGTCAAAGGCCGTCGCCGAGCTTGGCGACCATGAGGGCGTGTTCGTCGACAAAGGCACCTTCAAACTTCACCTGGGCAAGCCGAAGGCCAACCCGAGCGCCGACGCTCTCAGCAAGGGCGCCCACGAAGTGGCCAATGGCGCCATTATCTACCGCGCCGGCGGCAAACTCTATCTCGTGGACGGGACGCCGGATCACGAATAAGGCCCCCGCTCCCCGCCAAAGCGACGAGCGATCGGGAGCACGGGTTACGATCGGCGGCTTTCTCACGGCCCGAGAACGGCTGTGGGAAAGCCGTGACGCTGTCCAGCCGAGCGAAGCCCGCGCGGAATCCGAGCACAGCGCGGACGATCAGCCGACGGCAGGTCCAGCGTGCGTCCGTTGGGCGGGCGAGGCAAAGTGCCTGGATCGGCGGCACGCAGCGTCCCTACGCCATCAGGACCCATCAGGGCTTGGCAGCGCCGTTTTGCCGTTCCAGCTCCTGCACCAGCCTGCTGACATTGACATCGGTGGGGGCGATGCGGGCCAACTGTTGCGCATAGGCGAGCGCTGCGGGGATGTCGCGCGCTTCGCGACTGAAGCTGATCAGCGCCAGCAAGGTATCGCGATCGTCCGCATGGCGGGTCAGGCTGTCTTTTAGGACCGAGATGGCCTCGCTGCCGCGCCCCGCGGAATTGAGGGCTACGGCATGGACGTAGGCATACCGTGCCTGCTCCGGCGCAAGTTGGGCGGCCAGGCGGAGCTCGCCGAGCGCCTCATCGAGCCGTTTGAGGCGCACCAGCGTCAGGCCGAGCGCATGGTGAACTCCGGCATCGCTTGGGCTGTCGGCTGTTCCCTGGCGCAGGATCGCTTCGCCTTCGCCTTCGCGGCCGAGCTGGCGATAAAGATCCGCAAGATTGATGGCGGCGGGCGCATACTGCCGGCTGAGCCCGAGTGCGGCCTTGAGTTCCGCCTCGGCTTGCGCCGTTTGGCCGCGGCGCAGGTAGAAGGAGCCGAGCATGGACCGCGATTCCGGCCGGTCGGCGTTAAACCGCATAGCCGCCACGAATTCTTGCGATGCCCGCTCAAAGTTTTCGCGCTCGGCCGCCGACAGGCGTGCGGTGTCGGCTCCCGCCAGCGTGTAGGCGGCTCGCGTGCGCACCCCTTGCACGGCATCCCCGAGCAAGGCCGAGGCAATGGGCCAGCGCTGGGCCATCGGCACGCCCTCGAGCGCGTCGAGCGCGCCGATGCGCACCATTGGATCAGGATCGGCAAGACTTGTGCGCAATAGCGGCATTGCGGACGGGGTCAGCCGCGCGCCAAGTTCGCTGAGCGCGCTGGCGCGCGCGATCGCCGGCGTGCCGCGATCCGCGGCGACCTGGGCCAGCAGCCTCCCCGCATCGGCTTTGCCCGTCCAGGCCGCATGCAAGGCCGGTGCGAAGGTTTGCCAGCCCTTTCGGTTCGGACCGTGCCAGCGCTCCACCGCGGCCGCGGCCCAGTCCGCTGATTTGTCCGTGTGGCAGCCGGTGCAGGCATTGGGCGTGCCGAGCTTGACGGTGAGGTCGGGACGCGGAATGCGAAAGCTATGATCGTGCCGCTGATCGACCACCATATAGGTGCGTGTCGGCATGTGACAGGACGCGCAGGCGGGAGGTGAGCCGTCGTGCCCGTGGTGGGCGGTTGCTGCGTACTTGTCCGAGGCATGGCATTGCAGACAAACCGCGTCACCGGCGGAGCGAAGTTTGGCGCTATGCGGCTCGTGACAGTCGCTGCAGGTGACACCCGCGGCGAACATCTTGCTCTGCTTGAAGGAGCCGTAATTGTAGACCTCGTCGAGCATCTGCCCGTCGGCATAATAGAGGCCGCGACTAAGCGGGGAGACGCTATGCGTTTCCGATAGCCAATGACCCGGCAGCCAATCTTGAGAGAATTGGCCCCGGCGCGCGTGACAAAGGCCGCAGGTCTCCGTCTCCTTGCGCAAGGAAAAGGCAAGCTCGCTGCGCCTGGCGTTGCCGCTCTTGGCATCGAGCGGCCAGCTGACCTTACTGCGTTCATCGAAGCGAACCGAAAGCCCAAGGCTCGCATCATCGGCTTTGCGCCATGGCCACCAGTTGTTGCGGGCGGCCGCCCAGGCGACGTGCTTGGCCCCGGGGCCATGACAGGCCTCGCAGCCGACGCTGATCTCCGCAAAGGTCGTGGCGAAGCGATCGGTGTCGGGATCGTAGTTCTTGCGCACGCCGGTCGAATGACATTCCGCACACATGAAGTTCCAATTCTGGTTGAGCTTGGTCCAGTGCAGGAAGTCGTCGTGCCGGATCTGCTCATTGGGGTAGAGGTGAAACCAGCGTTGGCCGCCTTTTTCCTTGGGCCGGGTGTCCCAGGCCAGCGATAGGGCTTGCAGGCGGCCGTCCGGAAACGCGATCAAGTATTGCTGCAGGGGATCGACGCCGAACGTGTACTTCACCTCAAAAGTGGCAAGCTTGCCGTCGGGGCCGTCGGTTTCGACCAAGAACTTTCCGCCATCGCGAAAAAAGCGCGAGCGCACACCGAAGTAGTCGAAGGTGACGCCGGAGAAATCGCCGAGCACGGTGGCCTCGCCTGCATGGTCCATGGCATGGCGGTGCTGCGAGCCACGCCACAGCTCGGCCTCCTTCTGGTGGCAGCCGGCGCAGGCGGTGCTGCCGACGAAGCTCGCCGCGGCGGCGTCGCCGGACAGCGCCAGGGGCGTGGCTTCGCGGGTGTGGCCCGCCAGCAGCTGCAAGCATAGGCCGGCGATCAAGACCAGGCCGGCACCAAAACAGGCGGCACGCAAGCTCTTGCTTGGCAAAGGTCGGGCGGGCGCTGGCCGCGCGCGCTCGAGCGCGTCGCTCGTTGGCCGCCGCGATCCCTGCAACTTTCCGGATTTGCTTTGGGAGCGCGCCACGATCTGTCTTGAGGCAAGATTTCTCAGTACCAAGAAGGTCTTTCGGCTGGACCAGAAAAGACTAGCCGCAGCGATTGGGCGAGCTAATCCGGGATTACCCCACGGCCGTTGGGATCGAATGGGTATGAGCAGAAAATCGCCCATTAAGGAGCCCGATCCCCACCGGCGCCGCCGCGAGCCGCGGCAATGGCCGCGGCCGCGGCCAGGACTGGGACGCGCCTTGGGGGCACGCGCCTCGGGTGGCCGGGGGGCGTGATGACGGAAAGGCAACAGGCGCCAGCAAAAGCCCAATAGTGATGGGAAAACATGGGCGTGGCTCACCGTGCGTGCACTAGCATGCGGCTGCTGCTGAGGGGAGTAAAAGGGGATCGGGGCGATGCAGGAGGGGACGGTTGGGGGCAGGCTGTGCCGGCGCGGCTTGGCGCGCCTGAAGCGGGGGGCGCCGGCCGTTCTGGCGAGCGGGTTCTTTTTAACCCTGTCTTGCTGGCAGGCCGCGGCGGGGTGCGTCGATCCCGCAACGCTCACGCATTCCACCGTCAGCGTGACAAGGTATTTCGACGAGGCGGAAAAGAAGGCCAATCCGGGCTCGGTGGGGATCCGCGGCACCGCCTGGTTCCTATCGACGACCTCGATGGTGACGGCAGAGCACGTCGCCGCCGCCATGGCGCTGTCTCAACAAGCTTGGAAGCAGGTGGAAATCCTGGACGGTGAGACCCGGCAAGCGGTGGCCGTGCGGCGCCAGAGCTTGGCGGGATCGCAGGCAGAAAAGATCGCGGTGCTTGAATTGAACGCGCCGTTTTCGGCGGCGCGGGGGCTTGAGCTCAGGATGCAACCGCTGGCCCCCGAGGAGCCCGTTGTTAGCCTCGCCTACCCCGGCAATCGGCTGCGGTTCGCCGCCGGTCGCTTTGTTGAGTATGGGGTGAGCGACCGCTTCAAGGGCGCGGCACTCCTGGAGATGTACGACGGCAACGACCGCCTCGTGCTCGATCATGGTGCCTCGGGCGCCCCGGTGCTGGATTGCCAGGGGCAGGTGGTCGCCATTGTCAGCAATCTCTTCACCCAAACCATGGAGTTTCCGTTTCGGGTGCTACGGGTGTCCACCGCCTGGGGGCAGCCCAATGTTCTGTCCGTGCCAATCCAGGCCCTCAAGGATTTTGCCGAGGCCAGGTGAAAAGCGCCGCTGCCAACCGGCCATGAGAAGGCGGTCTAGTTGCTCGACGGCGGGTTTCTCAACTTCTGCATGACGTGTTCGATCGAGAACGAGCCCGGTCGCTGGCGCGGTGGGAACGCTTGATAGCTCGCCAGGTGTTGGGCCACGACCTTTTGCGCGGGCAGCAGCACGAACGCGTGCTCGACGAACCATTTGACGTAGTCGCCGGCCTCGTATTGGGCGCGCTCGAAGGGGTCTGAGCGCAGATTGAACAGCATGGGCAAGCGCAGTGGCACCATCGGTTGCGCCCACACCGCGAGCCCATGTGCCTTCTGTTCCATGAACACGGCCTTCCACTGGTCGTAACGCAGACCGTTAAGGTCGCCGTCATCGGTCCAGTAGAAGAATTCGCGGCGCTGGGTCGGACCGGTGCGGCCGAGCAGGGCGCGCTGGTCATAGCCGTCCAAGTGGACGCGGAAGGTCTTGCCGGCGGCCTCGTAGCCCGTGAGCAGCTTGGCCTTGATGTCGGGTTCACCGGCCGCGGCCAGCAAGGTCGCCGCCCAATCCTCGGCCGAGAACAGGTCGTTGATCTCCGTGCGCGGCGGCACCAGGCCCGGCCAGCGCACCAGCGCGGGCACGCGGTAGCCACCCTCCCAGTTGGTGTTTTTTTCGCCGCGGAAGGGGGTGGTTCCCCCGTCGGGCCAGGAGAAGGCCTCGGCGCCATTATCGGTGGTATAAATCACGATGGTGTTGTTGGCGATGCCGAGCTCATCGAGTTTTTTCAAGACCTGTCCGACTTGGCCGTCGTGCTCCACCATGCCGTCGGGATAGATGCCAAGGCCGGTGACACCCTGGGAGGCAGGCTTGAGCCGCGTCCAAATGTGCATGCGGCTCGGATTGAGCCAGACGAAGAACGGTTTGCTGTCCTGGTGCGCGCGCTCAATAAAGCCGAGGCTGGCGGTTACGAATTCCGCATCGATCGTCTCCATGCGCTTTTTGGTAAGCGGCCCGGTATCCTCGCATTTTTGTTTCCCCCAAGGGCCGAAGCGGGGATCGTCGCCCGGCGTGTCGGTCGCGCTGGCAAAGCATTTGAGGACGCCGCGGGGACCAAATTCGGCTTTGAAGGCCGGGTTTTTCGGATAGTCGGGGTGTTCGGGCTCATCCTCGGCGTTGAGGTGATAAAGATTGCCAAAGAATTCGTCGAAGCCGTGCACGGTCGGCAGGAACTCGTTGCGGTCGCCGAGGTGGTTCTTGCCGAATTGTCCGGTCGCGTAGCCCTGCGGCTTGAGCAGTTCGGCGATGGTGGGATCCTGCGCCGACAACCCCTCCTTTGCCGACGGCAATCCCACTTTTAGCAGGCCCGTTCTGAGCGGGCTTTGGCCGGTGATGAAGGCCGCGCGGCCGGCGGTACAGGATTGCTGGCCGTAGTAGTCGGTGAGGATTGCACCTTCGGCGGCGATGTGGTCGATGTTAGGGGTACGGTAGCCCATCATGCCGCGGTTGTAGGCGCTGATGTTCCAGTAGCCGATGTCGTCGCCCATGATGACGAGGATGTTGGGCTTTGGCGCTTGCGCTGAGGCCGGCGCGGTCGGCGTTGCGGCGGCGGCAACGAGGCAGAGCCAGGCCGCGCACATTTTGGCAAAAGCACTCATGTTCGCCTACCTTCTCCAGGCACACGCGGCTTGACGCCAGACTGATACGAAATCGTCTCCAAGCCGCGCGCCTCGCCCGTTGCCCGGGCGTTGGCGGAACGGGCCGGTCCCGTTGCGACACCCAAGTGCGCCCGCGGTCCTGCGCCTATTGCAGCGCACGTGAGCCCACCGCGTCGAAAGCAAACAGGCGGTTCCAGTCGTCCTTCATGCTGATGACCGTCCAGCCCTTTCCTTTGGCCTCGTCGTAGAGGGCTTGGGTGAAGGTGCCGACCTTGGTGTCGGCCAACCCCTGGGCCGGTCCGTAGGCATATTCACGGTTGCCATCGTCGTGCAGGAGGAGCATCGCCAGCCGCGGGCCATCGCCGGCCCAGGTGTACTCGAGCATTTGTCGATCGCCCGTCGAGTTGCCGAAGGCGGCAAAGGGGCGGCGGCCAATCATCAGATGGATGCCTTCGGGTTTGCCGGCATTATTGTCATTGAGCAGCAGCTTTGGCTCCTTGGTCAGGGTCGGCCTGCCCTCCTTGTCATAGCCGTAGGCAACGCCAGCCGCGGTGCCCACGACCTGTTCGGGCGGGATGCCATAGAGGCGCTGGGAGTAGACCCGCACGAAATCCTGGCCGCCGCCCGTCACGATATAGGTCTTGAAGCCGTTGGCGCGCAGGTAGCTCAAGACCTCCTGCATCGGCTGATAGGACAACTCGGTATAGGGTCGCCCCCACCGCGGATGTCGGGCTCCCAGCAGCCAGGCCTCGACCTCGGCCCGGAAGGCATCGACCGTCATGCCCGTCAGCGTCGCCGCCAGGATCTCCTCGAGGTCCTTCAGCGGCAGTTTGGCGATGGCTTCGCGATCCCCGGACAGCACGGTGCGGAAGGGTGCGACCTCCTTGAGTTCGGGCTTTTGTGCGACCACGGCCGGCACGCGCTCCAGGCAGTAGGTGACCTGGGTGTACATGGGGTGTTCGACCCACAAGGTCCCGTCCTGGTCGAAGGTGGCAATGCGCGCCTCCGGCGGCACGAAGGCGCGGCCGGAGCCGTCGACGGCGCCCTGCACGAAGCCAATGATGGTCTCTTTTGCAACCCCCTTGTTCCACGACGGCAGCGGATCAATGCCTTGCGCCCAGCTGGCGCGAATATGCGGCAGCGACAGCAGGGGCAGCGCCGCCGCGCTGGTGAGAACCGAGCGCCGGCTGATGCCAGCGCCTTGTGCCTGCGATTTGGGACGGGGTTTCGCTTTCATCGCGCGCGCCTTTTGCAAAGCCGTAGTGAGAACAGTGCGCCTGAAAATACACTGCCCCCAAGACGTTGGCTCCAACGTGCGGCTGCTTTGTTCTGCCGCGGCTTCTAGCCAGCGGACGCCCTTGGCTGGGCGTCCGCTTGGTGTTTGCAAGCTCGCCTCACGCCGTTAGTCGCTGGCGTGGCTGCTCGTGGCGGCTTTCACCTGCTCCATCACTTGGCTCAGGTTGTAGGACTCGGGCGCCTGCAGCGGTGGGAACTTTTCGTAAGACGACAGGTGCTCGAGCCACATCTGCTGGCCAATGGGCAGCATGTTCCAGTCATACTGGAAGGCCGTCATCGGGGCGCCGAGCGCACCGCCGACGCCCATGGCCGTCTTTTGCTGGGTGCCGACCGCCTGTTCGAAGGGGTCACGCTTGATGTTCTGCACCAAGGTGAAGTGGAACGGGATGAGCGGCAGGATCCAGCCTTCGGGTCCCGGTTGCGACATGGTGTAGTACATCTTCCAGTTCTTGTAGCGCACCGCCGACGGCGTGGCGCCGGAGAAGTAGAAGAAGTAGTCGCGCGCCGACTTTTCCGACTTGCCTTCGAGGTAGTCGCGCTGGTTGACGCCGTCCAGCGTGGTTTTGACGATGCCGGGGTACTGACCAGCCTCGATCTGCTTTTTCAGATCTTCGCCCTTGGGTCCGCCGGCGATGTCAACCAATGTCGGCACCCAGTCGAGGGCCGCGAACAGCTGATTGTGCACCGTGCCCGGCTTGATGTGGCCCGGCCAACGTACGACCATCGGAGCGCGGTAGCCGCCTTCCCAGGCCTCGCCCTTCTGGCCCTTGAACGGCGTGACACCGCCGTCGGGGAAGGAGATGGCCTCGGCACCGTTGTCGGTGGTGAAGACGATCAAGGTATTATCGAGCTGACCCATGCTCTCGAGCTTTTTCAGCACATCGCCGATGTTGTCGTCCATCTGCTTCATGCCGGCTTCGTTGACGCCCCAGTCCTTGCCGCCGCGCTCGCCGAGCATGGCCTCGTACTTGGGGGAGAGCACGGTGACGACGTGCATGCGCGCCGGGTTGTACCAGACGAAGAAGGGCTTACCCGTCTTCTTTGGGTCGTTGCGGTCGAGAAAGTCGATGACCTTGGTGGAGATTTCCTCATCGACGGTCTTGGAGCGCTCGAGCGTCAATGGACCCTCGTCGCTGCAGGTCTGATTCCTCGCCGTGCCGTCGGAGGATTTGCACGACAGCACCGGGCGTGGCGGTGTCAGGCAGCGCGTGGTCTTGGCATCGACGGCACCGGGCACCTCGGGCAGCCCCGGAATCGGTGTGTTCTTGCAGGGAGCTGCGACGCCCTGCTGCAGCGGCGTCTTGTTAATGTCGGGGAAGCTCACCTGCTGCATGGCATCGAGGTGGTAGAGATAGCCCCAGTATTCCTGGAAGCCGTGCGCCGTCGGCAGCGAGTCCGTGTGATCGCCGAGGTGGTTCTTACCGAACTCGCCGGTGGTGTAGCCGAGATCGATCAGGAATTTGGCGATCGCCGGCGTGCCGGGCCGCAGGTAGGACGGACTGCCCGGCAGTTGCGGCGGGATCATGCCCGTGCGCAGGGGATACATGCCGGTGAAAAAGGCGTTGCGTCCCGAGGTACAGCTCTGCATGGCCACGTAGTCCACGAACATCGAGCCTTCACGCCCGATGCGATCGATGTTGGGCGTCTCGCCGACCATCAGGCCACGATGGTAGATGCTGGGCTGCATCCAGCCGATGTCATCACCCATAATGAACAGGATGTTGGGCTTTGCGCCCGGCGTGGTTTGGGGTTGCGGCTGGGGCTGCGCAACAGCCGGCAGGCTGATCGCCATCCCTAGAGCGACCCCTGCGAGCAGAACAGACCATCTGCCTCGGTTCATTGTCACGGCTGTCTCCTTCCGTTGCCGAAGTTGCACTTGGCGCGTGCGGTTAACGACTGCCGTCGACGCTCTATCGAGAAATGCGGGAATGCTCTATTGGACCGTGGTCCAACATGACCCGGAACGGCGGCGGGCCGCCCCAGATTTTGGTTTGCCGCTCCGGTGCCGAATACAGGGTTGTCTGTATTCGTTGCTATCTCGCCCGGGCGTACGATTTGGCACCAAACTCGCCAGGTCGATGGGGAGACATGGCAATCCTGAGCGATTGTCGCGCTTTTGTGGGACAACGTGCGTCCAAAGCTTGCGTTGCCCTTATTGTCGCTCTCGCAATCCAATGGGTTGCGCCGTCGTTGAGCGCCACCGAGAGGGTGCCGCGCGTTCTCATGCTGCACGCCTTCAATTTCACCTTCCCCGCCACCACCAGCATCGCTGACGCGGCGCGAAAGCGCCTCTTGGAAATTTCCCCGTACAAGGTCGAATTCGATGCCGATTTTCTCGACCTGGCGCGGGTGTCGGATTTCGAGCATGAACAGCGCACCGCCGAATTCCTCGGCAAAAAGTACGCCCATACGCAGCCGGACTTGGTGCTCAGTTTGGGCAGTGCCGCCTTGCCCTTCGTACTCAAATATCGCGACACCATCGCGCCCAAGGTGCCAGTGGTCTTTACCGCAATCTCCGCGCACAACTATGCCAAGCTGCGACTGCCGCCAGACGTCACCGGGATCATTAGCGAGTTCAATTTCGATAAGACCCTCGATCTAGCGGAAAGGCTGCAACCCAGCGCCCGCAAGCTCTTCGTCATTGCCGGAGCCGGCGACACCGACCGGTTGTGGCAGACGGCTGCACGCAGCGCGGTTGCGAACCGCGCGCGCAAATTCGAAACCAGCTACCTATTTGGGCTCTCCTACGCGGCGCTGGTTTCCGAACTGTCGCGGGCGCCGCCTGATGCCATCGTCATCCTGCTGACGGTTTTCGCCGATGGCGAAGGCAAGAGCTTCATCCCGGCGGAAGTGGCAGGCTCCCTGTCGGCCATCTCTTCGGCGCCGGTTTATGCACCCTACGCCACCTTCCTGGGCCAAGGCAGCGTCGGCGGTTTCGTTGAGACCTTCGAGTCCGTCGGGATTGCCGCCGCAGACCTGATGCACGAAATTCTTGCCGGCAAAGATCCGCAAACGCTGCCGCCGCGCAGCAATCTCGCCCAAGGTTATCAGGTCGACCACCGCGCCATGCAGCGCTGGCATTTGGCCGAAAGCAGCCTACCCCCGGGCACGGCGGTTCTGTTCAAGAAAGCGAGCATTTGGGAGCAACATCGCGGCCTCGTGCTTGCCGCCTGCCTGGCGTTCGCCTTGCAGACATTGTTTGCCGCCGCACTGCTGCTGCAACGGCGCCGCAAGCAGCAGGTGGAGCGTCTCCTCAAGCAGAGTGAAGAGCGCATCACCTTTGCGGCCGCGTCGGCGAATATCGGCCTTTGGCAATTTGACGCCAAGAGCAACGATCTGTGGGCCACCGAGCATTGCCGATCCCTGTTTGGCTTGAGCGACGATTTGCCCCTGACGCGCGATACCGCGCTGTCGACCATTCACCCCGAGGACCGCAAACTGGCGATCGCCGCCCTGCGTGAAGCGCAAAACGGTGGCCAGGCCGTGCGCAACGAGGTCCGCGTTGTGCTGCCCGACGGGCAAACCCGTTGGATTCGCGTGCGGGCGCATTCGCACGCCGATGAGCGCGGATCGTTACACCTCTTCAGTGGCGTTTTTATCGACATCACGGAACAAAAAGTTGCGGAGGCCGAGGCGGCGCTGCAACGCCAGGAAGTTACCCACCTCGTCCGGGTCTCCACCTTGGGCGAACTCTCCGGTGCAATCGCGCACGAGATCAACCAGCCCCTAACCGCGATTCTGTCGAATGCGCAGGCGGCGCTGCATCTGCTGAAGCAAGCTTCCCCTGACCTCGACGAAGTGCGCCAGGCGCTAGAGGACATCGTGCAGGAAGACAATAGAGCCGGCGAAGTGATCCATCGGCTGCGCAGGCTCCTGCGCAGGGGAGAACAGCAGGCGGAACGCATCGACATCAATGATCTGGTCAATTCCACGCTGGCGCTGCTCAACAGCGAGCTCATCAGTCGCCGGCATAGCGTCAAGGCCGAGCTGACAAAGGGCTTGCCCTGGCTGCTTGGCGATCCCGTGCAGCTGCAACAGGTGTTGGTCAACCTGATCATGAATGCGATGGACGCGATGAGCGCGACGCCGATGGCCCAGCGTGTCGTGACCATCTCCACCCACCTTACTCAAATGGGAGCCGTCGAGGTATTGGTGAAGGACCGCGGCGCTGGTATCCGCGCGGCGGAACGTGGCCGGCTGTTTGAACCGTTTTATACCACCAAGAGCCACGGCCTCGGCCTCGGCCTGGCAATCTGCTCAACGATCGTGCAGGCACATGGCGGCAAGCTTGCCCTCAACAACAACGAAGCTGGGGGTGCAGTCGCGTCGTTGTCGCTGCCTGCACAAAAGGTGCTGCTCGCCGCCGAGTGATGATCAAGATGTTCACGGTCTTCCTGGTCGATGACGAACCCGCCGTGGTCAAGGCGATGTCACGGCTGCTGCGCACAAGGGGCTATAGCGTTTGCGCCTACACGTCGTCGCGGGAGTTTCTGGCCCAGCATGATCCGGCCGTACCGGGTTGCGCCCTATTCGACGTGTCGATGCCGGACCTGGACGGCCTCGAGCTGCAGCAGGTGATGACGGGCGAGGGCTTTGGTCGGCCGGTCATTTTCATGACCGGCAAGGGCGACGTTCCAACCAGTGTACGCGCGATGAAGGCGGGCGCCATCGATTTCCTGACCAAGCCGGTCAACGACATGGAGATCTTTGCGGCGCTGGCCAGGGCCGAGCAGCAGGACGCGCATGCGCGCCAAGCGCAAAGTGAGAGAGCGTCAATCGAGGGAAAAATTGCAAGCTTGACCCCGCGTGAGCGCGAGGTGCTTTCCCACGTTGTTGCCGGTCGTCTTAACAAGCAGATCGCCGGGGATTTAGGCACCGTTGAGAAGACCATCAAGGTCCACCGCAGCCGCGTGATGGCCAAGCTCGGTGTGCGCACGGTGGCCGATCTCGTTCGCCTGGTCGGAAGGGTCGGACTAGCCGGGTAGAGGAGGATCACCATAGTGGCATTGGCCCAACGGCCAACTCGACGGTGGCCAGCGGTCCCAGCAATAGTCTGCGCATGGCCGAGACATCAGCCTGGATCGCCATTGTGGACGACGACCCATCCGTGCTCAAGGCGCTGTCACGCCTGCTTCGCACGCACGCGTGTCACGCTCGGACCTATGAGTCCGTACACAGATTTTTGGCGACGCTTCGCGGCGGCCTACCGGAATGCCTGATTGTCGACTGGCAGATGCCCGAGATGAATGGCGTTGAACTTCTTGAGCAGATGACGCGACAGGGGATGCGCGTGCCCACCATCATGATTTCCGCGCATAGCGATGCCAGCGCGCGCGAGCGCTGCCTGTCGGCCGGTGCCCTCGCCTTTCTTGCCAAGCCGCTGCAAGACACCGAACTGCTGGCCGCAATCCATGCTGCGCGAAGAATGACACGGAACATCAGAGCCAGGTCAACAAACCCATGAGTCAGGCGATCTTATGTGCACACAGGAGGCCACCATGCACGGTGTGATGAAAGCTGCGCTGTTGGTTGCTGGATCATTGTGCTTGGCTGCAACGAACTTCGCAGCGGCGCAAACCAAGGCACCAGCCAAGGCGCCGGAGTTTCTATTCGTCCAGACGGCCAAAAACGTCGCCTACAAGGACGGCGTTCTGACATTGCAGGACGTCTCACCGGTTACCGTCTTTTTCTCGGATCGTCCCAAGCGCATTGTGGGCAACGTCCGCAACGATGTCTTCCTGCAGAAATGGACCGACGGTCGCAATAGCTTCAAGAGCGATCCGCCCAACGCCGTGCTGTCGGTCTTCAACGACAAGGCGGCGCCAACGAGCGCCGTCGTGGTATTGAATAATCCCCGCCTTCAGGGCAAAAACCTGGCCTACGATGTGCGCACCCTCAAGGGTGATCTGCCGGCGAGTGGGATCGAGAGCACGCTGTTCATCGACGGCAGCAGCGGCTATTGCGATCCGGGATATAGCGCTGAGGGCGGCGACCCGGGATATCCGTGTTGGGCGCAGAAGGCGTTCGCGGACGACACCCCTTAAGCGGCGCCGCAGCCAACCCGATGGGATCACAAAGCGCACCAGCGCTCGTCAACAACACCTAGCCTGCGTAATTCGATGAAAAAGTTGCTTGCTGTTGTTGGTGCGCTAATCGCGATTGGCGTAGCGACTGGGGGCGCGCTCTACTGGGCGTTTCCGGTTCGGCTGTCGATTTTGGCGGGCCTGACGCGCAACTATATCCTGTCTTGGTCGGCGCCTCGAGGCACGGCAAGCATCGAAGCCAATCCGGCCTACCAGGCCACCGCGACCCTTGCGCTCACGCCGGTCGCGGCGGCGCTGCCGGCCGCCAGCGCCGGCGACTGGCCGAGCTACAACCGAACGCTCAGCTCGGACCGTTACGCTGAGCTGAGCGAGATCAACAGCAACACCGTTGGCAAGCTCAAGTCTTGTGCAGCTACGACGTCGGCCAGTTCGCGGCCTTTGCCTCGGGTCTGATCGTGGTGGATGGCGCCCTGATCGGCACCACCGAATTCGATAACTTCTCGCTCGATCCGGCGCCCTGCGCGGAGAATTGGCGAACGCACGAGGATTACCCCCCGAGCCGCGCCGGACGTGTCGCTGCGGTTTTTGTTTTATGGCGGCATCGTCGTGCTGCCGGTCATCCTCCTCTACACGACCGGGGTCTACTGGATCTTCCGCGGCAAGTTAAGCAAGCGCTAGGGGGCGACTGGACAGCGGACGAGGAGGGAGACTGGGGGGCCCGCCTCGTCGTTTGCCAGGATGCCTGTCATTTGCGCGCATACTCAAAGGTAGGCAAGGCGCGGAGCGTTTCCTTGCTGGCGCCAGCCAACACCAGTCGCTCATTTTTTAACTGCAACTGTTTGGCCGGGATGGCGACGTCGTGGGCGCCGATGCCGAGAAAGCCGCCCGTGCTCACGATCCCATACGATGCGGTCCGATCCTTGTTGAGAATAATGTCCTCGATCTTGCCGATCTTTTCGTCCTTGTCGTTGTAAACGGGCTGCCCGAGCAACTGGCGCTGCACGCTCCAGCCGTTTATGACGTCGTTCATCTCGACCACGGAGACACCGATCGATGTCGTGGTTCCCGCGGTTTGCGCATAGAGGCTGGTCGCAGCGGGCGTCAGCAGCAATGCCGTCAATCCGGCGTACAATAGGTGTCGCATCGTGAGATACCTCCAGCCAAGGTGTTGTGGGGGCTGCGCCTTGCGCAGCAAGGCGGAGACTAGCATCGATGTCCCTTGGCCAAATCGGGGGCAACCCTGAAATGACCCGCAGGCGCACCTGACGCCTTGCCCAAACCGAGCTGACCTCGCCGCCAGCTCCGCAGGGCTCGGATCAGGCGGTCACAGGCGCGCGAGGTCGACCAGGCTTCGGGTGTCATCCGGCGTTTCGCTCGGAATTTTCCCTAGTTGTGGGCTCACCAACGCGGGGTTCAGCTTGACCGTTTTGTTGAATGGCGGTCGTAACGGCAAGCCGCCGGCCGATAGGCTGGAGGTTGGCCCAGCGGGTGTTCGGGTGACGCATGCGGATACTCGTCATCGAGGACGATCGGCAGACGGCGCAATATGTCGCCGAGGGCTTGCGCCAGCAGGGGCACGTTGTCGAGGTCGCAGATAATGGTCGCGATGGCTTGTCCCTAGCGGCGGCCGAGAAATTCGATGTCATGGTCGTCGACCGCATGCTGCCCGGTCTCGACGGCCTTGGCCTGGTGAAGACCGTACGCAGTGTGGGCGTCAAGACGCCCATTCTGGTGTTGACGACACTTGGGGGTATCGACGATCGCGTTGAGGGTCTGGAGGCGGGAAGCGACGACTATTTGGTGAAGCCGTTCGCATTCGCCGAGCTGATGGCGCGCGTCAATGCTTTGGCCCGGCGTCCCCCTATTGCCGGCGCGGACACCAGGTTGAAGATCGCCGACCTGGAGATGGATCTGCTGCGGCGCAAAGTACGGCGCGCTGGCGCCGACATCGAGCTCACGCCCCTTGAGTTCAAACTGCTCGAGCAGCTGATGCGGCAGGCCCCGCGCGTGGTTACGCGAACCATGCTCCTGGAGCAGGTCTGGGGTTTTCACTTCGACCCGAAGACGAGCGTGGTCGAAACCCATATGAGCCGCTTGCGCGGCAAAGTCGACAAGGGCTTTACGTGCGAACTCATTCATACCGCGCGGGGATCCGGCTACGTCTTGCGGGCGCCCGATGCGGATAGCTAACAGCCTGATTGCTCGGCTAACCAGCCTCTATGTGCTTTTGTTCGCGGCTTCGGTCGCCATCCTGTTTGCGCTCGTTTGGTTTGTCACCAGCCGGTCGATGACGGCGCAGCTGATGGCCAACGTGCAGCGCGAGGCGGTTTCACTGGCGGATGAGTATCGCGCCACCGGCGCGCGCGCGGCCGCCGCAATCGTTGCAAGACGGCTGCAACGCGGTGGCCTTGCCTACTATCTCCTACAGCGTCGCGACGGGGCCTGGATTGCCGGCAACATTGCCCCGGTCGCCCCGGTGCTCGGGCCGCTTGATTTGCAGGTGCGTCTGCAGTCCAGCGGAGAAGCGGCAGCAGAGCGAACGCCGGGGGATCTGCGCAACGCCATCGGCTATGGCGTGCTGTTGGGCGACGGCACCTTCGTGCTGGCGGGAGAGGATGTCGGTCGGTTGCAGGCGACGCGCTCGGCGATCTTTACCGCATTTGCCGTCGGCGGCGGTGTCTCGGTGGTGCTGGCCATTCTCGGCGGCTTGGCGCTGAGCGCGGGCTTTTTGCGCCGGGTGGAGGCGGTCAACCGGACGGCGCGACAGGTAATGGCGGGCCAATTGGATGCGCGCGTGACGGTCAGAGACAACGGCGATGAGCTTGATCGGCTTGCCGCCAACCTCAATGCCATGCTCGATCGCATCCAATCCCTGATGGAAAGCCTCAAGCAGGTCTCGAGCGACATTGCCCATGATTTGAGAACGCCGCTGGCGCGCTTGCGCCAGAACCTGGACACGGCCAAGGCTGGTGCGACAACGCTCGAGGAATTTCGCGCCTCCACCGAGGCCGCCATCGCCGAGACGGATGGCCTGCTGAAGACGTTCTCGGCCTTGCTGCGGATCGCCCAGATCGAGTCCGGTTCCCGCAAGGCCGGCTTTGCCCAAGTCGATCTTTCCGAACTCTTCGAGCTCGTTGCCTTGACGTTTACCGCCGTCGCCGAGGATCAGGGACACACCCTCGTTGCCGAGATTGAGGCTGGCGTTGCCATTTGCGGCGACCGCGAGCTGCTGCTGCAGCTTGCCACCAACCTGGTCGAGAATGCCATTCGCCACACCCCGCGCGGCTGCAGAATCGAGGTTCGCTTGCAAAGGGCGAGCGAGCCAAAGCCGAGCCCTGACGTGACCGCCACGGTCATCGACAATGGGCCCGGCATTCCCGCGGCGGACCGCGGCAAGGTGTTCGGGCGCTTCCACCGGCTGGAGGCAAGCCGCACGACGCCTGGCAGCGGGCTTGGTCTCGCCCTGGTTGCCGCCGTTGCCGACCTGCACGGCGCGCGCATTAGGCTCGGGGATAACGGCCCCGGCCTCATTGTGGAAGTGCGCTTTCCAGCGCCGACCGGGGCGCGGCTGGAGCCGCTTGAAACGGCCGTCCTGCCTTAGGCCCGTCGATTTACGAAATCGTATAGCAGGCGCAACCCCCTCGAAAAGTGGCCGCGGCTAACTTTGGCGGCGACGGGCCGGCGGAGAGGTTTTGCTTGCCCGCAAGCGGCTAGTTATGGAGATGACCAATGCCGGATCACAACCCGGACCACCGCCATGCCTGGGCTGGTGCGTTCGTTCTGCCCAAAGCAGGCGCCAAGTCGAAGCTCAAGGCAAGCCTGCTCGCCAGCGTCGCGGCGGCTGCGCTGTTTGCCGCCACCGTGCATTCGATCCGCGCCGAAGCGCCCCAGCTCAAGAGCGCCACGGCTTTGGTGGCGGCTTCGCAAATCCCCGCGCAAGCCTCCGGCTTTGCCGATCTCGTCGCCAGCGTCAAGCCGGCGGTCGTCTCGGTGCGCGTGAAGGCGGATATGGCGCCGCAGCTGATGTCCGATGACGACGCCGGCCGGCCGTTCGACGGCTCGCCATTCGAGAAATTCTTCAAAGACTTCCGCGGCAGGGGCATGATGCCGAAGGGCAATGGCCAGCACGAGCTCGTGCAGGGGCAGGGCTCGGGCTTTTTTGTCAGTGCCGACGGCTACATTGTCACCAATCACCACGTGGTCGACAAGGCCGTAAAGGTCGAGATCGTCACGGACACTGGCGCGACGCTCGACGCCAAGGTGATCGGCAGCGATGCAAAGACCGACCTGGCGCTGCTCAAGGTCGACGGTCGGGCCGATTTCCCGTTTGTTGAGCTGGCCGACGGCAAGCCTCGGGTCGGCGAGTGGGTCGTGGCCATGGGCAATCCGTTCGGCCTCGGCGGCACGGTTACGGCCGGCATCGTTTCCGCCCACGGCCGCAATATCGGCGCCGGCCCCTACGACGATTTTCTGCAGATCGACGCGCCCGTGAACAAGGGTAACTCCGGCGGCCCGACCTTCAACACCAAAGGTGAAGTGGTGGGCGTCAATACCGCAATCTTCTCACCATCGGGCGGATCGGTTGGCATTGCTTTCGCCGTTCCGGCGAGCACGGTCAAGGCGGTCGTCGACCAGCTCAGGAGCAATGGCCGTGTCGAGCGCGGCTGGCTCGGCGTGCAGGTCCAGGCCATGACGCCGGAAATCGCCGACAGCCTTGGTCTCGACAACGCCAGCGGCGCCCTGGTTGCGGAAGCGCAGGCCGGCAGTCCGGCGGCGAAGGCGGGTCTCAAGTCGGGCGACGTGATCAGAAGCCTCGGCTCGGCGCGCATTGAAGATGGCCGCGATCTTGCGCGCAAGGTCGCCGGCATCGGCCCCAACGCCTCCGTTGAGGTGACGTTCGTGCGCGATGGCAAGGAGCTAAAGGTCGCCCTCAAGCTCGGCACGCTCAAGGACGACAGCGTCGGCAAAGCGAAGATGAGCGACAACGCTGATGCGGGTCCCCCCGTGCTCGGCTTGACCATCGCGCCGGCGGCCAAGGTCGAAGGCGCCGGTGATAAGGGGCTTGCCGTGCTCGGCGTGAATGCCAACAGCAAGGCCGCCGAGATCGGATTTCAGGAAGGCGATGTCATCCTGAAGGCAGGCAACAAGGAGATTTCGCGCGCTGAGGACTTCAAGGCCGCCATGTCGGAGGCCAAGGCCGCAGGCAAGAAGAACGTGCTCGTGCTGCTGAAGCGCGGCACGGCGGTCTCGCACATCGCCGTTCCCGTCGCGATCGGATAGAGGTCGCAGGGTCGTCGCGTGCGATGGCGCTAGGCTCGGTGGCCACAATGGTCTCCGAGCCCGTCGCGTTTGGCTGTCCGGAACAAGAGCCGCGCGGTGCTTGCCCCGACGCGGACCGTGAAAAGAGACACGCTCACCGTGGTGCAACGGGCTCGGCCATTGATTTTAGAAACTTTTCGGGTGAAAATTTTGACGACAGCGCCTCACCCTTTCGAGGGGCTACCAATTCATGGCTCGGCCAAGCGAAGCGGCGCGCCCTCCTAAGTTCCAAGGAGGTCGCCAAACGGCCTCCGCGAATCTCATCGCCTAGTTTTTCAACGGCATCGGCACGGACCGGAAGTGAGCATTCCGTACATTGCTGCTTGAAAAAGCATACGGCTGCGCGGCGTCAAGCTATTGCAGTCGCGAAAGCGTCTCTCTGGCGCCCTCAACAAGCTCGCGTATAACTTCTGCAGCGGGCTTGATCGCATTGACGAGGCCCACGCCCTGGCCAGCAAGAAAATCCATTGACTCAAGGTCGCCTGTTGCGTCTGGCGTTGGCGGGAATCCCATAAAGCGCACAAGCGGCATTGATTGACCGCCAATCTTCGTCGCGCCGATGCGCGGCTCGTCGGACCGTTGCTGGCTGCCGCGAGCTTCCTCCGGCAACCAGCGCTCGACGAAAGGCGTGTGCAGGGTCCGGTGTGGCGCGTTCGGCCAACCGTGACCGAACAGTGTTGTGCGAACCGTCATATCCTCTGTGGCAGCGAGGATCTTCTGTTTGTAAACGGCATGAGCGTAAGCCTCGGGCGTTGCAAGCAGCCGCGTACCGATCATGACGCCCTGGGCGCCGAGCGCCAGCGCCGCCACGAACCCGCGCGCGTCCGCAATTCCGCCGGCCGCCGCTACCGGTAGAGGGGCGACTGCGTCCACAATCCGCGGTACAAGAGCCAAGGTCGTCACTTCTCCGGCAATGTGACCGCCGGCTTCGACGCCCTGGGCAACAATCGCGTCGGCACCGGACCGCTTAGCCCTTTGTGCATCCGCTACGGAGCCGACCTGAACAATCACCTTGATCCCTGCGGCGTGCGCGCGCCCGACGACGGGAGTTGGATCACCCCAGAAGGTCAGGAGTACCGGGACCCGTTCCTCAAGGCACACCTCGACGGCGGCCTCGGGAGGAAATGGTAAATGGGGCCCTCCTAACAGCACGCCAACGCCAAAGGGCTTGTCCGTCAGTGAACGAAGTTTTCGGATCTCATCCCGCAGGACAAGCGGCGGGTTGGCGCTGAACGACATGATGCCCAAGCCGCCGGCGTTGCTGACGGCCGCGGCCAGCTCGGGGCCAGCGATAAAGGCCATCGGAGCGGCGAGGATCGGTACTTCGATATTCAAGAGGCGACAAAGCGCCGTTCTGAGCATGTTCACTCCTGCAGGTGAGCCTTGGAGCCAAGCGCTTCTGATGAGCGCTCTCCCGGGCAGGTCGGAGAAGCTTGATCTGGTAAGTGGTATGCGCTTGCGTGCGCGCAAATCACAGATAGGAGAAGTGGACGTGAGTTACTGAAGCCAGGTAGGGAGCGAACGTTGCATTCTCGAAAATCTTACGATTGAACAGCGAAAAAGAGGACGCCCCTGACATCGCCATTGCGCAGCCGGGAGCCGAACGGCCGAAGCAGCCAATCGACGACCTGTAGACACGTCCACGTCGGCAGGCCTATCCCTGTGGGGAGTTGAGTGATGACTACAAAAAGATCAAACTTTAGAGCAGTGAGGCGCGCCCACCTCGAAATCAACTACGGGCGCGCCGGGCGCATCAGCCTTATTACGGGCTCGTCTCGAGAACGCTGCACTCGTTCCCCACCGACACGTTGTCGGCTTTATCGGCGTCCGCATCCGTGATGATCTGCAATCCCTGGATATAAACGAGATCAGATCGCCCATCTCGGAACCGGGTGGACAAGTCTCGGTCCGCGCTCCGCATAGGTGCGAGACTGAGCGGCCTACAGAATTAGTCGGCGTGGCGCGCAGCGGCTAGAACTTGAAGTTGAGGCCGACTTTCACCTGTTGCACGTCGCGCTCGAGCTCAAAGGCCCGGGTGCCAACAAACCCCGGCAGCGTTCGGTCGGAGAGGCCAACGAAGTCATACTCGAATTTTGCCGTCCAATTGGGTGCCAGAGCATATTCGAAACCGCCGCCGACCACCCACACGCCGGTGGTATTGGAGGTGCTGACCGAAGCGCCGGTGGTGAGTTGGGTGATGCTCGCCTCGTTGCGGACCCAGCCGCCGCCAACCTTGACGAAGACAAGGGTGCGGTCCAAGGCCAGGCCGATACGGCCGGCAAGCGTGCTGATCCATTCGACGTCGGCGGAGGCGTGCAGGGGCCCAACGAGACCGGGGACCGTAATCGTCCCCGCGGCATCGATGGACGTCCAATCGAAATCCCACTCCACGCCCAGGACCAGGTTGCCAATTTGATAGTTGTAGCCGACTTGGACCCCACCGATGAAGCCGTTGGTGTCCCGGTCAAAGCTTATGGTCGTTTGATTGTCGCTGAGTGAACTCGACGCCCAGGCGCCACCGATGTTGCCACCGATATAGAAGCCTCTCCAAATGACGGGCGGCGGCAAAGGCACGACCGTGAAATCCAATTGGGTAGGGCCGCCGTAGGGACCGTCGGCAAAGGCGCTGGTTGCGAAGGCGGCGACCATGCCGGCTGCCAGAGGAAGGATGGAACGCATAGGGTGGGTCGGCATCTGGCTTGCGTCTCCGATATGACTACGACGTACCCAGAGTCTTGACTTGCAAAGCAAGCAAAACCCTTCGGGCCCCAAGGACCAAAAATTGTCGGACGAACGCAATACGAGATTGGCGCGGCCGCGGTGTCGCAACGAGAACCCGAGCCAGCGTCGACAAAATACGTGAATTAAGTCTTGCGCGCACGCAAAATTTCTCGCGCTAGAAACTTTGCTGCAGGCGCTGTGAACAAATTTGCGGCGGCACGAATAGTCGTAGGAATTGAAGCGGTTTTAAGTTTTTCTTTAGAGAATTTGAGGGGCGCGTTGCATGCAGATCGGCAACAGGTGCGCGCATTCCCCTCCTTGGGCCGATACCTCGCCTGCCATCCGCCTCGCACGCAGCGTTGGCGCAAGCTGCGCGGCAGCAAGGGCACGTGAGATCCTTTTGGCCCGCGAGCGGCGTGCCGACAGGGGGGTGGCAATCGCAGCTGTCGCGGTTGGCATGACCCGCTGCCCCAGGCGCGGGCAGAGCCTGGCGTGGTGGATTGGGCTCGGGCGGAGCCTCAATGGGCTAGTGTCGCGTCCGCAGCTTGCCGCCAAAGGGTTAGCTTATCCAGCCCGACCCAGGACCGGCGCATTTGGGCGCCGGCCAAGCGATGGGCTTGCAGCGCTCGGCAGCGGGCCAGTCAATCTAGAAACGCAGGCTCAGTCCGAGCAGCGGCCCGTGCTGCACCACGTCGTATTCGTACTTGTTTGCCCCGGAGCCCTTTTCAAAGTCCACGCTCAGGGCGCGGTATCCCAGCACGCCGGAATAGGTGACGCCGTTTCGCACGGCGAAATCGAAGCTGTAGGCGGCGAGCACATTCCAGGAGAATTGGCTGCCGGCATCGAAACCGCCCACATCGGCCCGCAGCAGTAATTCCTGACCGGGGGCCAAGGCATGACGAATTCTGAAACCGACAAGGGGATCGACCCAATCCACATCGCCGCCCCTGGCGATCGCCCGGTTTCGGGAGACCACCAAGCCATTGAGGTCCAAGCTGCCCGCGAGGGCGAATTTGATGTCAATATCCTGGTGCCAGTATCTGGCGCCGGCCAAAAGGTCGACGGCGGTATAGGGCTGGAAGACCGGTGCGTCTTTAAGGCTGCCGCCGCTTGCCGACGACCACCTCGCGATCTCGTAGGCGGCCCCGCCTTCGATGATCGCCAGCGTGGCATCCACATCGGCGTCCGCGCCCACGGTCAGGCCGCGGACGGACCGCGACACGCTCGCATCGACGCCCACCTTGGCATAGAAAATATCGTTGTAGAGCGCGAGCGGTCCCCTGCGCGCCTCGGTATAGCTCATGAAGGGAACGCGCTCGAGATGATCGAGCAGCTCGAAAGGATCGACGTCAACATTAACGGTCCTGCCCTTGACCGTGATGTCCCCCTGCAGGAAGGGGAGCCAGGCATAGGGCGTGAAGCTGAGCGTCCACGGGGCGGGCGGCGCGCTGAGCGGCGGCGGTAGCGGGCCTGACCCGAGATCGGCGCCGAAGGCCGTTGTTGCTGCCGCTATGCTGGCTGCCGCCGCGAGGAGCGTAACGGTGGGGCGCGCAGAAAAAATTGCCATCGACCTACTCCAGTTTGGAAAGGTGCTGTTCCGAAGACGTGGGACAAGGATTAGTCATCGTTGTGATTCGTCAAAAATCACAACCGGTTAGCTGGCTCGCCGGGGCGCTGGCATGGAATTGGAGGCCTGGGCGTTGCGAGCTTGCAACGCGAGCGCGGGCCGTCGCCGGGCGCCTCGCAATTGCGGCTCACAAGCGCCGCGCCGACACCCGTGCGCGATTGCGCCGATGCTTCCGACCGGAGCCGAGGTCTATCTCGGGGGCGAGCCGCATTGCCCGCGAGGGCAAGGCAACGTCGGTGGTTTGGCGGCAGCACCGGGGGGCCTGGCGCTCAACAGGCCGGCGGTTGCCCCGGCGCGGTGAGCTGGAGCTCAGCGTCTATTGGACCACGGTCCAATAGAGCCGGCCCGGAGATCTCGCTAGAGGTCCAGGAGGCAGCGGTGTTCTCGCCTTGGTGCAGATTGAACTCCGCATGCTCAAGCAACTCCGGAGAACGACGATGGTCCGTGCACGATCGACCCTTCCCGTCATTTCTGCCGCCGCGGTCGGATTTACGCTTGGCGCCTCAAGCCTTGCCATTGCCAACTTCGGCATGTCAGGCCCGGGATCGCAGCTGGGCATGCCGCAGTATATGCGCGCTGAGTCCAAGGCCGTCGCCGAACTCGGCGACCACGAGGGCGTCTTTGTGGATAAAGGCACCTTCAAGCTGCATATGGGCCGGCCAAAGGGCGCCACGCCGACCGCGGACGCGCTCGGGAAGGGCGCCCAGGAAGTCGCCAATGGCGCCATTATCTATCGCTCTGGCGGCAAACTCTTTCTGGTGGACGCCATGCCGGACCGCGAATAGGCGGCGAGGACTTCCATCCGATCCTTGGACAGCCAAGCGTTGCCTAACCGTCAGGCGGCGAGGCAACGGTGCAGTTCCTGGGGCCAGCCCGCCGTCAGATGCCGATAGACCCAATTGCCGCGGGCTTTTAAGCGGTGGTAGCTCGATTTGAGATCGAGCAGCAAGGTGATCCGCCGGCTGGGGCAGTTGAGCTCCCCATGCTGGTGGATTGCGACCGGCACGAAGCCGATCACCCGGGTGTGGAAGCCCAGGGGGCTGTGGGCATCGTCCTCGAATACGTCGGTGATGATGTGTGTGTAGCCGCGGTTAAGGATGTCCTCCATGGCGGCCCGCATCAAGGCGAGGGCGAGCAGCAGATTGCCGCGGTGGGCCGCGAGCACGGCGAAACGTCCGACCTCGGCAATGCGATTTTGTGCAAGGAAGCTTTTAATATCGAGGCGCCGATCGAGAATTTTGAGGTCATAGTTCGCGTACTGCAGCAGCGGCGGGTCATAGAGGGAGCGGAGCACGCCCACCGGTTCGCCGGCCATGGCGACCAGATACCAGGCAATGTCGGGCCGCCCCAGATGCGCGGCCGGAAATTGCGTCTGGGGCTCGGCAATCCATCCCTTTTCTTGCGCGTAGGTTGCGGCAAGCAAGGCGAGCGCGGCCTGGCGACCGGGCTCTTGCGTGATCCGGCTGGCGTGGATTTGCCCTGGGGTCGTCATGCTGCATCGCCTTTTCCTGTTCCGGGCCATGCCTTGTTTGCAAGTCGCCCGATCTCAGTCATGATCACGCCGTGCCACTCGCTGACCGCCGATACCGACGCCCATTGCCGCGCTGGCAAGCGCGGAATGAGCGGCGGGCCGATGTGCAACTCCATGGCGCAGGTCCGGGACGCGTGCCCGCCGAGCCCGGGTTGAGGAAAACGAATGCCCATGGGTATGACCGGGGCGCCGGTTTCCAGCGACAAGCGCGCCGCCCCGCGCCGCCCGCGCAGGAGCCTGGTCGGATCGCGGTTGACCTCGCCCTCGGGAAAGATGCCGAGGCATTGGCCGGCGACCAAGTGCGCCCTGGCGCGCTCCAGCGTCGGCAGCGCGTGCGCGTAAAGCGGCTTTAATTTGTTGAGAAAACGCGGCTTTGCCGATTTGCGCGTCACGGTTACGACCTCGGCGCGGGCGTAGAGCAAGCCCACGCCCGGGATCAGGCGAAAGTTCCAGTCGGCGAGGAAGTGCACCCTGCGGCCGCCTCTCAGCAGCAACAACATGGCCGGCACCAGCACGGCTTCCCGCAGTGTGCTGTGGTTCGCGACCAGGATGAAGGGATCCTGTGTCGGACGAATATGCTGCAGTCCCTCGATGGCGACGACGTAGCGCGCCGCGCATAGGCTCAGCGCGCGCAGCAGCAGGCGATCGCCCGGACCGAGATGCGGAAGATGATGGCCAAGGATTTCGTTAGCCGTCGGGCTTCGCCATTGGCGTGAGCCGGGGCCTAGGTCCGCCTCGAGGCGCTGCGTGGATGGGGGAGCTTGCATGCTGCGGGGCTCATGCAACGCGTTGCGATCGACGCGCGAGGATCACCTCGCCCTGATATGCCCGAGCCGCGCTGCAGCACGATGAAGCTCTGACGACACTTGGGTGGCAGCGCACGGAAAGCAAAACGCATCTCGGGCAGATCCTCAAAAGCCTCCAGGTCTGCAATATCGGTGTCGCCTCGGTTTGCCATTCTCCGCCAAGCGAATCACGTCCTCTCGATTTGGCAGAGCTCCTCACCGATGCGCTTTTTGGCACGCTTTGCTTGCCTGTCCCGCGACGCGATGGCGCGCGTCGGCTGGAGCAGGGTTGCCATGGCCGGTAGTTTGATGCTGCTGGCGGCCGCTTTGGTCGCGCTGTGCGGCATGGTGCGCGAAATCGACCTCGACCAGGTTCTTGCCGCGATCCGGGCGACGCCGCTCACTGCCGTGCTCGGCGCCTGTGGCCTTGTCCTGATCGGCTATGGCACGCTCAGCTTTTATGACTACTTGGCGCTGCGGGCCGTCGGCCGCCGTGACGTGCCCTATGCCGTTGCCGCCTTCGCGGGCTTCACTGCCACCGCCATCGGACATGGCCTCGGGGTCGGTTTCTTCAGCGGTGGGGCGGTGCGCTTGCGCATCTATTCCCCATGGGGATTGGGTCTCAGCGAGGTGGCAAGGATCGGCTTTATCACCGGCCTGACCTTCTGGCTCGGCAATGTGAGCGCGCTCGGGCTGGCCTTGGCCTTGGCGCCGGAACAGGCTGCAGCGGCCACGAAACTCCCACAGTGGGTCAATCAGGTGCTGGGGGTGGGGGCGCTTGGCAGCGTGGCCGTCTACATCGCCTGGCTGCGGGGCGGAACGCGCGCCATCGGGGTTCACACTTTCCGCCTGATCCTGCCGAACGCGCGCTTGACGTTTGTCCAGATCGGCATCGGCATTCTCGACCTCCTGGTCGGTTGCCTGGCAACCTACCTGTTGTTGCCGGCGACGCCGTCGACCGATTGCCTAGCCCTGGCGGTGGCCTACGTGCTGGCCGCGCTGTTTGGCTTCTTGTGCCATGCCCCCGCCAGCTTGGGGGCGTTCGAGGTGGCGATGCTCGTGTTGCTACCGCAGTACCAAACGGAAGCGCTGTTGGGGTCGCTGCTGATCTTGCACTTTTTATATTTGGTGTTGCCCCTGGCCCTGGCGCTGCTGGCGCTGCTCGTGCACGAGGCAAGATTGGGCAGGGCGGGTGCGGTGAAAAGGGAGGCTGCCCCGGCTGCTCGGCGCGATGCCGACCCCAAATCCAATGGCACCGCCGCAGGCCAGGTCGTGGCCAGCTTGGTCTGAAATGCCGTTTCGCTGGCCGGTATGGCCGCGTCGCAGACCGCAACCCGCGTCCTGCCAAGCTATGCCTGCAACATGTGCATGACCGCGCGTTCGGCCAGGCGGCGCAACTCTTTGCGGGAGGCGCCGTAGCGGGAGCGAATGGCCAAGGTGTGCAGCAGGGCGGAGGCAATCTCGGCGAGCGTGCGAGGGTCGGCCGTCCCCGGCAGCTCGCCCCCCTCGACGGCCCGCGCGATACGATGCTCGAACTCCTTGTCGATCCTGCGCAAGCCGCCTTCGAAGGCGGCGCGGATGGCCGGTGCGGTGACGGCTTCGACGGCCGCGGTGCTGATGCCGAAACAGCCTCGCGGCGCCCCGCTCGGCGGAAAATAAAGGGAGAGCGCGGCATCGTAGATGCGCATCAGCGCCGGCGCGAGCGGCTCCTCGCGCGACAACAAGGCGCGCATGGCCACCAGCGCCTGGTCCCAATAGCTCTCCAGCGCCTTGAGATAGAGGGCCTGCTTGTCGCCGAAGGCCGCATAGAGGCTGGGTCGGTTCATGCCCATGGCGGCGCCCAGGTCGTCGAGCGAGGTGGCCGAGTAGCCCTGCGTCCAGAACGCCTCCAGCGCCTGGCGCAGGGCCAGCTCGGGATCGTAGCCGCGCGGGCGGCCACGGGGTCGCTTGCTCGCGGCCACGCTGGCCGCTTTTGCGTTTTTTTGTACCATTTCGCAATTAAATCTTGACTGCTGCCTCTATCCGAATTTAAATGCGGACCAGTACAAAAACAAGTGATTGGAGACCGGCATGGACCTTTACTTTTCCCCGTTGGCGTGCTCGATGGCCTCACGCATTGCGCTTTATGAGGCGGGCGCGGCCGCAAATTTCATCGAGGTCGATCCGAAAGCGAAGCGCACGCGCGACGGCGTTGACTATAGGACCATCAATCCGCTGGGCCTGGTCCCGGCGCTGCGCATTAACGCCGGCACGGTCCTCTTGGAAAATGCGGCTATTCTGCAGTTCATCGCCGACCGCTACCCCGCGGCGGCGTTGGCACCGCGCGATGGGCTGCATCGCGCCCAATTGCAGCAATGGCTGTCATTTATCGGCACGGAGCTGCACAAGGCGCTGTTCGTACCCTTGTTCGACAAGGCGCTGGCCGACACCACCAAGGCCAAGGTGCTGGAGACGGGCGGCCAGCGCTTGGCCTATCTGGAGCGTTACCTGACGGGGCGCGAATTCCTGCTCGATGCCTTCAGTGTGGCCGATGCCTACCTATTGACGGTGCTGAACTGGAACATCGCTACCCCCGTGAAGCTGAGCTCGTGGCCAGCGATCGAGCGTTACTTTGCCCGCCTCAAGGAGCGGCCGGCGATCGCGCGCGCCCTTAAAGAAGAGTTTGCGCTCTACGCCGAGGAGCAGAAGCGACACAAGGCAGCCTAAGGGCAGCCTGAGGCCAGCCTGCGTGAGGGGTGGTGCCATCCCTCGCCTGCTTCTGGCCAAGCGCGATTGCAGGGCCGATGGTGTCCGCCGCCGGGGTCGGGCGCGGTTGCCGCTGAGACAGCGCAGATCTATGCTGTCGCGCTCGCCCACGTGGGTCGCAAAACGCCAAAGCTCGGGGATGGCCTGATGGAAGGTGGCTGCACCTGTCGGCAACTTCGCTATCGCTTGCACGGAGAACCGCTGATCGTACATGCCTGCCACTGTCGTTGGTGTCAGCGGGAAACGGGGGCGGCGCACGCCATCAATGCCCTCTACGAGGCGGACCGCGTCGTTCACATCGCCGGTGAGCCGGCGATTGTCGAGACGCCGTCGGCCAGCGGCAATGGTCAAAAGATCGCGCGCTGTCCGGCCTGCAAGGTCGCCATCTGGAGCAACTACCCGCAAGCGGGCGCCGCGGTGCGTTTCGTGCGCGTTGGCACACTGGATGAACCGGATCGGCTTCCGCCGGACATTCACATCTTCACCGCATCGAAGCAGCCCTGGGTCGTGCTGCCACCGGACGCGCGGGCGGTTCCCGAGTTGTACGATCTCGACACGGTCTGGTCGGCGGAGAGCCTCGAGCGGCGGCGGATCCTGCGCGAGCGCCGGCCGGTGTAAGGGCAAAGCAAGAGCCTTAGCGCGACAGAAACGGGGGCGTTAGGTCAACAGTTCGGCGATGGCGCTGCGTGCCATGCTTGTTCTCCGCCGGCAAACCGATGGATATCCAGTGATCAAATGGAGGAAGGCACCAATGCCGTGGCTGGGCTAAGCTGCGGCGACCGCCTTAGGAGTAGACGCGATCGATCGGCATCTCGACGCCATGGCCGCTTTCGATTGGCAGCACGGCATGCACGATGGTGCGCGCCGACCGGCTTCTAATATCGAGTTTGCCACCGAATTGGCGCGCCCGGGCGGTCATGCCCGCAATGCCGACGCCCGTCGGCAGCACGCCGCCACTGCCTTGCTTTTTGCGATGCAAGCCGCAGCCATCATCGGTGATAACGACATGCAGCCGATTGGCAAGGCGCCGGAGATTGACGGTCGCCCGGGAGGCGGCCGCGTGTCGGTGCACGTTGGCCAAGGACTCCTGAATGATCCGCAGCAGCGACTGTTGCAGCGTGTCCGGCAGTTCGGACCCAATATTGCTGGCGCGCAAGGTGACGTCGAGACCCGTGCGGTTGCGAAAACCCTGAATATAGCGGTCGAGGGTGGCGATGAGGTCACCATTGGCAAGTTCTTGCGGATAGAGCAGATAGCTGAAGGAACGGACCTCTTTCATGGCCTGCTGCAATAAGCTTTCCAGATCCGCGCGGATGGCGGCGGTCTTGCAGGCTTTTGCGCCCTCCAACGCCAGCAAGTTGAGGCTCATTGCCGCCAAATGCTGCGCGGTCGAATCGTGAAGCTCTCGCGCAATTCGCTGCCGCTCCTCATCCTGAATGCGCAAGACGCGCTTTGAGAGTTCCTTGGCTTCCAGTTGCGCCTGTTTGTAGGCGGTAATGTCGCGGAAGATGCCGCTGATGCGAATGGGTGTGCCGGCATCACCAGGGGTGCGGTGGCCGCTCGCCTGCACCCAAACCAATTCGTCACTGCTGCGGGCGACACGGAACTCCCCAACGCCGCTGGCGAGCGCGCCATGAGTAACCGCGCGCATCGACGCGACGGCGACGTGACGGTCTTCTGGGTGCACCCTCGCTACCAGCATGTCCGCGCTCAGCGGACCATGCGCAGGGAACCCAAACAGCGAGCGGCAGTGCTCGGAGCACCACAAGCGGTTGCTCCCAACATCGTAATGCCACAGGCCAAGGCCGGCCGAGGCGGCGGCAAAGTTGAGGCGCTCTTCGCTCTGTTTGAGGTGCGTTTCGGCCTTCCTGCGGCGGTAGATTTGCACCAGCAGCACGCCGACGATGGCAATCAGGCCGACAAAGGTCGCGATCGCCTCGAGCACCGTGTCGCGGTGGTTCTCCCAGAGCGTGGCCTGCTTGAACAACACCGAGGCATCAGGGGGGAGCCGGCTCGCGGGCAGGCCCCAGCGCTGGAGCTGTCTGGCATCCGCCCAGAAGGTGTGGCCAGCGCTCGGTTGCGGCCGGATGGTCTTGGGGTCTTCGCCGTCGAGAATTCTGAGTACGAGGGCACCCGTTTGAACTCCGACCTCCTCGAAGCTGTCCGAATAACTGCCGACAAAGCCTTTGCCCACAAATCGTGCGTAGGGAGCGTAGGCCGGCGCGGTCGACGCCATCGCCACCTGTTCGGCGATATCTGCGGGCACGAAGTTCTCGCCGGCGCCGTCGCGAAAAACGGTCAGCATAACCAGAATGGTATCGGCAGACAGCCTGCCGACTTGGCTGAGAAGATCCTGGCGCGACAGACCGACGAGATAGCGCACCTCCAGGTCTCGCTCGGATGCGAGCTGACGGCGTGTGATCTCCACCCAGCGCAAGTCGAAGGGTGCTGCGCCGGCAACCACAACCAGCTGCCGTCCGGCGGGTTGTAGCCGGCGAGCGAGCTCCACCGTTCTTGCGACATTGAACTCGCTAACGATGCCGGTGACATCGAGCGGGCGCTCGATGGCACTCAAGGTGGTTGGCGAGGTGCAGCAGAACACGATCGGCACCCCCGGCGCCAACTGGGCGCGGTTTTCGACGGCGATGCGCAAGGCATCGGGACCTAGGGCGACAATCGCATCGAGGTTGGTGTCTGCGTACTTTTCCGATAGGTAGCGAACGACGCGCTGTCGATGCGCTGGATTCGGAAAGCGGGAGAGATCGAGAAATTCGCGAAAGGTTTGCACCCTTAAGGAGCTCCGGCTGGCCAGCTTTTTGCGGATGCCCTCGCTGACGTTGGCGACGGCCGGGATGTCGCTGTCGGGATAAAGAACCAGGAGCCGTCGCTCCGGCTCTTGTGCGGTTGCGGGCAGGATGGCGCCAAAGGCCATTAGCAGCAGGGCCGGGCGCCAGGGGCCAAATCGGGGTAAGTCTGCACGGCAGATTTCAGCAACGGAGTGTTTGAGCGAAACTCTCGGGGTCGAGATACCGATTAAGGTCGGCTTATTGCGGGCCCCGAAGCAGGGAGAAACCCGGAAATTGGCAGGCGGCGAGTCCCGAGGCCGACCCGATCCACAGGAGGGCGCGGAAACGAGGAGCAACAAGCGAGCGGGCACCTGGTTTGACCGGGGCAGCCGGGGCGGCGAGCGGGCTGAGCATTGGGGGTGTCGGAGATGCTGGTGTGCGGCCGCCGCGCAAGGCTCCGCGCGGCTCAACCCTGCGAGGCGCCCGAATGAGGCGTCCTGGATGTCCGGCGCTGAGCGGCGTGAGCCGATTTCAGTTGCAACTTTTCGCTTGGCTCAACAGCCAAAAACCGCCGGCAGCCGATGCTGCTGCCGGCGGTTGCGTTCGCGTACCTCTGCCCAACCCAAAGCCAGGGGATTACGGGCCCTGCCGCCTATGGCTGCTTTTTCGCGCCGGGTGGGGCGAAGGCGCCGCTGCTGAAGATTTCAGAAGCCTTGGCATAGCGCGATGAGTCGAGCTGCTGGAAGAAATTGCCGGCCGAGAAGCGTTCATCGCCGGACATGCAGCTGTCATACACTCTGAGCGTGGTGCGGTTCAGGTCCACCATCTGCTCAGGCGTCAGGCTCGCGAACGCCTGGCGGTCGAGGTTGGTCCAGAATTGCTTATATTGGTTGGCACAGTCGGCTGCTAGCGCTGGTGCGCTGAGCGCACCGGCGGCAAGACAGGCAAGCAAAAGACGTTTCATGTTCGCTCCTCGCGGCCACAAATTGAACTACCCACCACTGTCGCCGCATTCGGTTGCGCGACAAATCGGGAGAAACCACGAACATGCCGCAAGGTAAACTCCGGCACGACCCCGGGTGCGCGCAGCATGGCGGCGGTTGCTGTCAAGGCTTGGCTTGAACCGGAAGGGACGCCAAACCCCCTGGGGTGAGCGCGACGGATGAGCGCGCCGACGGCCCAAGGCGGTCTCGGAGAGGTCCGGGGAAGGGCTAGCGGCCGCCGCCAGGCCGTTGTTAGGCATCGCCGGCGCAGGTCTGGCGCCCGGCCCTCGGTTGATCGATCGACATGCCCCTTTCGATGCGACGGCACGGGGCAACCGCCGCGGGCCTGCTGCCGCGAAAGGCGGCCGCTGACTGTATGCCTCCACCCGTCATGGCCGACGGGCAGGACCACCCATCGAACGATCCGCGTTGGCGGGAGCATCGGCAGCGCAGTGACCAAATCCCTTTGCTTCCCCCGAAACGGGGATCGCCGCGCCCATCGCGGCGGAAGGCGCGGGTGCACGGCAACAGCCACGTTAGGGAGTGCAGGCACAACCCAGGCGCGCACGCCGGATCGCTTATTTCGGGGTTTCGCCCGATGCCCCGCCGAGGCGGAAAGAGCTATGGGATTGGCGCGCGAATGTGGGCAGCAGTGTGGGGGTGATGATGATGCGGCGGGGTTTGTTGGTTGCGTCCTGGGGATCTGCGCCGAGTGCTGCGCTGCTTGCCCTATCCCTGAGCCTCGGGTCGAGCCGGCCCGGGGCCGAGCCCATCGTGCTGGCGCCTAATGAGCGCGCGCTGATCGAACAGGTCGGCAAATCGATGCCCCCGAACTCGGTGCAATTCGGCAGGGCGGCGAGCGACCTTGCCGGCGCTGAGATCGTGCTACCCTTCCGAGACGGTACCATTACCCTGGTGCGAACGAACTCGTTCGTGCGCGAGGACGGCAGCATTTCTTGGCGAGGTGTCGTCAAGGAGACCGGTGAGCGAGCCGCGCTCATGGTCTGGGGCAACGCGGTGCTGGCTGGTTATTTCGCCTATGACGGCACCATCTTCGCCATTGAGAATTTAGGCGAAGGCTTGCAAGCCTTCGCCGAACTCGGTCGGGAATTGGCATTGCCCGATCATCCTTCGCCGACGGCCACTCGCGACAGCGCCCCGATGCCGAGCCGCAAAGCAAAGCAGCGCGTACCTGTGCGCGAGCCAACCGTTGCAGCCCTTGCCGATGCTAGTCGGCAAGGGCTGGAAGCAAAGAACATCACCATCGATGTTATGATGTTTTATACCCCGAACGTGGCCCGCCGCTACGTGCGCGACCCAGCCGACTTGCTGGCGGTGGCAATTGACGAGGCCAATGAGACCTTCAGCAATAGTGGCCTCGGCAATATCCGACTTCGGCTCGTGCATACACAGCCCATCAACTATGACGGCTCGGAGGATGATCAGTTCACCCATCTTTATACCATGGTCGATGGGCTTGGACCGTTCAGGGACGTGAAGCGGCTGCGCAACGAAAAGCACGCGGACATCGTTGGTTTGGTAATCGACAATCCCAGGGGGTGCGGCCTGTCGACACGCGTCGGTCCTGAGTCCGATGATGCCTACTTCGTCGTGCATCACGCTTGCGTCACCGTCTCCATGTCGATCGCGCATGAGATCGGACACATCCTCGGCATTCGACACGACCGAGCGACAGACACCAGTAACGTGCCGATTGCCTATGGGCACGGCTACGTCAACGGCGATAAGTGGCGCGACATCATGAGTTACAATGAAAGCTGCGGCGGCTGCCCGCGCATACCCTTCTGGTCAAATCCGAGGGTCATGTACAAAGGCGAGCCGACGGGCACCCTGGCGGCCGACAGCGCCAGGGTCATTCTCGAAAACGCCGAACGCGTTTCGAGGTTCAGATAGGCCCGCCCGCGGCAGCCTGATCCCGTCCCGGCTCGGAGGCCTGCACCCTGCCTGCGGGCGGCCGCGCTCACGGGCCCGGTTGGCGAGAGTGGCCGCAGCGCGGGTGGGCTGCCCCCGTGTTTTGCTAACTGGTCTTCAAACTGAGCGTCGGCGGGCTAGACCGTAAGCGCTCGCTGTTCTGGCGAGGTTAACTAAGAAGGCTGCTAACATCTTGCGGATGTCGTGCAATGGGCCAAATTCGGCCGCGGTTCTGCGCGAAGTGGGCCGGGGCACCTCATCAATCGCACGACCTTTATGACAGCGACCAGATCAAAAGCACGTTTGATGCTCGACAGCCAGCGGCACGCGCTGGCACGCATAGCCGCCGGTGAACCGCTTGTCGACGTCTTGGATGAATTGGTGCGGCGGGTCGAGGGGGTCGAGGTGGCCGCCCGCGAGCAGGCCGAAGACGCGCTACGCAAGCAGACGCGTCGGCTCGAGACGCTCAATCGTCTGTCCAACTCCATTGCCAACGACCTCGACCTGGAGCGCATCGTCCAAACGGTGACGGACATCGCCACCGAACTCAGCGGCGCGAAGTTTGGGGCGTTTTTCTACAATGTGACCGACGGCAAGGGCGAACGCTACTTGCTCTATACGCTCTCGGGTGCGCCGCGCCAGGCATTTGCTGGCTTGGGGGTGCCGCGCAACACGCAACTGTTCCAGCCGACCTTTGGTGGTACCGGCATCGTTCGCTGCGACGATATTCGCAGTGATCCGCGCTATGGCAAGAGCGGGCCTCACTTCGGCATGCCGCAGGGCCACCTGCCGGTCGTCAGCTACCTGGCGGTGCCGGTGATTTCGCAATCCGGCGAGGTGCATGGCGGGCTTTTCTTCGGCCACGACGAGCCGGCGGCCTTTGGCAAGGAGGCGGAGGAGATCGTAAAGGCGGTGGCAACGCATGCGGCGACCGCCATTGACAATGCGCGCCTATTGCAAGCGGCCCGCGGCGAAATTGCCGAACGCCGGCGAGAGCAGGAACGCCATCGGCGCAGAACCGAAGCGCTCTTAAAAGAGAGCGAGGCGCGACTGCAGGAGGCCCTTGCCGCGGGGCAGGTGATGGCATTCGAATGGGACGCCGGCAGCGACCTTACCCAGCGCAGCCAGAACGCCGCCGAAATTCTCGGTTTCAGGCGCGGTAGCGAGCCCAAATCCCTCGGCGACTTCCTGGTGGCCGTGCACCCGCACGATCGCGCGCGCCTAAAGGTGCTCATTGCCTCGCTGCGTCCGGACAACCCCTCGTACGCGGTCGATTTTCGCTATGTTCGCCCCGACGGCCGGGAGGTGTGGCTCGAGGAGACGGCACGAGGCGAGTTCGACGCCGATGGGGCCTGCCTGCGGCTCAAGGGATTGACCCGCGATATCACCGAGCGCAGGCGGGCGCAGGAGCACCAGAGCTTGCTCATCGCCGAACTCGACCACCGGGTCAAGAACGTGCTCTCTTGTGTTGCCGCGATCGTGCAGCGCACGCGCGAGAGCAGCGGTTCGATGGCCGAGTTCACCGATGCGCTCAAGCGCCGCATTCAGTCGATGGCCAACACCCACGCCCTGCTGAGCCGCGGCCGCTGGCAGGGTGCCAGCCTCGCCGAACTCGTGGACGGCGAGCTCGCCCCGTGGGGAAAGAGGAGCGTGACGGTCGCCGGCCCACCGGTGTTCCTGGCGGCCGAGGCGACGCAGGCGACGGCGATGGTGTTGCACGAACTCGCAACCAACGCTGGCAAATATGGTGCGCTTTCAAACGAGTCGGGCCGCGTCGCCGTGCGCTGGCATTGTGGCTCGCAGGGCGCTTCCACGGCGGTGTTCTTGGACTGGCAGGAAAAGGGTGGCCCCACGGTAGTCGCGCCGACCACACCTGGCTATGGCACCAGCGTGATTTGCGACCTGATCCCCTATGAGCTCGGCGGCGCCGTCGATCTGACCTTTGCGCCGGACGGCGTCGGCTGTCGGATCGTGATCCCCGCCAATTGGGTCGGCCGTACAAAGGTTCGAAGTCCGCGCCGCGGCCCGGCGTCGAGTTATCTCGAAAAGGTGGGCGACGCGTTGAGCGTGCAGGCCGAGATGCTGTCATAGGCGGCGAGGTCGCGAACGCGGGCCGCGTGGGCGTGTTAGGCCGGCAGCGAGGGCACACGCCTTCTGCGCAACTCCCGCGCCAGTCAAAAACCCAAGCGGGCGTCGCGCCCCGAACCATGCGTCCGGTGGGGCGTCGGCCGCGGGTGTCGAACTCACGAGGGCGCCCCTGCGGTCGGACTTTTGAGTGTTTCCCGGGTGTGCGCGGGCCGGGATCGCAAAGGCAAGAAAAAACGCAGCAGACTCGGGGACCGCCCCGGCGTCTTTTGCGAATTTAGTTGCAGGTCTGGGAAACTAACCGAGGGGGAATACCTCCGTAGCGCGAACCCTGTCTGCGCCGTGAGGCTGGAAACAAGCGAAATGCCATTTTCGAAATTGGTTGCAGCAATCTATGTGGTGAGGCTGCAGCACGCGCGCAGTTCAATTCGCTTTCCTCCCCGCCATACGCCCATACCTTTTTTCTATCGCGTCTAGAAGATGGTTGCCATAGTCGATCGCATGTTTCTGCGCCTTCGCGGGTAACGTTGCCGCATGAGTCTTTAGGGCGTCGCGCATGGTGGCAAGCAGGGCGCCAGATTGCTTGCGGTCAGCGCCGTTTCGAGCGCTAGCCAGGTGCAATCCCAGCGCCGTCATGGCAATTACTTCCAGCGCCGCTACACGCCCCGCCAATTCTTCATTTGACATTGGACCTTCCTCCCGCCGCCCACACAACGTGTAGCCCCCGCTAACGTCCCCTTACTACGATAGAACCTGGAGGAACTACAGGTGCAACATGGCCTTAGAGCCCCGGGTTCGTACGCGACCGGCTCATGCCCTTCGGCACTAGCAACCACGCGAATTGCGCGAGGACTGGACGATTGCTAGTCACGGTCCGTGCGGGATCGAGATTTTGGCGCTATGAACGTCGTCGACAAGCCCAAAAATTCCATCGATCTCATTCGAAGCCCCGCCACGCAGGGCCTGGGCTCAAAGACGATCGACATGGTGCACAAGAGCATGGTGGACATCGCTAAAATGCGGCTCTGCACTGAGCGCATACTCTTTCAGGTCGGCCGTTCTTCGAATGCGTTGCTCGATTCCAAGGAGCTGCTCGACCGGTTGCGCCGGGAGGGGTTTTAGCCCTTAGGGCACCGGCTTCACCTGAGCGCCGGCGTCGGCCTTGATGCGGGGAGCTTTGAAACTAGCCGCCGTTAAGCAGCTTCGCTCCCGCGGACAAGAGCATTGCAGAGGTGGCGGGTTTCGAGACATGAGCGGGCCTTGTCGCTGCCATGATCGTCAAGCGCGCTGTAGATCAAAAAACGGAACGCCGCGCTCGGAGAGTATCTGCCTTAGCGCGCTGCTGTCGCCATCGCTCAGGGCATGGTCAAGTATTGCAGCGGAAAATTGCTTTTTCTCCGCCAGGGCGACAGCGTTGCGGATGGTGTGCGTTGTTTCAACTTGAGCGCCAGCCTTTTGCAATGCGTCAGCAACATCCAAAGCAATGAGCGGCTCATCCTCGACAACGAGAATCAAATGACCTTGTAATGGTGTCATCGGCGTGCCCGGGCGCGGCTAAGCGCATGCACCGGAGGCAGGGCGGCCTATTTCATTACTGCCGCCCAAGCGTCGATCAACCCTTAACACGCGCAACAAAGCGTAATGATCGACTGGGAAAGGCCGAGCGCGCGTAGCTAGGACGGACTTGGTGTTGCGTGAGCATGCACTACCACGTTTAAGCGGAATTAACCATGACCGGTGCAGCGCTAAGCAGGGTCTTGGCCGGTTCGCCCCTCGTCCCGCTTTTGCAAGCACGTCCGAGCAAAGACCCAAAGCGCGAAGTAGCTCGCCGCTGAAATATTTATCCAAATCATGAAGGCAATCAGGCGCCCAGAAGGCCCGCCGTACTCCCTGACGAAGAAATAGCCGGCCTCCATGACTAAAGGGGCGAGGACCACAGCGCCCATAACCCAGCAGATAGCCAGCCAACGTGGCATTTTGCCTCTAACGTGCCCATTGCGACGATAGAACCTGGAGGAACTCCAGGTGCAAATGCCCTTACAGAACAGGGTTAGCCGGCACCGGCTCGTCGGGCTTGAGCACTGGCGCGTCGGCCTTGAGGCGGACCACGATGTCCTCGTCGCTGTCCCCCTCGCCAGATTGTGCAACCCGTCGCCTGACACTATGGAGAAGATAGATGAAAACGAGCCCTCTCCGCTGGCCTGATGCTGATCTTCAGCCTCTTTGGCCCAAACTCAGGATGCGCACAGCCCATGACGACATCGACGCCAACCACAAAAATTCTCGCAATCGGCACGATCAATCCCGGTGTCGACCCGGCCGAAGCGTTTGCGATCCTGCCGAACGAAGTTCGAGACACCGTGGACCTCTACCTAAATGGCAAGATCGATCAGTGGTACTCGCAGCAGGAACGTAGGGGCGTGGTATTCATACTGAACGTCACGGATCCTGCTGCCGCTCGTGACATGCTCGAAAAGCTACCGCTGGGACAGGCCCACCTCATGAGCTTCGAACTGATTTCTATTGGCCCGCTCAATCCGCTTCGTCAGTTGCAGGGCATGAAAGCTAACCCTTAGCGTGATAGTCCGGTGGTCCTTGCAGGAGCCTTGGTGACACTGCTCCATCATCACGCGGCGCAGCTCCTCGGCCGTTTCCTGCGTGGTGTTGCCCAGACCCTTAAAAACCCCGCTTGTAGCCGTCGAGGGCGCCGCGCCGTTTGCTCGGCGATCTGTCGGTAGGTGTAGCCCATGAGGCGATACTCCATCGCCTCGTTGATCTGCTCCTGGCGCTCGATCTCGGCCTGGGCAGGCGTTGCCGCTGGCTTCGGCAACGTCGGCTACATGGGGCCGGGCCTGGCGTTGGGGCCGGAGGCGGCCGTGCCTGTCGCGCTGGTCTTTTGCTTTGATGCCCTGGTTGATTTTTTGCACTGATCCCATTGCTGCTGACGCTCAGCAGCACGGGAAATATCCGCGTCGGTCGGGCCTTTTGAATGTCGAGCGCAGTCGCCCTCAATCCGCTTCTGCTTGCGGCCGGGCTCGTAGTCCTGCGAGGCCGTCAACTTTGAGCCGCTGGTGGCGCTCGACCGCTTGTTACAGTTCCTCTACACCTCGGCGGCACCCTGCGCGCTGTTTGCGCTCGGGGTCCCGGTTGTGCTGCGGCCGGTTGGCCATGTTTCCAGACGTGCCGCTGCTCACCGCCGTAAAGCTCATTGCTTACCCGACGATTGTCCCAGCGCTGTTCCGCCTGTTGCATCCCTTTAATCCGACGTGGGCCGGCACCGCCGTGCTGATGGCGGCCTTGCCGCCCGCGCTCACCGCTTGTGTGTTCACGCGCCAGTATGGCATCTGGATTGAACAGGCTTCGAGCGCCGTGCTGTTCGGCACGCTTGCCTCCGTCATAACGCTGGCCATCATGATGTGGCTGGTCGAGACCGGCGCGTTGGCCCAACTGGCCGTGGGCTCGGACCATCATGTGCGAGCCGAAAGCTGCGGTAGCCGCGTCGACCGCTCACACTATTGAGCCAGGGCGCGCATGACCGCAATGAGGTCGGACTTGCCCTCGAAGCCGATGCCGGGCAGCTCGGGCATGACAATGTGACCGTTTTCGACGCGCACCCCGTCGGGAAAGCCCCCATAAGGCTGGAACAGGTCGGGATAGCTTTCGTTGCCGCCGAGGCCCAAGCCAGCCGCGATATTGAGCGACATCTGGTGTCCACCGTGGGGAATGCAGCGGCGCGGCGACCAGCCAAATTGTGTCACGACCTCAAGCGTGCGCACGTACTCGACCAGACCATAGGACAGGGCGCAGTCGAACTGCAGCCAATCGCGGTCGGGGCGCATGCCGCCATAGCGCAGGAGATTGCGGGCATCTTGATGGGAGAAGAGATTTTCTCCGGTCGCCATCGGCCCCGGATAGAATTCCGACAGGGCGGCTTGCAAGGCATAGTCAAGCGGATCGCCGGCCTCCTCGAACCAAAACAGCGGATAGTCACGGAGCATTTTGGCGTAAGCGATGCCGGTTTCGAGGTCGAAGCGGCCATTGGCATCAACGGCAAGTTGCGCCTGCGAGCCGATTTCGGCGAGCACGGCCTCGATGCGACGTCGGTCCTCGGCGATCGGCGCGCCGCCGATCTTCATCTTGACGACGCTATAGCCGCGGTCGAGATAGCGGCGCATCTCGCCACGAAGCGCGGTGTCGTCCTTGCCGGGATAGTAGTAACCGCCGGCGGCGTAGACAAAGACCTTGGGATCGGGCTGTCGTCCTTTCGTCTCCGCCAACAGCCGAAACAAAGGTTTGTCGGCAATCTTGGCCGTCGCGTCCCAAATCGCCATGTCGAGAGTACCGACGGCCACCGACCGCTCGCCATGGCCGCCGGGCTTTTCATTGCTCAGCATGGCGGCCCAGATCTTGTGCGGATCCAGATTGTCGCCGACCTCGTTGAGGAGGCCCGCCGCAGGCGCCTCTAGGATGCGCCCCCGGAACCGTTCGCGGATCAAGCCACCCTGGCCGTAGCGGCCATTGGAGTTAAAACCGTAGCCGACGACACGACGGCCATTGCGCACGACATCGGTGACGATTGCCACCAGACTTGTCGTCATCTGCGAGAAATCGATATAGGCGTTGCGGATCGGTGAGGCGATCGGCTTGGTGACCTCACACACGTCGATAATGCGCATGCCAATCTCCCCGGGGAGGTGAGGAACCCGGCGCGCGCCGGGTGGAGCTCCAGGGGAAATGCAAAATCACCCCCCGGTGGCCACGGAGAGGTTCTGGCACGACACTGCGGGGCAAGAAAGCCTTCTCTCGGCCTCGCCTTGCGCCATCCATTGCAGGTGTGCGCCGCTGGCGCACCGCAGAGGAAAAGCTGCGGCCCGCGGGGGTAGGACCGACCCGCCGCGGACCGCAACCCGCTTAGCCGGGAGGAGACCCCGGAGGCGAGGGATCGTGCGGTGTCCAATAGGTTGGCGGACCCACGCTGGGGTCGTAGGCGGCTGCCGGCGCGGCGATCGCCGCGAGCAGCGACAGGGCAACAAGTGCCGGAATAATGGGCTTCATGATCATCTCCTGAGAGGGCGATCTGCGTCGCCTCCGGGGATGTCGCTATCGCGCGCGCCTTTAAACAGATGGGGTCACACATCGGTGATCCCTTTTGATGTTTTGCCGGGCAGCACGGTGACGCCCCCGGAGCGCCCAGCCTTGCCACCCCTGCCACTCCCCCTGCCACCCACTAGGGCGCCGCGGCACCGGCGGTTGCCGCGCGCAACGTCTCCGTTGCTGGGGTCGCGAGGCGGCTTCGGCTGGCTTCGCGGGGCATGCGCCGGCCGGCGTACCAGCCTCGGCCCTGCCTGCGGCGCGTGCAGCGACTGCCGCAAAGGACCGGCGACGGTCAGGGTTTGGCGCGCCTGAATGTAACGAGGACATAGCCCGACCCGGTCGTGGCCTCGAAGGTGGTGGGCCGACCCTTGTCCAGGTTTCCCGCATTGTCGCAGATTTTCAGGGTGTCGCCGGCAAGCACATAAATGCCCTTCCAGGCTTGGCCCTTGAGCGTCCCCTCGGTGTGCTCGAAGTCAATGGTCGCCGGCTGGGCCTTCGGGTCGGTTTGCAGGCGTCCGGCAGAGAGGAGCTTGCCGGCCTTGGACCTTAACTTGAAAGCATTGCCGGCAACGGCCAGCCGATGTCCCACGACGTCATCGGCGGCTTTGCCCTCGCGTTCGGCCGCAACCGCGATCCAGGTTCCCTGCACGGCCTTTGGCGCGGCCTCGGCCGGCAGTGCAAAGATGAGGAGAGCCCCAATCATTGCCGAGATCCGCCAGCGCATGGGAGGTGTCCTGTCCTATGCCGTCCTGCGATTTTAATGCCTGAACCTGGCATGATCCTGCCAAGCCAGCGTTTGCGCGCGTGAGGGTCCGCGATCGCTAGGTAGCACGGCAGGTGCGGCCAGGAAACCGAAGGGGAAACCTAAGGGCATGCGGGATAGGCTTTGAGCGCGGGCGGCTGCTTGCTATCCCAAGCTCGCGCGAGCTCTGGAGGCGAGGGATGCGGCGCGGCGGCCGCCTGCAAGGGTTGAGCAGGTGGCTAGTGGGGGCCGAACAAGGCGCTCACCGACTCGCCATTGTGAATGCGGCCGATCGCTTCCGCGAGTGCTGGGGCGATCGACAACACGGTCAGTTTGGCGAGCCGGCTGTTGGTCGCAAGCGGGACGGTGTTGGTGCAAACGATTTCGCTGACGTCGGGCTGGTCGGCGAGGCGCTGCAGGGCTCCGGCAGCGAAAAGGCCGTGCGTGCAGGCGATCCGGATCGACTTGACCCTCAGCTCGCGCAAGCGCTCCAGCAGCTCCAGGACGGTGCTGCCCTTGGCGATTTCGTCGTCCAGCACGATGACATCGCGACCGGCCACGTCGCCGATAATCGAGCCGATTTTGACACGGTCGTCGCTGAAGCGCTGCTTTGCCCCCGCCGCGACGGTCGTGCCCAATAGTTCCGCAAATCGCGCCGCCTGCTTGGCATTGCCAAGGTCGGGCGAGACGACGACGCCGTTTGACAAGTCGTATTGGCGGAAGTGCTGGGCCAGCTCGCGCAAGGCATGGAGATGGTCGACCGGTATGCTGAAGAAGCCGTGCACCTGCGGGGAGTGCAAGGTCATTGTCAGCACGCGGTTGGCGCCGGCGGTGACGAGCAGGTCGGCAACCAGCCGCGCGCCGATGGAAATGCGCGGCGCATCCTTCTTGTCGGAGCGCGCGTAGGCATAGTGGGGTATGACGGCGGTGATGCGGCGTGCCGATGCTCCCCGCGCCGCGTCCAACATCAAGAAGAGCTCGAAGGCGTGCTCCTGGACGGGTGCGACCAGCGGCTGAATTAGAAAGACATCGCGCTCGCGACAGTTCGCCTGCAGTTGGACGCCCAGGCAGTCGTTGGCAAAACGCTCAAGCTTGCAGGGCAGTAGCGAGACTTTTAGGTGACCGCAGATTTCACGCGCCAGCTCAGGATGCGCGCTTCCGCTGAAAACGGCAATTTCGCTCATGCCGGCTCCATCGCGCGCTGGCGTTGGTGAGATGCGCCGCTTATGCCCGACGTCGTCGCAATCGGCAAGAGATCCCGCAGGCACAGCCAAAAAACGAACTTGTGGCGGTGTTTGCGTTTCGCGCGGGCGAAACGCCGCGCTGGTTGTTTGCTGCGCGGGCTTAACCACATCTATGGCTTGGATTTGGACGAGGGTACTCATCGATGTTGTCTTGGCCGCGCGAGCGTCTCCTCTTCCCTGTGGTTTGGGCGCCCCGGGGCACGGCCGTGCAAAATGCCTGATCGCGCCCGTGCCCGAGCGAGGATCGCTGCCGGGAAAAGTTCAAGCTGCGCCCATGCCGGCGCCACAAAACCTTCGGGTTCATGAATGAGCGGCGGACTTCTGGCGCTGTTGGATGACGTGGTGGCGTTGATGAAGCTCGCCGCCGTCACCATCGACGATGCCGCTGGCCAGGCCGCGCGCGCCAGTGCCAAGACGGCCGGCGTCGTCATCGATGATGCGGCCGTTACGCCGCGCTACGTCACGGGGCTTGCCGCGCACCGCGAGCTGCCGATCGTGGGTCGAATTGCGATCGGTTCGCTCAAGAACAAGCTCTTGATCCTGTTACCGGCGGCCCTGCTGCTGAGCTACCTGTGGCCACAGGCCATCACGCCGCTGCTGATGCTCGGCGGCTTGTACCTTTGCTTGGAAGGGGCGGAAAAAGTCGTGCATATGCTGGGGGGAGCGGAGCACGGGGGTGCGCCTCCCGTTACGCAACCGGCGCTCGACGCGGCGGCCCTGGAGGAGGCCAAGGTTACCGGCGCCATTCGCACCGATTTCGTGCTCTCGGCCGAGATCATGGCGATCGCGCTCGCCAGCATCCAAACGCCGGACTTGGTGACGCGCGCGCTGGCGCTGGCCGTCGTCGCCGTCATGGTCACGGCTGGCGTCTACGGGACGGTGGCGCTGATCGTCAAAGCCGATGACGTCGGCATCCATTTAGCAAAGCGCAATGGGCGATGGTCGGGCCCCATCGGTCGGGCAGTGGTCCGTAGCATGCCCGCTTTGCTCGCGTGCTTGAGTTTTGTTGGCATGTTGGCGATGCTGTGGGTTGGCGGCGGCATTCTTCTGCACGGCCTTGCCGAATTTGGCATCGACCGGCCGGAGCACCTCCTCGAGAGCATTTCCGAGGGTGTCCGACAGTCTACCCCCGTGGGCGCCGCGTTCTTTTCCTGGCTTGCGACGGCGTCGGCAGCGGCGGTTGTCGGGCTGGCCGTCGGGGCGCTGATGCAGATGGTCATGGCCCTGACCGTGGCGCCGTTTCGCCGCTCATGACGCCGAGCCGTCGCGGGGCTTGGCCGCCGCGGCCGCACCCGGCAGGGTCGGTGCCGGGGCCGCGCTCGACGCTCAGGCTCGTGACTGCGGCTGTGGCGCTAAGGTCGGGCAGCTGCAGGCGTGTTTGCGCCCCATAACGGCTGAGCACCGCTGCGGGTCTCGGCCAGACAGCCGGCCCAATAGCCGGTCAGCGCAATACGCATGGACACATCCTCGGATACGCGAAACATTATCCGTTGCGGCGCGCCTACTGCGCCCCCTAGTAAGATGCCCCAATGCTAAACTGCATATCGGCGCGAAGTCCCGGCATTGAGGTTCTGATGCAACGGATCACCATCACCATCGATGACGAGCTTGCCGACGAAATCGACAAGCTGGCGCAGTCGCGGGGCTATCAGAATCGATCGGAGACGGTGCGCGACCTGGTGCGGGCCGGTATCCTGGAGACCCAGCATCACGCCCACCAGTCCAGCGAGTGCATGGCGAGCGTGGTCTACCTCTACGATCAGGAGACCAGAGAACTTCCCAAGCGATTGGCCCACGCCTAGCAAGAACACCACGACCTTTCCGTGGCGACCGTGCGCATTGCACTCGATCACGACACGGCGATGGAAGTCGCCGTGCTCAAGGGCAAGACCGCAGAGGTTGAGCGCCTTGCCCAGCGCATCATCGCCGAGCGCGGTGTCCGCCATGGGCGGCTTATCATTATTCCGGCCGAGATCGAAAGCGCCCGCCACGGCCACGGCCACGGCCAGCGCCAGCCGCAGCCGCATCAACACATCCGCGTCCGCTAGGGCTCCCGGCGCCTGCTGCGGTTGTCGACCTCGATGATCGGTTCGTCGCGGTTGCAGCGCGGAAAGCTATCAGGTCGAGCTGGCGATATCCTTCCTGCTCGGGCTTGGCGGGCGCAAACTCAAGGCTTCGAGTCGGGCGGTGCGGCGCCTTGGCTTTGGCCGCAATTTTTAGGTCTGGGCAACGCTTGTTGGCTGGCGGTCAAAGTTGGCGGTCAAAAAAGTGTGCCGGGGGTGTGCCATGCTGCTTGGTCATGGCGACGGCCTGGGCGGGCCGGCAAAGCGCATTTTAGGGACGAGGCAGCCTGGAGGTGGGAGCAATGAGCCGCAAGATCGTCAACGCCATCTGCCGGCGCCTTCCGGGCGCCGAGGTGTCCGATCCTTGGGGTGGCGGGCACGACGCCTGGAAGGTCGGGGGCAAAATGTTTGCCTGCATCGGGGCGGTGATGCCGGGCGTCTCCGTCAAGACCGACAGCATTGAGACCGCAGAAATGTTGATTGAGACGGGGGTCGGCGTGAAGGCGCCCTACTTCCACCGCTCCTGGATCAACCTGCCGTGGGGAACGTCCGAGGACGAGCTGCGCCACCGACTAAAGGCGTCCTATCGGCTGGTTCGCACCAGCCTGACCAAGAAGGTGCAGGCCCAGCTCGAGCCCTTTGAGTGAGCCGGCAAAGGTCACGTCGCCAGACCATGCTGAAAGCGTTTGCAATGCGACCGCGGCAGCCGGTCGGCGCCGCGGCGCAGCCTCAGGGGAAGCGCGCCAGAAACGCCGCCGCGGCGCGCACCGCCGGCGGCGCATAGAGTATGGCGCGGTGGCCGAGGCCCTCCAGGGCGTGCAGTTGCGTGCAGGCCACCGCCGCGGCCATGCGTTCGGCATCGGCAAACGGCACCTCGTGGTCGTCGCGGGCGTGCAGGAGCAAGCTTGGTCGAGCGATCGCGGTCAAAAAATTGCTACCGGTAAAATCCACGATTCGACGCTGGGCCAATCGCTCAAGCCGGCGCTCGAAAGCGGCGAGCGCCGCCGGCGACAGACCCTGATCATCGCCAAAGCGTCGCGTCACGTCGGCGAACCGGTCCGGCACTGCAACGAGCACGTAGGCCTCAAACGGGATCGGAGCCGGCATCGGCTGCCGACCTTCGCCTGCGACCAGGAGGGCAAGACCGCCGATCGAATGGCCGATGGCGAAACGGACCGGGCCCAGGGCGTGGGCCACGTCGTGGACCGCCTGCGCACAGTCCATCAGGTTGGTTTGCTGGCCTGCGCTTTGCCCATGGGCAGGAAGATCGAGCAGCACGGATCTTATGTTGCGGCGGCACAAATAGTCGGCAAAGGCACACATGAAGGCGGCCTCACCGGTCCACCCGTGCACCAAGAGGGCGCTAGCGGCTGCGCCTTGCTCGGGTTCGAAGGCGTAGGTCTGAACCTCGCCGACGCGGGTCGTTAGACGCTGGGCGCGCGCGGACCGAAGATGAAATCGGGCCCGGGCCACCAGGCGCTCATGATCCTCGCTGCGGCAGTCCGAAAGCTGCGGCGTGCAAAATCTTGAGAAGGCGCGTGCGCCGGCGCGTTCGGGAAGACGGTCATCCTCTGTCAGGCTGAGTAGTGTGCTCATGACATGCCATTGCAATCTGCCGCCGCCAGTGTGGCGGAGGGGTCCGCTATGGCAGCCAATCCGATGTCGAGCGCATCCCGCACGGGCCAACCAGATCTCGCGCTTGTGCCGGGGCTGCTCGTTTCTCCGTTTCCAAACGATCTTACCGGCCTTGAGTTCGATGCCGATCGGTAGAAACCCTGGAAAGCCCGTGCCGAGATCGGCAGGTGGCAAACGGGCGCGGCCTGCCAACCAAGGCTCAAGCAACGGTCGCGGTCGTGCCGGGCAGGGCTGCTGGGTTCGGCTAACGGCGGGCGAGCTGGCGCCGACGATGGCCGGCGCGAGGAAGCTGGCCACGGCCGCCAGCCCGCTGGCCAGGATGCCATGAGGCCACAGCAACAAGCGCCGCATGAACCGAGCCGACGGGGTGCGCGCCGTAGGCCATGACGTTGATCGCGGCGGCGCGGCCGAGCAGCTCAGGCGGCGTTACCGTTTGTCGCAGCGAGCGCCGATGACCCTTACGGGTTGAGGGCGGTTGCAATCCAGATCGCAGCCGCGAGCGGAACGGTTTCGCCTTTTTGATAGGGGGTGAGGGCCGTTCGGATCGAGGCTTTAACGCGGGAGACGGCCTCGGGCGGTTGGCCTTCGAGCGCGCGGCTTACGGGCCCGATGTCGAGGGCGCCGGCGACTGCGGCATCGAGCCCTCGCCCGACCGCGAGGTCGAGCGCAAGGTCAACGGCCGCAAAGGCAATCGAAGCAAAGCCGGCCTCGCTCAGGATCCGACGCACCCGCTCTTGGCGGGCAAACGCAAATGGTCCGGGGTCTTCGGGGCCGACCTCGGGCAGACGCGGCACATGTTTGTAGGCTTCCTGCAGCGGCAGAAGCATCCACGGGTTCTGTCGCGGCTGCCGCCAGGCGGCAAACGCAAGCCGGCCGCCGGGCCGCAGACCCGTGCGCATATTCTGAAAAGACAGCGTGGGATCGGCGAAGAACATCACACCGAACCGGGAGAATATGAGGTCGGCAGCGCCAGCCTCGAACGCGTGCACGGTGGCGTCGGCAAGGACAAAGTCCAAGGGGAGGTCCGAGGGCGCGCGCTCGCGCGCGCGTGCCAGCATGGGCGCGGAGATATCGACGCCGACGACCCTACCTTTCGTACCCACCCGCTGCGCGAGCGCAATGCTGCTTGCCCCACAGCCGCAGCCGATGTCGACGACGCGCTCGGCCGGGGCGATGCCTGCCCGCGTCAGGAGAATGTCTTGGATTGGACTGAGGACGCGATCGAGCGTTTCCTGGCGATCGGTCCAGCGGCGGCCCGCGGCCCCGTTCCAATAGGCCGCCTGGTCTGCGTTTTGCTCATGCACTCGCGGTGTGTCCATTGGCGTCGGGCTCCACAGCTGCGGCGAGGCGCGTGCCGCTTATCCTGGTCAGTGGCCAGCCGCACAGGCGCGCGGGTTGCCGCGTCTGGCGAGGCCCGCATCCCTCGGCAGCTGGTGTCTGGTGGCCAGTGTAGTGGCCAGGGTAGTAACCAAAGTAATGGCCCAAGGTAATAGCCAGTGTAGCCGAGCGCGGGCGTGTTTGCCTACTGACCTACCTGGTCGAGCGCATCAGGCGCGAGATGCAAAGCTAGGGGAAAGCGACGGCGGCCGCTAATATTGGGGCATCTTGCGACCCCTGCCCAAATGCGCGAACCTCCTGCAAGGGAGTGGTTTCCGTATCCTGGACGAGATCGATTCCAGCGAGGCGAGCGGGGCCTGGTTCAGGGAGGCAGCGGCGCGCATGTCGGCTGCGCAAGCGCCGCCGCTGAGTTTTCACACGTTTCTCGGCGACGACTTCGTGCATATGACCCGCGATCAGGTGCGCAACCTGACGGAGGGGCGCATCAAGACCGTCGCCTACATTTGCCGCAGTTAGGCCGCCCAAAAGGGCCGATCAGCGCGCACCGAGCCTCATTTGATCGCCGGCAATTATCGGTCGCGGCCGCGCACCTGGGCGGGAGGCGTGGTGGCTTCCACGGCGGTAAACTCGCTCAAGATGCGGTAGGCGTGCTTGGCGCCGGCCGGGACCAACCAGGCATCACCGGGCTCAAGCATCACGGTTTGCCCTTCGATCACCAGCTCGGCCTGGCCGCTCAAGACGTAGCCAACCGTTTCATAGTCACGCCGGGTCGCGGGCTTTCTCTGTGGCTTTTCCTTTTGCCAGAGCCGGAGCGAAACGTGTTTGCCGGAGACCAGATAGGTTTGATCCATCTCGCCATGCGGCGAGGCGTTACTCTTGACCTTCTTGACGGTGGTGTCGACCATAACTCTTTTTCCTAGGGCTTGAACGGTGCTCGGCCGTGGCGAGGCGAAAGAGAGAAAAGAGCGCAGCTGCTGGCGAGGCTCAGCGCGTATTGTCGCAACGTTAGGCCGGGCGCGGCGTTCCACGCCGCCTTGATCGGGGGAACACGTTCTCCTTCGGGCCGTTCCCGCTTCAATGCGGCTCGGTCCTCGCAAAAACGTTGGCCACAGGCTCAGCTTTCGCTCTCTGCAAGCCCCGTTTCTTTTGGAGTTTGCCAGCGCCGTGGCGTTGTCCTTGCGCTATTTCTTCAAGCCCAAGGCCACGCTCAACTACCCCTTTGAGAAAGGGCCGCTCAGTCCGCGCTTTCGCGGGGAGCACGCGCTGCGCCGCTATCCCAACGGCGAGGAGCGTTGCATTGCCTGCAAACTTTGCGAGGCCATCTGTCCCGCCCAATGCATCATCATCGAGGCTGGTCCCAGGCAGGCCGACGGGACGCGGCGCGCCACGCGCTACGATATCGATATGCACAAGTGCATCTATTGCGGCCTGTGCCAGGAAGCGTGCCCCGTCGATGCCATCGTCGAGGGGCCAAACTTCGAATTTGCCAGCGAGACGCGGGAAGAGCTCTATTACGACAAGGAGCGGCTGCTCTCAAACGGCGACAGGTGGGAGCGCGAGATCGCCCAGGCGCTGGTGCTCGACGCGCCCTATCGCTGATGGGCTGATCCCGAGGCGGGGCGGCTGCGCGCGGCGCACTCGGGCGTTGGCGAGAGCGCAGCCAAAGCCCCCAAGGGCTGCGGCACTTGCTCGCGGGGGCGTGTCGCCAACGAGAGCAGAAATGCCGGCGCGGGCCCGAAGGCCTGGCGGCCCTTGTCCCGTTGGGGCTGCGGCCAGCGGCAAGCTGCGACAATTCTTCGTGGAACTGGAAGCCGTTGCGTTGTTTTCCTCGCACAACCAAGGCGACAAGGGCTTCCGACATGGCGTTGATGAAGACCTCGGTGGCATCTTCGCAGGACCGCCCCACTGGCCTGATGCGCTGGCTGGAGTCCACCAACCACAAAGACATCGGCACCATGTACCTGGCCTTTGCCGTGGTCGGTGGCCTCGTCGGCGGCGTGCTTTCCATGCTGATGCGCATGGAACTGCAGGAGCCTGGGCTTCAGCTCTTTGCCAATGGCCATGCCTACAATGTGATTGTCGCGGCGCACGGCTTGATCATGATTTTCTTCACGATCATGCCGGCGTTGATCGGCGGTTTTGGCAACTGGTTCGTGCCCTTGCTGATTGGCGCACCGGATATGGCGTTCCCCCGCATGAACAACATCTCGTTTTGGCTGCTGCCGGCGTCCTTCGCTTTGTTTCTGAGTTCGATGTTTGTTGAGGGCCCGGCAACCATGTCGGGTGTGGGGGCCGGATGGACGTTTTACGCTCCGCTCTCCACCAGTGGCCATCCCGGCCCGGCGCCCGATTTCGCCATATTGGCCCTGCACGTGGCCGGCGCTTCATCGATCCTCGGGGCAATCAACTTCATCACTACCATCTTCAACATGCGCGCGCCGGGCATGACGCTTCACAAAATGCCGCTGTTCGTTTGGAGCATATTGGTGACGGCGTTCCTGCTGCTGTTGGCGATACCGATCCTGGCCGGCGCGTTGACCATGCTACTGACCGACCGCAATTTCGGCACCACCTTCTTTGATGCCGCCGGGGGCGGCGATCCACTGCTCTATCAGCACCTGTTTTGGTTTTTCGGTCACCCCGAAGTCTACATTCTCATTCTGCCGGGCTTTGGCATTGTCAGCCAAGTCATCTCGACGTTTTCGCGCAAGCCGATCTTCGGTTATCTCGGCATGGTCTACGCCATGGTCGCCATCGGCTTCATCGGCTTCATCGTATGGGCGCACCACATGTACGTGTCAGGCATGGGTGTCGACGCACAAGCTTACTTTAGCTTTGCGACCATGGTGATTGCGGTGCCGACCGGCGTCAAGGTGTTCTCCTGGATTGCCACCATGTGGGGTGGCTCCATCCGATTTCGGGTGCCGATGCTTTGGGCGCTGGGCTTCATCTTTCTGTTCACAATCGGCGGCGTGACCGGGGTGATGATCGCCAACGCCGGTGTCGATCGCGTATTGACGGACACCTATTATATCGTCGCGCACTTTCACTACGTCATGTCGCTCGGCGCGGTCTTTGCAATCTTCGCCGGCTGGTATTACTGGTTCCCGAAAATGACCGGCTACATGTACAACGAGACCCTCGGAAAACTGCACTTCTGGCTGACATTTATCGGCGCTAACGTTCTGTTCTTCCCGCAACACTTTTTAGGCCTGGCGGGCATGCCGCGCCGCATTGCCGACTATCCCGATGCCTTTGCCTACTGGAATTGGTGGTCCTCAATCGGAGCTTACATTACGGCCGCCGGCACGCTTGTGTTTGTGCTGGGTTTGATCGACGCCTATTTTGTTCGTCGTCAGCCTGCCGCGGCCAACCCTTGGGGCGCCGGGGCAACGACGCTGGAATGGCGGCTGCCGTCACCGCCGCCGTTTCATACCTTCGAAACGGTGCCAACCTTTAGGTGATTTGGCGCCGTGCATCACGCCGGTGCGCCCCCAGCAAGGCTTCCTCCGCTGAGTTCTCGGATCCAGCGCCTCCCGCCGCCACGGGACCACCTGCACAGCTGTAAGCCAATGGCGCTTCGTGCCGCGATACGTCAGAGGGGATCGGAAATGCTTTACGGTGCAGAACGGCGGCAAGAAGGTTACTTGGCGATGACGCCGAGCCCGGCACCGAACGCGGCACGCTCGGGCGACCTCTGCCAAGGTGCGAGGCCGGGAGCCCTAGCCTGCGTCAAATGCATGGCAGCTTAGGCGCTTCAGGCGCCTATCCTCCACTCTTCTTGCCAGTCACTTCGTCCCACTTTTCTCCGAGATCTTTCTTTAACTGCTCCACCTTTTTTGTGGCTTCCTCTTCCTTTTGCAGGAAATCCGCGCGGGCGGCGTTATAATCTGCAGCCGGAAGATCGAATTCGGTCAAGAACGGGCACCCTCCCGAGCTGAGTTGAGGGGCCGCGTAGCGAACACGGATCGTCCCCTCCGTTGCCCCTGGCCCGACGCGGAGGATGGTCGCGTCCTTGTCCATGCGGCACGTGCCGCCCTGGGGTATGTGCTTCAAATCAATGACGACATATTTGCCGCCCTCATTGAGCAGCGTGACCGACATGGTACGCGGCATAAATGCCAATTCGGTGCCGGGATCGGTTGCCGTCTGAGCCTCGAGGGGTAGTGTGAATGTGAGGACCACAAAGGCCAGAACTGACCCAGAAAGGTACTTGCGCATGGAGCGCTTTTTCCTTGATTGAAGACGACGCAAGAGCCACCAGTGCCGGTTTTCACTCACTCTAACGCACGGATATAGCGGCTGCCGATGTGGAGGCGGTGCTCGAAAGTCACTGCGCCGGAGTGCGTGCGTCTGCTTCATTAATGGAAAGGCGCGCTCTTTGCGGAGTACGCCCTTCGTCTCCTGGTTATCGGCGCCTACTTCTCTTTACAGATCACCGTGAGCTGTTTATCGGCTTCTTGGCGCGTCACGAATGCCTTGTCACCCATCACGACGATGGATTTGTCGGTCGGTCTCGTCTCGACCACCTTGCACTTCTTATCGGGACCGCGCACCACGTAGTACTCAGCTGCGGCTGCGGGAAGTGCGAAGCCAACTATCAGCGCCACCGGCAACATGAACTTCAGCATGGCTAACTCCTTTGGTTGCCATTCAGTGCTCAGACAACTCGGCGCCGATCGAGATGTTCCTGCCATCCTTCAGTGCCCAAACGAGGTCACAAGCGGCAGCTCGCGAGGCTCACGCGCGCGTTTTGCGCAGTGACAGGGCGAGCACGCTGCGCTCCCTGCTGGGTCCCTAGCGCAGATGGGGCGGCGTGCGAATTCTGGAACCCGGATGTGAGGCTGGTCCTCGTCCCTACCGCGACCTCGTGAGGCATTTATTGAGCGCACGCGAGCTGGCTGTAGCGGCTGGTGCTGGCGGAGTGGCGTTGCCTTAGTGCAGAGCCCGATGCATGTAGCAATCTGAGCCTGGCCGAACAGCATCGAGCACCTTGCGCCTCCGCGGGGCGCGGAGTGTCCAGGATTGCGAAAAAGCCTATCGCAAAATCGACAAAGACCCTGAATGCCCCAAGCGAGAGGCTCTGAGAGAATAGCAATGTGTAAGCTTGACGCCGGCGAGGTAGTCACGGAATGCGACAACAGCTACAGGCCATCGTCACGGTGTTGTCGCTGGTGAACCCTCTCGTCTGTGGCGCGATATTTGCGCGGATTGAAGCGGAACGTTCTAGCCTCGAACGGCGCAGGGACGCGATAAACGTGGCGTTGGCCGTGGTGATAATTCTTAGTGGCGCCGCGCTCGTCGGGACGCAATTGTTACACTTGTTCGGCGTGTCCCTCGACGCATTCATGGTGGCGGGAGGCGGCGTCCTGGCCTGGATGGGTTATGCCATGCTCAGCGGTCATGGCTCGGCGTCACCCCCCGTCGGGCCTTCGGGGTCGAACGCGTCGCTGACGCCCTTGATCCTGTTTGCGGCAAGCCCGGGGACGATCACCGGGGTGATTACCCTATCTGCCGCCCACACACGGTTGGACTTTCCAGTCACAGCCCTGGTGGCAGTCGTGGTGGCCAGTGTTGTTACGTGGCTCACCATGGTCGTCGCCGCGCGCGTCGCCCAGCAATCCGTCGGAGGTGGATTTGCCCGAGACGCGGCGACGCGTTTCATGGGGCTGATCGTCATATCGATGGGGGTCCAGTTTGCGCTTACCGGACTGCGCCAGTTCAGCACTTAGACCTGAGCCGGCGTGCGGGCCGGCAGCTCTCATCAGTAGGATCGCTACGACGCCTGCCGCTACGTTTATGGATACCCGAGACACGGCGGCTTAGGGTCGGGCAAGCGCCGCGTTCGGCGCGCACGGCAGGCTTAGAGCGCCGGGGTCGCGCTCGACGCAGCGTGCCGATGGATGCCGCCGGGGGCAAACTTTCAACGGCTGCCACTGCCGCCGACATTGCCCCCGCGATTTGTTCTATCCATTGCTCGCCACCACGCGCCCGTACCGATCGGCAAGCTATCCGGGTCGTCAAGGCCGCCACGCCGATAGCCGTAATATCTAGGAGGACCGTAGCCGTAGTACGCGGGGCCGTAGCCGTAGACAGGAGGGCCGTAGCTGTAGCCATAGACTCGGGGGCCGTAGCGATACCCGTACTGTGCAGTCGCGGATGTGGCTGCAGCGTCAAGCGCCAACATGGTGATCAACAGACCTGCCGTTCGAGCCGTGGTGATGGATCCATTCATGATCTTTGTTCCTTGTTTCGGGGTGGAACGACGTGGTGGCTAGCTGAGGCCGTCGATGGCTCTGCGGGGTAAGTCGACCCTCGCCATTGACACGCAAAGGCAGACCATTCTCCGGTCACCGCCACATCAGTTGGGCGTGCGTGGCCCCCTTGGCCTGTCGTCGGCAGGGAGCCAACTCTTATGCATGACTTGTTTGGCAAGTTGCCGGTCGAGGTGCGGAAAGATGAGCTGGTTGAATGCGTAATTCAGTTCGCCGTACTGACCTCTGCAGAGCCCGGCCCGCTCCTTTGGAAGATAGTTCTTGTCCACAATATCAGCGAACACGACTGGATCTGCCCCATAGGCGAGACATAGCAGATTATAGTAGCGCTGAGCCGGGGGGCCGTGCTCATCGGAGAAGGCTGTCAGCGGTGCGGTCACGGTCGGGTTCTTCACGTACTTATTATAGGAGTGTGCGGCGCCCAGGATCAGACGGCGTGCGTCGGCCTTGCCGAATTGCAGAATGATGTATCCGGCGAATTGATCGGCGGCGTCCTCCTGGTGCCCAAAGATCGGAACGTTGAGGAGATCGAACATGGCGTGCCCGGCCTCGTGCGCGATGGCGTAGAAGAACTGGCCGAGCACCGCATCGGCGGGCGTGACGCCTGCCGGGGTGGTTTCCTTCGGCATGTCGCGTTGGATCTCAGCCAAATACTCATAGCAAATCGTTATAGTTGGGCGTGAATACCAGGCGTTCGACACGCCGTCGCATCCAACCGTTTTGAAAGTCAGCTCAATCGGCAACTGAAACGGACTGAAGATTTCTTGCAATTTTTCGAGCACGCGATGCTCTTTCAGCATGTCGTAGAGCGGCTGATGCGCGGGATTCTTGGGGGGCTCATATTCGATGCCAATGCGGTTTGCCTGCGCGTCCGCGATTGCAAACTTTACCGGCATGACGAGCAGCGACAGGCCCACCGCAGCCAACAGCACACCAAAAAGTCGGTTGGTCGATTTCATCACGTCACCCCGAGGGCTCCGGCTTGGAGCGTGCTCAAGCGCTCCAGGCCGAAGCAGCGGCAACCGATCGGATGTGCCAGCCAAAACGAGCGATCTTTTTCCCCGACGCCTAGCCTGGCGGCGCAAAGGCGTCGCGGAAGCTGTTCAACATGTGGGCGCCTGCCGGAACCGCGTCCACGATGTAGAGTTGGTCGCCCGAGCGAAAGATGATCGCGCCCTGATCCACGGGCCTGGCGCCCAATTTCATGATCTGTGCGGTGGGGTCGGTCTTCGCCATTCCGCGCATGACTTTGAAGCTACCTTTGTCGACGTAAATGCCTTCATTGCTGGCAAGATCATCAATGGGTTGGGTTGCGGCCGTGGCGAAGTGTGAGAGGGCGACGGCAAGGCCAACCGACGCAGCCGCGATGGCTAGCAAGGAGAGTTTGGATGGAGTCATGGCGATTGTTCCGGTTTCGACAGACAACTTGTTGCTGGGGTCTGAAAGAGACTCGCTCCGAGCGTCGGCACGATCTCAATCTCGACCAGCCTATTCACGTGCGCCGTGCCTCGAAATCCGGTGATACCCGCAAACAATCGGCTGCATAGCCCGAGAACTGATCTGGATGCCCCTTTTTGCTGGCGCTTGAGCGACGAACGGGCAGCTGACCGACGACCGTCGGCCGCCAGCCTGCATTCCGACGCCGTAACCTCGCGCCGGAGGCTCCGATCGATCCTAAATCTTCTTGCTCGCGGCGGACGCCCGCATCAGACGTCCGCCGCCAGCATGTGAGACCTGTCTATTCGCTGGGGCTTCTGCTATGGGCACTTTTAACCTGCTCCAAGACCTGACTGAGGTTGTAGCTTTCCCGGGCCTGGAGCGGTGGGAATTTTTGCTAGTTTCGATAACAAGGCATTCAGGTTCGCTTTTTTACGCGCGCCGCGGCGGGCCACGTGCGCGATCAAGCCGCGCATCAACGTCAAGCCTTTTCATTGAGCTCGCTGCGCCGCATGGGTCTGGACCTCTGCAGGTTCTCTGCAGGTTCTCGAGCGCCTGCATGACAATCGGATCGATGCGCAAGACGGGAGGCGTGCCAGAAGCGCCAAGAAGGCCGCGGGAACGTAAAGCGCGGCGCCGGAGCGGGCGCTATGGAGATTATATTATGGAGATTGAATTGCCGCGGGCCTCATGGCGGTGGCGGATAGAGAACTCGCGACCACCCTCAAGTCCTGCCGCGTTCCGCAGTCCGGCGCACGGCGGTAGCAAAAAAAACGAACGGACCGATCAAGCGTGATCGGCCCGTCGTCGGAGTACAAAGCCCGACTCAGTAGCGATGATAACGCCGATCGCGCCGGTAATGGCCGTTGCGCCCACCAAAGTGCAAGTTGATGCTCGGGCCGTAGCCGCCGACCCAACGGCAATGACGTTGCCCATACCGCCACCAGCAACGGCGATAGCCGACCTGTTCGGTGAGCGACGACGTGGTTGTAGCTTCAATGCCTTTCAGGCCGGAGGCGGGTGCCGCGAGCGCCGGTGCGGAGAGCGCGCCGAAGGCGAGCACAACCGTAGCGAACGAGAGAGATTTCAACATTGACGGATTGCTCCTTTGTCGTTTGGCATGACCTAAGTGTTCCCACCAACGTGCGAGAGACACCTCTCGTTCCGTTGTCGCGGTGCGCTCGCATGGCGAAAAGCGTCGGATCCGCCGCCCAATTTCGGTTCCGCTGTCAGTGCGCTGCATGGTGACGCGCTTACACTCCTTGTGAGGATTATCGGCACTGAAGTTCACTCTGCACAGGCCTCGGCACAGGCGCCACTTCAACGACGCCGCCGCGGGTGTGGGTTAAGGCGTTGAAAGGCCACTCCTTCTCGCGACCGCGCATGTCTCAAAGCACGGGCCGGCGTGCCAGCGCGCGGCATGCTGCGAGCCGTTTGCTGCTTTGCATGCGGAGGAGGCGCCGAGATCGAGGTCCGCCGTAACCCGGCGTCGTCGCCTTACCTGCCGCGATGTCGCAGCCACTAAGGTTGGCGGTCGAGGTCGTCCCCTGGGTGAGTGCCGGTCGCGGAACATTTCGCGGCTGCCCGGTGTTTTGGCTCTTATGCGCCCCCGCCTCCCCTGAGGCAGGCGAACCGTGGGCAAGGCCACGCCTTCACGCCGCCAGGCGCTGTCGCAACTTCGGGGCCAGTTCGTTGGTGAAAAAATCGAAAAAGAACTCTTGCTCGGGTCCGATCTGTACCAGGATTATGTGGTCGAAACCGGCGTCGACAAATTTGCCGATCGCCTCCAGATGGCGTTCCGGCGAGGGCCCGCAGGTGATCTTGTCGGCGATCACCTCCAGGGGAATATGCTGACTTGCGGCCGCAAATGCCTTGGTGTCGGGTAGTTCTGCCTGCACCGGCCACCCCGTTGCGGCCCAACGAAAATAGCGGTGCGCCGTCTGTCGCGCCTCGTCCTCACGCCTGGCGCAGCACATGGGGACCTCGGCATAGCGCGGTCCGGCGCCGCCGGCGCCGCGATAAGCCTGGATGAGTTGGGGTTGCGCCTCGGTCGCCATCAGTGCATCGCCCTTTTCGGCGGCGAAGCGCGCGGCCTTTGGACCGCCCGCCGCAATCACGATGGGTGGCGAGGCCTGCGGCCGGTCATAGAGCCGCGCGTTCTCAAGCTTGAGATACTTACCCCGATAGTCGTGCAGGTTCCCGGCTAACAAGCCCCTGATGATATCGACGGCTTCGCCAAAGCGCTCATGCCGCTCGGCGATCCCGGGCCAACCCATACCGACGATATGTTCATTCAACCGCTCGCCGGACCCAAGTCCGAGGCTAAAACGATTATTGCTGAGCAACGCCAGCGTTGCCGCCCCCTGGGCGACGACAGCGGGATGGTAGCGCATGGTCGGGCAGGTCACGGCGGTCATCAGGCCGAGACGCGTTGTGGCATTGGCGATGGCGCCGAGGATCGACCACGCCAGCGGCGAGTGTCCCTGCTCCTCGACCCAGGGAAAAAAGTGGTCGGAGATTGCCGCGAAGTCGAAGCCCGCCTGTTCGGCGCGGCGGGCGTTGGCAACGAGCTCGGCGGGGCCGTGCTCTTCGGACATGAGTTTGTAGCCAAGCTTGAGCACCTGGGATCCCCTTGCCGCATGAACGCTTTGGCGGGCAGCCGTTTTGCCTTGGAGACGAGCGGGCCAACCGGTCAGATTACCGAGCCAACCGGGCGCTGCGATGAAAGTTCCGATCGGCACCGCCAGCGGTTCTCGCGCCGGCGCCGTGCTCGCGATTTGGCGTGCGCCGCCAATGGGCAGCAAAGCGCCCATGGGTTGTGTGCCCAGCGGCCAGGGTTGGCTTCGCGCCGTTACCCGTGTGCATATTCCCAAAAGAAGGGGACATAGAGGGCCACAACCGCGCACGCGACGACCAACAACACGATGGTCCAGCCACGATCGTGATCCAACGGGCTCGGCTCCTTGTTTCGCAGCCTCGTCATGTGCGGCCAACTTTGCAGAACGACAATGGTTCCTGTTCGCACGGTCCGCGCGCCTTGGCTCAGCGCAGCGCCAGCCGCAAAACCAAGGCGTAGCGCCGGTCAGAGCACAGAAGCGTCTTTGCCCGTCGACGCCGGTGGTTAGACGCCGGCGCTAAAACGCTGCGCGATAATCCAAACGTGTTCCTCCTTGTTCAAACCGTTGGCCATGTCCGGCGCCGAGCGAGGAGCTTGTCTCACAAGCATGGGCACGGTGGCGCCACGAGGTACCGCTCTCAGGCCGGAGCCGGCCGGTTGGCGTCGCGGAAGCTCTGGCACCCGAGCTCGACTAGGCGCCGTCGGATAGGCGCATTGGCAAGACGTTGGCAAGGCGCGTCTCTAGGAGGCGGAGGATTGCCCGCCGCGGTACGCCAGCCAGCGCCAAAGGAGGGGCGATAGAGACGAGAGCACGCCGGGGTGACCCGGAATACGTGCTCTCGCTCGGCGTCGGTTGGGCGCACCATCGCGCCCCAACGCGACCGCCCCCCAATGCGATCGCCCCCAGCGCGATCGTTTGGGCCGAAGGGCCTAGCGACAGCGGCCCCTGTAGGCGACCCGGTGATGGTGCCGGTGATGCCCATTGAGACGCCGCGGGGCGTTGTAGCCGAAGGCGTGGCGACCGCGATGGGATGCAGCCAAGCGCTTGCCATGCCGGGTTTTGGCATAGCGCAGCTTGTGGGCGTGCTTTGCCATGCGCTTGCTCGTGGTGTGCCGAGCCTCACGCTTGGCTTTGGCCTTATTCACGCCGGAACTTGCGGTGCCCTGGGCTGCGGACTTGCCGTCGGCCTTGCTGGCTGCCTTGTCCGTCTTGTTCTCTTGCTTGGCATTCGGTGCCGTCTGTGCGGAAGGGCTGGTCGTTGTCGCGGCGCCACTGCGCCCAGCCGGCGAGGTCGGTTCGTTCGACGTCTGAGCGGATGCCCCAATCGGCAGTACGAGGAGGCCAAGGGCGGCCGCGGTCGCCAGGATTTTGTGCATTGGTGCTGCTCCATGACAGATGAGGTGATCCGACAAAACGATGAAGCTCGAAAAGGAGTTGCAGGCGCGGGTGGTTTTATTTCTCCATGAATGAACGTTCATCGTCAGGCAAAGCTGGATAAGCCGCAGGGCTGAAAAAGAAAAACGCTCGCGCGCGCACCACTGCACATCGCGCGGCATGGTGGCGAGGCGCGCGCTTGCCCCAGGCCTTGCCATCACCAGCGCAAACGCACCCTCACGCGCCGCTGCCAACAGCCTTCCGGCAGGCGCGCCCGTGAGCGGAGGTGAGCGGGCGGTCACTGCGGCCAATCCGCAGCGGCGTTGTTCTTCCCATCGCCGCCATGGCGGAGATTTGAACGGCGCCGTTGCCACCGCGAAGGCACGGCAAGCGGTATGGCAGGCGTTGGTCGATAACCCCAAGCTCCAGCTCGTGGCGGGTATCCCTCTTGTCCGTTAACGTACTGAGTTATATCTTTTATTGGTTCATGGCCGGATCGATGATGGCAGCGGCGACCCCTGGGGCGATAGGAGAAACGGATGAGGCGCGATGGGAGCATCCAACCTCCTGATCGAAGAGGCCGCCCGGCTGATTGAGCGGCTCGAAACACGTTTGCAGCAACAGCGGGCTCAATTGCTTTATGCCTCGCCGGGTGGTGAGACCGCTGCCCGCACGGCCGCCAAAATCGCGCGCATGGAAAGGGGCTTGGAGCGGCTGCGTCTGTGCAGCGAAATGCTGAGCCATGAGCAAGGCCGTCGCGACGATCGACTGATCCGCGAACGCAACGCCTTCGCCAAGCAATACAAGCGCAAATGGCGGCCTAGTCGGCGGCCTGAGTAGCGCTGCTCGCACCGAACGGCGACTTTTCGCAGCGGGAGCGGGCCTCCCCGCCTATCGGCGCCGGCGCGGACGTCAGGGGCGCGCTCGACCGGGTCGGTACCATGAGGGCTCGGGCGCTCGCTTCTTTGCTTACGGAGGAAAATGTTGGGGCTGCCGACCGCCAACCGGCGGCAGCCTGTGGATAAATCGGTAGCGCGTCACACAACCTTCAGCCGGACATCGTAGCAACGGCCTTGGCTCACCAGGCACGGGCCGGCTTCCCGCGCCTGCGTGCGCCTCGGCTGCTGCGCGCGCCCTCGTTCAGAACCCGCAAAGCAAGGGGATGCACCCCACGATCCTCGGCGGTCTGGGGCGTCCGGGAGGCAGCGAAATGCGTGGTCTTTTTGCCTGCGTCGTCGTCGCCTGCGGACTTCTCGCCCACGACCTTGGCGTGCTCGCGATTTCGGCCGAGGCTCAGGTCGCGAGCTATACGGCGCGGGGGGCAGCCTTGGCGTGTCGATCCTCCGCGATCCTCGCGCGCGCCAACGATGTGTTGGGCTCCGGCGATGGCGAGGCTTGGGCGAAGTTTACGGCCATTGCGGTGTTTGCCGGCGATTGCATTGTCATTCCGGCCGGCGCCTCGGTGGTCGGCGCGCTGGAGGACCTTTGGGGTGACGCGCTCCGCATTCATCGCCAAGGCGATGCGACATCCTACCTCGCCAATCCCGATGAGTTCATCTTGGTCACGGGCGAGCCAGAAATCGGTGGCACCATCGGCAGCCCTGGTAGGTAGCCAAGGCGCGGCCAACGCTTTCACAAAACTGTCACGGCGAGAGACCGCGCCTGATCCTCGGCTTAGTCTTGACGTTGCCATGGGCTTGCTCCGACAGTGCCTCCAGTCGCAGTCACGGAGATATCGATGCCCAGTGGTAAGCGTGCAAAGGATTTGGATAGCCGCGTACGTGACGAGCTCGTCGATAGTTTCGACGAAGAGCTCGAAATGGAGATCGATGATGCCCGGCTTAACAAACTGAGCCAGGAATTTCTGGAGCGCCCCGATCCGGAAAGCATGGATCGCAGCCTCTACTTTCGCGAGCTGTTCAGGCTGCAGGGCGAGTTGGTCAAGCTCCAGGATTGGATCGTCAATAACGGGCTGAAGGTCGTCGTGATCTTCGAAGGTCGCGATGCGGCCGGCAAAGGCGGTGTGATCAAGCGCATTACGCAGCGCCTCAATCCGCGCGTTTGCCGGGTGGCGGCCTTGCCGGCGCCCAACGAGCGTGAGCGCACGCAATGGTATTTTCAGCGTTATGTGGCGCACCTGCCCGCCGCCGGCGAAATCGTTTTGTTCGACCGCAGCTGGTACAACCGTGCCGGGGTCGAGCGTGTCATGGGCTTTTGCACGCAAGAGGAGTGCGAGGAGTTTTTGCGCACCGTACCGGAATTCGAAAGAATGCTCGTTCGCTCCGGCATCATCCTCATCAAGTACTGGTTCTCCATCAGCGATGACGAGCAACATTTCCGGTTCATGATGCGGATTCACGATCCGCTCAAGCAATGGAAATTGAGCCCCATGGATCTTGAGTCCAGGCGGCGCTGGGAGGAATACACGCAGGCCAAGGAGGTCATGCTGGAGCGCACGCATATTCCGGAAGCGCCGTGGTGGATCGTCGAGGCGGTCGACAAGAAGAAGGCCCGGCTCAACTGCATCCGGCATCTGCTCGGGCAGATCCCCTACCACGAGGTGAAGCGACCGCCGATCGTGCTGCCGCCACGCACGCATCACCCCGACTATCAGCGCCATCCAATCCCCAAGGAAAGATATATCACCGATGCCTACTGAGGCGCGGCGCGCGCACTAAGGCCGAGGCGGGGATGCTGGTTTCCGGTCACCGCCTGCAAGATAGGCGTGCAGCATGGCGACCACTTGAGCGCCTTCACCAACCGCGGCGGCGACGCGTTTGACGGATCCCGCTCTGACGTCGCCGATGGCGAAGACGCCGTCCCGGCTGGTTTCAAGCAAGTGGCGGGCGCTGCCGGCGTCGCGTCCCGTCAGGATAAAGCCCTTGGCGTCGAGCTTGAGGGCGCCGGCGAGCCAATTGCTGTTGGGCTCGGCGCCAATAAAAAGGAAAAGGTGCCGGATCTGCCGCTTGACTTCGCCGCCCGAGGTGAGCCGCCAACGCACGGCGTGCAGGTTGCCGTTCGAGCCCTCGAGCCCAACGATCTCGGCTTCCGTGACCAGCGTCACGTTCTCCAGGCCACGGATCCGATCGACGAGATAGCGCGACATGCTGGCCTCAAGCGAGCTGCCACGCACAATCAGCCACACCTTGGCCGCCTGCGCCGCCAGATAGACGGTGGCCTGCCCGGCGGAGTTTCCGGCCCCAACCAGGGCGACTTCCTGGCCCGCGACGAGCTTGGCTTCGAGCGGAGACGCCCAATAGTGCACGCTGCTTGCTTCGAAGTCTTCGAGTTCAGGCACGTTGAGGCGCCGGTAGCGCGCGCCACTGGCAACAACGATCGAGCGGGCGCGCGCGCGCTCGGCATTGAACAAACTGAGAGCAAACTCGCCGCCCCTCGACTGCCGGCCAGCGAGCGCAACGGCCTCGTCGGGTATCGCCATTTCGGCCCCGAATTTCTGGGCTTGATTGTAGGCGCGTGCCATCAGCGCCATGCCGGTAATGCCCGTGGGAAAACCTAGGTAATTTTCGATGCGCGCCGAGGCGCCGGCTTGGCCGCCGAAGGCGCGGCAATCCAAGACCAAGACGGTGAGCCCCTCGGAGGCGGCATAGACCGCCGTTGCGAGCCCCGCTGGTCCGGCGCCGACGATGGCGACGTCATAGACGCGGTCGGGGTCGATCGGGCCTACCATGCCAATGCAGCGCGCGAGCTCCGTCTCGCCGGGATTGCGCAGCAATTGTCCATTTGGGCACAGCACGATGGGCAGCTGACCCGGATCGACATGGAAGCGTTCAATGAGCACCCTTGCCTCTGGATCCGTGTCGGGGTCGAGCCGCTGGCGGGGATGGCCATTGCGGGCAAGAAAACCTTCAAGCCGAAGGACGTCGCCATCGCCGGTGCGGCCGACAATCACCGGTCCGCCGGCCCCGGTCTCGAGCAAGCCGACCCGCCGCAGGATCAAGGCACGCATGATGCGCTCCCCAACCTCGGCCTCGGCGACGAACATCGCCCGCAGCCGTTCCGGCGGAATGATCAGCGCCGCTCCGGTCTCTTGCGCGCGGGCATCGACCAGGGCCGGACGGCCGGCGAGCTGTGCCAATTCGCCCATGAGTGCGCCGGGTCCATGCGTGACGATGGGTGTGCTTGGACCGGATCGATGGCGTTCGGTGATCTCGACGCGCCCCGACAGAATGATGCTGAGACCGTGACCGACCTCGCCGACCCGCGCCAGCACATCACCTTTGGCAAAAGTCCACACTTTGCCAAAACGATGCAGGCGGGCGATGTCTACCGGCTCCAAGGTCGGAAACATCTGCTGCCGGCGGCTGTCGATGATCGAGGGGGCGGTGGCCATGACGTGTCTCGCGGTCCGGTTGCTGGTCGGCGCGCTGGGCCGGGTGACGGACGGCGCGGGCCCGGCGCGGGCCAAGCGACGCCGTCACATCAGCGGACGGCCGGAGGGTCATTGCAAAGTCTGGTTTTTGCTTGTGCTTGCCTGGAGCACGCCGCCGACCTCGGCACTTGCCTCGCATAGATCGGGCGTCCCGCGCAAGGCGTGCGATCGGGGCCCCCAACGCTTGCGGCGGGCACGGCAACAACGCCGCTGGCCAAGCCTCGAGCGGCTTGGGCAGCGCCGCCCGCAAAGCCGCCCCGGCCGCGCCAAACGGCACCCGAAACGGTAGGGCGAGAGGCGAGGTGGGGCCCGGCGGCCGCTCGGCCTGTTGCGTAGGTGGGGGGCAAGCTCGTAGATGTGGCGGCGGTGACCCGAGCACTGGTGCAACGGAAAGGGACAGACCCGATGAACATCGTCGCCATCTGCGGTAGTCTGCGTAAGGGATCCTTCAATCGCATGCTGATGCAGGCGCTTCCGAGTTTGGCGCCGGCCGGCATGAGCATCAAAGAGGCGCCCTCGTTCGCCGAGCTTCCGCTTTACAATGCGGATATCCAGAACGGACCGGGCTTTCCCGCGGCCGTCGGCACGCTGGCGGAGGCAATCCGCGCCGCCGATGGCGTCATCTTCTGCACACCGGAGTACAATTACTCCATTCCCGGTGGCCTGAAAAACGCCATCGACTGGGTCTCGCGTTTGCCGAACCAACCCTTCGCGGCAAAGCCGATTGCCCTCCAGTCGGCGTCTCCCGGGCCGCTGGGGGGAGCGCGCGTTCAATACGACTTGCGCCGAACCCTGGTGTTTCTCGACGCGCTCACGCTCAATAAGCCGGAAATTTTTGTTGGCAGCTGCGCCACCAGGTTTGACGAAAAGACCGGTGAATTAAAGGACGAGACCACGCGCACGTTCGTCAAGCAACAGCTCGAAGCCTTTGCCAAATTCGTGGAGCGCTTCGGCGCCAAGGCGTGAGGCCTGCCGCAGACCTGGTGCCGCGCGCGTTTTTGCGCCCCGGCGGCGCGCTCGCAGCGCGCCTCGCGCGCGCATCACAAGTCGAGCCGGCGGTGGATCAGCCGTCGGCGCTGAGCGCGCGTTTGCGATCGTGGCTCCAGGTCGCAAACGGGCACGCTGAAAGCGCGCTGTTATAGAATTGAGCTTGACCGGTCACCTCGGGCCCCGCCCACATCGGCAGATCGACGCGCTGATGCTCATCGCGCAGCTCGATTTCCGCCAGGATCAGGCCCTCGTTCTCGCCGGCGAAAACGTCGACTTCCCATGCGGCGCCGGCGTGGGGAACGACGTAGCGAACCTTTTCGACCACGATGCCCCGGCGCAGGGCAATGGCGGCCTCCGCTTCCAAAACGGGAATGGGGTATTCGAGCTCCAGCCGCCGCCGATCCGGCGCGCGCGACTTGATGGTCAGCGTTGCACCCTTATCTTTGATGCGGACGCGGACCGAGGCCTTGCCGTCGGTCGCCAGGTAGGCTTGGCGAATGTGGATACGCTCGGTTGCGAGCGGCAGCCACGCATCACTGCGCACAAGAAACTTGCGTTCGATTTCAAACGGCATTGTCCACCCCGTATGGATCCGCCGGACTTTAATCATATCGGCCGCTGTCATGCGACTGTCATTTTCGCCGCGGTGACCCGGTCTGACGCGGCCCTGTTGCACGGTGGCATCGGCCACCGTCATCATTTGGCATCACCTGTCAGTCACCCCTGCAACCTGAGGCGGTGCCCGGGCCACTCTGGGCAGGCTCGGGCGTGAGTTTTTCTCAAGCCCCTATCACCACCGGCGCCCGGCCCGGCGCACGCTAACCTGTGGCAGAAACAGCCAAACATCCCCGTCGGTTCACCGCCTCGGCCGCTTTTTGCGCATGGCCTAGGCAAGGCTTTGCGGCGCGACGACACTCTCCCGGCAACGCGGTCACGCGGGAGCACAGGGGACAAAAGCGCTGTAGGTCGAGCTGCCAAGCCGCTATCAGAGCGCTTTGGGCATGGGGTTATCGGCGCCGGCCGATGGCAAGGGAACCGCGGCGTTGGCGGTGCGGTCTTTTGTGAGCTGATCCGACCGCTGCAACGCCTTGACGATTAGGGTGATTTTCTCCTTGCCACTATGCCCGCTCCACGCGCGCCGCATAACATCCCGGCGCCGCAAAATGCACGTGCAGATATTCGGCGTTCGCGGGATGCAACAGCCGTTCGATCGCCGTCTCGAGATCGCGCCCCTCGACAAGCTCGAAGCCCGTCATCATGCCCTGCGCGTCGAAGGCGCGCACGGACAGGACGCGGCGCCGCAGCTGTTCGGGAACCTCGTTCACTTTGTCGTAGGTCTCCTCGCCGCGGCGGATAAAGATGGCAAAGCGCATGCGATAGGGCGAGTCGACGGGCAGATGCTCGTAATTGAGCAAAATCAGCTCATCGCCCGGTGCGGAATCGGTGAGGCTGACGCGGCAGGGGTAGCCGGGGCGGCGGTCATCGGCGGTTCGACGCACGGCCCCGCATTTGGCGAGCTCCGCGTCCGACAGGGCAAACAGATGTTGGAAGCGCTCGGCGGCAAGTCCTTTGATGCGAAAACTCATGGCGGTTCTCATCGGGTCCTCATCAGGTTTCCCCATAATCTGGCGCGCTCGGCCCAAAATGCGACCCGTTTCCGGTCGAGAAGAGGCAAAGAACTTCGGGCGCGATAGGGGAGGCTGCCTGGGTTCATGCAGGGGCTTCATGCAGGGCTTCATGCACCTGTCATCAATCTGTTACGCAAAACGCGCACAAGCCCGAGGTTCGATGGCTATCCGGAGGATCCGGCGCTTGACCGTTCTTGATTTGATCGATGGGCGCATTGCCGAGCTCGACCGCCTCGCAGCCGCGGCAAGCCCAGACGGAGGCGAGGCTGGCAGCGACGGCCACGAGCTCACGCTCTTGCTTGGGGCCCTGCGGGCGCTGCGCCAACACAAGCTTGCGGGCGCCGTCCCGGGCCGGGGAAATGATCTGGCGCGGCGCCGCGCCCACCGGCTGTCGCGTCCCGCCCGCGGCGGCAACAGGTAATTGCTTATTTTTCGCCCGAGCGCGACCGGGAGGCCGTGAGCAAACCCGGGGTCGCCGCGGCGATCAACTTATTGACATCGATACCCGGCGCCACCGCCTCGTAGTCCTGATCGATCAGCAGCGAGGCCGCGCCGTGCACAAACGTCCACAGCTTCAAGGCAATCTCCTGGGCATCGCCGCGCACCTTGTTGCGCTTGCAGTAAAGCGCGACCTGGTCGATGACGTGGACGAAGCACTCGTGGCTGGTGCCCGCGACGTGTTGCGCCTTTCTTAGCGACGGCTCCTGCCCAAACATGAGGCGGAAGACGGCGGTCTCCTCGACCGCGAACGCCACGTAGGCCTGGCCCATGGCGATAATGCCGGCAAGCGTGCCTTCGCCTTTGTCGGCGAGGACAGCCATGGATCGGCTCTTCAGTTCATCGAAGCCGCGCGAGGCGATCTCGGCCAGAATGTCCTGCTTGCCCTGAAAGTGCCGGTAGGGCGCCGCCGTGGTGACGCCCGCCACGCGGCAGGCGTCGGCGAGGGTAAAATTCTCCGCGCCGCGCTCCTCCACGAGCTTGCGCGTGGCTCCGATCAGCGCCTCGCGCAGCTCGCCGTGGTGATAGCGGGCCTTCGCATGTCCCTGGGCCTGGCCCGGCTTGGTTGTGAGTCGCCCCATGACGCGACCATGACCGCTTCACGATGAGTTGAAAAGTTAGCGTCGCTAACACTTTGCGATGTCAGCGTCGCTAACATATGTTAGTGGCGCTCACATCGCAAGCCCGGAGGACGCCGGGCCTGGCAGAATGCGGGCGGAAAAAAGGGAGACGGGCATGAGCAGCATTAATAGGGCACGCGCTGGAATTATGGCGTTCCGGCCCGCCGCGGTGCCGAGCTTGATCGGCGGCGTGCTCGGGCTCGCCGCCTTGCTCGGCGGCTGCAAAAGCGAACCCGCGGCCAAGGAAGAGGCGGTGCGGCCGGTGAAGGTCGCCATTGTCGAGACCGCGCCGGAGGCGCGCACGCTGAGCTATGCCGGCGTTGTGCGCGCGCGCATTGAAAGCGCGCGCGGCTTCCGGGTCGCCGGCAAGATCACCGAGCGCCTGATCAATGTTGGCGACCGCGTGCTGGTTGACCAGGTCATCGCCCGCCTGGATGAGACCGACCTCAAGCTGGCGGAGAATAGCGCCCGAGCGGCCGTGGCCGCCGCGGCCAGCCGCCGCGATGTCGCCAGCGACAATCTGGAACGGGCCAGGGTGTTGCTGCCCAAGGCCATCATCTCGCAGGCGGCCTACGACACCCGCCGCAACGAGCTCGATGCCGCCGTGGCGTCCCTGGAAAGTGCCGAAGCGCAACTGCGCCAAGCGGTGAACGCGGTCTCCTATGCAACCTTGAAGGCCGACAAGGCCGGGATCGTGACGGCGGTGACCGCCGAGCCCGGCCAGGTCGTCAGCGCCGGCCAGCCCATTGTCACGCTGGCCGACGCCGGGGAGACGGAAATCGCCTTGGCCGTTCCCGAGCAGGATGCCGGGCGCCTGGCGATCGGGCAGTGGGCGAAGGTGACGCTGTGGGCCGGGCCGCGGCTCAGCGTCGATGGTCGCGTGCGCGAAATCGGCGGCCAGGCGGATCCGGCCTCGCGCACCTATCCCGTGCGCATTGCTGTTGCCGCGCCACCCGAGGCCATGCGCTTGGGGATGACGGCGACCGTGGGCCTACGCCTCGAGCAGGAGACGGCGCCGATGCTGGTCCCCCTCACGGCCTTGACCGAGAGTAGCAACACCACGGCGGTGTTCGTCGTCGACCCGAGCCAACAGGTGGTGCGGCGCACCATCGTCGCGCTCGCGGGTACCTCGGAGGAGGGCGTGCGCATCGCCAGTGGACTGAACGCCGGCGATATGGTCGTCACCGCCGGCGTGCAGTTCTTGCGCGACGGCATGCGCGTGCGCCTCTTGCAAGGCCCCACCCATGGCACCGGCAACCGAACCTGACCAAGCCCCAACCTTGGCAGCCCCCAACCTTGTGCCGCCCATGCAGCGGCGCTTCGACGGCTCGGGAGTGATGTGACCCATGTCAAAGACGCCCTCCTCCACCTTCAACCTGTCGCGCTGGGCCATCAGCCACGGCGGCTTCACCGCCTTTTTGCTTGTGCTTTTGCTCGCCGCCGGCGGCTACTCGCTGTGGCGGATCGGGCAGAAGGAGGACCCCGACTTTACCTTCCGCGTCATGGTGGTGCAGGCGTTCTGGCCGGGCGCCACCACGCAGGAAATGCAGGATCAGGTGGTCGACAAGATCGAGCGCAAGCTGCAGGAAACGCCCGGGCTCGATTTTCTGCGCTCCTATACCCGACCGGGCTTTGCCAATATCTTCGTCAACCTCAAGGGTGCGGTGCGCGGCGAGGCGGTGAAGGATGCCTTCTATCAAGCCCGCAAGAAGATCGGCGACATCCGCGCCGCGCTCCCCGAGGCCGTGATCGGTCCCTTTTTCAACGACGAATTCGGCGATACCTACATCTCGCTCTACGCCCTGACCGGCCCCGGTTTCAGCTATCCCGAGCTCAAGGATTTCGCCAAGGCGGCGCGCGATGTGCTGTTGCGCATTCCAGGCGTCGCCAAGGTCGACCTCTTGGGCCTGCAGGAGGAGCGCATATTTATCGAGGTGTCGTCCGTGGCGCTGGCCCAGCGCGGCCTGTCTGCCCTCGACATCGCCGCCGCACTCGCCGGCCAGAACGCCATGGATCCCGCCGGCCGCATCGAGACGGGCGAGCGTTCGGTGCGCATCGATGTTGCCGGTGGACTGAAATCGGTCGCGGATATCCGCGAGCTGCGCCTGCGCGTCGGGCAGGAGACGTTGCGGCTCGGCGACATCGCCGAAGTCAAAGCCGCGCTGGAAGACCCACCCACCGCCAAGACGCGCTACCAGGGGCATGAAGCCGTGCTGTTGGGCACGACCATGGCACTCGGCGGCAACGTGACCGAGGTCGGGGCCGCCGTGGAGCGTGCCCTCAAGGGCATCGAGCGGGATCTGCCGCTCGGCGCCGAACTCGGCCGCATCTCGGACCAGGCCCAGGTCGTAAGCAAGTCGATCCATGAGTTTCTGGAGGCCTTGGGCGAGGCCATTGCCATCGTGCTCGTGGTGTCGCTGCTGGCGCTGGGCTTGCGCGCCGGGCTGGTCGTGGCCATGACCATTCCGCTGGTGCTCGCCGCCACCTTTTTCGCCATGGCGCTGATGGGCATCGACCTGCATCGCATTTCGCTGGGCGCGCTGATCATCTCTTTGGGCCTGCTGGTCGACGATGCCATGATCGCCGTCGAGATGATGGACCGCAAACTGCAGGAGGGGTCCGACAAGCTGGCCGCGGCGACGTTCGCCTACACCTCGACCGCTTTCCCGATGCTGACCGGCACGCTGATCACGGTTGCCGGCTTTATTCCGGTCGGCTTCGCCCAGAGCCAAGCCGGCGAGTACGTCAGCGCACTGTTCTGGGTGACGGGCGTGGCGCTTATAATTTCCTGGCTGGCCGCCGTCTACTTCACGCCGTGGCTCGGCTATCGGCTGTTGCGGGCGCGCGCGGCCAGCGCTCCCGCCCAGCGCCACGAGGTGTTCGACAGCCGGGCCTATCGCGCCATTCGCGCCGTCGTCAGCTGGTGCGTGCGCTGGCGTCGCACGGTGGTCGTGCTGACGGTCGCTGCCTTTGCCGCCAGCATTGTCAGCTTCGCCTTTATCCCGAAGCAGTTCTTCCCGACCTCCAATCGCCCCGAGCTGCTGGTCGACCTGTGGTTGCCGGAGGGGGCCTCCTACGCCGAGACCGAGCGCGACGCCAAGCGGTTGGAGGGCGCGCTGCTCAAAGATCCGGATATCGCCTACCTCACCAGCTTCATCGGCGAGGGCGCCCCGCGCTTCTACCTCCCCCTCGACCAGCAATTGAAAAACCAGAACTTTGCCCAGCTCCTGTTGATGACCAAATCGATCGAGGCGCGGGAGCGGGCGCTGGTCCGCGTGCGCGAGCTGCTGGCGCAGGATTTTCCCAAGGTCCGTTCCAAGGTCGATCGGCTGTTCAACGGTCCACCGGTGGGATGGGCCGTACAGGTCAGGGTGACGGGACCCGATCGCACGCACGTGCGGCGCTATGCCGACGAGGTGGCCGAGGTCATGCGGGCGACGCCCGAGCTCGGCAATGTGCATGACGACTGGCTGGAGCCGGTGCCGAGCCTAAAGCTCGGGATCGATCAGGACCGTGCGCGCGCCTTGGGGGTGACGTCGCAGCAAGTCCGCCGGTCGCTGCAGGCGATGCTGACCGGTTTCCAGATCGGCGAATTCCGCGATGCCGACGAGACCGTCAAGGTGATGCTGCGCGAGCCCTCGGAGGCGCGCAGTCTGCTGTCCGCCCTCGACAACGTCTACGTGAAGACGGCGGCGGGCACGTCCGTGCCGCTGCGCCAGGTGGCAGGCGTCAAGGTCGTGCTGGAATCGGGGATCCAATGGCGGCGGGACCGACTGCCCTCGATCACCGTGCGCGGCGTCGTCCCCGACAACGTGCAATCGCCCGACGTCGCCAGTGCGGTGTTCGCCAAGCTCAAGGGAGTGCGCGAGGCGCTGCCCGTCGGCTATAACGTCGAGCTGCAGGGCGCGGTGGAAGAATCGGCCAAGAGCCAGACCTCGATCAACGAGAAGATGCCCACCATGCTGCTGGTCATCCTTTTGCTGCTGATGATCCAGCTGCAGCATTTCGGCAAGACCCTGCTGGTGCTGGCGACGGGCCCGCTTGGCCTGATTGGCGCGGCCATGGCGCTGCTGGCGTTCCAGGCGCCGTTCGGCTTCGTTGCCATCCTGGGAGTGATCGCGCTGGCCGGTATCATCATGCGCAACAGCGTCATTCTGGTGGATCAGATCGAGCAGGACATGGCGGCGGGCCACGACGGCTTCACGGCCGTGGTCGAATCCGCCGTGCGGCGCTTCCGCCCGATCACGCTGACGGCGGCGGCGGCGGTGCTGGCGCTGATCCCGCTGGCGGGCGAGGTGTTCTGGGCACCGATGGCGCTGGCCATGATGGGCGGGCTGATCGCGGCCACGATTTTGACCTTAACCTTCCTGCCGGCGCTTTATGCCCTGGCCTTCCGGATCGGCCTGCCCGGCGAAAGCTCGGGCCTGCCGGCGGTTGAGGCCAAGGCGCTTGCGGCAGCAAACCAGCCGCTGGCGGCGGCGGCCTGAGGGGGCGGCTGCGCTAGCGCTTGCGGCCGATCGGACGCGGCCAGCAGCAACAGGGGCACAGAGAAGGTGGGGGCGCCCCTCATGTCCTTGGCCTCAGGTCCTTTTCCCCGTGTGTTTGGCCCCCCGTGTCCTTGACCGCGTCTGCTTGGCCTGAGCAGGGGGGGCGCTGGGGGGAGGCATCGCGCTTGGGCTGGCCAGCCCTGGCCGGCCGGCCGCGACCCCCGCTCTTTGCGGCAGCACTTTTCGGGGCCAACATTCCCCCCCAATATTGCCCCCATGAGCACCACGTCTTTCCAAGCGCGCGCCCTGCAATTGGCGGACCGCATCGACCTCAAGGGGTTGGAGCGCTCGGACCAGTTTTCCAGCAATCCGGTGGCCTTCAAGGTTTTGGGGGGCGGCACGGTCGCCCTGTTTCGCTTTGGTGCCGCCGTCTTTATCGGCCTGAACCCGCTCGAAGAGGAGGGGATCATCAAGGGGCTCGAGGGCCGCCTGATCGATCCCTTGGCGGAGCGCGAGACCGAGTTGGCGCAAATCGTGCTCAAGGCCGATGGCGAGGATCAGCCGCTTCCCAACGGCAGCATTAGTCTCAAGAACGATGCGCCGGAGCGCCTGTTGCTGTTGGCGGAAGCGCTGGCGACAAGCGTCGCCTTTGCCTACGACGAGCGCCGCATCACCCAGGCCTTTGACCGGGTGGTGCCCATTGCCTCGAGCCTCAAACACAGAAAGCTATTGGTCGGCAGCCAGGGAGACCTGGTCGAGCAGATCGGCGAGGCCTTGTTGCTTCAACAACGCTTGGCTGGCCGCGTCGAACTCGCCGACCGCCCGGACGTGCTGTGGGATCACCCGGAGCTGGAGCGGCTTTGGGTGAAACTGACGGATGAGTACGATTTATCCCCGCGCGCGCGTGCCGTCGGCCAGAAGCTGACCGTTATCCGCGAAACCGCCGACACCATGGCGGATTTGCTGTCGACCCGAACCAGTCACCGCCTCGAGTGGTACATCATCGGCCTCATTTGCTTGGAGCTCTTGCTCGGCCTTTTCAATCAAGTGTTCAAATGAACCAACACCGCCGCCGCGGCGGGCGTGGCGATCAGCTGCGGGGCTGGCATTGCATGGGCGGCCTTAGGCCGCGCCAGCTTTGGAGCAAAGCAGGCTCAACCATCACCCGCCGGCCTCGCCGGTTGGGTTAGCCGCTAATCGCACGCACTGACGCAATCCCGTCTCGTCTTTGTCGCAAGTGCGTCACCGGGGGATGCAACACTTTATTGCCCATTCTCAGCACTTTGCCGCTGACCGGGCACCAGGCTGCCGGCGCCCAGAACGCCTGCTGGACGGCCGGCAGCCGCAGCCCGCAGCCCTTGTTGGTTTCCCGCCCTGGCGAGGAGGGCCGTTGCTGTCGCTGCCGCGTGGCCGGTCTGGCCCATTGCCGTGCGACGGTCTTCACTATTGTGCGCGCGTCGCAACCGTCACCAGCATGCCGTTTCCCGCGCTGATCCCATGCCGCCACGTCCAATCGACAGGGCGCAGAAGAGCACGAGTATTTCGCCGATGTAATGACGCGCGATAGCGGGACCTGACCCTGACCAGCGCGCCAAGCCTGCCAATCGGCGACCGCATCGAGATCACCCCGCTCAATGCTGAGTGAGGGGCCTTTGCGCCGAGCCTCTCTCTCCCCAGCCTTTCGCGTCGGCGATCCAATGAGATGGCAGCAATTGTGAAAAGGCGGCTGCGGTAGACCTGACAAGGACGCGTCGAAAGCAGCAAACCGCCGCAAGCGCCACGATCGATTGGTCGCTAATTGTCGGTGCTAGCAGGCAAGCCAGATCAAGCGACGTCTCGGTCTGGAGCAATTATCCCAGTTAGGGTCGGCTGCATAAACGAAGGAGCTAGAAGAATGACTGCTCGGAACAAAAATGCTGTCGTTGCGATTGTGGCGATGTTCAGTGTCGGCACTCCCGCTTTAGCAGCCGATTGCGCCAAGGACTATAAGGACTTTTGGACCAATATTGACCGGGCGGCATTCGACCGATTATCTCCCGCGCAGATGATCGACCTAAACCGCACAGCTCTGAGAGTGTATGACGGTTGCACGGCAGGCGACGAGCAGTTCACGGCCAAAAACTTCTTCGAGCAGCTCGACGCGTCGCGGTATGATAAGGCCGCCGACATCTTCAACAGCGGCGCCTTCGCTCCACCCGGCGCAAGGAAATAGCGACGTCCGTAACCGGCTCGACGGCCGCATGGAACTGTGCGGCAGTCGCCTAAGGAGGCCCAGCAGGGGGAAAGCAGCAAGAGCGGGAAGCTATCGCGTAAAACCGTCTCCCTGAAAAGACAGGTGGATGGTGCCGCAGACTGATTATATCAAGAGATGCGCTGGCAGTGCGAGTTGGCACGCAAGCACGCGGTGGGGGTTGGCACCGTCCGAGCGGGCGACCGTTAGCGGCATCGCGCTATTGCTGTAATTGAGGTCTTTTGTCAGCCGGGCAATTGGATGCTCGAAGAATAAAAGCACGACCTCGACAGCAGCTCGCAAAGCATGACCTCGTCAGCTGGTCGGTCGCGCTTGGCAAAATTGCGCCATCGACTGTGGAAGTGGCTTGCTCATCCTCCGCAAAACTCGGTGTGGTTAAGTCCGTTCGTGACGCCGGCTTGACCGGTCCGGGTGTTTCTTAGCCAAGGTGCGGGTTAGTGCCGATTTCGATTGTGGTGCCTATTTTCTAGCCTGATTTGGTGCGGGCAGACGATAGTTGTGCTTAACGACCCGAGAGGCGAGTCGCTTGCTCGCCTTATCCGCCAGCCATGAAAATCGCGACATTCCGGCGCCCGCACGAGGGCTCCCGTCTCGGCGGCGGCAATCGTCGGAAAGCTCAGACTGCTGCTCATTGCGTGCCAGTTACCTTGAGACCTAGAAGACGGGGTTGATCGCGAACCGATTGCAGGCGCTGTGGAGGCTAAGTTGATGGTGGATGCCATCCGATTTACCTTCGACATTCTCTCCTTCATTTCGGTGATGGTCCTCGTCGTGCTTGGCCTTGGCATCATCGCCAGCATGATGGGCATCTTCAATTTCGCGCATGGCGAATTCGTCCTGCTCGGTGCATTCACCATGTTTATGGTCGCCGATGCTGGGCACAATGCCTGGTGGGGAATTGCACTTGCTCCAATCGTTGTTGGTGGCCTCGGGCTCGTCGTCGAGCGTACCTTCATCCGACGCTTTTATGCTGCGCCTGCCGGCGCCATTCTAGGCACCTACGCGATCGGCCTCGTAATTAGGGAGACACTGCGGACCTTTCTCGGAGGACAGTACAAATCCGTAGCCGAACCCTGGCCGGACTTTGTCACAATCAAAGCCATCAGTTTCTCAGCTTGGCGAGGCTTCATCATTGCGGTCACAATCGCGGTCATCGGTAGCTGCTGGATTTTCCTGAGCAAGACCTCGACTGGCCTAAAGATTCGAGGCTCACTTGAAAATCCGATGTTGGCACGTGCCTGCGGCATCTCGACCGCACGCATGTATGCGCTGACCTTCGCCTTTGGCTCTGCACTCGCAGGTTTGGCAGGGGCGCTGATCGTACCCCTCTATCAGTTATCCGCCGATATGGGTCTTCGCTTCCTGGTCCAGGGCTTTCTCTCGGTCATGCTTGGTGGCGCCGGCACCTTCGAGGGGCCGGTGCTCGGGTCGATCGCGGTCGGCGCTCTGGTCGCCGGCCTGCCGTGGCTGACGCCACCCGTCCTCGCTGACCCGCTAGCGCTACTGATCGCCCTTTTGATCGTTAAGGCACGCCAGCACGGCCTGCTTAGCAAAGGGAGGAAGTGAGATGGCAAAGGGATACGGGAGACCGCCTACTGAAGGCATCGATCGAAGGCGAGTTCTGAGTGGCGCAGCTGCGCTTGCCGCCGCCGGGTGGAGCGCTGGAGCCGGCAGCTGGCTTTTGAGACCGGCAAGAACGCTCGCGGCGGCGCCGATCAGGATTGGTATCGCCACAGACATTACAGGGGCGTTCGCACCGTGGGGCAATGCCAATTGGCAGGTAGCTCAGTTCGTCGTCGAGGACATCAATAGGGCCGGTGGTATCGCGGGGCGGCCGATCGAGCTGCATCTTGCGGACACTGCGACCGATCCCAGAATCGCGGTCGGCAACGTCCGCCGGCTGATCCAGGAATATAGGGTAGACGTGGTTTTGGGCGGGATCTCCAGTGCTATGCGCCAGGCGATCAAGGATCCGATCGTGAACCGCGGCCGTACGCTGTACATCTATCCCGAGCAATATGAGGGTCAGGAGTGCACCAAGCATCTCTTTTGCACCGGGCCCACACCAGCGCAGCAGTGTGCCGAGCTTATTCCCTATTTAATCAAGGCGCAGGGCCGGAAACGCTTCGCTTTGCCATCGGCCAATTATGTCTGGCCGCAACAGCTCAACAGATACGTGCGCAAGGTCATTGAGGCCAATGGTGCCGAGATTGTGTTCGAAGAGTATTATCCTCTCGACCAATCCGAATATTCGGCCACCATTGCGAAAGTACGCGACGGGAACGTCGATTGTATCTTTAATACGGTGATCCCGCCCGGCGTGCAGCCCTTTATGCGGCAACTTTACGAGACGGGATTCCAGCGCAGCGGCGGCATCGTTATCTTGATTTACTACGACGAGATGTCGCTGACCTATCATCCAATCCGCGAGTTGGATGGCCTCTACAGTTGTCTTGATTACTTTCAAGCTGTCGATGATCCCTTCAGTAAGGGACTGCAGGAACGTTATAGCCAGCGATTTCCCGACACAAAATACCCCTTTACCGCGGGCACCGGGGCCACAGGAATGTACCGTGGCATCAAGCTCTATGAGGCATCCGTGAAGGCCACCAATGGCGATCTTGCGCGCGAAGCGGTCTCGGCAGCCTTCGATCGGGCGAAGCTTGCAAACGGCCCCGGCGGCAGCGCCGAAATGGTGCCGGGCCACATGCACTGCGCCATGAATATGTACATCGCCCGGTGCAAAGCCGAAAACAACACCGCTAGGTACGAGATCGTCGGCGCGTACGATAGGGTGGATCCAAGGGAATGCTGATGCCGGCAGACAAGGATCGATGCAGTCAATAGGCGCACGGCTCAGGGCATCAGGCACGGAGTTCTAGGTTCACGTCGAGCTGCATTTTGTTAGTAGATGAAGGGCCGGCTGGTGACGCGTGACCCGACCTCAGGTATCTGCGTTCTTGCCCGCGTCGAAATCGCGACGTTTTTCGTGCTTTTGTCGATGCCATTCCTGCTGTGGTCGCGACCGGAGCTGATCACCCTTGCGACAAACGTACTAATCCTGTCGATGCTGGCAATTAGCTTCGATCTCTGCTGGGGATATTCGGGAGTTATGAGCTTTGGGCAAGCGCTCTTCTTCGGAGCTGCCGGCTATCTCGTTGCCATCGTTGGACGCGATCTCGGTTTCAGCTCGATTTGGGGTAGCTTGCCGCTGGCGATGCTCGCCGGATTGTGTCTCTCCTTCCTGTTTGCCGCCATTCTGTTGTTCGACCGCATCAAGCCGACCACCATATTTGTGGCGCTCGGCACACTCACCGGGTCCTATGCGGCGGAGCGCCTCGTTTCAGGTTGGCAGTACGTCGGCGCTGGCAATGGCCTTTCCTCGATCAGGCTGCTCCGGATCGGCCCGATCGAGATGGTTGAGGGGATCCCATTCTATTGCCTCGCCCTTATGCTCTTCAGCCTGTGCTATTTCGGTTGCAGAGTTTTGGTGCGCTCACAGTTTGGCCTCGTCCTCGCCGCCATCCGACAAAATGAGGAGAAACTGCCCTTCATCGGCTACTGCGTCCAGGTCTACAAGGCAGTCGCCTTTCTGTTGGCGGGCGTCATCGCTGGGGTCGCGGGCATGCTGTTTGCCTACCATCAGGGTTTTGTCGGCCCTGGCAATGTGGGACCAAGCCTCTCCACCGCGGCTGTGCTCTACTGCCTATTGGGCGGCCCAGGTACCCTGATCGGGCCGGTGCTTGGAACGGCCGTGGTGGAAGTCGCGAGCTACTTCCTCGCCGACATCGACACCATCAGGCAGATCTGGCCCCTGCTTCTCGGTCTAATGCTCCTTATCATTGTTGTCTTCAGGCCGAACGGCCTTCTCGGCTTCATCGTCTCGGACCGAGAACGTATTGGCTCGTACGGTCGTGGCGGCAGTAAACAGGTACGCACCACGACATGAATGGAGCCACGATTCTCGATGTCCGTGGTGTCTCGAAGTCGTTCGGTGCACTGAAAGCCTTGACTGGCGTTGATCTCCTCATTCAAGGCGCCGGGCTCCATGGCCTTATCGGCCCGAACGGGTCTGGCAAGAGTACGCTGCTAAAGGTCATTGCTGGCGCGCATTCGGTGGACTCTGGAAGCATCGCCTTCAAGGGGCGCGACATCACGAAGGCGACGCCCTACCAACGGGCACGCGCGGGTATTAGTCTCAAGTTCCAGACGCCTCAGGTGCTGCCGCTGCTCCCCGTCTACGACAATATTCTGCTCGCGTTCCAGGCCCGGGAGCGCCCTTGGGCGCTGATGCGCTCGATCTCGCGCCGCACCATGCACCAGGATGTAATGGCTGCACTTGAACGGTTTCACCTGGCCGATCGGGCCGACCGCCTGGCAGGCGAACTCAGTCACGGGGAACAGCAGTGGCTTGAGATCGCCACCGCGCTTGCTTGCAAACCAAGACTGCTGCTGCTTGACGAACCGACGGGCGGAATGAGCCCGGCAGAACGGCGCGTCACCGGCAGATTGCTGCAAGCAATCAAATCAGACTGTGCTCTCCTGATTGTCGAGCACGACCTCGATTTTGTCCGCGAGATCTGTGATCTCATCACGGTCCTCAACGAGGGCCACGTGCTGGGGACCGGTACGGTGGCGGAGGTCCAGGATCTCCCGAACTTGAAAGAGGTCTACACCGCCCGTGTCTGACAAAGCACCTCTGCTCATGGTGGAAGGTCTTAACGCCGGTTATGGCCGTAGCCAGATCCTTTTCGATCTTGATTTCACGGCAGGGGCGCGGGGGATTGTCGCCATCCTCGGACGCAACGGGGCCGGCAAGACGACCTTTCTGAAAACACTGGTGGGAGAAATCAGGGCGAGTAGCGGTCGCATTCATTTCGCAGGTGAAGACATGCAGGATCAGGGGACGGAGCAGAGGGTCCGGCGCGGCCTTGGGTACGTTCCACAAGAGCATGCGGTGTTCGGCGCCTTGACGGTCCGCGAAAACCTCAGACTCGGGGCCATTATGGAGCGCGATGATTCAGGGCTCGACGAGATTGTGCAGCTCTTCCCCAAGCTCGGTCAGCGGCTCGGACAAACAGCCGGGACACTATCCGGCGGCGAGCGGAAAATGCTTGCGATCGGTCGAGCCTTGCTTGGAAGGCCACGATTGTTGCTGCTGGATGAACCAACCGAAGGCGTTTGGGTTAGCGTGATCGAAACTCTTGTTGATTGTCTTACTCGGCTGACGCCTCGGCACAGTATCATTCTTGTCGAGCAACATCTCGCACTTGCGCTCCGCTTGGCCGAACGCGCCTACGTCCTCGACCGAGGTCGCTTCGTGGCTAGCGGAACTTCGGCCGAGGTGCGGGAGCATCCGAACCTGATGGGCTACCTCGCCCCGTGACGGCAAACACCAGACCGCGTCCGGCCGGCTTTGGTTGTCACCGGCAAAAGCAGCGGGAGTGGGGCGTCCATCGTCGGCGCTAGCGCGCGCATGAGGCGCGATGCGGCAGCACTTCGGCAAGGGCCGAGCCACGGCTCGCTGGGCATACGCCGGAGTTGTTGCGGCGGCATTGGGTGCTTTGCAAGGGATGCGGTCTTGATTCAGACACACCTTGAAAGATCGTTGCGCGGTCCCTCACGGACGCCTGCACCTTCTCGAACGCATGCGCTTCGATCTGCCGGATGCGCTCGCCCGATAGGCAAAACTCGGTGGCGAGTTGTTCGAGCGTGATCGGCTCGTCAAACATCCGGCGCGCCTCAAAGATGCGCCGTTCGCGCGCGTTTAGCGCATTAAGCGCCTCGCCCAGGGCCTTGCGCCGGTTATCGGACTCCTCGTTCTCGACCAGTCGCTTTTCCTGACTGGAGCCTTCGTCGACCAGCCAGTCCTGCCACTCGCCCAAATCACTTTCCTCAGGCAGTGGCGTGTTCAACGAAACGTCGCCGCGGAGGCGGCGATTCATGTCGATCACGTTCTGCTCGCTGACGTCGAGCCGCGTTGCAATCAGCTTGACCTGCTCGGGATGTAGGTCTTCGTCGTCGAGCGCCGATATTTTCCACTTGGCCTTACCCAGATTGAAGAACAGCTTCCTATGCTTCATGCTAGTACCGATTTTCACGAGCGACCATGAACGCAAGATGTATTCATGGATCATCGCCTTGATCCACCAAATCGCATACGTGGCAAGACGAAAGCCCCTTTCAGGTTCAAAACGCTTGACCGCCTGCATCAAGCCGATATTGCCCTCCGAGATAACGTCGGAGATCGGCAGGCCGTAGCCGCGATAGCGCAGGGCGATCTTTGTAACCAGGCGCAAATGGCTGGTGACGAGCCGGTGCGCAGCGTCATTATCAGCATGTTCCCGCCAACGCTTGGCCAACATATACTCTTCCTGCCGATCCAAAATCTTGAACCGCCGGATTTCGATTAAATACTGGGCAAGGCCAGATTCACCGAACGCGAATTGCTGAGCTTCACCTTGCGACAGCATTGGGCTCTCCCTTAAAGGACGTTGCGCCTATTGATATTGATGATGGCAGCTAGCCCAGAAACGAGCGGCATGCTTCTCCCACAATTTCCAACGGGGGTTGTGGTTCGCCTCGATGGTATTGAGGCCACTGTCTGGATCGTGGCTGGCGGTGCTCGTGGACAAGCGGCAGGTCGAGCTGCAGCCACGTCTCCTTCATGGCGCTGGCAAGTTTGGCGATCAGGCGGGCACTGTGGAACGGGCCTGGCGTGACGCGCAGGCGCTCGGTACCCCGCGGTACGGTGGGATAGTTGATCGGCTGGATATAGATGCCATACTGCTGCAGCAGCAGGTCACTTGCCTGCTTGCAGAGATTGGGATTGCCGACGATTACCGGCACAATATGTGTCGGCGTTGCCGTCACGGGCAAGCCGACTTCGGCAAGCGCGGTCTTCGTGGCCGCGACCGCGCCCTGCTGGCGCGTGCGTTCGACCTGAGACACTTTCAGATGCGCGATGGATACCATTGCGGCCGCTGCGATCGCAGGCGGCAAAGCGGTGGTGAAGATAAAGCCTGGCGCATGGCAACGCACCGCGTCGATCAGCGTGCGGCTGCCGGCGAGATAGCCGCCGAGTGTACCGAAGGCCTTGGCCAGTGTCCCCTCGATGATGTCAATGCGGTGCATCACACCATCGCGCTCCGCGATGCCGGCTCCGCGCGCGCCGTACATGCCGACAGCGTGCACCTCATCGAGATAGGTCATTGCGTTGTGGCGTTCGGCCAGGTCGCAGATTTCGGCGATCGGCGCAACGTCGCCATCCATCGAATAGACGCTCTCGAACACAATCAACTTCGGTCGGCCATGCCCGGCGCGAATCAGCAACTCCTCCAGGTGGGCGAGATCGTTATGACGCCAGATCAGTTTGGCGCAACCGGCTGCGCGCACGCCCTCGATCATCGAGTTGTGGTTTAGCGCGTCGGAGAGGATCAGACAGTCCGGGAGCAGCTTGGCAATGGTGGCGATGCCGGCGAGATTGGAGACATAACCAGATGTGAAGACCAAGGCGGCCTCCTTGTCGTGCAGGTCGGCCAGCTCCTCTTCCAGCGCGACGACAGCATGGCTGTTGCCGGAGATGTTGCGCGTGCCGCCGGCACCCGCTCCCATGGCGCGCGCCACGTCACACATGGCGTCGACCACGCTTCGATGTTGCCCCATGCCAAGGTAATCGTTGGAGCACCAGAGCACGACCTCCCGCTTGCCAAACGGGCTGTGCCAGAACGCATACGGAAAATGACCGGCTTGCCGCTCAAGCTCTGCAAAGACTCGGTAGCGGTGCTCGTCTTTTAAGGCGGTGAGTGCCGATTCAAAGTAGGCGAGATAGTCGACCATCACAGTTGTCTCCTTTCGGCCCTCGTCGCCGATGCGAATTGTGTAGCCTGCGCCTGCCGCGGTCGCTGGCAGAGATCAGAGGGGTACACGGGGCTTGCGGGCACCCAGCCAATCGCCAGTTCAAACGCGGTTCAGCAGCATGGCTACTGAGTTCGACGCGTGGTTCGGACAGTCGAACCTCGCAATCGCCGCGGCCGTATCGCCACCGCTGGCAGGCCAGCCTTGGGTTGCGATGTGGTGTTCGGTAACGGCCGCGAGCGGGCCGTCGATCTTTCAGGTGGGCGGGCAGCGGCTTGGGGCAGGCAAATTTACTCTGCATCGATGGCAAACCCGTTGTTGCCGTGGGTTGATAGCTCACACCAAGATTGACCGTCGGCTGAATGTTTCATTTTTTGTCTGCGGCGTGCTTTACCAGCTGTAACTGCGGGCCGACTATATCCTGCTTGCACAGAGCGAGAGCCCGGCATCGATGAGGTCGATGAGAGTCCCGTTTTCACTCTCTGTGCTCCAGCTTTTGAATAAGACGGGATCTCTTCCAGCACCTATCCCACCGAAGCCGTGTGAATGCTCAATTGCGTTCACATCGATCCCCTGTCATGCATATACGTGAAAGGCGACGAGATCTCTTCCTGTGCATTGCCGTGTTCGACGCTGTTTTGTCGCCGAATGGCGATCCGGATCGGACGGCGGTATTGGCAAGATCTGGCAACGGCTTCAAAGCCCGACGGCGGTAACGTGGCGACGTGACCGGCGCAAAGACATGAACAAGGTCGAAGGCGTGCTCACCGATCGAATGCCCACCGAACCTGGCCGCATGCTGGAGCGCATTTCGCTGCTGGCTCCAGATCGCCCAGCGCTTGGTTCTCCTTTGCCGTGCTGCGCCGCGCGGGCATGCCGCCTCAATCGTGCGGGCCAGCGCCTCGATGGTCATGCAGGGGGTTGCGGATGAAGCATGCGGAGATTGCCGGCGCATTCCCCCCGGGCGCACCGGAAGGGACGGGCAGACCTTGCAAAAGTCCCATGCTCGGCATCTTACAAAACAATGGCGACAGCCATGCACAGCGGCGGGCCTAATTTTCCAGGGTCGGCCGATGCCAAGCAGCGGACCAATGCTACTGACAGCAAGATCGCACGGACCCCGTCCGCCCAGGCGTGGCATCAGATGCCGTAACGCTCGGTTCGAATGATGGAAGCCGGCGTTCCGGCTGCGGTCGCACCATCCACTGCTGCATTCACGAATGGATTCGTGCCACACACGAAGACGTGTCTTGGAGAGCTTGGTAAGCGGCGCAGGATCTCCGCCATCATCGAGGTGTCAACTCGACGACCATAATCGACGTCGCGCTTTGGCCGTTCGCGAGTGAGCGTCAGCGCCAACATAAAGTTGCTTTGGCGCGCGCGCCGCGCCAGGAGCTCATCGCGATAAAGTACGTCCTCCCAATTGCGCGCCGATAACAACAGCACGACCGGCAGATCTTGGGCGACTGTTTCCCAATGGCGAATGATTGCCAGCAGCGGCACCAGGCCAGAGCCACCACCGACCAACAGAAGTGGACCGCCGTCGGGTTTCGACCAGATGAAATGACCGCCAAGTGGTCCGCGAAACTCGATTTGGTCGCCAACTTTGACACTTTGATGAAAAAAGGGTGAAACCTCGCCATCCTCAAGATGCTCGATTGCCAATTCGATCTGGCACGGATTTTCTGGTGGAGACGCAATGGAGTAGCTGCGCATCGCGCGATAGCCATCGGGTGCTGTTAAGCGGACGTTGACATGTTGTCCAGCCAGGAACTTGACGGGCTGAGCGGGGGCGAGGACGAAGCTCTTGATGCGGGGCGTTCGGCGGACGATCTTTTTCACGACCGCCGTCTGCCAATGCAGCGCTGGTCGCGCGACTAGTGGGGCCTCAGTCATCCCAATACCTCTGCTCACGCCAAGGATCGCCGTAGATGTGATAGCCGCGCTGCTCCCAGAATCCGGGTTCGTTGCGGTTGGTGAATTGCAGTGCATTCAGCCATTTGGCGGATTTCCAGAAGTAATGCTCCGGCACGAGCAGTCGCGCCGGCCCGCCGTGATCGGGCTGCAGCGATTGACCTTCATAGCGCAGCGCAACCATCGCCAAGCCGCCGGTCAGATCGACCCAAGGCAGGTTGGTCGAATACCCGCCATACGAGTGTGCAAGCACGAAATCTGTGGGCGGTCCGAGCCCGGCGTGAGCCAAAATATCGTCGATCAGTACGCCCTCCCACGACGTATTCAACTTGGACCAGGTCGTCACGCAATGAATGTCGCGCGTCATCTTCGTTTGCGGCAGCGCGTTAAATTCAAGCCAGTTCCAGGTCATCACCGGTTTTGGCCCGACTTTCAGCGTGAACCTCCACGCATCGATGGCGATCTTTGGTGTCGGCCCCGCGGAGAGAACTGGGAAGTCTGTGACAACATGTTGACCGGGAGGGAGGCGATCCGCCAGGTCCGCGGGCGGCTGTCGACCTGTAAAACCACGTGTCACCATGTTCGTGCTCCGGACGGGTAAGCCTGAAGAGACGCGTTGAACTTGAGCTGCTCAACAACCAGGAAGACACTTCTATGCAGCAACGCTGCCAAGGTTCGTGGCAGCGTCAGTACTTGGTCCTCTGCCGACATGCGACGTTTGCCCAAACAGGTTCGGAAGATCGCGTCTTCGCTCGTCACGGTCGTGTTGCTACTTCGTGCCTGCGAACTAACCAAAATCAGCTGTCGCGTTCGATGCACATTAGCGCGCCAGTTCCGAATGCTTGGTTTCGCGGCCTTCTACATCAGGATAGAATTGCGGTGCCTCACGCCGGTCAAACATGCCGTAGTCGCGCACAATGCGAATTGTCCGGTGCCGGAGAGCTTGGAAGCGGCCTGGGTTCACCGGCGTCCAGCCGCCTGCGGCCTTGGCGTTTTTCCACGAAACCAGCAGCGCGAGCTTGCCGGGATTGTAGATGCTGGCTACGACGTCATAGTCGATGATCCCCTTAGCCGTTAGGTCGAGGCCAAGGGTGGAAGCCAGCGAGGTGAACGACGGAACTACGCTCGCATCTTCTGGCGTTATCTCGGTGAAAGTCACAACCTTCGCCACGCCGACTTCCGTTGCATCAAAGCGCTGCTCTTTGATTGGGGCTGCCCTGGGCGGGTTGGTATCGGCGACGACATCGCCGACCCTTAAGTGATAGTCGTCAAATATTTCGGCGCGACCGCGCTCCTGAATTTTATGGTGCTCGCCTGTGGTGCGCCAGCGAACCACCGACTTTTCGTCGCGCCAGGTTGAATGTGAAAGAATCCAACCCTGTCGCCTTGTGCTTTTGTGGCGCTCGTTGTCAACGAAACCATCAATCTTGTCCAAGAGCGGCTTGAGATGCTTGGCAAGAGCAAGGTATTCCTCAAACCGCTCTTTTTTCGGGAAGACCTCGAAAATGGCTGAGAACATGGGGCCTGCCTTGCTCGTTGAGCCTCGTGTCACCTATCCGCGGCGGCATTGAGTACTTCGCCTGCCGTAGGCCTCAAGGGACGCCGTCACGACATCCACTTCGGCAATTGACCGAGGCCGCGAGAGGGACCAGATCCGGTGACGGTGTAGATCCAGAAGATGCGGGCCGTTGCCGATATCGGGTATCACGCGTTGCGTCTCGTATTCGCAGACCGGCTTGGTCAAATGCGTTATGCGTGCGTTCAAGCTTCATTCCCCTGCCATGCTGCGCCCAATTGGAAGCCGTCGCTTCAAAGGTGCACCGTACGCTGCGCCAGGCTAGCCAAGCGCGCAATTACGCTTCGGTCGGGTCGGCATAGATCTACGTGGCGCGCGCCCTAGACCTTGGTTGAGGCGCCCGCGACTTGCTTGGTGACATGGAGCCGAACGTCTAGTGCTGTTGCCACCTTCCTCACAGACCTTCCAACGCAGGTGCAATTGAGCCCTGGCTGAGCTGCGGGCGAGGCGCCTCAGTCGCGGGATACCTGGCATTCAACCTCGCGTCCGGGGTGGCCTCGCGCCCTGGCACACTGCCTATAGCGAGGAACATCTCAAGCCGCGGATAGCGACGGCAACACTGGCGCGCGCCTCGTTCGTCTGAGCCCGTAGCATTTCTCGCGGGTATTCAGCCGTGATGATCAGTCACCGTTGCGGCAAAGTCCCGCAAGATCGATGACTTCATGCCAACGTGGCGGCACGCCAGCTGCCATCAAAGATGCTATCAGCGACCCAAGGAAGCGTGAGCCGATGCTCAAGACGGCGATTGCGCCGAACTTTCGGCATGGCGAATAGGCAAGCGGCACGAACTCACCAACCCGCGGAAGCACGCAGGTCCGAGAGGTTGGGTTGGCGGTCTCGGCTTTGGCAACGGCAAGCAGTTGGCTCAGTGGCGCATGTGTGGCGAGCATTGTGAGCTGGAGAAAAGCGAGCCAGCCCGGACACGGCCAATCGGAGATGTGCCGGTGCTCGAAAGGTCCATCGGTCAGCGGCAACCGAGAGCGGCGGACTTGGCGGCGAGGGTCTCACGCGCAACCGGAAAAAGGACGAACATGCACGGCATCGTCATTGCGCTCTTGCTTCTAGTGTCGCCGGCGGCAGCGCGCGACTTTGGACAGTGGGAGGCCCAGCCGCCTGAGGTACGCCAGTGGTTTCAAAAGCTGAAGCGGCCCGACATTCCATGGCTGTCGTGCTGTGGCGAAGCCGACGCATATTGGGCTGACGCCTTCGAGGTGGATGCAGGTGGCTACGTGGCGATCATCACCGACCAGCGCTTGGACGGCCCTCTTGGACGCCCGCACCGCGGGGTGGGCGAGCGGATCGTCGTCCCCGACAGCAAAATCAAATGGGACGCAGGAAACCCAACCGGACATGGTATAATTTTTCTCGGTACCGGTGGGCAGGTCTATTGTTATGTCCCGCCGGGCGGCGTCTGAGAAACCTCGCCAGTTGCGGCGCGACGCCAATATGATGGTTCGAACTGTCCCAGCACGGACATTGGAATGTCGTCGAACCCGGTCATCAAATTACGGGCGGCCGGACGTTGACGCGTGTCAGGTAGTCTTGAGCTCGAGCCCGGCAGCCGAACGTCAAGCACCAGACAGGCTGGCACATCAGGCAACTCGACTTTGACAAACTCTGCGGCCGATCCGTGGAGCGCTACTCGATAGCCCATCGATCGGAGCAGGTCTCCGAGTGATTCACGAAGCAGCTTGTCGTCGTCGACTATGTAACAGGGGGCGGCAATGACATTCTCAATCGATCCTCGGTTGCAGAAATTGGCGAAGTGGAAGTGTAAAAGTAAACCTGGCGCCGTGCGCCGTATCTCTCTCCGTCCATACCCGCCCGCCATGGGCATTGATAATTTTGCGACAGATCGACAGGCCTAAGCCAAGCCCGTTATCCTTGGTGGTGTAGAGCACATCGAAGATGCGCTCGCTCTTGGCGGCGCAGATGCCCACGCCCGTGTCGGCGATCGTCACCGCGGCGTGGCCGTTGGCAACCTTTGAAGAGGCGGTTAGGACACGGGCTCTTCCATGGATACCCGCCATGGCATCAATGGCATTGCGCACGAGGTTGAGGACCACTTGTTGAAGCTGCACGCGATCCGCCTTGATGTCGGGAATCGACGAGTCGAAGGTTGTCCGGAGCGTGATACGTGCTCGTTCGAGCTCCCTCTTCGAGAGAAGTAGAACCTCCTCGATGACGGCATTGAGCTGGACGTCGGCCAGTTGAAGATGCGCACCGCGAACTAGGGACCTGAGGCCGCTGACGATAGTGCTCGCACGGCGTGCCTGTTCGATAACACGCATCGTGGACTTGCGGGCTTCGACCCTGTCGGCAGGATCCCACGCGAGCCAGCGCAGACACGCTTCGGCGCTCATGACTATCCCAGCCAATGGCTGGTTGATTTCGTGAACGATCGAGGCAGCGAGCTCTCCAAGCGATGCAAGGTGCGCCGTTCGGGCCAATTCGGCCCGGGCGTCCGTAACGGCCTGTTCCGAAGCCTTTCGCTCGGTGACGTCGGTGATGATACCTTCGAGTTCAACCTCGCCGGACGGGCTAAGGTCGAATTCGCCCACCGCGACGACGTCCAAGGTGGTCCCGTCTGCATGGACGATCCTGTACTCGTGGCGGAACGGAGCTTTGTTGTCGACGGCCTCCGCCAGGGCCCGCTCCAATGCGGGAAGGTCATCCGCGTGGACACGGGCTCGGAAGAGCTCGAACGGCACGGGATTTATGTCTAGCTCGATGTCGAAGATGCGATAGCATTCGCGCGATGCTCGCGAGAGCAGCGTGCGTGTGTTCCACCGATAGCTGCCCATGCGGCCGATCTGCTGGCCCTTGACCATGCACATATTGGTCTCACGCAGCGCCTCGAAAAGCTGTGCGGATTCAAAGGAGACGGCAGCCTGTGAAGCCAGCATCGACACTACCGAGACACAGGTTGGAGTGAAGCTTTCTTGCTCGCGCGCCGCTTCCAGGTAGAGAATTCCAACCGTCTGCTCTTGCTGGATCAGAGGTACGCACAAGGCGGTCAGGTCCCGCCCCGATGGGCATCCCGCCGACTCGATCAGAGGAGAGCCAGTTGGGCCAAGCTGCCTGAGGACGATTTGCTGGCGTGTAAGCACCATTTCGCTGAGATCTTCTGGCAATTGGAAGTCGCCGACGCAGGGTTGTGAGGCGAAGACCTTCGCCCTCTCACGCGGAAAGCTCGCGTCGGCCTTGGCGAGCAGTTTGTCGCCTTGGCTCAGAAGCACTGCACCTCGATCGGTTGCGGAATATTCGAGCGCGGTCTTGAGAAGGGCGTGCGCCAGACCTGCGTAGCTAATCTCTTTCGCAATGGTCCGAAACGCCTTGGCGATCAGCTCAAATTCAGATGTTTCGTGCTCAAGCTTCATTGCGAAATACGAACATGGCCAGCAGCGTTGCAAGACGTAACGCCTACGTCTCGACAACCGCGTCTAGGGTGGCAACACCCTAGGTTCGACCGAAGCTAAATCGGCCGAAAGGTAGAGGCGGCGTTGGACAATGCCGCTCGCGGATTTTCAAGCCTGTCACGGTAGCTTCAGGCCATCTTAATGTAGTCGGAAGCGGTCTACATTTCTGGAAATTGCGCATTGTTCGCGACATTGCCCGGATCTGCCGCTGAGCGGCACCGAGGTGCCCGCAAAGGGCGTCGATCGTGAGGTTTCCATGCGACGTCGCTTCCGCTTAGCCCGTTGCTTGCTCGTAACTCTCGGCCAAGCATGTCCACTCGGCGGCGACAGTTGACGGGCTCCGGCAGCCGCACGCAGTGCAAGTGGGTTCACTGCTTTCCCAGCCTTTCCCGAGCATCCGAAGCGTCGCGCCGCTCCTCACGACAGAGCGGCGTGATATGGGCCCCCAAGTGTGGAACAAGCTTGACGAGATAGGAGGCCTCGTCACAGTGCAATGTCCACACGGCTTCGTGGGGGACTGAGTTATCGGTGTCTTGCGTGGCGTTTCGCGGTTTTGTGCAGGCAACGCCCTGACGACGCACCTGCGCGGCAATGACCTCCGCATTTTCTGCTTCAGTAGCGACGCTTGCGGCGGGTTGTAATACCAGGATGGCAGCGGCAGCGGCGGCGACAACAGGGCGACAATGGCGAGGTTGCATGCTTGATCTCTATTGCTCTGCAGCGTTACAGCCGTGGTGTGACTACAACGTGGGGTTATTGCGCAAAAACCAGCCTTGCGCCTCGGCAAACCTCCGGTTCGATCTTGGCGGCCACGCGCCAGTATCAGTTTGCTAGTCCACCTTGTTTGCTCACAAAACTGGCGATCTGATCGACGCCTTCGCCGCTCTTCAAATTCGTAAAAATGAAAGGTCGACTTACGCGCATTTTGCGCGCATCCGCTTGCATGACCTCAAGGTTAGCACCCACCAAAGGAGCCAAATCGATCTTGTTAATAACGAGAAGATCGGAACGCGTAATTGCAGGGCCGCCCTTGCGTGGTATCTTCTCGCCTGCCGCGACATCGATCACATAGATTGTGAGATCCGCCAGCTCGGGGCTGAAGGTCGCCGCCAAATTATCGCCCCCGGATTCGATAAAACATAGTTCCGCACGTGGAAATTTTCGGTTCATGTCCGCGATGGCGGTGAGGTTCATGGAAGCATCCTCCCGAATTGCAGTATGAGGACAGCCGCCGGTCTCGACGCCCATGATGCGCTCTGCGGGCAACGCTTGCGCGCGGGTGAGAATGAGTTGGTCCTCCTTGGTATAAATGTCGTTAGTAATCACATAAATGTCGTGGTTATCCCGGAAGCGCTTGCAAAGTGCTTCGACGAGTGCGGTTTTGCCCGAGCCAACCGGCCCGCCTATACCGACGCGCAAAGGTCCGTGATTCATGAGCGAAATAGCCTTGTATATTGCGTTTCATGCGCCATGGATGCGAGTTCGACCATGAAGGCGGCGGACCCAAGATCGGCAATGGTGTCCGTTCTGCTTTGCGCGCTCGTGCTCAGCACCAGTTCCTCGAGCTCGGCGATGGCAAGCTGCCCATCGGTTTGACCAAGCGGAATCAGCCGAACCCCGGCCGTCACCAGATTGGCTAGATAGCTTTGCAGGAATGCGGGAAGGGCGAAGCTCGCGGGAATGCGCTGCCTCGCCGAGCTAACGCCAAGCACGACGGCCGGGGCGGGCTGCACACCGCGCTCACAAAGGGCCGCCGCCAGCCATTCCAGGAGGCGATCGGGCCATATCCGACGTAGCATCGCCAGCCAGGCCGCTGCCTGCTGTGAGGATTCAAGGGCAAATTCTGCGGTGCCGCGAAAGGCCGACGCTAGTTCGGCAATCTCAATTAGCTTGACGCAATCCTCAGCTATGGCGTAGCGCCTGGCCTCGCCGAAAAAAATCGCTTCGTTTCGTCCCGCGCCATAGCGAAGATCTGCACCCAGCCAGTCGACAAGACTTTTGCGATCATTGACATCCCCCGCTTCGACGGCCCACTCAAGGCCGTGTGAATAGCTATAAGAGCCGGCGGGGAATGCAGGCGAAAGCCAGCTCTGCAATCGCAAGAACGCCAACTGCGGGCAACGGGGCCATTCATCACTCATGATGCTCACCTAGTTCATGAGGATTGTGATGGTGGCCGTGACCGCCGTAAGCACCGAGTTCGGGCTGGAAAGGGGCGCGCAGTTGTATCAGATGCGCCCCGAAGCCGAGCAGCATGTGCTCGATCACCCGGTCGGGGCGAATGCGTAGAACTTCGTTTCGAATTTCGGTTGGCACATGCCGGTTTCCCAGATGCCAAGCAAGACAGGTAAGGCAAGCGGGATGTTTGTGCCTGACTTCGACAACGTGTTCCGCTGCTGCCTGGACCTTTAGCCACCTGCAATCATCAAGTTGCAAGCCATCGCCATCAGCGATTGCAACCGTATTTGGAAGGTGGAGAAGGAAATCTTCGCCTTGATCCGTGGTCAGCAGAACGCGGCGACGATGGCGTGCGTCAAAATCAAGAGTCAGAGCGCCTGCCGCCTTTTCCTTCGGCCAATGCCCGGCGGGGCGATGAAGCGAAGCGTAATGCATCGTCAGTACATGAAGTAGAGTTGAGCCATGGGAAGCAGATGTGACGGTTCGCAAGTGAGAAGTCGGCCGTCGGCACGCACCTCATAGGTTTCGGGGTTGACCTCCATACGGGGGGTGGCGCTATTCAACACCATCGAATGCTTGCCGATTTTGCGCGTGTTCGTGACGGCAAGGGGTGTTTTTCCAAGCTCGAGCGCGGTCGCTTTTGCCAGCGCGGCTTGGCTGACGAACGTAACTGAGCTTTGCGCCAAGGAGCGGCCAAAGGCGCCGAACATCGGTCGATAATATTCCGGCTGCGGGTTGGGAATGGAAGCATTGGGATCTCCCATGATTGCAGCCGTGATCGTGCCGCTCTTCAGCACCATGCTAGGCTTCACGCCGAAAAAGGCGGGATTCCAGATACAGAGATCGGCAAGCTTTCCGACTTCAATTGAGCCGACATAGGCGGAAATGCCGTGAGCTATCGCGGGATTGATGGTGTATTTCGAAATATAGCGGCGCGCCCTGAAATTGTCGTTGTCGCCCTTCTCCTCGGCTGGTCGCCCGAACTGCTTTTTCATTTTGTCGGCGCTCTGCCAGGTGCGCATGATCACCTCGCCTACGCGGCCCATGGCTTGACTGTCAGATGACATGATCGAGATTGCCCCCAGGTCATGTAGAATGTCCTCTGCCGCGATTGTTTCTTTGCGAATGCGGCTCTCGGCAAAGGCGACATCCTCGGCAATACGACGATCGAGGTGATGCGTAACCATGACCATGTCGAGGGCCTCTTCGACCGTATTTAGCGTGTAGGGTCGCGTTGGCGTCGTCGAAGCCGGCAGGACATTTGCCTCGCCGCACACTTTGATGATGTCCGGGGCATGCCCGCCACCAGCGCCTTCGGTGTGAAAGGTGTGAATGGTTCGGCCCTTGAAGGCTGCGACGGTCGTTTCGACAAAACCGCTCTCGTTCAGCGTGTCCGTATGGATGGCAACCTGCACATCCATGTCATCGGCGACCGAGAGGCAGCAATCGATTGCAGCGGGTGTCGCTCCCCAATCTTCATGAAGCTTCAGGCCGCACGCGCCGGCCTCGATCTGCTCAATGAGAGCAGGTGCCGAGCTTGCGTTGCCTTTGCCGAAAATGCCGATGTTGATGGGAAAGGCGTCGGCCGACTCGAGCATACGTTGAATATGCCAGGGTCCGGGCGTGCAGGTCGTAGCCGTCGTGCCCGCCGCCGGCCCTGTGCCACCGCCGATCATGGTGGTGAGGCCCGCATAAAGTGCCTCTTCGATCTGCTGCGGGCAAATGTAATGGACATGCGTGTCGATGCCGCCGGCAGTGACGATATTACCTTCGCCGGCGATCACTTCGGTGCCCGGGCCGATAATCATGCTGACATCGGCCTGCACATCGGGATTGCCAGCCTTGCCGATGGCGGCAATACGCCCATCCTTGATGCCGATATCGGCCTTCACTATTCCCCAGTGATCGAGGATCAATGCATTGGTAATGACGGTATCGACAGCACCCTCGCCGCGGCAACGCTGCGACTGGCCCATACCATCCCGGATCACCTTCCCGCCTCCGAACTTCACCTCCTCGCCATAGACTGTGAAGTCCTTCTCCACTTCAATGATAAGGTCGGTATCGGCGAGACGCACCTTGTCGCCGACCGTTGGTCCAAACATCTGCGCATAGGCGGCACGGCTCATTGTGTGGGGCATCTCGACTACCTCGACGATCGGGTGGCGACGGTCATGCCTCTGGTAGCGCTCCCATGACCGCCTGGTTGAAGCCATAGACCAAGCGGGCACCCTGGTAGGCAATGAGCCGAACTTCATAGGATTGGCCCGGCTCGAAGCGCACTGCCGTTCCCGCCGGGATGTCCAACCGATGCCCAAGTGCGACGCGTCGATCGAACGCCAGGGCCGCATTGGTCTCAGCGAAATGATAATGACTGCCGACCTGGATCGGTCTGTCACCGGTGTTGTCGACAGCAAGGCAAATGGCAGCCCTATCCGTGTTCAGGATAATTTCGCCAGGGGCCGGAAAAATCTCGCCCGGTATCATGGCTAACCTGCAATCGACGCTACGCCACCAAGCGCTGCAACTACACCCATCGCGCGAAGGGCGACCTTTCCGATCGAACGTTCGGCGAAAACCCCAAGTCCGATGCCGACTGCATGCAGCCCGGCGGTGGCAAGAGCGAAACCCGCCGCAAAGGGAATAGGGCCGAGCGTTATGGCCTCGGTCCCATGCGCGTGGCCGTGAAAGAATGCGAAGAGCGCGGTGACTGCTGCACCGAACCAAAGCGGAGCTTTCACCGCCAGCGCAACGAACAGCCCTAAAGCGACGATTGAGGCGAAAATGGCAGGCTCTACGAATGGTATGTGCAGGCCCAAGCTTGCTACGGCAAAGCCAGTCAGCATCGTTGCCACGAAGGCGGTAGGCCAGACCCAGATCGCCCAACCACCCGCAAGCACGCTCCAAAGGCCGACGGCAACCATCGCTAGAATGTGGTCCGGGCCGGTCAAAGGATGAGCAATCCCGGAGGCGAGGCAATTGGCCTGCTGTAGGCCTATGTGAGCGAGGGCGGGAGAGACGAGCGCTCCAGTCAACGCCATGCAAACTAAGACTAACCGCATGCTGGGCTCCCTAACGAATTGGGTCGTGAACGGAAACGAGCTTGGTCCCGTCGCGAAACGTTGCTTCCACTTGCACCTCGCGGACCATTTGGCAGACGCCTTCCATGACCTGGTCGTGGGTGAGTATTTTGCCGGTTTCGGACATGAGCTCGGCAACGGACTTGCCCTCGCGTGCCCCCTCCATGACAAAGTCCGCAATAAGCGCGACACTTTCGGGATAGTTGAGCTTGACGCCTTTGGCGAGCCGCCCCCGAGCAACGAGGGCGGCGAGCGCAAGCATCAGCTTGTCCCTTTCGCGCGGCGTGAGGTTCATGGAATTCTCCATGCATTTGAGTTCAGCATGACCACATCTTCGGCACCCGGAACGGGCCGGGTCCAAGCTCTCGGCAGAATTGCTGAAGAAAGCTACGCAATGCGCTGCGCAAATCGCCGGACACCTTCGCGGCAAAGCGAACGATAATGAGACCGCTGACCGACGTGGCGGCGCAATGGCACTTTAGCGAGCGTGCGATCTCGCGCAAAAACTCGAGCCGCGCGTCGAGATAAGGCCCAAAATAAATGAGCATGCCGACGGCTTTGCAATCCGCAAGCAGGGCTTTTCTGTGAAGGTGTGGAAACACTTCGTCGGTGGCACGGAAGCTGTCCGCCCAAAGCAGCCGACCGTCCTTCCTGACGCGCCAGCTATCGGCTAGCTGTCCGGCGAGAAGGTCCTCCCCGTGCGCCGTACGCCCGAGCACAAGCCAATCAAGGGCCAGCAGCTCTGCCCCAGCGGAAAGTTCGATTTCGGTCCTTCTGCTCAAGCGTGCCGAATTGAAGATGATGGTTTCGTGCGGGAGCCAAGCGAGTTTTCCCGCTTCGCACGCCTTGAGCCTTGTCGCCACGCGGGCTGGCTCGTTGAGCGCCCGATAGACCTTTTCGGCCGCCTGCGACGTTACCGCGATGGAGGCATTGGCGAGCGCCGTCACTTCAAATTGCAGCCGATCGCCTCCGGCAATACCGCCCGACGTATTTATGAGGACGGCCTCGTCTACCGCGGCGCCGGCGGTCCTTGGGAACATGACGCGAATGGGCGAGCGTTGAAAGACATCCGTGATCCTGGTGCCCATTTCAGAGCCGCCCAGGACTATGCGACAGAAGCCTTCCGCCCGCTGCAGATCTTTGTCGGCCGGATCGTCTGAGCACAGGCCTGGCGATCCGGTTGGAGCTAGCTGGTCGGTGAGATCAGACGGTGACCTAACGTCGAACATCAGCTTTCACCCAGTTGCAGTGCCGTCCCCAGCCAGCAATTCAGCTTGCCGTGTCGCGAGCTAAGCTCGTGTCGCGGACATATCTGGAGCGCGTCCAATAAAGCAGGTCAGTTACGGCCGAAGAGGGCGGTAGCCCGAGCTGGGTCGCGCTCCGTTAGGTGGCACTAGAACCCCGCTAAGCCCTGCGGGCTGTTGTAGGGAATATCCACGCTGGTGATTTCATTGAGCGAGCCGTCTGGCTGAGTGGCGTAACCCACCAGTTTCGCGGCATTGCCGTAGATCTGGTAAAGATAGGCGCCATCCGGCGTGATCCAGTTGTCGGCCGGGCCGCTGGTGACGTCTCCACAGAGCCCCCTGGCGGTGCCGTCTCCTGGGACCTTAGGGCACGCCGGGTCGCACGCGATGTCCAGGCCGCCGCCGTTGACGCGATAGCTGCTGATGTTGCTGTAGCCGAAGTTGGTGGCGTAGATGGTCCGGTCGTCTGGAGATACCGCCAGCCAGCACAGCTCGGAGGGCAGACCTGCGCTGGTGTCGATCTTCACGAGCGGGCCGATGCTGATCTTGCCGTCTTTCTCGATGACGCCCATGGCGCATCCGTCGCCGACGGCATAGCCGATGACGAATGTATCCGGACGACCGTGTAGGAAGGCGATGTAAAACGGAGAGCCGCCTCCGGCGTCGTGGAACCTAGCTGTGCCGAGGGAGCCGTCCTCGCGCAGGGGAAAAACGGCGAGGCCATCGGGATCTGGCGCATTGGAGGCGATCGAGTGCAGTGCACCGCCGCCCCGCTGGACCCAGAGAATAGGCGAGCCATCGGGATACAGGCCTGTGGAAACGATCGGCTCGTCGAACGTGGTGCCGACAAACACAAGCTTCTCATCGGGCGAGACCACGACCATGGTGGACACGCGGTTGGGCTTGTCATGAGTATTCACCGTGTATCGCTCCGGGCGTGTCATGAGCTTGCCCTCGGGGTCGACGGACATCAGCCGGACATGGTCGGGACCGAACGAATGCAGCACGAAGAGGGTGCCACTTGACGGTGCATAGGCCAGCGATTTTGCAGTGCCGCTCCTTCCCTCCACCGGGTTTCCCGTGGGTTTGACGTCCAGCAACACGAGCCGGCCGTCCGCTTCTACACGAAAGCTGGAGACCGAATTGTCGCCACCATTGGTCGTGAACAGAAACCGCCGATCCGGTGTGAGGATTACGCTGCCTGCGCCTTCAAACGCGTTCGGCGCGCTGTCCTGACCGCTGATCGGTTTGAAAGTTCCGGAACCGGCTCCGCCGGTGGCGATGCGTTCGACCTCGGTAATCGCGCCGCCTGCCGACCGATTATAGCGAATAATGCAATTCTTGACCTCATTTGTCTGTATATAGAGAGGTCCACCATGCTGCGCGGCCATACTCATCTCTTGCGCCTTCATCTCTTTCGCCTCTTTCGCCATATGCATTTCTCCTGTTTTCTCTTGCGTTGGATCACATCGTTCTCGCCGAGGCCTAGCTTCGGAGCTCGATTGGCTTACCTACCTTTGAAGCCGCTTCTCCAAATTGATTGCGAATGTCCGATATCGGAGCAGAAGCGCTGCGCCGAATAAGCACCGATCGTTCTCATCTCATCGCTCCGGGCGCCTTCGGACCGCACACTCCGATGACCGTCAGCACGCTAGCGTTTCAGCGGCGGGTATCCGTCCACGTAGACCCAATCGGAAGCTCGCGCCGGCACATGACAGGCCAGGCAATCCGTTCTGTAGTCGGTTGACGTCGTCTTCGACGGGTTGGCAGCTTCGAACCAGGACCAGCCCCAGCCGTCGCCCCACAACTTATTGCCGGCATAGCGGTCATTACTGTCTTTCACCATGACGAACCAGCCCTTCAAGGTATCGGCATGGCTGACAGTGCCCGTCGTCAATCCTCCGGTGACGGCCTGAAACACTTCCTTGACGAGAACAGTGCCGTCAGGGAAACGTCCGTCCCGGCGAAAATCGGTGATCGCCCCCGGCGATGCATAGACGACATGCAGCTCTTTCGAACCCTTGGCTTGGTCAGCCGCCACCGCCCAGGTTCCCAACGCCTGATAGGTGGTGCGATAGGCATCCGGGACGTGCAAATTCCCGCTCGCGTCGGCTACCGCCTCCACTTTCGGCGCCTTGCTCGCCGCGGTCGGATCCTGCCCATGCGCGGCGACGGCGACTAATGCCGATAGTCCAGCCACACCGATGCCCAAGATCTTGATAGCCTGCATGATCCTGTTCTTCTTCCAAGTGAGACTTCTTGTTGCGCGCGAGGGTTTCAGCGTCACTTGTCCAATAAAGGATAGAACTGGGTCCAGACCTCGTCTTTCTTGGCGCTGGAGATATGGCAATAGGCGCATTCCCCCTTTGCTTTCACTTTGGCCGTTGCCGCCTTCGGTTCATGATGATTGAAATTGTAGTACCCCCAACCTCCGGTATCGGCGTAGCGCTTCGAATCCTTGACCGTCACATCTGCGCCATTAAAAGGTCCGGGAAAATAACCCCGACCGGAAAGCTCTGTTCGCGAACCATCGGGCATCTGCCCCGGCAGCGTGAGCTGCAGTTCCTTGAAAAAGATTGTCCCTTCGGGAAATTCGTTTGTCTGCTTGTAGATCTCGTATGAGCCCGGCTCGATGTAGACGTTGTGAAATTCCGGGAAGCCGGTGCAAGCCCCGCGGGGGCTCGAGGTGGGTTCTTCGGGGCAAGCCTTGCCACCATTAAGCGCGATGGGAGTGAGTGGAGATCCCACGTACACCCATTCGTGGAAGTTCTTCGGTAAAAGGAGATCGCCGGAGGCGGTGTATTCGGGCAAATAACGCGGCTTGGTTGGCGTTTGCGCGTTGCCACTGGAGAGCCAGAGCGCGAATGGGGCTGTCGCAATTGCGCCTGCCACGATTGATGTGATTACGACTGGAAACCTTTTGCGCATCGCTGTTCTCCATGATGCCGCTTTGGTTTGGTGCTTGGCATAAACGTAAGTGCGTTGAGCCGCAGTCAAAAGCACCACTCTTGCCGTGACGTTTGCGTGTTTGCTCAGTTCGTTGCGCTGGATCTCAATTGGAAACCGACCTTGCCACCGCTAAGCGAGTTAAGAGTTAGTGATGATCGGATGCGCAGCCCATTTCTGGAAATTGCGGGGGGAAACAGGATGGCCAGGGGCGGCGTAGACGGGACCTGGTTTGCGTTTGAAAGGCTGCCAGCCGCGTGCCACTTTGCTGAATTAGTCGTAATGGTCACGCTGCTCGAAATTCAGCGAGTTACCGCTGCCGATGCGACGCGCAGCGTTTTTCCATCTCGATTTATCGCCGGCGTTCGTTGAATTGCAGTGATAAGTACCACGCTTGTCGCAACGTTCGCAGGTTTGCTTATTTCTTGGGGCAGCATGCGGGCGTCGCGGGGAACCGGCGCGCCAGACCGGCATCGGCTAACACTGTCAACGGGGGAAAACGCAGCGCAGCGATCGACCAAGCGTTGCTCTGCCATGCGCAATTGGCGCTGTGTTCGATCCGAAATGGCCTTGTGGACAGAGTGTTCCGGGCCGGGACCGTGAAACGCGCCGCGGCTGGTGGGCAGGCGCAGTGCGACTGAATAACGGCCAAGCAAAAAGGGGTTTCACATCAACAACCGAAAAAAGCCGCCTAATGCAGCGCAGGTGCTCGTGATTGGGACGGTTCTTCGGGGCGTGCGGTATCAAGACGTGCCAGTGAAGGTTGACCGGACCGCTTTGCTCCGTAGAGCTGGACCGCGCCGTCAATGTCGCCTGGCTGTAAGGCGCGGAACTGCTCCCGGTAATGGTGTGACATCAACTGGTCCGTTGCTTCCGGGTGGTCGAGACCGATCGCATGCCCGATTTCATGGGCTAAAGTGTAGCGTATGTCGAAGACGTCGAGGTTGGCATCGAAGCCGACCTTCCATAGCCGATCCGGGTTGAGGCAGATCAGTGATCTCTCGATCTTGCCGCTGCGGGCGGGACGCTGCGCGACATCGGCAAAGGCCCAGCCGTCGGGCAGGGCCTGCGCGCCAATCAGGATGCCAGCCGCTAGCATGTCGTTGGTTTCACGGAAACGGATGTTCGCAGCTTGCTCCCACATGCTAAATGCTGCACGGACCTCGGTCCGGAACACCGCCAACGAGATTTTAGAGCGTGCCAGCAAGGCGTCCAGCGGCACCATGCCTTGGCAATTGCGTGCTCCGGGAAGGCGAGCGGCGTGTTCAACGAATGCATAGGTTATGCCGACTGGGCCGGTACCTTCACCGGACCAGTGCACCGGTGTTCCCCCGAGAGCGAGCAGGCGAAATCCAAGAATGTCCCGCGCGGACGCGGTTGCGATTGCAATCCCGCAGATCGCCACGGATATGATTAAACTCCCGAGCGCCGGCTTTAGTCGGCGAAACCTCTTGCATGCGCGCGAAAACCCACGAGGCCGGATGCTGCGAGCTGGGTAAATCAGCATTCTCATGCAACTAGGTCTCAAATCCGCGAACGTCCGTCCGCTCATCGAAGCGAAGGCGTCGTGCTCTCCCGCGTCGAATCTAGGCTTAGCTCAACACAACGTTCCAAGGTACCTCACGAACTTCCAGTTCGGTTGGATGTTGGAAGGCTTTGCATAATGTGATGAGTTGAGAGGACTATACGTAGGTCGAGGTCGCCTAGGATTTTCTTTGATCCTGTAACTGCTCAAGGGCCGGGTAAGGGTTCGATGCGCGCTGCCTCGGCGGGGCGTTGAGAGCCTAGAGGATCCCGCTTGAACCTGTGAGCTGAGCCACTCGCCCTCCGCGCAGGCCGACAACGCTTGAGGCGCATCGAGGCCTTGAGGCGCATCGAGGCCTTTGGGCGCATCGAGGGTTGGGTCGCCGCACCTGTGGGGACGCACAGTCTTAACCGAAATGGCGCGTTCTGGGGTTTACGCATGGCCCAGTCGGGATTAGTCCCGATTTTTTCTCGCCATTCTTCGGCGCAATGCCACAGGACTTGGGATCGGCCATTAGCAAAGGAGCGTAAAGCACGAACGCTACCGTCCGCAGTGTGGTCCGGTCACAGACGGATTCCCAAATCGTGCCGCTGTATAGACCAGCCAAGGCTTTGCAGCAGTTCGCCGCCGGCAGCAGCGCGGATTTCGCACACCCCACAATGCAGCCGGAACTGGGCTCACACCCGTCGGCTGCTGCGTGGCCTCAGCGAGACGCTGGCCGGATCTCTTGTGGATTTATGCTCGAAAGTGCTCAGTATTCGCGAGAGCCCTGACATTCATCATTGGACGGCCGATAACGCGTCTGCAGCAACCGCAAGACCTGATCTGACGAGGTCGAGGTCAACGTGAACGTTCTTGGTTGGGAGGATTGGCAATGCCACACCCTATCCAGGTGCCTTCTGACATTGTCCGGAACTGGCAAGAGATGGTGGATCTGCTCGCCGAAATTATGCAGGTTCCATCCGCTTTGATAATGAGAGTAGAAGCCCCAAACATCAAAGTATTGGTAGCCAGCCAATCCAAAGGGAACCCTTGGGAAAGGGATGAAGTCGCGTCTCTCAATGGAGGAACCTATTGCGAGACCGTGATGGAAACCCGGCAATTGCTGCATGTTCCTGACGCTCTCCAGGACGACGCGTGGAAATCAAACCCTGACATTGAACTGGGGATGATTTCTTACCTGGGTCTCCCAATCAGTTGGCCTGACGGCGAGATATTTGGCACGATTTGCGCTCTCGACAGAAAAAGAAATGAATTTAGCGAGGTTTACCGCAAGCTCATGCTGCACTGCCGCGACGCGTCGCAGGCGCACTTGAGATCGTTAGTGACAGTCCACAGCGAGTTCGAACAACTCATCTCCGCACTCGCCCAGGAAGTGAAACAGTCGATTGCGGCCACGGTCGGCAACGCCCAGGCGGCGCTGCGCTCACTGGACTGTCAACCGCCGCATCTGGATGAGGTGCGGCGGACGCTCGGTGACATCATTAAGAACGGCAATCGAATGGGCGCTGCCGTCGAGCGGATGCGCGATCGCAGCGTGAGTGCGCTCCCGGAAGCACCATTTGGACACCAGGGAGGCGATCCGGGAGCTATTGAGCCGTCCCGCGGAGAGCCGTGAAAAAGGGTCTCGATGCGGACGAAACCAAGGGTGCTGAACTTGACCGGCAACGCCATTGCAGTTTTGAGCGGTTCGTGGAGCGAACCAGGAGAATTGCTGATCACTGGCGCCAAACCGAGCGGCGAGCTTGTCCGCTGCAGGCTTCAGGGTTGGGTTTAGCACCGGCGGCCAATCGAGCCAGAGGCCGCCGGGGACGAGAAAATGACCTGGGCTCAAGTGAACGAGCCGCGCCATGGTCGCGAGCGGTATCCGCTTCGCGAAGTTCTCTTGGATGTAGGTGCGTCAGCTTGCTGATCGACAGCAGTCGTGATGTCGAAGCCATCAATGCCGCGCATGTCGGGTATTCCTGTCAACGGCTTGATCGCGCCGCGAATGCGTGAATTTTGCGCCTCGGGCGACTGGAGCTAACGCATTTCGCCGAGGGTCCGTGGTTGTTCTTCCTTGCCAATTCGCGACGGCGTGTAGGGGTCGGGCGTGCCCATCGGAATCGGCGGGTATTTCTTCAAGCTAGCCTCAAACTCGGTGATGATCTTCGTGACAGGGTATGCCACCCAGCT
>Ga0081540_1000068_pt1 | contig 112697 bp, 111 predicted proteins | sample TabmetS2T1R1_FD_71024 | JGI IMG/M metagenome (GOLD analysis project Ga0081540, IMG submission 71024) | Tabebuia heterophylla rhizosphere microbial communities from the University of Puerto Rico - S2T1R1 | ecosystem: Host-associated > Plants > Roots > Rhizosphere ...
GCCACCGGCGGGGCCCCCGCGTCGCCGCCGCCGGTCCAGTCGGTGCGCTGAGCGATCTGCGTCCTATCGTTTCTCGATGCCGGCGCGCTCGATCACCGCCGACCACTTTTTGATGTCGTCCTTGAGCCGCGCGCCGATCTCCTCGGGCGTTGACGCGCGCGGCTCGGTGCCGAGATCGAGGATGCGCTTCCTCACGTCGGGCATCGCCACGATGGCGACGATCTCCCGGTTGAGCAGCTCGACCACGTCGCGCGGCGTGCCGGCCGGCGCAAAGATCGCGTTCCAGCCGGTAACGTCGTAGTTCGCGATGCCGCTCTCGTGCACCGTCGGCACGTTCGGCAACGAGCGCGCAGGCCCGGACGAGGCGATGGCGCGGAGCTGGCCGTCGTCGATCGGGCCCTTCAGCGCCGCGTAGGACTCCACGCCGACGATGACGTCGCCGCGCAGCAGCGCTGTCAGCACCTCCGGCGTCGAGCGGTGCGGCACGATGGTGGCATCGATGCCGGCGACCGACTTGAACAGCTCGGCGGACAGATTCTGCGAGCTGCCCGGGTTGATGGTGCCGATATTGATGCGGTTGCCCGGCTGCTTCGCCTCGGCGAGCAGGTCGGCGACGGTCTTGATCAGCGAGCTGGCGTTCACCAGCAAGAGCAGATCGAAGTACGCCACGCTCGACACCGGTACGAAATCCTTGACCGGATCGAACGGCAGGCTCTTGAACAGCCCGACGCTGATGGCATTGCCGATCGAGAGGACGATCAGCGTGTAGCCGTCGGGCGGTGCGGTCGCGACCGCCTGCGCCGCGGCGACGCCGCCGCCGCCCGGGCGGTTGTCGATGATGACGCGCTGGCCGAGCCGCTCGGCGAGCTTGTCGGCGACGAGGCGCATGGTGATGTCGGCGAGCCCGCCGGCGCCGAACCCGACGATGATGCGGATCGGCCGGTTGGGATAGCCCGTCTGCGCGAGCCCTCCCCGGGTCATCGCCAGCGCCAGCGTGCCCTGCGACAATCCGGCGATGAAGCGCCGTCGGCTCGGATGGTCGATCCGTCTCATGAGCTCCTCCCTCGCGCGAGCATGCCACAGCCGCCGCGGACCTGTGTAGACTTGCACGACAAGCCCGGACCGCCTCAGGAGCGCAGCGATGCTCGCACGTGCCGCCGCCACCTTTGTATTGCTCACCGCTGTGCTCGGTCCCACGCTGGGCCATGCCCAATCGGCGGGCCGCACCGTCACCATCGTGGTACCGGTCACGCCGGGCACCGGGCAGGACATCCTCGCCCGCACCTTGAGCGAGGAGTTCCAGAGCCGGCTCGGCCAGCCGGTGGTGGTCGACAACAAGGCCGGCGCGAGCGGCAATATCGGCACGCAATACGTGGCGCGCGCGGCGCCTGACGGACTGACGCTCCTCATCACCTCGACGCCGCTGACGCAGAACATCGGCCTGTTCAAGACCGTGCCCTATGATCCGGTGACGAGCTTCGTGCCGATCATCGAATGCGCGATCGGCGTGATGGCCCTCGCGGTGCATCCGTCGGTGCCGGCCAAGACCACGCAGGAGTTCATCGCCTGGGTCAAATCCAAGCCGAACGAGGTGAACTATTCGTCGCCCGGCCACGGCACGCCGCACCACCTCGCCATGGAGCTGTTCAAGCTCACCACCCGGATCGACGTGAAGCACATTCCCTACAAGGGCACGGCCGGCGCGGTGCAGGATCTGGTCGGCGGCCATGTCAGTGCGATGTTCCTGCCCATTCACGTCGGGCTGCCGCTCGCGCAGGCGGGGCAGATCCGCATCCTCGGCGTCGCCGACGCGAACCGCGCGCCGGCGGCGCCCGACGTGCCCACCCTCGGCGAGCAGAATGCGGCGATCGACGTCGACCTGTGGTTCGGCATGTTGGCGCCGGCCGGGACGCCGCGCGAGGTGGTCGAGCGCTACAACACGATGACCAATGAGATCCTCGCCACGCCGGCCATCAAGGAGAAGCTCGCGAAGCAGGGCCTCACCGTAATCGGCGGGCCGCCGGAAAAATTCGCCGAGCTGATCACGAAGGACCTCGCCAAGTGGAGCAAGGTGATCAAGGAGGCGGGGATTACGGCGGAGTGAGGCGCACTGCCTCGTGTCCCGGACAAGCGAGCGATAGCGAGCGCAGATCCGGGACCCAGCGCAAGAATCGATGCGCGTAGCGCATCTCGATATTGCTCGCTCAGGAGATTTTTGCCCCTGGGTCCCTGGTCTCGCTTCGCTCGCCCGGGACACGAGGCCTGCCCTGCTCCGGCGCGCGTTACCCAAATGCTAACCAACTCCCTCAAACTTGATCGAATTCGTCACCACAAAATTTCGCAGTGTTTGATCAACTGCGAGCGTCAACAGGATTGGCGCAGGTCATGTCGGAACGTCGTCGCATTGGCCGGACAAAAGTGCTGAAAGGCGCGCGCATCGTGCTCAATCAGCGCGCGGCGGTCGTCGCCTGCGTGGTGCGCGACCTCACCAATGTCGGCGCCTGCATTGACGTCACCGACGCGCGGAGCCTGCCGAACGGCTTCGACCTTGCGCTCGGCAACCTGCACACGCGCCGGCGCTGCACGGTGATCTGGACCGAGGTCGATCGCGTCGGCGTCGCCTTCGTCTGAGTGCCGGGATCGTCGGCCGGATCGCAGGTCGTCACTCCTGCTTCGGCGCCGCGCGGCGGCTTTGCAGATGAGCCAGCGCCGCCTTGAGCTGCGCGTCTTCGGGCTTGCCGATCAGGTCGAACTTGATGGGGGGCGAAAACGTCGTCTGATCCTCCACGCGCTCCGCCGACTGCCCCGGCGAACCGGTCCCGCCGAGCGACCCGGGATTGCGGATCGCGCCCTGCAGCACGCCCTCGCGCTGGAGTATGGCGCCGGCGACTTGCTGGTCCTTCGGCGCCTCGACGACCATGTCCGGGGCAATGCCCTGTCCCTGGATGGAGCGGCCGGCCGGCGTGTAGTAAAGCGCCGTCGTCAGGCGCACCGCGCCGTGGTCCTTGATCGGCATCACCGTCTGCACCGATCCCTTGCCGAAGCTCGGCGTGCCCATGATCGTCGCGCGGCGACGGTCCTGCAGCGCGCCGGCGACGATCTCGGAGGCGGAGGCCGACGCGCCGTTGATGAGCACGACCATCGGCGTGTTCGGCACGACGGCCCCACTCGGCTGCGCCGTCAGCGTCTGCGCCTCGTTGCCCCGACCGCGCACGGTCACGACCGTGCCGCCATCAATGAAAGCGTTGGTGACCGCCACGGCCGAGGTCAGCAATCCGCCGGGGTCGTTGCGCAGGTCGAGCACCAGCCCCTTGAGCTCCCCGTTCGCCTGCCGTTTCAGGTCATCGAGCGAGCGCACGAGATCCTTGGGCGTCTCTTCGCCGAACTGGGTGATACGCACGTAGCCGATGTTGTCGGACTCGAGCCTCGCTTTCACCGTCGGCACTTCGATAATCTGACGGGTGATCGTCACATCGAACGGAGCGTCCGAGCCGCGCGCAATGGTGAGCTTCACCGACGTCCCTGGCGTTCCGCGCAGGATCCGAACGATATCGTTGAGGCCGACGCCACGCGTGCTGCGCCCGTCCACCGCCACGATGCGGTCGCCAGGTTGCATACCGGCGCTGGCGGCGGGCGTATCCTCGATCGGCGAAATGACCATCGGAACGCCGTCCTGCTGCGAGATCTGTATGCCGAGGCCCCCGAACCTGCCGGCGATTTCCGACTGCAGCTGACGGAACTCCTGCTCATCCATGTAGTCCGAATGCGGATCGAGCCGGTTCAGCATTCCCTTCAGCGCATCCGCGGTCAGTTGCTGGCTGGACACGGGATGCACGAAGTCGCGCTGCACGAGGTCGATGACGCCGACAAGCAGTGCGAAATCGTCCGGCGACGCTCCGCCGACGCGCGCGCCGATTGCGGCGCCGATGGGGAGAGAAAGTGTCGCGGAGAGCAGCGTTGCGGCGAGCATGGCTCGTTTTGTCATGGGAAACCTCGGTTGCGGCGCACACCGCCTCGACGCAAACGTCACGGCGTCGGATTTGTTCCGGGGAGAACGACTCGCCACAATTTCTGACCTCATCCTGAGGAGCGCGAGCGACAGCGAGCGCGTCTCGAAGGATGGCCAGTAGCACGGTATCGCCCGCGGCCATCCTTCGAGACGCGGTCCTTCGGACCGCTCCTCAGGATGAGGTCGGAAATTGTGGGAGCGGCCTACTCCGCCTTATTCTGGATGAAATGTGGACAACTTCGGCGGCTCGCCCGGCAAATCAAGCTCGGACCAGCGCGCGGCGACGCGATCGTAGGTGCTGCGGCGGAGCAGCGTCGCCGGCGGAAACTGCTTGATGAACTGATGCGGCTTGCAGGCGTTGATCAGCACCTTCGAGCCATAGGGCCGCTTCTCCGGCGGATACTGGCTCGGGTCGAGGCCGGTCGACCAGGTGTTGCGCAGGATGTCGAGATCGTCGGACGGATTGCAGCGCGTCGACAGTGCCCACATCACTTGATTGAAGTCGGTCGGGTCGACGTCCTCGTCGACCGCGATGATCCACTTGGTGTAGTAGGCCGCGGCCGGACATTGCGCAGTGAGCGCGAGCACCTGCGCCGCGTGACCGGCATATTGCTGGCGCAGCGACACGATCACCATGCCCCAGCCGGACGCCGCGGCCGGATGCGACCAGGCGCCGATGACGCCCGGCACGCCGATCCGCTCGAGATCGTCGAGGATGCGCGCCGAGCGCATGATCGCGTAATAGGCGCCGATCTCGCAGGCCGGGTACTTCGCCATCAGCGCCGCGGTGATGATCGGCGAGCGGCGGCAATGCACCGCCTTCACCTCGATGACCGGCTGCATCGCCCGCTCGTTGCCGTAATAGCCGGTGAACTCGCCGAGCGGACCTTCCATCTCGCTGTCGCCCGGATGCAGCAGCCCCTCGATCACCAGCTCGGCATGCGCCGGGATCGGCAGGCTGACGAACTCGGCCTCGGTCAGCTCGATCGGCCGGCCCATGATGCCGCCGGCGACGCCGAGCTCCGACTCCGCCGCGCTGAACGCCTGCGCGCCGACCATGAACAGCACCGGATCGATGCCGTAGGCGGCGACCACCTCACACGGTTGGCCGCCTGCCCAGGTCGCTTCGCGGTCGAGCCGGCCGTGCTTGCCGGGCGAGCAATACATGCCCACGCGCTTGGGCCCCTGCACCATCTGGCGGTAGACGCCGACATTGACGCGCCCGCTCGCCGGATCGCGCGTGAAGGTGATGTCGCCGCTGCCGATATAGCGGCCGCCGTCGCCCGGCCAGAACGTCGGCGACGGCAACGCAGTCAGATCGATGTCGTCGCCGGTCAGCACGATCTCGTTGACCGGCGCCAGCGCCTTGTCGATGGTGACCGGATCGATGCGGCTGGTCATCACCTTGCGCGTCGCGACGATCATCTCCGCGGTCGACAGCTTCGGATCGAGACCGACCGCGAGCGCGTAGCGCTCCTTGCTGGCACCGAGCATGTTCGAGAGAACGCGGGCGCCGAACCGGTCGCCGGAGAGCTTGTCGAACAGCAGCGCCGGCGAGTGCTCGGCCTGCGCCGCCATATAGGTGATGGCGGTGAGCTCTTCCGCCGGATCGACCTCCGCAGTGATGCGCTTGAGCTCTCCGGCCGCCTCGACGAGGTCGAGCCACTCGCGCAGATCGCGCCACTGGACGGCTGGCTGGTTGGAGCCGCGCAACGCGGCCTGCGAACGTCCGAACGACAGGTCTTCCATGCGCGGCCCCCGGATACGGTTCAGGCCGACTTCAGGCCCATCTGCTCAAGCACCGCGCGGCCGAGCAGGCTGTACGGATTGGCGAGCTGCTCCATCACCTCGAAATGGTTGTAGCCCTCCATCACCGACAGCGTGACCGGCTTGCCGGCCGCCTTCATCGCGGCGGCGAACTCCCGGTTCTGGCGCTGGAATTCCGGCGTCTCGGCGGTGCCGTAGACCACCGCGACCGGCGCGACCAGCCGGTCGAGATGGCGCTGCGACGAGAGCTTGTCCTCCATCTCGTCGGTGAACTTGACGTAGTTGGAGCGCGCCGACATGCGCACGGGCTTCAGGTCATACATGCCACAGGCGCACACGCCGCCCTTGATCACGTTGGCCGGCAGGCCGAACTGGCCCTGCCAGTCGGTCGTCAGCAGCACACCGGCGAGATGCCCGCCCGACGAATGGCCGGTGACGTAGAGCCGTTCGGGGTCGCCGCCGAAGCGCTTGGCATTCCGATAGACCCAGGCGACGGCGTTGCGGACCTGGTCCACCATCGGCATCAGGTCGCCCCCCGCCTCGACCACATTCATGAAATCGAGCACGACGAGATGCGCGCCGGCGGTGACGAACATCTCGGCCGGATAGGCGTAGTCCTTGGCCATGCCGACGCGCCATGCGCCGCCATGCACGAACACGTTGACCGGCGCGTTCGCCGCTTTGGTCGTGAACACATCAAGCCCTTCGATCGGCGTTTTGCCGTAGTCGAAGCGCTTGGGCGCGCCGAGCCGCTCGCGTACGAGCTCGCTGTTGCGGGCGCAGCGCTTCAGCACCTGCTGGATGTTGGGCGCGTATTTCGACTGATCGTAGGCGTCGTCGAGCTCCTGCTGGTCCAGGTCCAGCCAGACCGGCGGCCCTTTGGCGCGCGGCGGTGTCGCGGTGTCCGGCGCCTTTTGCGCCAGCGCCGGCCCGCCGGCCGCCGCCAAGGCCGCGGCCGCGCCGCCGGCCAGCATCATGCGCCGCCCCTTGTCGGCCTCGTGGTCGCCATCCCGCATGGTCCGTCTCCGTCCAGCATCTCACGCCAGCGAAAAAAGCCTAACACCGTGCCGCACCGGCGACCATCAGCGCGAAGGAGAGGTCCGCCGTGCCATGTTGTCATACATGCGGCGCAGCGAACGCTTGGTAATGGCGAGGTCTGACCGTGAAATGCCCTGCATCGCCAGCGCCTCGTAGGTCCTGGCGGTCGGGATCAGCCTGGCCAGCGCGGCACGGCCCTTGGGGTCGAGCTTGACGATCACTTCGCGATTGCTGGTCGCCGAGCGCGTGCGGCTGACCAGGCCCATGCGGACGAGCCGCGTCACCAGGCGCGACAGCGTCGACACGTCGATGCTGGTCAAGCCGGCGAGGTCGATCTGGCGCTGGCCGCCGTTCTCCGCCAGCACGACCAGGACACGCCACATGGCGATCGACAGGTCGTGGCGCGAAAGCTCCTCCACGGTGAACTGCTCGGCGAGGATCACGCCGACCCGATTGACCAGGTAAGGCAGATAGTCGCCGAGGTCGAGCTTGAGGCTGTCGGAGGACGAAGACGGCGACTTCGGACGGCGCGGCACGGGCTGGTCCCTGCGGGTCGGGGCGAAACCTGCTTTAATGACGGCATGGTAGCATGTCAAAGGCGATGGGCCGCGGCCCGCGTCGACCGTTCGCGCGCAGGCAGATTATTGCATTTACAACAATTGCAAGTGCACGCATAATCGCCGCCAACGAAGAACAAGGTCCGCACGGCCGGATCTCGATGCGGACGCAGCCGAACGGGAGGAAAAAATGGACTTTGGCTACTTCACGCTGAGCGACAATCACTACGAGAACAACGCCCGCACGCCGAACCAGTTCGTCGCCGACATCACGGCGGAGGCGATCTATGCCGAGGAGCTGGCCATGCATTCGGCCTGGATCGGCGAGCATCACTTCAATTCGCTCGGCGTGCTCTCCTGCCCCGACCTCGTGCTCGCCTATATCGCGGCGCGCACCAGGCGCATCAAGCTCGCGCCCGCGGTCACCGTGCTGCCGCTGCACCATCCGATCCGCGTCGCCGAGCAATGGGCTTCGCTCGACCTTCTCTCCGGCGGGCGCGTCATCTGGGCAGCGGGCCGCGGCTACGACCGGCGCGAATACGAGCCGTTCCATATCTCATTCGATGACAACCAGGGCATCTTCGAGGAAGGCATGGAGGTGGTGCGCAGGCTGTGGGAGGCGGACGGCCGCATTTCGCACCACGGCAAGCACTACTCGTTCGACGACGTGCGCATCACGCCGAAGCCGATCCAGCGGCCGATCCCGACCTTTGTCGGCTCGTTCTCGAAGCCGTCGATCGAGCTCGCCGCCAGGCTCGGCTGCGGCCTCCTGGTCGCGCCGTTCGCCGCCGCGATGAGCTATGGCGGGCTCAAGCAGGTCGCCGACCTCTACCACGAGACCTGCGCCAAGCACGGCCAGAAACCCGGCAAGCTGATGTGCAGCTACTTCACGCACTTCGCCGACACCAAGGCGGAGGAGGACGCGCAGCGCGCCCGCCAGATCCGCTACTACAAGGAATGCGTGATCCCCGCCTTGCCCGGCGACCCGAAGACCGCGCCGCCGAGCTACCGCTACTTCGTCGACATGGTCGACCGTCTGGCCAAGGTGAGGCCCGAGGACCTGACCGAGAATTCCGTGCTGCTCGGCTCCGCCGCGCGCATCACCGAGACGCTGAAAAAGGTCGAGGCGGCAGGATTCTCCGAGGTGATCCTCTACTTCAACGTGGGGATGAAGCCGCACGCGCAAGTGAAGGACGAGATGGCCCGCTTCATGGGCGAGGTCGCGCCCGCCTTCGACGGCGCGCACCGCCAGCAGGCGGCCTGACGGGCGGACACCACACGACGCCCGTTGAGACGGGCCGTGAATGCTGCCATCTTCGCAGGCGTCAGTGATCAAGAAATCGCAGGTGAACCGATGAGCGCAAGGTCGCCCTTGTTGCCGATGAGCGCAGTGTCGTTCGTTCTCGGCTTTCTTGCCGTCGGCATCATCGGGGCGAAGGTCCTGGCAAGTGCTGAGCCTACGGTATCGGATCAGATCGGAGCTTTTGGCGCCCTGGTGGTGTTCTCCTATATCGGCGCGGTCATCTCGACGTTTTGCTACGCCAAGAGCGCTAAAAAGCGGAGCCACCGCCACAGATGGTTCACAGCCCTGGTCGGCGGCGCTGTCGCTGGGGGCATATTCTGTGCTGCCTTGACTGTCTTTCACACAAGATTGTGGGACGCTCTTGGACTTCGTGACTGGGAGGTCCTTCTGACATTCGGGCTGGCGCTTGTGCTATCAAGCCTTGCAGCTCTGCTGTGGCCTCGCCTCGGCACCATGGGACCGGCGTTTTACGGTTCAAACTGACCACCAGAGGCAGTTCATTTACATCCGAGAGGATTGCATGCGTGACAAGCCGTGCCTGACCGCCGCCGACGTCCACAAGGCGATGGCCGCCTGCAAGGCGGAAGCCGAGAAGCACAAGTGGAACGTGTCGATCGCCATCGTCGACGACGGCGGTTTCCTGCTCGGCTTCGAGCGGCTCGACGGCGCGCCCGGCATCGGTGCCGAGGTCGCGATCGGCAAGGCGCGCACCTCCGCGCTGACCAAGCGGCCGAGCAAGTTCTTCGAGGACCGCGTCAAGGAACGACCCGCCTTCGCCGCCTTTCCGGCCGGCATTCTCATTCAGGGCGGCGTGCCGATCATGTATCGCGGCGAGTGCGTCGGCGCGATCGGCGTCTCCGGCGTGCAATCGCACGAGGACGAGCAGATCGCCCAGGCCGGCGCGGCCACAATCAAATAGGCCTCGAACCAGGCCGCGCCGCCCCGCGACCAATGCAGGGCGTATTGCGGATCGAGGGTGCAACTCCATGACCCGTCGTGGATTCGTCCTGGCTGTCGCGCTTGTCGCCGGCGGGCCCGCCGCCTGCTCACCGTCCGACGATTTCCGCGCCTGCACCATCGGCGACGGCGACACCATCGCCGCCTGCTCGCGCGTGATCATGACTGCCAAGGTCCCGCTGCTCGGCGCGCAGTTCAGCGAAGCCGATCTCGCCAAGGCCTACATGGCGCGCGGTCGTCGCCTCGCCGCCAACGGCGACCATGACCCTGCGATCGGCGATTTCACCCAGGTGATCAATCTCGATCCGCGCGCCAGGGAGGCCTACCTGGAGCGCGCTGCGAGCTACCAAAAGCTCGGCAATTTCGATCGCGCGATCGCCGACCTGAGCCAGCTGATCGCCCGCGACGCGTTGCGTGCGAGCCACTACTTCGCGCGCGGCAAGGCCTATCAGGCCAAGGGCGATGACGATCGCGCGATCAAGGACTTCGACAAGGCGATCCTGTTCGACAAAGGCGATCCGTTCTATCTGGTCGCGCGGGCGTTGAGCCATCGTCGCAAGCACGACTACGACCGGGCTATCGCCGACAGCACCGCCGCGATCAAGATCCAGCCCTATTTCGCGACGTTCTACGCCGAGCGTGCCGAGAGCCTGCTGCGCAAGGGCGGCAACGCCGAGCGCGCGCGGGACGACCTCGACCAGGCGATCAAGCTCGATCCCAAGCTCGCCATCGCGTACAGCCGGCGCGCGGTCGCGCTCACCTTGATGAAGGTGCACGTTCAACCGCTCGCCGAAGCCGAGGAGGCGGTGCGGCTCGATCCGAATTCGGCCGAGGCGCGCGTGACGCGCGGCGTGATCCTGCTCGGCGCCGGCCAGACCCAGTGGGACCGGGCGGCCGCCGACCTCGACGAGGCGATCCGCCTCGAGCCGGGCTATGCGGAGGCCTACCACGCACGCGGCATCCTGCGGCGCGTCAAGGGCGACGTCGAGCTTGCGCTGAAGGACTTTGACACGGCGATCAGCCTCGATCCGCGCTGGGTCGGACCCTATGCGCAGCGCGCCGGCATCCAGCGCGACCGCGGCGCACACGACAAGGCGGTCGAGGATTTCACCCTGGCGATCCGCAACGCGCCGATGCAGGCCGATCTCTATGTCGAGCGCGCGCTGAGCCATGAAAAGCTCGGCCGGCTTTCCGAGGCGCTCGATGACTTCCGCGTCGCCCGCGGGCTCGATCCGAAGCTGACGGCAGCGAGCGAAGGTTTCACGCGGATTGAGGCGGCCTTCGCCGCGAGCGGTCGCCGGAAGCCACCGCAGAACCCCTAGACTTGCGCTGCAATGCAGCGAAACGGGCAACTCCGTAGCATTCCTGAATTGGACCGCGGGCGTATCGGGTGGACCATAAGCGCGAACATCCGGAGGCCGGATGAGCGAGCAAACCCGCAACGACGATCAACCGACCGCGCCCTACGTGCGCCGGCCCGATCCGGTGGTGCGCGCTGCGACCGTGGCCGACATCACCGAGGCGCTGGCGCAGGGACTGCGCGACTTCCAGGCCGCACCGCTCTATGGTCTCACCTTCGGCGCGTTCTACGCGGCGGGCGGCATCGCCATCGTCCTGTGCGCCGCGGCGCTCGGCATGAGCTACCTCTCCTACCCGCTCGCCGCCGGCTTCGCGCTGATCGGGCCGTTCGTCGCGGTCGGTCTCTATGAAGTGAGCCGCCGCCGCGAACTGAAAGCGCCGCTGTCGTGGCGCGCCGTATGCGGAGCCATCATGGCGCAGGGCCGGCGCGAGCTTGGCTGGATGGCGTTCGTCACGCTGTTCGTCTTCATCATCTGGATGTACCAGGTGCGGCTGCTGCTGGCGCTGTTTCTCGGCTTCCGATCGTTCACCTCGCTCAACGAGTTCATCACCGTGGTGACGACGACGCCGGACGGGCTGATGTTCCTCGTGATCGGCAACATGATCGGCGCGGCGCTGGCGCTGCTCCTCTTCTCGCTCACGGTGGTGTCGTTCCCGCTGCTGCTCGAGCGCGACGTCGACTTCATCACCGCCATGATCACCAGCGTGCGCGCGGTGACCACGAGCCCGCTGCCGATGATCGGCTGGGCCGCGGTCATAGCGACACTGCTGATCGTCGCGTCGCTGCCGATGTTCCTCGGACTGGTCGTCGTGCTGCCGGTGCTCGGCCACGCGACCTGGCATCTTTATCGACGCATCGTCGCGCCGGTGCAGGCCTGATCTTCCGGATTGGCTGAGCGCGGCGATTGCCTGCGCGCCGACACCTCGGCTCTGATGGGCACAGGTCGCCGCCGGGAGCCCGCCATCCAGTCCCTGTCCACCCTCGAGCTCGCCTATTGCGCCGTCGTGATCGTCGTCGCCTACGCGGCGCGCGGCTCGACCGGTTTCGGCGCAGCCGCCGCCATGCCCTTGATGGGACTGGTGGTACCGATGAAGGTGCTGGTGCCGGCCTGGACGCTGCTGGGCATCAGTGCCGGCCTCACCCTGCTCGGCAGCGACCGCCGCAACATCTCCTGGATCGATATCGTCCGCGTGCTGCCGACCTGCCTGATCGGCATCGTCATCGGCGTCTACCTGTTCACGCTGCTCGACTCGCGAAGCCTTGCGCAGGGCCTCGGCGTGCTGGTCGTCCTCTATGGCGTCTACTCGCTGTGGGGGACGGTGCGACCGCTCAAGCCGCCCAAGCTGCCGGGCAACATCATCGGTCCGATCGCCGGCCTCATCGGCGGCGTGGTCGGCGCGACCTTCGGCACCCTGGCGAGCCTGTTCTTCGCGATCTATCTCGACGCCATCCGCCTCGCCAAGGAGGCGTTCCGCGCCACCATGACATGCCTGCTCCTTGCGCTGACCATCACGCGCGGCATCGGCTATTACCTGGTCGGCGAGTTCACCCGCGACGTGCTGATCATATTCGCGGCAACCTTGCCGATGATGCTGATCGGCATCTTCATCGGCAATCGTATCCACACCGGGCTCGACGAGACCACGTTCCGCCGGCTGGTCAGCGCCGCACTGATCGTCAGCGGGCTGGCGTTGTTGGTGAAATGAGATGGCGGCTCACGACGGGCGTGCGGCTTCGCGCGCGTCGGACGGCGTCATGCGATAGCGGCGGCGGAACGCGCGGTTGAAATACGACAGATCGCCGAAGCCGCAGGCGAAGGCGATGTCGCTGATCGTGCGACGCGCGAAGCGCGGATCGGCGAGCCGGCGGTGGGCGCGGACGAGGCGCTGCGCGAGCACGAAGTCTGTGAAGCTCGTGCCGTCGTCGGCAAGGAGCTTGCGCACATAGACCGGCGAGATCCCCTGGCGCGCGGCGACCGCGTCGAGCGAGAGCGCCCGGTCGGTGAGATGCGCGACGATGTCGGCCTTGACCGCGCGCAGACGCGCGGCGGCGAGGCCGCGGCCCGCTGCCAATGTCGCGGCCTCGCGCGTCGCGCCGAGTGCCAGCGCCACGAGGTCGTGCACGTGCAACACGACCAGTTCGCAAAACTCCGGCGTCGCAAATGTAAAGTCCTCGCGCACCGCCTTGAGGTAGTCGACGAGGAGCCGCAGCGGCTCGCTGCCGTGCGGCACCAGGCGCAGCATCGCGTCGTCGAGATCCCTCACGCGGCCGGCGAGAGCGGCGCGCGACAGCACCAGGCCGAAATGCGAGCCTTCCGCGCAAGTGAGCGCGGCCGGCTCCTCGTGCCGCAACAGAACGCCAGTGCCGGCGCCGAGCGCAATCTCCTCGCCGCGCTGCGCCAGGCTCCGGTCGCCACTGAGATTGATGACGAACCCAAGCGAATCGTCACCGTCCGTGGTGAACTCGCGGGTTCGAGCCAGGCGCATGGCGGAGCTGGTCGCGCCGATCATGCGCAGGCCGGGCAGTGCCAGCAACGTCGCGTCGGCGTAGAACGGCTCCGACAGCGCTTCGATGTCGACCCGCAGCACGTTGCGGCCCAGCTCCTCGCGCCAGATCGGAATGCGATCGCGCTCGGGCAGCAGCGCGGTGGAAAGCCGCAGCGGCGCGAACTGGGCATCAGCAGCAGGCGTGTGCGCAGGGTCCATCGAAACGATCCCGGTACCGTCGTGCTGAGCGCATCCCGGTCGGGACGCGCGCCGCTCCCGGCAGTTTAGCGGGTTCCACACAACCTGCCAGTGCAATTCCGGAGCATCGTTATCGCTCAGTCCAAGCTCCGCTGTAGCGCCTGCGCCAAGCCGGTACGGCCGTTCGGATTTACCGTGAGCGCGGGCGCTGACGTGGGTGACTCGTGAGGAGGCTCCGATGCGGCCGATCTTCCTTTTGCTTCTCGCGATTGCATCCGCCGTGCCGGTCGAGCGCGCGGATGCCTCTGACAAAGCCGACAGCGCCAGATGCAGAAACTTCGTCGTCGCGATGAGGAAGCTGGCGGCGAAGGAAGCAGCGAATACGTGCGGATTTTGGGGGAAGTTCAGCGAGACTGGCACCTTTTCGTGGTGCCTGAAGGAGAAGAAGGACGCCGTTGACGCCGCCGAGACAAAGAATGGCGAGATGATCTCGATGTGCGAAAAGTGCCGCGCGTATGCCGACGCGGCGGCGACGGCGGCGGTCGACAACAAACTGTTTCACTGCGGATTCAGCGGGCCCCGATGGGACCCGGACCCCCAGGCCCACTTCAACCACTGCATGGCACGGTGGGCGGAGGCATCAGCAACCAGTGGGATCGTTAATTGGTTTACACCGGGTGCACCTCTGCCGGCATTCACCCCGGTCAGCCTACCCAACAAGAAGGCACAGGACGAGGCTGCCATGCACCTTGTCGGCGAAACGAGCGCGCGGGAGGACGACATCAAGGCGTGCAAGGCGACGGTCCGGGAGAGATTTTCAAAGGACGAACTTACGAAATGCGACGACTACGCCAAGCGGGCCGTCGAGGACGCCAAGTTCAATCAAACGAACAAGTGCGGCGCCGGGCCGGCAGGCCGGTGGAGCACGAACACCGAAGATCACTTCATGTGGTGTCTGCCGAAGATTGGGGATGCCAACGGCAGGAAGGATATCGAGTCAGAGCAGGCTACCCGCACCCAGCGGGTCGAGGTCTGCAAGCTCGAGGTGAACGCCGGCCGGCCCAAGCAAGAGGTCGACAGCGCGATGGCCAAGAAGAAGACCAAGCAGCTCGGCAAGCAGGAGACCGGCTCGGGCGGCAGATCGATGGCCGGCGCCCCACTGCCGAAGCAAGAGGGCAAGGGCGGCAAGTCCATGGTCAAGCAGGACGGCGGCGGCAGCTCCGTCGGCGGGGCCACCACGCGACGCGCCGATCCGAAGCTCAAGGCGAATAACGCGTCGGGCGGGGCCTACAGGTCGCAGAACAATCCATCCGGCGGATCGGGCGGCGCGAACCGGGCCATGAATTCGGGCCTGCTCGACGGCGACAGCGGCTTTGCCGCGGCCGGACCGACCGGGACGGGCTCGGGCGGCGGCGGGGCTGCGGGCGGCGGCGCGGCGGGCGGTGGCGGCAGCGCCGGCGGCGGCATCGCGAGGACCTATGGGGCCCCACCCGGCATGAGCTCGTTTGGCGCGTCGAGCGGCGGCGCGTTTCGTGCGCCAAGGTGAGCCCCATGAACCGGACACGTACGCTCGCCGTGGTCTCGGCCGCCATCATCGTCGCGATCGCTGGCACCTCGCCCGCGTCGCGCCACGCGGTGGTTCGTCGGGCGGCCTCAAGTGAACGGCGGTGAGGATCGTCGGGAGGCTTTGATGCGGACGATGTCGCGATCCGCGCTTGCAGCGGCCGCGCTCTTGCTGCTCGCCGGCAATGCCAGCGCGCAATTCGGTTTCAGCATCGGCGGTGACGCCGACACCGGCAATTCCCTGGGCGAGTGCGAGCGCTATGCCGAGGAAGCGCTCGCTGCGGCGAAACGTGCAGGTGAATTGCGATGCGGCTTTCCGGCCGGCGTGCGCTATTCACTCAACACGAGCGACGGCGTCGGGGTGGACCATCTCAACTTCTGCAAGAATGCGACGCGCGAGGAATTGCTGGACGAGATCGGCAAGCGCGCACGGCAGATGAACAATTGCGAGTTCTGCCGGCAGGCCACCACCGACATCATCAACGACGCGCAGGAGGCGCGGCACCTGAGCTGCGGGTTCGGCGGAGGGCGCTGGCGCGAGGACAGCGACAACCTGTTCAACGAGTGCTCGGCGGCGCGGGCGAACGCGTTCGGCGACGATCTCGCCAAGGTCACCAACTTCGTCAACGGCGAGCGAGAGGCGCGCCGTGCCTCGCTGTTCGATTGCCGGCGGCAATTGGGCGACGAACGGATCAAGGCCTGCGAGGCCTACGCCGAGCGGGTGATGAAACAGGTCGGCTTCAACAAGATGCTGCACTGTGGCGACGCGCCAGCCTCGGCCTCGACCAACCTGCGCTGGTCGGCGGACCGCGAAGCACATTTCCGCTTTTGCACGCTCAACTCCCGCATCGACCCGGGCGGCGTCACGACCCTGATCAAGAACGAGGAAGCGGCGCGCGATCAGGTCAACAAGCTGTGCAAGGAGCGGATGTCCAACGATCCCCTGATCGCGGCCTGCGATGCCTACGCGACCAAGGCGGCGGAGCAGGCCCAGTTCAATTTCAACCGCGACTGCGGCGGCGAGCGCAGCCCGAACCCGGGCCGGTGGACGCGCGACCGCGACTTTCACTACGCGTGGTGCGTCGAGAACACCTGGACGCATCGGAACGACATCGCCAGCTGGCGGGCGGGCGAGACCAATGCGCGCGAAGAGGCGAACAATATCTGCCTGATCGGCCTGAAGACCCGGTCGCGCAAGCCATCGCAAGTCATGAGCCGCGGATCGGACAAGAGCAAATCCGCAAAGAGCAACGCCTCCGGCGCCGCGTCGACGTCGCGCGACATCGCGCCGGACCCGCCCGCCCCCAAACGCCGTGCGGTCAAGCCCGCGCTGGCCAACACTCCCGGCAGCGCCGGCATATCCACGTCCAAGAGCTCCACCGCCAAGAGCGGCGGCGCTGGCGGATCGCGCGGCTCGGGTGGCTCAAACCGGGCCATGTCCCCCGGCCTGCTCGACGGCGACAGCGGGTTTGCCGCGGCCGGACCGACGGGGAGCGGCTCGGGCGGCGGCGGAGCGGCGAGTGGCGGTGGCGGCAGTGCCGGCGGGGGTGGCGGCATCGCACGAACCTATTCCGCGCCTCCGAACATGGGGTCGTTCGGCGCACCGCGCGGCGGCGCGTCCGGCGGAGTGAACGTGAGATGAGGCACTCCGCCGCCCGGCTCAGCCGACATTATCGCCGGGTCCAAAAGCCGCCGTAGCGCCTGCGCCAAGCCAGCCGCATATGAGGCGGCTAGGTTGGGCGAGGGAGTCGAGCGGCGGCGCGTCGGTGAATGTGAGGTAAATCGGTGACACTGAAACGAATATGCAGCGGTCCTCCTACAAACGGAGGACGCGCGGTCGGGCGACAGAGGCGACAGTCGGCCGGCGACGCGGGAATCGGTCGCCAGTGGCAGCAAAACCACAGAGCGGCCGAAATCGCGGTGGGGTACGATTTTCCGGCGACCCAAGGGCAGGTAATCTCGACGTAGGCGAGAATGTCACCCGAATCCAACGCAATCGAGGAGGTGCCATGTCCCGGTTTCTGAAAGCCGCCCTGCTGACGGCGGCCTGCGGCTTCGCCGCGTCGGGCGCCGCTTTTGCCCAGGCCTGTCCGGAAGGCCGCGCCGCGAATGGCGAGTGCGTGAAGGACGGCATGTCGAGCTTCATGACGCAGTCCGCCGTCATCTATTCGCAGCCGAAGATCTCCTACACCCACTATCCGATCCTGCCGGCACTCGACTGGATCTTCCGCTATCCGAACCAGGTCAATCCGAACCCGCAGCCCCCGGCCGCACCCGGGACGTTGATTCCGTCGGTGCCGGTATCGCCATAGACGTGCATGGCGATCTTGTTCCAGTTGTAAGAGTCAAGGAGGGTTGAGTTGATGTTGCCGGGGGGGCGTGCGGCGAGAGCGATCTGTGCGGCGTGTCTCGGCGCACTGGCGACCATGTCGACAGCATCGGCCGCCGACGTGCCGGTGGCGCCGCCCAAGGAGGTGTGGACGGTCACCTTCGCCACGGAAGTCCGCTACTACTCCTGGAAGAGCGACCGCGGCACGCCGACGACGCAGAACAACCAGCCCGGTGCCGGCTCGCAGGTCTACATCCCCTATGCCATGCAGATCGTCGGCAAGCCGCTCGACGACATCAAGCTCACCGTGCTGGTGCGCAGCGGCTGGGTGCATTCGCACCAGACCACCGCCGGCCTGACTGGAACGGTCGACACCATCCTCGATACGGTCGGATCGGGCACCCTCACCTATTACGGCTTCCAGGGCGTGCAGCCGTTCGTCGGCCTGAGCGTCAATGCGCCGACCGGCCGCTCGGCGCTGTTCGGCAGCGCCGCCAACGCGCGCATGGACCCGGACCTGGTCGAGATCGGCAGCTTCGGCGAAGGCTGGAACATCGGCCCGACCGCCGGCCTCAATTTCCCGATCACCTCGGCGCTGATGATCACCACCAGCGTCGGCTACACGTGGCGCGACGCGTTCGATCGCGAGCGCTCATCGTCCGAGGTCGATCCGACCAAGCAGACGCCGACCAGCATCAATCCGGGCGACGTGATCACCGGCACCGCCGCGATCGGCTACCAGAACGGACCCTGGGCGCTGAGCGCGACCGGCACGATCTCGGAGGAGACCACCACGGTCGAGAACGGCGCCGACCTCTACCGCGCCGGCCGGCGCTATGTCGGCACCGGCACCGTCTCCTACACGTGGCCCGAGAAGTGGGGCCAGACCACGGTGACCGGCTCCTATGCGCATTCGAACCGCAACCAGGTGAAATTCCTCGCCGTGCCGGTGCTGCTGACGGAACTCTTCAACACCAACTCGGACGTCTACCGGATCGCCGTCCAGCACTTGTTCCCGCTCGGCGACAGCTTCGCCTGGGGACCGACCGGCAGCTACCTGCATCGCAATCACAACACCTACGACTCGACGACCTTCCAGTTCGTGCCGGCAAAGGACCGCTGGGCGGCCGGCGGCCAGATCCGCTACGCGGCGGGACCGAACGTCACGTTCAACGCACGCGCCGAGCACGTGTGGGTCGAGGAAGGCGCGCGGCCCGCCTTGCCCGACGGCACGCAGTTCAGCGTGCTCGCCAACGGCTTCGTCACGGCGCTGACCGCACCGCAGGTCTCGAGCACCGGCTGGATGCTGTCCGGCGGCGCCAATGTGAAGTTCTGACGCGCGGCCACTTTGTCGTAGGGCGCAATAGCGCAGCGTATTGCGCCGTGGGCCTCTCGTTCGCGCAATACGCCATAGCCCGTCGAAGACGGGCGTAAACGCCCTTACGGCTATTGCGCCCTACGGCTGCTCGTCCTGCATCAACAAACGCACCAGCTCTGCCTGGCGGCGTGCGCCCGTCTTGCAGAAGATGCGCGACAGATGCGTGCGCGCGGTGGTCTCGGCGATGCCGAGCCGCGCCGCGGCCGCCTTGCGGCCGTCGCCGCGCATGATCTCGATCGCGACGTCGGCTTCCGCCGCGGTGAGCGCATGGCGCCGCATCAGCCCGTCCTTGCGCGCGCGCCGCTGATCCTCGGGCTCGACCTCCGCCCCGCCCTGATCAGCACCGGCAAGCCGCTGATGGATGTGCAGCGCCTTGGCGAGATGCGGTGCGATGATCTGCAGCACGGTTTCGTCCGCCACGTCGAAGTCGTCGACCTGCCGCGGCCGGCAGACGGTCACGAAGGACGACAGCCTCGGCAACTGATGGCAAACCGCCAGTCCGTAGAAGCCGCCCGCCGGCCGCACCACCTCGTTGTAGAAGTCGGTGCGCTCGAAATCGCGGTCGGATAGGAGGCGCGACGAGACGATCGCGGCGCCGGAACGGCAGGCGTGGGTCGCGCCGTCGATCCAGCGCTTCGAGTCCGGCGTCAGGAAGCGTGCGAAGTGGCTGTCGTCCATGCGCGCGCAGGTCGCGAGCGCAACACCGTTATGGGCAGGCGCGCGGGCGATGATCAGCGCATGATCACCGCGGACGATGTCCGCAAGCCGCACAAGCGCCGCCTGCCACTCGACCTCGCCAAGTGCTGCAGCGTAGAACGATTCCACGGTGGCCAGGACCGTGTCTGCCGACGCCATGGGATCCCGTTCGTTTCGACGCTCGTGTCCCGATTCGAAGTTCACCCTACTTATGCAGCGCCCTTGCGAGCGAGCGTATCGGACGAATGTCCGACGCCACAAGCGCGGATCATGCGCACCGTGGCCGCCGCTGCATCGGAGGCTGCGCGGCAGCCGCGCCAAATCGCCACGGGCCCCGCAGCAGCTCGACCGCGACTCGATGCGGGACGGAATTGGATGGGAGGCGGAGGCCGTCTCGGCCTTCAACCGAATGGGGTACGCCAGGCCGGCCGCGGATCGGCATATGTGCGCCACGGCGCAAAGAGACCCCGGATGCAAGGCCAATCGACCATCGACGTGCCGGTTCGTGATAGGTTGACCGCAACTCCACGCGGCAAACGGCAGCACGTCCATGAGCGAGACGGACACCCTCCTGTCGCTCACCGGCGGCATCTACGATGCGGCGCTCGACGCGTCGCGGTGGCCCGACGCGCTCAGGCAGATCGCGCGCTTCATCGGCGGCCCCTCGGCCGGCCTGTTCGCCAAGGATGCGGCGGCCAGGCAAGGCACGCTGTTCTTCACCGACGGCGGCATCGATCCGTACTACGACCGGCTGTATTTCGAGAGCTACGTCAGGCTCGATCCGTTCACGAGCGGGCAGTTCTTTGCCGAGGTCGAGCAGCCGCTCGCCGGGTCCGATCTCCTGCCGTTCGACGAATTGCGCGAGATGCGCATCTACAAGGAATGGCTGCGCCCGCAGGGCATCATCGACTACGTGTCGGTCGCGCTCGACAAGACCGCGACCAGCGTCGCCATGTGCGGCGTGTTCCGCCACGAGCGCGACGGCTTCGTCGACGACGAGGCGCGCCGGCGCCTGCGCCTGCTCGCGCCGCATCTGCGCCGTGCAGTGCTGATCGGGCGCGTGATCGAGGCGAGGAGCGCGGAAGCCGCGCGCTTCGCCGACACGCTCGACGGCATCGCCGCCGGCCTGCTGCTGCTCGACGCGGAGATGCGCATCGTGCACGCCAATGCCGCGGGGTCACCGCCTGCTGGCGGCCGTCGGGATGCTGCGCGCGAATGGCGGCCGGCTCGCCGCCGTGGACACGCAGGCCGACCGCAGCCTGCGCGACATCGTCGCCGCGTCCGGCAGCGGCGATGCCGCGGTCGGCGTCACCGGCATCGCCGTGCCGCTGACCGCGGGCGACGGCGAGCGTCATGTCGCCCACGTGCTGCCGCTCACCTCCGGCGCGCGACGCCGCGCCGGCGCGAGCTATGCCGCGGTCGCCGCCCTGTTCGTGCACAAGGCGGCACTGTCGACGCCCTCGCCGCCCGAAGTGATCGCCAAGACCTACAGGCTCACACCCACCGAGCTGCGCGTGCTGCTCGCCCTGGTCGAGGTCGGCGGCGCGCCGGAGGTAGCCGAGGCGCTCGGCATCGCCGGAACGACGGTCAAGGTGCACCTCAAGCGCCTGTTCGAGAAGACCGGCGTGCGCCGCCAGGCCGACCTGGTCAAGCTGGTGGCCCGGTTCGCCAGCCCGCTGGCGGGCTGATCCCGCAGCCTAGCCCGGCGCGAGCCGCATCTGCTGCAAGATCTCGCGGCCGAGCACGCCGTACGGGTTCGCCATGGTCTCCAGCAGCTCGAAATGATTGTAGCCCTCGGCGACGACCAGTTCGGCCGGCTTGCCCGCCGTCTTGAGCGCAGTGTGGAAGTCGCGCGTCTGGCGCATGAACTCCGGCGTCTCGCAGGTGCCGTGCGCGAGAATGAGCGGCGTCGTGATGCCCGACAGATGGCGCTGTGACGACAACTTCTGCTCGACCGCGTCGGTGAACGTCACATAGGCGGAGCGCTTCGACATGCGCACGGGCTTGAGATCATACATGCCGCTCACCAGCATGGCGCCCTTGAGCGCGTCCGCCGCGAGCCCTTCCTCGGAGAGGCCGGTCGCCAGCACGCAGCCGGCGAGGTGCGAGCCGGACGAGTGCGCGGACAGATAGACGCGGCCGGGATCGCCGCCAAAGCTCCTGGCATTGCGCACGACCCAGGCGACGGCGCGGCGCACCTGCTCGTACATCGGCATGAGGTCGCCGCCGGTCTGGTCGACATTGGTGAAGTCGGCGATGACGTAATGCGCGCCGGCCTTGAGGAACATCTCCGCCTGCAGGCCGTAGTCGGCGGCCTTGTTGCTGCGCCACGCGCCGCCGTGAATGAACAGGTTGACCGGCGCGTTGTCGGCTTTGGCGCGATAGATGTCGAGGCCCTCGATCTCGGTCGGTCCGTATGACGCGCGCTGCGGCGCGCCGATGACCTTGCGCACCCGCTCGCTCATCCACTGCCGGCGCTTGACGATGACGTCGCGGTTCGGCGCGTATTTCGGCTGGTCGTAGGCGTCGTCGAGCTCCTGCTGGTCCATGTCGAGCCAGACGATCGGGCCCTTTGCGCGCGCGGCTTGTTGCATCTCTTGCTCCTCTACCCCGGCGTCATTCTCGCCGATCCGTGATCGCACCTCAACCGGACGGTTGATGCGGTGCCGCGGCGCCGCCCCCGCCGCCGGTAATCACGTGGCGATCTTGCGTCGCTCTCTTCCTCTCTCCGCAACGGCTCACGGCGTGCTCGCCACGCCGTGATGACGGATTCAACCGAACGGCGGACGCAAGGGCCTTCCCGTTTCGCCATCGTCCGCTTCGTGCAAAAGGGCGAGCGCGTGGTGCGCAGGGGCGAACAGGAGAACGACATGAAGTCCGCAATTTCGATCATCATCACGGCGAGCCTTGTTGCTGCGGCCGCAGGGTTTGCCAGCCCGGCGACAGCAACCACGCTGTCGCAAGCGCAGCAAATGTGCCGAAAGAATCCAAGCTGTCACGAAACCAAGGACAGAGCTGGTGGCTCGAACTTCAACGGAAATGGGCCGGGCGGCAAATGGGAGATCACTTGCCCCAGCAGCGGCGATTGCGTCTGTCTCATCTGCGTCGGTCCTCCGGCACGGACGCAGGGAGGCAAGAACGTGCGCGCCAACGTTGTGGGAGTGATGTCATCCAGCGCGGCTGTCAAGCCGAGCAAGCCGTCGACCACGCCTGGCGGCGTGCTTGGCTCCGGCATCCTGGAGAGCAGCCCGATCCTTGGCAGTCAGGGGCCGGCGGCGACTGGTTCGCCGGCGACCACGCCTGCAGCTCCGGCCGCGCCGCCGCCTGTCATCATCCGCTGACAAGAAGTTGCACAACGGGAGAACTCCGATGCGCAACATAGTCGTTGCAATCCTCGCCATCGCTTCATCCGGGCTTGCCGCGGACACGGCAACAGCGAGGACGTTCCCCATCAAATTCGTCAACGAGACCGGCCTCGTCGCTGCCTGCAACAAGGCAGGCGGGCAAAGCTGGGGCGGCGGCAATCACTACGGTTGCACGAAGACGTGTGCACCGGGGAAGCTGTGTGGAGTGGAATGCGAGAACGGCAAGTGCAAAGGCTCGACGCCCGATCGTATCCGAGGCGCCCAGGACTTGGGCGGCATCCTCACGAGCTTGGGCTTCATAACCGCGCCCGCCAAGCCGCCAAGGACCGACGGCATTCTTGGCAGCGGCATTCTGGACAACGGCGCAGGGGTCGGAAGCCAGGGTCCCGCGGGGACCGGCTCACCGGTGAGTGCGCCCGCCGCGCCGAGCGCTCCACCGGTGATCATCCGCTGATCGGACCGGGGGCCGCCGCGCGTGCTCACGCGCGGCGATCACGCCTTATCGTCCTCGTCAAAATCCTCGTCGGGCTCGTCGCCATCGTCATCATCGATCAGCGTGTCGAGCTCGGCGGCGAGCTCGCTCGCCTGCCGGGCGAGCCCGAGCCAGGCGCGATCGCGCAGCACGTCGGCCGCCTTCACCACGCGGTCGGCGGAGAAGCGCTCGGTGGCACGGACGAGCTCGCGGCCGGCGCGGCAGAACTCGCCGCCGAGCTCATCGGAAAATTCTTCGAGAAACTCCTCGAACTGCGCGTCGTCGCGCAGCTCGCCGCACAGCGCGGTCGGATCGGGAAAGAAGATGCGGCCGGACGACATCCACGCCGCGCGCTGGCGCTTGACGTCAGCGAGGCCTTCGAGCGCCGACTGTACCTGCGCCGCCCAGGTGATCCAATCGAGATGATGCGTACCGGTCACCGGCCTAGAGTCGATCGGACCGCGACGTGCATCAAGAAAAAACCCCGCCGAAGCGGGGTTTTCGTTGTGTGGAACTATTACCAGCGGCAGACGCGGCGTGAGCCGTGCGGTCCGATCACCACCCGGCAGCGCGGGCCCGGGCCGGCATTGGGACGACAGCCGCCATGAGGTCCGCGGTGAAATCCCGGGCCGCAGCCGCCGGCCACCAGAATGACGTCGTTGCTCGCGTCGGTGGTCGCGGGAGCAACAGGGAATGCCTGCGCCTCGATGGTAGCAAAAGTGACAACGGCAATTGCGGCAGACAAAAGATATGCCTTCATAACTTCCTCATCCTTGGGTTGATGTGTGAGTTTCGCCCCGCTTGCGTCCGCTGCATGTCACGGCGGAACCGTGCAGGCAAGGCGCTTGGCGCAAACGACCAGACAGGCAGTTTGTTCCGAACGCGTCAGCTGAATGTGACGGCCGCGAGAATCAGGATCGCGATCTGGACGCAGAACACTGTCACATTGACGTCGAGGCCGACCGCGCGGCCGCCAACCTGCAGGGTGGTGATCGGCGGGATGCCGTTCACGTCGGCGACCTTGCCGCCGTAGAGCGGCATCGAGAACACGGTGGCGAAGAACCCGAGATAGATCGCGAGCGCGAGGCCCCACGCGAGCCAGAACCGCATGGTCGCGGTCGGGCCGCCGATCCAGATCAGGCCGAGTGCGAGCAGACCGATGCCGCAATAGCTGAGCACCTGCCACACCACGTGGAAGCGCGCGTGCGGCGTCCACAGCGGATTGGTCGCGTGGGTTTTCGAGAAGTCGGCGATCGCCGGCCCGAGGCTGTAGCCGAGCACATTGAGCGTCAGCAGGATGCGCGCAATGACGTGATCGGTCGCGAATTCCATGGCGGCCCCTCCCCCGATGTTTTTCGGAGTTTAGCCGAGCCAGGGCAACGGTGCAGGCCGTTGCGGATCAGTCCGCGAAAAACTCGCGCAGCGTCCGGTTGACCGTCTCCCACGCCTCGACCTCCGGCAGATGGCCGGCGCCCTCGACGACCTCGAGCCGTGCCTTGGGCAAGAGTTTCGCCAGCACGGCGGCGTTCTTGTCGGTCGGGTTTACGCGATCCTCGGCGCCCTGAATCATCAGCACCGGCATGGTCAGCTTCGGCGCCACCTCCTCCGGGCTGTAGCCGTCGGCAAGGCCGAGCTTGATGCCGTGCATGAAGCCGCGCGGATTGGTCGCGCGCACCACGTGGCTGACGAGATCGATCGTCTGTTGCGACGCCTTGGCGCTGAGCAGCGCGCTGACGCGGGCGCCAAAACCGTAGCCGCCCTTGGCGATCTGCGCCTCGCGCGTCGCGATCACCTTCTTCTTGTCTTCGTCGGACAGGCCGCGTGGTCCGATGCCGACGCCGGTCATGGCGAGCTTTTGGATCCGCTCCGGCACATGCATGGCGAAGCACTGCGCGACGCGCGAGCCGAACGAGTTGGCGACGATCGACACCCGCTCGAGCTTGAGCGCGGCGAGGAAATCCGCGAGCGCGTCGGAAAAATCCTTGCAGTCGGGCGTGTCCTTGGCGAAGGCGTCGGACAGCATGTAGCCGGGCGCGTTCCAGGCGATGACGCGGAAGCGATCCGACAGGCCGGCGAGCTGGAAGCGCCAGTGCATCGAGTTCGCGCCGACGCCGTGCAGGAGCACGATTGCCGGCGCGTCGGCGCGGCCGGCCTCCATGTAGCTCCAGCGGTCGCCGAGATATTTTCCGCGCGATGCGGCGGGAATTTCGGCGAACGCGAGATCCGGCAGCGGCGGCAGTGAATTGGCCTGTACCGCGGGGATTGCTGCGAGCATGGCGAGGACGAGGAGTGCGTGGGATGCGAGCGAGGACATGGGGGCTCCGGGAGAGGACGCGACAGTGTAGCCGGGCCACCATGCGGTGAAGAAGTACCTTCACGCCGCCGTGTCACGAGTCCACCCTCTCCCCGCAAAGCGGGCAGAGGTGACTACCGCGTGACCCGCTCGGAACGACGCCGCTACTCAGCCGAGATTCAGCTCCTTGAAGAAGTCATTCCCCTTGTCGTCGATGACGATGAACGCGGGGAAGTCCACCACCTCGATGCGCCAGATCGCCTCCATGCCGAGCTCGGGATACTCGACCACGTCGACCTTCTTGATGCAGTGCTCGGCCAGGTTCGCGGCCGTGCCGCCGATCGAGGCGAGATAAAAGCCGCCGTGCTTCTTGCAGGCTTCGCGCACCTGCGGCGAGCGATTGCCCTTGGCGACCGAGATCATCGAGCCGCCGGCGGCCTGGAAATCGTCGACGAAGGAATCCATGCGTCCCGCGGTGGTCGGGCCGAACGCGCCCGACGCATAGCCCTGCGGCGTCTTGGCCGGACCGGCGTAGTAGACCGGATGGTTCTTGAAGTAGTCGGGCAGGCCCTTCCCCTGCTCCAGCCGCTCTCGCAGCTTGGCATGCGCGAGGTCGCGCGCGACCACCATCGGGCCGGTCAGCGACAGCCGCGTCTTGATCGGATATTTCGAGAGCTGCGCGAGGATCTCCTGCATCGGCCGGTTGAGGTCGACCTTGACCACCTCGCCGCCGAGCTTCGTTGTATCGATCTCCGGCAGGTATTTCGCCGGATTGTGCTCGAGCTCCTCGAGATAGACACCGTCGCGCGTGATCTTGCCCATCGCCTGGCGGTCGGCCGAGCATGACACGCCGAGCCCGATCGGCAGCGACGCGCCGTGGCGCGGCAGCCGGATCACCCGCACGTCGTGGCAGAAATATTTTCCGCCGAACTGCGCCCCTACTCCCAATGACTGCGTCATCTTATGGATCTCGCGCTCCATCTCGATGTCGCGGAACGCGTGGCCGTCCTCCGAGCCTTGCGTCGGCAGGCTGTCGTAGTAGCGGCACGAGGCGAGCTTCACCGTCTTCATGGTCAGCTCGGCCGAGGTACCGCCGATCACGATGGCGAGGTGGTAGGGCGGGCAGGCGGCGGTGCCGAGAGTGAGCACCTTCTCCTTGAGGAACGCCAGCATGCGCTCGCGGGTCAGGATCGACGGCGTCGCCTGGAACAGGAACGCCTTGTTGGCGGAGCCGCCGCCCTTGGCGATGAACAGGAACTTGTAGGCGTCCTCACCCTCGACGAAGATCTCGACCTGCGCCGGCATGTTGGAGCGCGTGTTCTTCTCCTCGAACATCGAGATCGGCGCGAGCTGCGAGTAACGCAGATTCTTCTTGAGGTAAGAATCGCGTGCGCCCTCGGCGAGCGCCGCCTCGTCATCGCCGTCGGTCCAGATCAGCCGGCCTTTCTTGCCCATGATCAGCGCGGTGCCGGTGTCCTGGCACATCGGCAGCACGCCGCCGGCCGCGATATTGGCGTTCTTCAGGAAGTCGTAGGCGACGAACTTGTCGTTGTCGGAGGCTTCCTTGTCGTCGAGGATGGCGCGCAGCTGTGCCAGATGGCCCGGCCGCAAATAGTGGTTGATGTCGTTGAACGCCTCCTCCGCAAGCGCCCGCATCGCCTCGCGCGTGACGACCACGACCTCCTTGCCCAGCACGTTCTCGACCTTGACGCCGTCCGCGGTGAGCTTGCGGTAGGTGGTGGTGTCCTTGCCGAGCGGAAACAGCGGGGTGTGCTTGTAGGGCGGGACGATCTGGGCCGGTGCGTTCATGGCATCAACTCCGAGGGGATGCTGGCTTTTAGGCGGTTTCCCGCTTGCCGTCATCCCCACGGGGTCGCTCCAGCACTGCATCCATGAATGGCCGGAACCGCCTCTAATTACCGGCCTTCTTCATCTCCGCCGTTTGCCTTGCGGCCGTCACTGACGCTGACGAACTCGTAGAGCCCGGTCGGATTCTCCTGCTTGGCGATGCTGGAGGCGACGGCGTAGCCGAGCAGACCGCCGCCCACCAGGCCGCCGACCATCATGGCCTTCTTCGCCTTCTCCCGCATCTCGAGGCGGAGAAACGTGGTCTGACCGGCCGCAACCTGGACGCTGCGCTTCGACACGCCCGGCTCGTCCCATTGCTCCATCGACAACACATGGCTGCCCGGCGTTGAACGCCAACGCAAGCTCTGCATGACGAGCCCGACGCCGTGATTTTCGGCATGCTCCGACATGTTTGCGGTCTGGGCTCGCGCGACGCCGGAAAGCATGTGCTCAACACCGCAAGCCGCGCAGAGCGGCGTTTCCTGTGTCGGAGAGCGCACGCAACTCGTGGCATTCCACTTGCGTTGTGCAGGTAAGGGCCGGGCTCTGCAACGAGAGGTGCCTTCAGATGTGCGACTACAGCCTTCAGAACGTGAAGTCGCGAGCAGCCAAAGTCGGCGACAAACTGACAACGCGTAACTTCGGGACCGGCACGCGCGGCTTTGCGGCGTCGGAAGACGTGTTCACGGCGGTGTGCGTGCTGCCGGGAACCGAGCTCGCGTTCGACGAAGAGATCAGGGTCGCGACGACGGGATTGATGTTCGACGGCGTGAAGCGGACAGGTCACCGGACGGCGATCTTCCGGCAGGTCGACAAGGACATGCCGCATCGGCATCACGACTCGATGGAGTTTCCGAACGGCGAGCTGGTGCTGCTGACCTATCTGTGCGAGGGCCAGCGCGCGACCGTGCTGCAACTGCCGGCGCAGCCGACCACGGCGGCCGAGGTAGAAGAGCAGCGGCGCGCCGTCTACACCGGCTGACGACCGGCGTCACGCATTTCGTCCTGCGAGGCGGGTTGGACTCGCCGCGAAAGCGGCGATGTGCGCCCGCCTCCCGTGTTCTCTACGTACTTGTCCTAAGGGATATTCCTGAGGCTCAAGCCGCGATTTGTTGCGGTGTGTCAACTCCTTACGCCAGGTCCGGGATTATTGGTTGAGAACGTAACCAATCATCCCCGCGCCGGCCGCATGATCCCGCAGGTGGATCGTGGGCCAAGAGACGAAGGAGTGGACCATGAGACTTCCCCGCGACCGCAACGACCGGATCCTGCTCGGCAGCGCATCCACAATGATCGGCCTGGGCGCGGCAGTGGCCCTGAGCACCCTCGCGCTCGACGCCAGGATCAGCAGTCCCGCCGTCGCGGCCGAGCCGTCGCCGCCGCCAACCTATCAGGCGCAGCCCGCGCGTGGTCCGATACCGCACGCCCACACCATCGCGAAGATCGTCAAGACCGACGATCCGATCTCGATCGTGCGCGATCCGACCGACCTGCCGCCGCCGATCGGCAAGCGCGGCCCGCAACGCGTCAAGATCGACCTCGAGACCGTCGAGGTCACCGGCAAGCTCACGGACGGCGCGACCTATCGCTACTGGACCTTCAATCAGAAGGTGCCAGGCCCGTTCGTCCGCGTGCGCGTCGGCGACACTGTCGAGGTGCGGCTGAAGAACCACGATGACTCGGCACTGATGCACAACGTCGACTTCCACGCGGTCACCGGGCCGGGCGGCGGCGCCAAGGCGACCGACGCCTCGCCCGGCGAGACGCGCGGCTTCGAGTTCACCGCCACCAATCCCGGCCTCTACGTCTATCACTGCGCGGTGCCGATGGCGGCGCAGCACATCTCCAATGGCATGTACGGGATGATCCTGGTCGAGCCGGAAGGCGGCCTCGCCAAGGTCGACCACGAGTTCTACGTCATGCAGGGCGAGATCTACACCGAGCAGAAGCTCGGCGCGAAGGGCGCGCTCACCGAGAGCTACGACAAGCTGATGGACGAGCGACCGGAATATTTCGTGTTCAACGGCGCAGTCGGCGCGCTCACCAAGGAGAAGCCGCTCAAGGCCAAGGTCGGCGAGACGGTGCGCATCTTCTTCGGTGTCGGCGGACCGAACTATACGTCGTCGTTCCACGTGATCGGCGAGATCTTCGACCGTGCCTACAATCTCGGCTCGCTGACCTCGCCGCCGACCAGGGATCTGCAGACGGTCACGGTTCCGCCCGGCGGCGCGACCGTGGTGGAGTTCAAGCTGCAGGTGCCGGGCAAGTTCATGCTGGTCGACCACGCGCTCACCCGCGTCGAGCGCGGCCTCGCCGGCGTCCTCGAGGTGACCGGGCCGGACAACCCGGACGTCTTCAAGGATTACGATCCGGCCAAGTCTGCTCAGTCGATGTCCCACTGACACCGCGCGCCGGAGACGTCTGCGGTCGGCCGTCCCAGCCATCGGACGGCCGACGTTTTCATCACGCGACGCCGTCGCCACAATCCTGACGCATCGATACACTGCCGCATCATTGAACGACGTCGCAGTTCTAGAGCGGGGGATGTATTGTGCCGGGTCAAGCTCTGAACGCCGCGGATTTCACGCCGGCGGTCGATAATGTTTTCGAGCGCATCGCGCGACGCTACGACGTTCTCTGCGATCTGTTCAGCCTCGGCATCCACCGCCTGTGGAAGCAGCGGGTCGCGCAGCTCATTGCCGGCCATCCCTGGCAGAACATGATGGACGCCGCGGCCGGCACCGGCGACATCGCGCTGCGCCTGCTGCAGCACGATCCTCGGCTCGCCGAACGGACGATCGTCGTCTCCGACCTGTCACCGGCAATGCTGCAGATGGCCGAGCGGAAGGCCAGCCGGCGCTCGGCGCGCTTCGACTTTCAGGTGCTCGACGTTCACGCCATACCGAACATCCCCGACGCCAGCGTCGACCTCTATTCGATCTCGCTTGCGCTCAAGATCTGCGACCGCAGCCGGGTCATGGCCGAGGCGCTTCGGGTGCTGCGGCCCGGCGGACGCTTCATCGCGCTCGAGGCGTCGGCCATCACGTTGCCCTGGCTGCATGCGCTCTATCTCGTCTACATGAGCGTGTGCATGCCGACCATCGGCTGGCTGGCGACCGGCGGCGACTCCTCGGCGTACCAGTATCTGCTCAAGGGCGTGCGCGAATTCCCGGACGCGGAGCGGCTCGCGGCCGAGCTGCGCGACGCCGGCTTCGAGGACGTGGCGTTCGAGCGGCTCTCGCTCGGCATCGTCGCGATTCACAGCGCCCGCAAACCCGCCCTGACCGGGACGGCCTGATCACAGGCGCCATGCGGGAATGCGACCGCGCCATTCGCCGATGGCCCTGCCCCGCGTCGGTCGTGCATGTTACGCGGACCTGTGCACGCCCCGCGACAGGCCCCCGACGCCGCCGAGCAACCGCGCACTCCTGCGCCGAAGCGCATGGACCGCGTGCCGCTCGGCATTCTCTGCATGCTCGGCGCGACCGTGCTGTTCGCCGGCTCGAGCGCGGTCTCGAAATGGCAGATCGAGCGCTATTCTTTCATCGAGATCGTGTTCCTGCGGACCCTCGTGTCGCTGGTCACGTGCTTCGTGCTGATCGTGCCGCGCACCGGGCTTGCCGTGTTCCACACCAGGCGCCTCGGCGGCCACGCCGCGCGCAACGTCACCCAGGCCTTCGCGCAGAGCTTCATCATCATCGCCTTCGGGCTGATGCCGCTGGCCGGGGCTGTCGCGATCAACTTCTCGGCGCCGCTGTTCGCAACGCTGTTCTCGGCGCTGATCCTGCGCGAGACGGTCGGCGCGGCGCGCTGGAGCGCGCTGCTGGTCGGCTTCTGCGGCGTCCTCCTCGTCGCCGCACCGGGCGCCGACAGCTTCCGGCTCGGCGCGCTGTTTGCGGTGGCCAACGCCGTGCTGTTCGGCGCGATCACCGCGGCGGTGCGCGGCATGTCGTCGACCGAGTCGGCCGAAACGCTCACCATGTATCAGATGGTGTTCCTGACCGGCCTCTACGCGCTGGCGCTGCCGTTCGGCTTCACCTGGCCGACGCCGCTCGACGCCACGGCGATGATGATCAATGGCGTGTTCAACGCGGTCGGGCAATATTGGTGGACGCGCGCGCTGTTCCTCGCGCCGGCGTCGGCGGTCGGGCCGTTCTATTACTTCTCGCTGATCTGGGCGATGGCGATCGGCTTCTTCGTGTGGGGCGACGTGCCGACGATCTGGCTCATCACCGGCTCGGCGATCGTGGTGGCGTCCGGCCTGTTCCTGTTGTGGCGCGAAACGGGCAAGCGCGCGGTGAATCGGAAGGCGGATTAGGCGACTGGCGCGCACTGAGATTCCACACGACAAGCACAGACGCCGTAACCCGCCATGTGAACTTCTCCGGCGGGTTACGGCGCTGAGATACGTCGTGAGAGCAGTCCGGTGTTCGGCGCCGAACCCGCCCTGCACTTCAACCCGTCAGGTCAATGGGTCGTCTCCGGCCGCTCCGGTCCGAGCGTGATCACGACGTCGGTCGGCTCCGGCTCATGCGGCTCGAGGCTGGTCGGATTCATATCGCTCCAGCTGGCGAGGTTGATGACCTCACCGGAGAGACTTTCCGCCGACGTCGGCTCGGAGGGTTCCACGATGTTCAATCCGTTGCTGTCGAGGAAGAAGGTGTGCTCTCCGAACAGGCTGTTGAGCTGCGCCATGACCGGATGATTCTCAGGGATTGCCTGTGCGTCGATCTGGCTCAGGGTTCGCTCGATCCGTGCGGCACTCAGTTTCATCGCACGCTCCTTCGGTTGGCTGGTCGCACACCGTTAATCCCGCGCCGCGACGGAGGTTCATAAGAGATTGGCGTCGTCCGCCGAAATCATGGAACCGCCCAAAAATCCGGCGGCAAGGGCCTGACCGCTGAACGCGCATTCACGCCGCTGAATGCCTATTAAGCGCAACCTGAATGCGCGTTAAGTTACTGAAATTTAATGCATTTTTCCCGTTTTACGCTTGCAACCGCGGCCGCGTGATGGTGTTGTCGAGGCACGGTCAGAGGGCGAGAGCCGCAAGGCTCCGAAACACCCACCCCGCGATCTGATCGAGAGGAAAGGACAACACCATGGCGAAGAAGAAGACCAAGAAGGCGAAGAAGGCGAAGACCTGATTCGGACTTCCGCGCAGGATCACAGCTGCGCGCGAACGGCCGGGCGAAGGTCCGGCCGTTCGTTTTTTTGGAATTCTCAGCGCGAGCCTAGAGCTCGCTGCACTCACGCGACCCCTGTGCCATGCCGGAGGCTTGGCGGAGTGGGATCACGTAGGTCTGGCGCGACGCAGCGCCTTCGGACTTCGGCGCGAGAAACAGCATCGACTCCCCCGAGTTCTGGCCCTTGGCCGTCTGGACGAAGGCGCTGACCTCGCATTTCAGGCGCTTCTCGCAGGTGTTCGTCAGCTCGATCACGTAGGCCGGTGTGCGGCCATCCATCCGGAACGACGACGTGTCGACGATGCAGTCCTTTTCGTCCGCCGGCTCCGCGGCCGGCCTCTGGCTGTCCTGCGCCGAGACGACGGCGGCCAGGCCGGCCAGCAGGAGCAGCGCGACCACGCCAAGGCGCAACGTCGACTGTAACCTCATCGTCATCCTCCGAGGCCGAGCGACCCCGGTGTCATGGTTCACTGGCATCTGAGGTGGTCGCACGAGGTCGGACAAAGGTTCATTCAATATCCGATGAGCTAACCATCCAATTCCCGGTAGCGCCGGAAGATGCCCCACTCGTTGAACGGAATGCGCCGTTCGGATTTCAGGTAAGCGGCAATGCGGGGGCGCCTGGCGACCCGATCACGCAACGCCAGCAGGCCGGGTATCCGCTTCTCGAAGCGCTTCATCCGCTTTGGAAAGGCATAGCGCAGTCCCTCGATGACCTGGAACAGCGAAAGGTCGACATGGCTCAGGCGCTTGCCGACCAGAAACTTTCCCCCGTTCGCCTTCAACACGCGTTCGAAATAGCCGAGGAACTTCGGCACGCGATTTCGCCACAGCGCCTCCGCGCTGCGCTTGGCGGCCGGACGCTGCTCTTCGTAGTAAAGCGCGTTGGAGATCGGATGATGCGTGTCGTGGACCTCGGCGACGAAATCGGTGACCGTGAGCTGCAGCTGATGCGCCCACAGCCGGCCACGTTCGTCGCGAGGCGCGAGGCCGATGCGCGGACCGAGCCAGTGCAGGATGTTCGCGGTCTGCGCGACCGTGAGCTTGCCGGCCTTGAGGAACGGCGGCGCGAACGGCGGATGTCTCTCGCGCTTCGCCTCGATCAGCCGCATCATCTTGTCGACGCCGCCCTTTGAGCGCGCGACGTCGACATAGTCGGCGCCCGCCTCTTCAAGCGCGAGTCGCACGAATTCGCCGCGGCCCTGGATGCTTGGCCAATAGTACAAATCGTATCGCATGGATCACCCCGCGATGAGTGACGTTCTCCAGAACCGTGATCCGGAAGGAACCGGTCCGCAAGCCCGTTGACGCAGGGCATGGTGGGGGCCAATCTGCCGCGCAACCAGAGCAAACAATCAAATGCAATCCCGGGAGGCACCATGTCGATGACATCACGTCTTGCCACGATTGCCGCGTCCTTGTGCATCGCGGCTCCGGCACTGGCGCAGCAGCAGGACGCATCATTCCCGGACGGTCCCGGCAAGGAGATCTTCGTCGCCACATGCGGCGGCTGCCACGACATCAACCGCGCGCGCGCCGGCTACACCGCCGCCGGTTGGAACACGCTGCAAGCCATGATGGAGAACATGGGCGCGCCGGTCGCGCCGGAGGACTGGCCGAAGCTCACGACCTATCTGATCAACAGCTTCCCTGAGAAGGCGCGGCCGCCCGCCGCCATCGTCGCCGGGCCGGTCGAAGCCAAGATCAGGCTCTGGGACGTGCCGACGCGCGGCTCGCGTCCGCATGATCCGCTCGCCACCAAGGACGGCGCGATCTGGTGGACCGGGCAGCTGTCCAACAAGCTCGGCCGCGTCGACCCGAAGACCAACACGATCCGCGAGTTCACGCTGAAGAGCGCCTATAGCGGACCGCACGGCCTCACCGAGGACAAGGACGGCAACATCTGGTTCACGGGCAACAATGCCGGCTTCATCGGCAAGCTCGACCCGAAGACCGGAATCACCACCGAGTACAAGCTGCCCGATCCGAAGGCCAAGGATCCGCACACGCTGATCTTCGACCATGACGGCATCCTGTGGTTCACTGTGCAGCAGGCCAACATCGTCGGCCGACTCGATCCGAAGACCGGCGAGATCAAGCTGGTCACGCCGCCGACGCCGCGCTCGCGGCCCTACGGCATGGCGGTGAACTCCACGAATGTCGTGCACTTCGTCGAATTCGGCGCCAACAAGATCGCGACCATCGACGGCAAGACGATGGAGATCAAGGAGTACCCGCTGCCCGATCCGGGCGCGCGGCCGCGCCGCATCGCAATCTCGCCGGACGACATGATCTGGTACACGGACTTTCCGCGCGGCATGCTCGGCCGGCTCGATCCGGCGACCGGCAAGGTCACCGAATGGCAATCGCCGAGCGGACCGAACTCGCAGCCCTACGGTATCGTCTTCACGAAGGGCGCGCTCTGGTACAACGAGTCGTTCGCCAAGCCGAACACCATCGTGCGGTTCGATCCGAAGACGGAGAAATTCCAGACCTGGGCGATCCCCGGCGGCGGCGACATCGTGCGCAACATGGACGTGATGCCGGACGGCAATCCGGTCACCGCCAACAGCCTGACCAATCAGGTGGGACTCGTAGAGGTCAAATGACCATGGTCAGCGTGTGCGACTGCTTTCCTGCGCTGAAAGCCACGACGGAGGCGCGCGAGCAGCGCTATCGCGCGCATCCTGAGAAGAGCGCGCCGGAAGGACCGCAGTCGACCGTGCAGGTGAAGGTGACCTCGATCGGCCAGCTCAACGAGCTGGTCGAGCCGAGGAGCGGCTACAAGTTCATCATCAGCGAGCCGCGCCACGTCGGCGGCCAATTGATCGCGCCGACGCCGCTCGAATTCCTGCTGTCCGGTGCGGTCGGCTGCTACGCGGCGGTGTTCGCGTTCTACGCCGCCAAGATGGGCGTGAGCTACGACACCTTCGAGGCGACCGCGAGCGCGAGCTTCGACGTGCGCGGCCACATGATGCCAGACGCGCCACCGTCCAACTTCCAGACGGTACGGATCGACATCAAGGTCGTGAGCGATGCGCCGGAGGAGAAGCTCAAGGAGATCGAGCGGCTCGCCCTCGCCGGCTGTCCCGGCATTGCCACCTTGCGCAATCCGGTGACGGTGGAGAGTTCGCTGCACGTGGATCGCGCGCCGAAGGAAGCGGCGGCTTAGATTAAGGCACCACGTTGCCACACGGGCACCTCTCCCCGCGTGCGGGGAGAGGTCGACCGCCGAAGGCGGTCGGGTGAGGGGGCCTGTCCGCACGACGGGCCTCCGGATGGGCTCCGCCTGCTGCAAGACTCTTGGTCAATACGAAAGCTCAGACTCGCGGAGACGCCCCCTCACCCGCTCGCTTCGCTCGCGACCTCTCCCCGCAAGCGGGGAGAGGTGGACTTGTGGGGAGTCATTCCGCAGCCGCTCACGCCGTCGCCGGCACCAGCCGTACCGGCGTCTCCGCCGAGGCGACGCGCTCGCCGATGACGCAATTCCTGCCCGCCGCCTTGGCCTGGTAGAGTCGCCCGTCGGCGACCGCGAACAGCCGGTCGTAGTCCGGCGCGTCGTCGGCGCAGGTGGCGATGCCGATGCTCACGGTGACGCGCGCGAGCAGCCCGTCGGTGCGGGTGGCGACCTCGTTGCGAATGCGCTCTCCGAGGGAGAGCGCCGATCCGCTGGTGAGCCCATCGCAGATCACGACGAATTCCTCGCCACCGAAGCGGAACACCAGATCGGTCGCGCGTACCACGCCCAGGATGTCGCCGGCGATGCGCTTGAGCACCGCGTCGCCGGCCGCGTGTCCGAACCGATCGTTGAACGACTTGAAGTGATCGATGTCGATGAGCAGCAGGCTGACCGGCCGCCCCGCATGCGCCGCCTCGTCGACGAGACGCCTCCCCTGCTCTTCCAGTCGTCCGCGGTCGAGCGCGCCGGTGAGCGCGTCACGGCCGGTGCGCGCGAGCAGATCCTCGTAACGCTCGCGATAGGTGAGCGTGTCGAACACGTCGGCGATCCGCGGCGTACGCCGCCGATTTCCGAGCGGATGCTCGAGCCAGAGAAGGTAGGCGCCAACGAGGCCACTGTAGAGCGCGACCGACGCCATCTTGGCGATCCAGCCGCCGACGAGCACCGAGCCCGGCGCGCCGTACAGAACGTGCAGGCCGGTCCAGAACCCGATCTGATCGAAGCTGAGCACCAGGGCGCCGGCGAGGCCAAGCCGCAGCACGACGCGGTCCCGCGCGACGGCGCGCAGCCGCTCATAGGCGAGAATGATCAGGATGCAATCGGCGAACAGCAGCACGGTGCCCCACACCATCAGCGCGCCCATCTCGTCGAGGAAGCCGAAATTGGCGGCACGCTCCGGCGACAGCGATACGAGGTCATGGTGGCGCATGACGAAGGCGAGCGCGACCATCAGCAGGTTGCCGATCAGCAGGCCGTAGATCGGCTGGCGGACCACCACCGCGTCCTCGCGGATGTATACGAGCAGCAACAGCATCAGCTTGCCGGTGAACAAAACCGACGAGCCGGGCGAGGCGACAATGCCGAACGGCAGCGCCACGTAGAACGTGCTCGCAAGGTAGGTCTCGATGAAATGCATGACACCGAGCGCGCAGAAGAACGCGCCGATGCCGAGCCGTTGGCGGCAGCGAAACAGGCCGGCCAGCACGGCGAAATAAATGAGCGCATCCCCTGCCAGCAACAGCAGGTTCTTCAATTCAGGTATCACGCTGTCCAATCCCCCAGCGCCGCGAGTCAGACAGGCCCGCCGCCACATCCTGTGTAGTATTACGGGGGCCGGTTAAGATTTTGCGAGCGACGCATCAGCGTTGAAAATGACATCACATTCGAACAATGATCCAAGGAGCACCAATCGAGTGCGTAATCCCGAAAAGCGTAAGCCGGTTTCCCGCCTGCGCGAAGCCCCTGGCAAAATTTGCCATGTGGCTCCATGCTTCGGCGGGCGACGGCAGGTCGGATAAGATCACGCACAAACAAAGACAGAGGAAGCCCCGATGAATCTGCAAATCCGCCGGGTCGTCACCGGACACGACAGCGCCGGCCGCGCGGTCGTGAAAATCGACGAGATGGCCAAGAACGTCATCTCCAATCGGCCGGGCGCCTCGTCCTGCGTGATCTGGTCGACCGACACCTTCCCGATCGACAACAACGTCGAGGTCGACCCGTCCGCCAAGCCGATCGGCACCACGGTCGAGAACGGCACCGTGTTCCGAATTGTGCGCTATGAGCCCGGAGTCTCGCCGCGCAATCACCGCACCGACTCGATCGACTACGCGGTGGTGATCGACGGCGAGATCGAGATGGAGCTCGATGAAGGCGTCGTGGTCCGCCTCAAGACGGGCGACGTGCTGGTCCAGCGCGGCACTATCCATAACTGGGTCAATCGCGGCACCAAGCCGTGCACTGTCGCGTTCGTCCTGGTCAATGCCAAGCCGGTCAAGGTCGGCAGCAAGACGCTCAACGCGGTTGGCTGATGAAATTAAGACTGAGCATCGGCCTGTCGTCGAATCCGCGCACCTGGGCGATCATCGACGGATCGATCGCGCCGGACGGCATCGATCTGGTGCCGAGCGTGGTGCATCCGTCCGAGCTGTTCTGGCGGCAACTGCGCTACGCCGACTTCGACATCGCGGAAATGTCGATGTCGGCGCTGATGGCGGCGACGGCGGACGGTGACACTCGCTTCGTCGGACTGCCGATCTTCACCACCCGCGCGTTCTTCCATACGCGCGTCCTGGTCCGGCGCGACGCTCGCATCGACTCGCCGGGCGACCTCAAGGGCAAGCGCGTCGGCGTGCCGGAATATCAGCAGACCGCGGCAGTGTGGACGCGCGGCGTGCTGCAGCACGAGTTCGGCGTCAAGCCATCCGACATGGAGTTCTGGATGGAGCGGCCGGCCTCGCACAGCCACCGTGCCGCGATCGGCGCTGCGCCGCCGCCCGGCGTCACCATCCATCAGATCGGGCCGGACCAGAACATCGGCACGATGATGGCGGCCGGCGAGCTCGACGTCGCGCTGCATTACATCACCAACCGCAACCTGGTCGATCGTTCGACGATCGATCTGTGGGACCACCCGGACATCAAGCCGCTGTTTCCCGATCCGGTCGCCGAAGGCGCACGCTACTATCGCAAGACGGGGCTCTATCCGATCAACCACGGCATGGTGATCAAGCGCGGCATCGCCGAGCAGCATCCCTGGGTCGTGCTCAACATCCTCAAGGCGTTCGAGCAGGCGCGGCAGCGCGCCGACGAGCAGCGCCGCGAGCATGTCGCCTATCACGTCGCTGCCGGACTGGTGCCGGCCGAGGCCGGCGCCGCACTGGCGAAACCGGTGCTGCGGCACGGCATCGTCGCCAACCGCGCGATCCTGGAGACCGCCGCACGCTACGCGCACGAGCAGGGCCTCACCAAGCGGGTCGTTGCGCTCGAGGAGATGTTCGCCGCGAGCACCGTGACGCAATGAGTTTCATGCCCTATCGCCCCAGAGCTGCCGAATGAACCGCAAGTCCCAAATGCAGCAGCCTGCCGGATGGATGGTGTTCGTGGCGATGTCCGGCTTTGCCGCGGTCGCCGTCGCGCAAGTGAGCAACATGATCCTCTCGCGCGCCAATGCCGGCCACATCCCTCCCTTCTCGTTGGCCACGGCCCGCTGGTCGATCGTAGCGATCGGCCTCGCCCCCTTCGTGCTGAAGGAGCTGACCTCGCAGACCAGCACGTTCTGGTCGCGCCATTGGTGGTTGGTCTTCCTGGCGGGGTTCCTCGGGATGTTCGTGTGCGGCGGGCCGGTCTACATCGCCGGAGAGACGACGACGGCGATCAACATGGCGTTGATCATGGGGCTCTCTCCCCTGGTCGTCGTCACCGCCTCCTGGTTCATGGGCATGGAGAAGCTGGGCGTCGGCCGGATCATCGGGATCGGGCTCGCGCTGATCGGCGCCGTGACGATCATCCTGCATGGAGATGTGACGGCGCTGCACCGGCTTACTCTGGCTCCCGGCGATCTGTTGGTGCTGATCGCGATGCTGGCCTGGTCGGGCTACACGTTTCTGCAGTCGCGGGCGGCGCCCACATTGTCGTTTCTGGCCCGCATCGCGTTGTTTGCGGCCGCCGGCGCGCTCTGCTCACTCCCCCTCGCCATTCGTGAGACGATGATCGCCGCCGGCAGCGTGTTCAACTGGCACGCTCTCCAACTCTACCTGCTGGCCGGGCTGGTGCCCGGCCTGTTTGCCTATGCAGGTTTCGCCTATCTCGACCAGAAGTTCGGCTCGGTGCGCACCTCGCTGGTGATGTACGTCGCACCGGTGGCAAGCGTCGTGCTGTCGCTGATCTTTCTGGGCGAAGCGCCGGATGCATCACAGCTCGTCGGCGGAGCGCTGATCCTCGCCGGCCTGTGGGCCAGTCTTCGGAGCTAGTTCGGCGTGATCCCGGCGGCTTTCACCGCAACGCCGGCCGCTTCGACCTCGCGGCGGAAAAATTCCGCAGTCTCCCCCGCCGAGCGGCCATCGGGCACATAGCCGGCGCGGCGCGTGACGTTGGCGACCGCCGGGACGGTCAGCGCCTTCTGAATCGCCGCATTGAGCTTGTCGACGATCGGACGCGGCGTCTTGGCCGGCGCGTAGAACATGCCCCACGAGCCCGACACCTTGAAGTCGGGATAGTAGGTCTTCATCAACGGCACGTCGGCAAACTCCGGGAACGGCTCGGCGCCGGTATAGGCGAGCGCCCGCAATTGGCCCTCCTTCACCACGCCGATCACCGACGGCGGCGTCACGAACATCATGGTGATGTTGCCGCCGAGAAGCGCAGTCTGCACCTCGGACGCACCCTTGAACGGAATGTGGTCCATCTCGATGCCGGCGCGGATGCGGAACAGCTCCGTCACGAGATGGAGGATATTGCCGACACCGGGCGTGCCATAGAGCACGCGGGTCCTCTTCGCATAGTCGATGAACTCGGGGACCGTGCGCACCGGCGTCGCCGGGTTCACCAGCATCAGGAAGCCGTCGAGGATGCCCACGGTCGCGACCGGCGCGAGGTCGCGCAGGATGTCGAAGCTCAGGTTCTTGTAAACATAGGGCACCGGCACGATCGACGAGCTCGAGAACAGCAGCGTGTGGCCGTCGGTCTCCGCCTGGGCGACGGCGGAAATGGCGATGGTACCGTTCGCGCCGGCGCGGTTCTCGATATAGACGTTCTGGCCGAGATCGGCGCTGAGCTGCGTCGCGACCGCGCGGGCGAGCACGTCGGGGCCGCTGCCGGCGGCAAAGCCGACGATCACCTTGACCGGACGCGACGGATAGGATGCCGCCTGCTCGGCGCCCACCGGCGTCGCCACTTGAAGCGCGCCGAACGCGAGAGCCGCGACAACAACCGCCAGCGAACGCGGCATGATCTCCTCCCTTCGCTTATTCCGTTCGTCTTCAATTCATCGCTATTAGAGCATGTCCTGCAAACGCGGATAGAGCTCGCAGCGCCCGCCGTGAGTCGCGTGGATTGCGGGGCCAATCTGTGATGTGCGGATCGGCAATGCTGTATGACGATGTGCGCGACCCGGGTTCACCCGGCGGGCGGAGCATGGGTATCTGATGTAGAGGATCGCGGAATGGCCGAGTTCGGTTGAAAGGCGTTAGCCAAAGTTAACCGGATGTTAACCGCGCCAGCCGGGCGACGCGCGCGTGGCGACGAAAAAGCCCGGCGTCGAGACGCCGGGCCTTGGTCGCACGCAGTACAACTCGATGGGGTGGCAGCTCGTCAGGTCAGCGATTGCCCTGCTTCTGCCGCCATTCCAGGAACTCGCGGAACATGGCGTCGCGCTCCGACTGGTTGCGCGGCGCGCCCTGCCCGCCGAGATTGCTCAGGAACGCCTGGAAGTCGCGGCCGAGCTCGGCTTGGTTGGCGCCGCCGGAGCCTTCCTTGAGGCGCTCGACCTCGCGCTCGGCGACCGGGAAGCGGTTCCAGCCCTGCACGGTCGCGGCGAAGTTCACGTCTTTCCACTTCGGATGGTACGGCGGCTTCTGCAGCTTCTGCCAGTTGGCGAACAGGCGCTGCACGAACCGCTCGACGCGGCGATAACGGTCGCTCCCCTTCGGCCAGTTGTAGACCGCGAGCATGCCGGGCACCGCGAGCGTCTCGACGCGCTCGCCCGGTTGCACCAGGTTCGGGTAGTCCTGGCTGGTCAGCTCGCCGATCGTGTAATAGTCCGAGAACTTCTTCGAATACGGGATCGCCAGCATGTGGAACCCGAGATTCGAAGGAATGCCTGCGACGTGCGGCACCGGCTTGCCGACCACGCGGACCAGCGCGTCGAGCTGGCCGTTCTTGAGGCGCTCATTGCCGTTCGGGATGTCGTCCATCACCGCCTGCACCTCGATGCCGAGGCGCTGGAAGATGATCGGGCCGGTCAGGCTGCCCGACGAGCCGGCCGACGCGAAGTGCACGCGCTTGCCGCGCAGGTCCTCCAGCGTCTTGATCTCGGCACGGGTGATGATGTGCACCTCGGCCAGCGGGAACGTGGTCACGTAGTTGATGCGGCTCTCGATGTTCGGGATCTTGCGCACGGTACGGAAGTACTCGAACACGTCGGCCTGGGTGACCGCGACGTCGACATTGCGCAGATAGAGCAGGTCTTCGACGTTCGCGGCGACGCCGCGCGAGACGATCGGCAGGAGACGCATCTGGTCTTCCTCGTCGTCGAGCGCCTTGCGCAGGTCGTCGGCGAGCCGCATGTAGGTCCCTTCCATGAGACCGCCGACCAGACCGACCGTCCACGCGTTCTTGCGCTCCTTCAGGGCGGCTTCGGTGTCGCCGCCTTGCAAAGACCTTGGAATTGACTGAGCTTTGGCGGGAATTGTCCCGGAAAAAGACAGCATGACGAGCACCGCAACGAGCGCGGAACAAGCTCGGTACCACATACGCAAAACTCCCCCTGTTCGCCGGGCAACTCGATGCCACACCATGTGCCGGGCGTCTCTGCACCCGCAGAGTCACGGTCCAAATTGCACCGCTGCATGTCGCAATTTCGGCGACTCTATGTCCGCTGTTGGGCGGCGTGAGACTTCTTCGCGTCAATGCAACGGCCGCACGTCAGCTATGAGATGCGAACGTGGCGAAAATCTATGCACAGCACTCGTCGGTGAAAATAGAAAGCCCGGCGCGCGGACGCGCCGGGCTCTGGCCTGCCGGACTCAACCCGGCGGAGTCGACGGATCAGGCCGTTCGCAAACGAGGCAGTATCTTCAATGCGTTGTCGCGCTCGATCGCCTCCAGCTCGGCGCCGCTGAACGCCGCCGCCAAACCTTTCACGTGATCGGCGGCAGTCCGATAGGGGTAATCGCTGCCGAACACGATCTGTGACGTGGACACCAGCTTGGCGACCGCGCCGATGGTCACCGCGTTCGCCACCTGGGCGGTGTCGTAATAGAAGCGCTTGAGCTCGGCATCGACGCTGTCGCGGGTGAATTTGTCCTTGTAGGGCGGCCGCGACACCATCTGGATCTGGAACCGCTCGGCCACGGCAGTCAGCACGCCGCCGCCATGTGAGAAGATGAAGTTGATGTCCTTGTACTTCTGCGAGGTGCCGCTGAAGACGAGGCTCGCAATGCTCCGCGTCGTGTCGGTGCCGTATTCGACCGATGACTCGGCGATGCCCTGCACGAGATTGACGCAGCAATTCGCACCGGTCGGATGCGTATAGACGGTGGCCTTGCGGCGGTTGAGCTCCTCCCACAACGGCGCGAATTGCGGATAGCCGAGCCACTTGTCGCCGTAGCTCGTCATGATGCCGACGCCGTCCACTTTCAGCGTGTCGAAGGCGTATTCGACCTCCTTGAGACTGTCCTCGATATTGGGCAGCGGCAGCATGGCAAACACGCCGAACCGGCCGGGATGATCGGCCGAGAGCTTCTTGGCGTAGTCGTTCGACTCGCGGGCGATGCGGGCCGCGGCAGCCCGGCCGAGGCCGGTGACCTGCGGCGTGGTCGGCGACACCATCGAGGTCGCGACGCCGGCCTTGTCCATGTCATCGAGGGATTTCTGGACCGACCAGCTCGCCAGCAGGCCGTCGGTGCGGCCGATGATATCCATGGCGGCGAGCCAGGTCGGCGGCGCGATGTGGTGGTGCACGTCGATGCGATGCGGCTTGGCCTGAGCGATCGCCGTGGACGCGCCGAAACCGGTGGCGGCAAATGCTCCTGCCCCGACCGCCGCGGCCCTGGTCACGAAGCTTCGGCGGCTGAGGGTGGCGACTTGAGGCGCACAGCAGCTACAGGCAGACAGCAGCGTGCGTCGACCCTTGGGGCCCGTCATTGCGATCCTCCCTTACACTTATACTTATGTCCCGGCTTCAGGGCCGTGGATTCGGGCGTAGTTGGCGCGCGTTTTGGGCGAGGGTCAAGCCGTTCGGGGGGCGTCACTTCTTGCGAAACAAGCCACGCAGCGTGCCTTCGGCGTAGTGGATGTCGGCAATCCGCCAGCCGTCCTTGAGCTTGACCAGGTCGAGCACGACCTTCTTCGGCGTGTCATTGACGAACGTGACGGTGCCGGTCGCCTTGGCGGGTCCGGCGTCGGCAACGTCGATATTGACCGCGCTGATCTCCCAGTCCTGGGCGTCCACGAACGGATCGCCGTCGAGCGTCGGCACTTCCTTGCGACGCGCGGCGTCCTTGCCGTCCTTGATGATCATCGCCGCCAACGCCGGCTCGAAATAGCGCCTCGCCGCAGCGTCGCCCTCGAGCGAGATCCCCTTGGTGTCCTTGCCGACATACGCCTTGTAGATGGCGTCGAGGAACGCCTTGGCCGACGCGTCTTGCGCAAATGTCGGCGCGGGTAACAGAAATCCCGCGACCACAGCCACGGCTCGGGCCAACACCGTTCGTCGTGAGGAGATCATCAGCTCGCCTTTCACATTTGCGCCGTCTCGGAAAACCGGCGCCCACTTTTCCGGGACATGCGCTAGCATGCGGTTTGGACCGCTCAAACATCCACAATGGGCGGCCACACGGGAGGACACCATGCCAACGATCCTGACCTGGTTGGTCGCAATGGTCGCGCTCGCGGTTTCGTCGGCACTCGCCGTCGCCCAGCAGGCCGCACGCGCCGACGACGTGCCGCGCTTCGAGCCACAGCCGTTCTGGCCAAAACCCCTGCCCGGTAATTGGATTCTCGGCCAGGTGTCCGGCATCGCCGTCGACAAGAACGACCACATCTGGATCGTCCATCGTCCGGCGACGCTGCTCGACGACGAGAAAGGCGCGCAGAAGAGTCCTCCGGAATACAAGTGCTGCACGGCGGCGCCCGCCGTCATGGAGTTCGACGCCGAGGGCAATCTGCTGCGGCACTGGGGTGGACCGGACAAGGGCCACCCCTGGGTCAAGAACGAGCACGGCATCCACGTCGACAAGGACGGCAACGTGTGGGTGGGCGGTAACAACGATGGCGACCAGATCCTGAAATTCTCGCCCGACGGCAAATTCCTGCAGCAGATCGGCCAGAACGACGACAGCAAAGGCTCGTCATCCAAGACCCGGTTGGGCCGTCCGGCGCACATGATCACCGACGAGGCGGCGAACGAGATCTACGTGGCCGACGGCTACGGCAATCGTCGCGTCATCGTGTTCGACGCCACGACCGGGGCCTACAAGCGGCACTGGGGCGCCTACGGGAAGGAGCCGAAGGACGACAAGATGCCGCCCTACACGCCGACCGCGGCGCCGTCCGAGCAATTCTCGAATCCGGTTCACTGCGTGCGGATCGCGAACGACGGCCTTGTCTATGTCTGCGACCGCGCCAATGACCGTATCCAGGTCTTCCGCAAGGACGGCACCTTCGTGAAGGAGTTCAAGGTCGAGCCGCAAACCCTTGCCAATGGTGCGGTGTGGGACCTGATCCTCTCTGACGACCCGCAGCAGCGCTTCATCTTCGTCGCCGACGGCGCCAATGGCCAGATCATCACGCTTGCCCGCGAGAACGGCGAGGTGCTGACTCAATGGGGCCGCCACGGCCGCCAGCCGGGGCAGTTCAAGTGGGTCCACAACATCGCGATCGACTCGAAGGGCAATCTCTATACCGCGGAGGTCGGATTCGGCCGCCGGGTGCAGAAGTTCAGCCGGGCCAAGTAGGGTATTCGGAAACGCCCTGCCCGCGACGTGACACGGACGTCACAGTCCGAGGGCCAAATTGGTGGATATCGCCGCTTCGGCTTGCGCAAGACCGGCCGGGGCGGCGATAGTGCCTCAACCGGCCACTGCGGAGCTCCGACCATGCGCCTGACATCTCTCGTGTTTGCAGCGGTCCTCACTGCCGTCGCCGTCCCTACGCAGGCCTGGTGGGGGGGCGTGCGAGGCAACGACATGGGCGGCATCATTCCCTGGTCCCCGGAGATCCATCCGGTCTATCGGCAGATCGCGGCCGACCATTGCGCCCGCTGGAACAAGGTGGCGGTGATCACCAGCGTGCACGCCTGGTATGGCGACTATGTCGGCTTCGAGTGCCGCTGGCCGCGCGGCTACGATCCGCGCAAGACCATGTGGAGGCTCTTCGGGTAGCAGTCGCATAGAGCTGCCGAGAAGCTGTTCGCGTCAGTCGATGCGTTGAAAGGAAGCAAGCTCGCCGCCCCTCCTGCGACGGCCGGCTGCCGGGGGGAGAACGCAGATGCGCGGCAATCCGCTGGTGACTCTCGTCATCATCCTGCTGATCGGTATCGTGGCGGGCATCCTCTATGACCGCTTCGCCGGTCCGGGCTGGTTAAGCCGGCAGATCGCCGGCTCGACCCGCAGCGTGGTGACAAGCGTGCTGATCGGCATCGCCGGCGCCTTTGTGGGCTTCCATCTGGCGGCGGTGATCGGCCTGCGAGACGTGGTCGTGGCCTACATCGTGGCGGCGATCGGGGCCGCAGCGGTGCTGTTCGGCTGGCGGATGGTGAAATAGGACGCGCTGCCTACCGCACGTCGATGGCGGCACCGCAATTGCGCCGGCCCTGCGCCAGGCAGTCGTCCATCTTTTTCTGGTCGACCATGGTGTTGACCAGCCAGATGCCGAGCCCGATCACGACGACCCCGAACACCGCCAGGAAAATATTGGCGGTGCGGCGGTCCCGCTCCTCATCGTCTTCCTTCGGCTTCCCGGGCTCCATCACGCGAGCCTAGTCCCGGTTCGTGCGGCGCTCCAGCAGGTACGGCCATGTGCCGGAAAATCAACCACACTTGACTCGTGGCCGTCGCGTCGAGGCGATAACCTTGCCATACAACACACTATCGTGGGAGGCGGCGATGAAGCTCTACATGCATCCGGTGTCGACGGTCAGCAGGACGGTCCGTCTGTTCATGGCAGAGAACAGCATCAAGGCCGATGAGGAGGTGGTCGACCTGTTCACCGGCGCGCATCACCAGGAGCCGTTCTGCTCGATCAATCCCAACCGCCAGGTGCCGATGCTGGAGGACGGCGACCTGCGCCTGACCGAAAGCTCGGCGATCCTGAAATACCTCGCCGACAAGTACGACCTGCCGTCCTATCCGAAGGACATCAAGAAGCGGGCCAAGGTCAACGAGGTGATGGACTGGCTCAATACCGGCTTCTACCGCGACTTCGGCTACGGGCTCGTCTATCCGCAGCTGTTTCCCCACCACAAGCGGCGCAGCGACGAGGCCCATGCCGGCGCCATCGAGTGGGGACAGGCGAACTCAAAGACTTGGCTGAAGCTGCTCAACGACTACTGGATCGGCCCGACCAATCAGTACCTGACCGGCAACCAGATCACCATTGCCGACTATTTCGGCGCCGGCCTCGTCTCGATCGCCGAGCTGATCGACTGCGACCTGTCCCCCTATCCGAATGTGAAGCGCTGGCTCGACAACATGAAGAAGCTCAAGAACTGGGACGCGGTCAACGAGGTGTTCACGGGCTTCGTGCAGGGCAACAAGGGCAAACAGTTCGCGCGGCTGTAACGGCGATCATCTGGGCGACCATGAGCGCGGCCTGTTCACAGGCTTTTCCCCACACGTGCTCGTCGTGCGGTTTCTGATTGGCTGAAGCGCGGCCGATGGTCTAACGTGCGACGCATCGCGCCGGGGCTTCACCCGGCCGGCGGAGCATGGACAAACGGATTGGTATGGGCCGCGCTTTTTGCGCGGCCTTTTTCAATTTCGACGCGGATGCGACCCGTCACGACGGACGGATCCGGCTGGCACGGCGCGTTTTCAGGAGGAGGTAATTAGAAGTCAGGGTGATCGGGCCGACTCCGACCGATGGCTGCCAAAAAAAGAGTCGGACGACGTTAGCCGATGTTAACCGGATGTTACCCGCACGTGACGTCAGGGGCCCATCGTCTCTTTAACCGAGGCCACCAACTGCTTGAGCGTGAACGGTTTCGGCAGGAACGCGAACTGGCCGCCCTCGGGCAGGTTCTTCTCGAAAGCGTCCTCGGCATAGCCGGAGACGAAGATGATCTTCACGTCCGGATTGCGCCGGCGCAGCTCCTTGAGCAGGGTCGGTCCGTCCATTTCCGGCATGACAACGTCCGAGACAACGAGATCGACCTGGCCCTCGCGGCTGTCGAACACGTCGACCGCCTCGATGCCGTTGCCGGCCTCGAGCACGGTGTAGCCGCGCGAGGCAAGGCCGCGCGCATTGAGGCCACGCAGGCCCTCCTCGTCCTCGACCAGGAGAATAGTCCCCTGCCCGGTCAAGTCGGCGGCCGGCGCTGCCGCCTTGGTCTCGGCCTCGGGGGTCGCTGCCGCAGTCGGCTTCTGGGCCGGCTGCGCCTCTTCCGGCTCGGGGTGATGGCGCGGCAGGAAGATGCGGAAGGTCGTGCCCTTGCCGACTTCCGATTCCGGATAGATGAAGCCGCCAGTCTGCTTGACGATGCCGTAGACAGTCGAAAGCCCAAGACCGGTGCCCTTGCCGACCTCCTTGGTCGTGAAGAACGGCTCGAAGATCTTGTCGAGGATATCGGGTGGAATTCCGGTGCCGCTATCGGTGATCTCGACCAGCACATAGTCGGCGGCCGGCATGCCCGTGTAGGCGTAACGGGTCGCTTCTTCCGCGGTAACGTTCGTCGTCTTCACCAGGAGCTTGCCGCCATCCGGCATGGCGTCGCGCGCATTGACCGCCAGATTGACGATCACCTGCTCGAACTGGGAGATGTCGGCCATGATCGGCCACAGGTCGCGCCCATGCACCACGTCGAGGGTGACCTTCTCGCCGATCAGGCGGCGCAGCAGCATCGACAGGTCGGACAGCGAGTCGCCGAGATCGAGAACCTGCGGGCGCAGCGTCTGCCGGCGCGAGAACGCCAGCAGCTGCCGTACCAGGCTCGCCGCCCGATTGGCGTTCTGCTTGATCTGCATGATGTCCTGGAACGACGGATCAGTCGGCTTGTGCGCGTTGAGCAGGAAATCCGTCGCCATCATGATGGCGGACAGCACGTTGTTGAAGTCGTGAGCGATGCCGCCGGCGAGCTGGCCGACCGATTCCATCTTCTGCGACTTGGCGAACTGCTTCTCCAGGTTCTTCTGGTCGGTGGTCTCGAGCGCATAGACGATCGCGGCCTCGGTATCGCGCTCCTCCTCCTCGACCGGGCTGACATAGAACCGCGCGAACCGCTCGCCCTCGCCCGCCAGCGCGGCATCGATCGGGACGAGGTCACCCTGCCCGCTCGCCGCCTTGGCGATGGTTGCCTCCATCGTCGAACGCTCGCGCGGCGCCACCACGGCCAGGATGGAGCGGTCCTCCGGACGCGCCGCGTCGGCCTGCAGCATGCCGGAAAACAACCGCGCGAACAGCGCGTTGGTGCGCACCACGACGCCGGCCTTGTCGACCGTCGCGATGGCCATCGGCGTGTTGTGGAAGAAGCGCATGAAACGCACTTCGGCGGCGCGCTGCGGGTCCTCGCCCTCGCGGCGCGCGCGATTGATCACCAGGGTGCGCGAGGCGCCGGCGGAGCCGTCGGCCGCGAACGCGATCTTGTGATAGAGCCGCACCGGCAGGGTCTTGCCGGTACGCGTACGCAGGTCGAGGTCGAAGACGTCGCTTTTGACGTCGCCCGGCGCGCCGGACAGGGTGGTGAGCAAGGCCGCCCCGTCGCCGGACACGATGTCGGTCAGCTTGAGACCACCCGAGCCGACCTGCGCCAGGTCGTGGCCGAGCCACTCGGCCAGCGTCGCATTGAGATAGACGACGTCGCCCCGCGCATCGACGGAGAAAAAGCCCGCCGGCGCATGGTCGAGATAGTCGACGGCGTGCTGGAGCTCCTGGAACAGGTTCTCCTGCCGCTCGCGCTCGCGCGTCACGTCGGCAACCGTCCAGACTGCGGTGCGGGCGTCGCGCGCCCCCTCGAGCGGACGGACCCGCAGTCGCAGCCACCGCGCGGCCTGACCGCCCAGGCCGGCCACGCGGACCTCCTCCTGCAGGCGGCGTCCTTCACGCGCCGCCTTGAGCAGACGGTAGACCGCTTCCGAGACGTCCGGGTCACCGATGAAGGCCCGCTCGACCGGCCGGATGTCGCTGGCATCGACCGCGTCGACCAGCGCAAGGTAAGCCGCATTGGCGTAGAGGACGCGGCCGCCCGAATCGGTCACGACGATGCCGTCGAAGGCGTCGTCGACCACGGCCTTGGCCAGCGAATTGTCCGACGCGGGATTGGCGATGCGCAGCAGACCCGCCGCGGTGGCGAACAGGCCGAATACGCCGACCATCCCGAGGATGGCCAGCAGAGCCAGCAGATAAGGCTGCGCCTGCGCCCGTCCGATCAGGACCAGCGCGACGACCGCCGCGACCAGCAGCACGGCGACCGTCAGCACCAGCATGATGCTGCCGCGTCGCTCGCCGCGACCGATCGCGGTGCCCGCCTGCCGCCCGCCGATGTCCTGCGTAGCCATGGTGAATCCGGGCATTCCGCCTTTGATTCCCTCAGTGCCCGAGTCCCCGCCTCGTCCGCAAGAGCTTCTTATGGCGAGTCCCGGGTTCCCGGAGCTCATTGCTGGGCCATCGACCGGTTGAGCCGCATGATATGGCCGATCACTTCAGCCACAGCCTTGTAGTGTTCCGGATTGATTTCCTGGTCGACCTCGACGGTGGCGTGCAGGGCGCGCGCGAGCGGTGGGTTCTCGACCACCGGCACATTGTTCTGCTTGGCCACCTCGCGAATTTTCAGCGCGATGTTGTCCTGGCCCTTGGCCACGCAGACCGGCGCGGCCATGCCGCGGTCGTACTTGAGCGCCACCGCGAAGTGGGTCGGGTTGGTGATCACGACGGTCGCGGTCGGTACCGCCGCCATCATGCGCTTGCGCACCCGGCTCTGGCGCAATTGCCGGATCTTGGCCTTGATCTTCGGATCGCCGTCGGTCTCCTTGAATTCGTCCCTGATCTCCTTCAGCGACATCTTCTGCTTTTCGTACCAGGTCCGGTACTGGAACAGGTAATCGGCTGCGGCGATCAGGGCGAGCACCGCGACCACGGCGCCCATGAGCTCGAGCGACAACGTCTTGCTGAGCACCGCCACCGCCAGCGGGTCCATGCCGATCACCGATTCGAGGCGGTAACGCTGCGGCCACAGCAGCGAGGCCATGATCGCGCCGAGCAGCCCCAGCTTGAGCAGCCCTTTGACGAAGTTCGCCACCGCCTGTTTCGAGAACAGGCGCTTGAAGCCGGCGGCCGGCGAGATTTTCGACAGGCTCGGCCTCAGTCCTTCGGTCGACCAGACCAACCTGTGCTGGATCATGTTGCCGGCGATCGCCGCGAGCATCAGCAGCAGGAATGGGATCGCGACCGCGGCCATGATTTCGAGGCCGAGCTGCTGAAACAGCCGCAGCACGCCGCCGCCGTCGACCGGGATCGCATAGGAGTTCGCGATCAGTCCGCGAAAAGTCGAGGTCAGTCCCGACCCCATCGAGTTGGAGAAGGCCAGCAGCGCAAGCGTCGCCGCGGCAATGACGAACCAGGCATTGACCTCCTGGCTCTTGACGACGTCGCCGCGCTCGAGCGCCTGGTCGAGTCGTCGTTGCGTAGGGTCTTCTGTGCGATCCGACGCATCCTGTTCGCTTTCGGCCACGTCAGCTCCCTACGCTTTCAGCTTATTTGATTGCGCATGTCCTTTTCGGAAAACCGGTGACCACTTTTCCGGGACATGCGCTACCCGTTGGGCGCGAGTTGCTGCATCACGCCGCCGACATAGCCGAGGAACACCGCCATCATCGCGCTGACCACGAAGATCAGGATCAAGAAGCCGGCGAGAATCGACAGCGGCATGCCGACGAAGAACACCTGCATCTGCGGCATCAGCCGCGACAGGATGCCAAGCGCGAGATTGAACAGGAGCCCGAATACCAGGAACGGCGCCGACAACTGCACGCCGACGCGGAAGGCTCCGCCGATCGTCTTGGTGATCAGCGCCGCCATGTCGCCGGTCAGCGGCACCTCGCCCGGGCGGAACAGCATATAGCTGTCGTTGAGCGCGGCGATGACGAGGTAGTGCAGGTCGCTGGCGAACACCAAGGTGACGCCGAGCAGCGTGAGGAAATTGCCGAGGATCAGGCCCTGCTGGCCTTGGGTCGGATCGACCGCCGTGACGAAGCCGAGCCCGAGCTGCTGGGCGATCACCGATCCGGCGACCTGCAAAGCCGAGATCGTCAGCCGCGCCGTCATTCCGAGCAGGCCGCCGATCAGGATCTCCTGCACGAGCATCACCAGCGTCGGCTGCAGCGAGCCGAGATCGATCTGATAGGCGGTGCGGTGCAGCGGAAGAATGACCGCGGCGAGCACCAGCGCGACCGTGAGACGCAGGCGCGGCGGTACGCTGAGCTCGCCGAGGCCCGGCAGCAGCATGACCATGGTGCCGATGCGCGCGAACACCAGGATGAAAGCCGCAGCCAGCGCGGGCAGGAAGGAGATGTCGACGCGCATGCGCCGGTTCCGGAGTGACCATCATCCGGCGGCGATTCGGGCAGCAAGCCGGAGCACGTGGGCGTGTAGCACGTCGGCCATGAAGGGCAAGGCGATCAGCATGGTGATGAACACGGCGATGATTTTCGGCACGAAGACCAGGGTCATTTCCTGGATCTGCGTCAGTGCCTGCACGAGCGAGATGGCGATGCCGACGACGAGCCCGACCACCATGATCGGCGCGCAGACCAGTACCAGCGTGACAATCGCGTCGCGCGCCACGTCGAGCACTTCGGGACCCGTCATCGATACCTCTCCTGCGGCCGGACGATGGGACTTACGCCCATCAGATCGGCATCCGCATCATTTCTTCGTAGGACTGGATCACCCGGTCGCGCACCGACACCAGGGTCTGCACCGCGACTTCGGCTTCGGAGACCGCGGTGACCACGTCGACCAGGTTGGCCTTGCCGGCCGCCGCCGCCTGGCTCTGGACGTCGGACTTGCGGCCGGCGTCCACCACCGAGCTGACCACGTCCTTGAGGACCTGGCCGAAGCTCGGGCCGGACGCCTCCTGACCGTCGCCGACGGTCTTCGCGAGCGAGCCTGCGGGATTGGTGATGTTGGCGAGCCGCGCATAGGCGTTGGCGGCGATACCGGGCGTTGCCATGCTTTATATCCTCTCGATCCGATCAACCGCGCAGGATGTCGAGCGTGCGTTGGATCATCCGGCGCGTGGCGCCGATGACGTTGACATTGGCTTCGTAGGACCGCTGCGCCTCGCGGAGGTCGGTCATTTCGACCAGTGAATTGACATTCGGATAACGGACATTGCCGTTGGCGTCGGCGGCCGGGTGGCCGGGCTCGTACTTGTTGCGGAAATCGGTCGGGTCGGTCCGCACCGGCCCGAGCGCGACGACGCGGGCATCGAGGGCGCGGTCCATCTCGCTGCGAAACGTGGGGATGCGGCGGCGATAGGGCTCCCCGCCCGGCTGCTGCGGGGTCGAATCGGCGTTGGCGATGTTCTCGGCGATGACCCGCATGCGCCCCGACTGCACCTTGAGGCCGGACGCCGCGATCGCGATCGATTTGACGAAGTCCATGAGCTGTCCCTTTCGCCTCAGCGCTTGCCAAGCGCGGTTTTGATGAGTCCGAGACTGCGCGTATAGAGCGAGGTCGCGGTCTGGTAGTCCATCTGGGTGGCGGCCACCTTCATCATCTGATCCTCGAGATCGACGGCATTGCCGGCCGGCCGGACCTCGAAGACGCCGCGGCGGTCGACATTGAACCGGCTCGCGTCGCTCATCTGGCCCGCTTGGTGGGCGGAGTCGGTGCGTGCGAGCTGCAGCGGGGCCACCTGGGCGACCATGGTCCGCTCGAAGCTCGGCGGCGTCAGATCGCGTGGCCGGAAGTGCGGCGTATCGGAATTGGCGACGTTTTCGGCCAGGACGCGCTGCCGCTCCTGGTTCCATTGCATGCGGGTCCGCAGCATGGAGAAGATCGGCAGCTCGGAAATGGCCATGGCAACCGCCTCGGGTGACCTTGCCGGGCGTCGGCGACGCCCTCGGTCACTAGGCAGACTTTGCCTATCGTATGGTTAATGCTTGGTTAAACTGGTGATAGTCGGATTCCCGCCATCAATCCGCCGTTTACCAATTCGATGGTCCGCGCCGGGTGGTCGGTCGAACTCATCATCTGATGGCGTTAATCGTTTGTTAGTATTTCGGGTCGGCAGAAGCTGCCGACTCTGTTAACGATTGCGCAGGTTCCGGCGCATGGCGCCGAGAGTTCGAAGCGGGAGACAGCATTTCATGTTCGAATCCCTGTTCGGCCCCGAAATGCCGTTGGCAGCGCGCTTTTTTCTCGCGTTTCTGGTGGTTCTCGGGCTCATTGGCGGCGCGGCATACCTGCTGCGCCGGTTCGGCGCCGATCGGCTGGGCGCGACGACGGCGCGCGGTCGCCAGCCGCGGCTTGCGGTGATCGATGCGACACCGGTCGATAGCCGTCGGCGTCTGGTGCTGATCCGACGGGACAATGTCGAACACCTGCTGTTGATTGGCGGCCCGAGCGACGTCGTGGTCGAGCCGAACATCGTGCGTGCGGCGGCGGCCCGAGACGCCCAGCCCGCCCGTGCTGCGAGCCCTGCGGCCGAGCCGGGACGCGCCGCGACCCCGGTCGAAAACACGATGTGGCCGTTGCAGCCTGAGCCGGCAGCGCGCAGCTCCCGCAGTGCCTTGCCGATCGAGGACAGCGCGACTTGGCCGCTGCAGCCGCAGCCTGAGGCGCCGACGCCGACACCGCGCATCGCCACCACCGATCCCCTGGCCGGCCTCGGCCTCGATTCGCCGCGCTCGATCACCGGCCGCGACCCGCCGCCGCGCGAGCCGACCATTGCCCGCGAACCGACGATCGTGCCTGAACGTCCGGCAATCCCGGCGCCGGCGCCCCAGCCGAGCACAGCGCCCGATCTCGTCGCGGCCGACCAGAACCTCGCCGAGATGGCGCAGCGGCTCGAGGCGGCGCTGCGCCGTCCGATGGCCGGCGGCGGTGAAGGCCGCGCGTCCAAGCCGGCGGCGAAAATTGCCGCCGCGCCCGAGCCGAAAGCGCGCCAGCCGGTGTTCTCCTCGGAATTCGCGCCGCCCGCGGTGCGCAGCGCGGCGGCAGCCGCCGCCGTCGTCGAGCCTGCGCGGATCACGGCGATCGAGCCGAAGTCCGCGTCGCCCGAGACCAAGCCCCCGCACGCGCAGGCCGTGTTCGAAAGCCTCGAGCAGGAGATGGCGAGCTTGTTGGGCCGCCCGAACGAGAAGACGTGACGTCGGCCATATCCGGCCGCCGTGTTCGTCTCGCGACGGTGGCGGCCGGAGTAGCAACGATCGTCATCGGCGCCGTCTCACCGGTCGCCGCGCAGGACATCAGCATCAATTTCGGCCAGGGCGCCGGATTGACCGAGCGCGTGGTCCAGCTGATCGCGCTGCTCACGGTGTTGTCGCTGGCGCCGTCGATCCTGATCATGGTGACGTCGTTCACCCGGATCGTCGTCGTGTTGTCGCTGCTGCGCACCGCGCTCGGCACGGCGACGGCGCCGCCGAATGCCGTCATCATCTCGCTCGCACTGTTCCTGACCGCGTTCGTGATGGCGCCGGTGTTTCAGAGCGCCTACGACACGGCGATCCGTCCCCTGCTCAACAACGAGATCACGCCGGAGCAGGCGTTCGACCGCGGCGCCGATCCGTTCCGCGGCTTCATGCTCAAGAACGTTCGCGAGAAGGACCTCAAGCTGTTCACCGATCTCGCCAAGGAGCCTTTGCCGGCAACGCCGCAGGACGTGTCTTTGCGCATCCTGGTGCCGGCTTTCATGATCTCCGAGCTCAAGCGCGCCTTCGAGATCGGATTCCTGCTGTTCCTGCCCTTCCTGATCATCGACCTGGTCGTCGCCTCGGTGCTGATGTCGATGGGCATGATGATGCTGCCGCCGGTGGTCGTCTCGCTGCCGTTCAAGCTGATTTTCTTCGTGCTGGTCGACGGCTGGTCGCTGGTCGCCGGCAGCCTGGTGCAGAGCTACGGCAGCTAGTGCGTGATCCCGAAAAGTGGAGGCCGGTTTCCCGCCTGCGCGAAGCCCCTGGCAAAGTCGGCCATGTGGCTCCAGGCTTCGGCGGGAGACGGCAGGTCGGTCAAGATCACGCACACATCATATGTGTTCAGCGCGTAGCGACACGCGCGGTTGCCTTGCGCGTCGGAAGCGCGGCGGTCGTCTCAGGCTCGCGCACTGACGCCTGTCGCTCATTGGGCCGCGGCACTGGACGCGCCGGCGCGGCCGCGGGCGGCACTGCCTCCGCCGGTCCCGGCGATCGGACGGACGGGATCGCCGTCCCACTCTCCGGGTAGCGAGCGCGCATCTCGCGCAGGAAGCCTTCGAGCGTGTCGACCGCTGCGACCATGCGGGCGATGTCGCGGAACTCGGCGCTGCTGGTGCCGCGGCTCGTCGTGATGGCCTCGAACGCGCGCCGATCCGGCCCTTCCGCCATCTTGGCGGCGAACTTCTCGCGGAACCGCTGCATGCCGAGCTGATCCTCGGCGAGTGCGTAACCAATCGCCGAGCGCAGCACGTCAGCGCGCTCGGCATCATTGAGCGGCTCGAAGTCGCGCCAACGCTCGCCGAACAGAAGCTCGATCTGCTCGGCGGACTCGCGCCAGCGGCGCGCCGCCCAGTGGATGTCGGCCCGCAGACGGATGCCTTCACGGCCATCCATGTTGACGATGATTTCGAGCGCCAGATCATGACGGCCGATGTCCGAGAGAGCGCGCGCCTCGAGCAGCAGGCGCTGGTTGCGCAGCTCGTTCGAGAGATCCGCGGTGCGCGTCGAGCGTAGGGTTGCGAGGGCCCGATCGGGCTTGCGATTCATCAGATAGATCACCGCGAGTCGCGTCGCGACCTGTGCGCGCGCGGCGCCCTGCAGGCGGTGATCCACCTGATGCTGCAGCAGCTCGGACGCCTGGTCGAGCAGGTCGACGGAGACCAGCCGGTCGGCGAGTCGCCGGATCATCTCGTCGCCGCGCCGGCCGATCGGCGTCAGCTCGCGGAAATCGTAGAACAGGCTGAGCGCATCGATCGCCGGCATGGCGTCGCCCTTGCCGGCGAGAAACAGCTGATCGAACGTCGCCGCCGCCTCGTCGTGGATACGGCGCGTCATCTCGGAGGTCGGATGCGCGGTGATCGCCGTGCGCATCACATAGAACGCCTCGCGGTAGCGGTTCTCGTCGGTGTAGAGGCGCGCCAGCAGTTGCAGCGCCTCGATCTCGGTATCGTCGCCGCGCCACAGGGTGGTGAGCGTCTCGAGCTCCGAAATCACCTCGCCACGCTTCAGGTCGCCGAGCTGGTAGCGCAGGACGATCTCGTGCAGGCGGCCGCGCGCGGCCGACGGACGGTCCGGCGATTCCGCCGCTGCACGATAGGCGGCGAGCGCGTCCTCGCTGCGGCCGAGTCCCTCGGCGAGCCGTCCGGTCAGCACCGCGACCGTCGGCTCCAGGTCTTTCGGCACGCCGAGCGTCTCGAACTCGTTGAGCCGCGACGCGGCACCGCTGAAATCGCGTACCTCGATCGAGGCGCGAACCGCCTCCTTGAGGGCGAGCCGCTGCAATTCGAGCGGCAGCGCCCCCATCGCGACTTCCACGTTGCGGAAGCCCTCGCGCGCCTCGGACCACTTGCCCTGGCGCGCCAGCGCCAGCGCGCGCCACATCGGCGCGTCGTTCTGGTTGCCGACCAGCGGGTTGGACAGATCCTTGAGCGCGGCTTCGGTTCGGCCGAGCATGATGTTGGCGATCGCGCGCAGCACCAGGCCCGTGGCGTCCTCTGCGGTCGGGCGCTCGTCGCCGAGCGCCACATCGAGCACGCCCTTGGCCTCCGCGAACATGTCGCGCGAGAGATAAAAGCGGGCGAGATCGAAACGCGGTCCACTCCGCTTGCTTTCCGGCGCGGAGGCCGCGGCCTGGATGAGATTCACCTGGCGTTCGAAGAACGGCGCCTGTCGATCGAATCCCCACAGCTGGGAATCGAACATGACCGGCCGGTAATTGCTGGTGCGGCGCGGCGTGCCGAGACCACTCGACAGGGTCAGTCCGCCCGGCCGTCCAATGACGACCTTGTCCGACGCGAGCTCGGCGATGACGTCGTCGGCAATCGGCTCGACCACCACGCCGTGGGTCGAGGCGAGCGCGCGGAACTCGACGAATTCCTGGGTCTTGAGCAGGCCGCGCGCGGGGCCGAATCCGGTGACCACGAACAGCGCATCGCCCACCTCGGGGTCAGCCAGCCGATGCAGCTTCTGCGGGCTGTCGAACGTGATCATCACGTTCGGGCGCGGAATGCCGACGTTGCGCACGACCGACACGGGCTTCGTCGGCTCCATCACCGTCTCGCCGACGATCACCGTCCAGGCCGGCCCCTCCGATGTCAGACTGGTCAGACGCGGCCGCTCGAGCTTGATGCGGACCACCTGACCCTCGCCGGAGCGGTCGACCGTCACGCCACGAATCGTGCCGCTCGGATCCTTGTTGAGCGCCGCGGCGTCGATCGGAGCGGACGAATCGAACACCAGCCACAAGGTGTCGCCGCGCCGATAGACCGCGCTCGCCGTCGGCGCGGTGAACGGGAACGTCAGACGAAGGTTGTCGCTCTGACGCCGCAACTCGGCAACAACCGACGGAGTTGCGTCGTGCGGCGACGGCGCGGCCTGTTTGACCGGGGCGTCGACGGGCGCTGCCGTTTGCGTGGGCGCAGGTGCCGGCGCTGGCGGCGGCTGCTGTGGCGCCGCGGGTGCGGGCGCGGCCGCTGCGGTCTGGGGCGCGGCGTTGACCGGCGGCGGAACAGCTGCGGGCTCGGCCGCAGCACTGGGCGCGGGAGCCGCCGGCTGCGCGGGCGCTTCAACCACTTTCGCCGCCGGAGCGGGCGGCGGCACAGGCTCGGCGAGCTTGGCCGCGGGACTGGCCTGCGGCGGCGCCGCAGCAGGTGCGGGCGGCGGTGTCGCAGTCACAACTGGCGGGCCGGAGGGCCTCGCCGGCACGGTCTGCGGCGCCGCGATGGCGGGCGCCGGCTGACTCTCCGCGTTCTCCTCCGCTCGCTCCGCGCGCGGCGGAGCGATAGCGGGCGCCGCGTCGCTGCGCTTGCTCTTGCCGGGGGCGCCGCCGACGTCGACGATGTAGTTGTTGTCCTCGCGGAACGCGCGGATGTCAACGTGGCCGATGAATGCGAACTGCACGCTCGTGGTGGTGTCGCCGATCTCGGTTTCGACCGACTCGAGCATCGGCGGCGGCGCCGCCTTGGCGTCGGCGAGGTCAAACCGCAGCGGGGCGTCGAACACCAGGATCAGCTTTTCTTTTTCGCGGCTGTTCGAGATCGCGATCAGCTCGGGCAGCTCGAACACGTAGCGCGAGAAAGTCGGCTGGTGAGAGACGCGCACGCGGATCGGCGCCACCCGCTTCTGCTGAACCAGCTGGCGCTCCTGGCGAACCCGCCGTTCGGCGTCGCGCGCCCGCTTGTTCAATTCCTCGATGACTTCCTGCGGCAGGCTCGGCGGCGCTGCGGTCCAGCTCTCCGGCAACAGATCGACGAACAGGCGTTCGCCGGCCGCCATGTGGTTGACGGTGACCTTGCGAGACAGCGCGATGCGCAGACCCTTGCCGTCCGGGTCGCGCCGGGCGGCACTCACATAGCCGGGCGCGTTGGTCGAAAGCCGATCGACCGAGACCTGGACCGGCTGCTTGAAACTGACGATCAGGATGCCGTTGGCGAGCCGCACGTCCGCGTCGATGTCCTCGGAGAACCGGAACACCAGGCGCGCATAGCCGGCGGACGTGTTGACGGTGAGATCGGCCCTGACGGACTGCGCCCGCGCGACGCCCGGAAACACGAACGCCAGCGCGACCAGCAGCAACGTCTGCACAAGCAGGAACGCGACCGCGACGCGCAGCCCCAGCCGGGGCGGCACTCGCGCGCCATCCTGAGCGCGGATTGCCGTCAGGGAAGTCGGACGTGCTGGCATCGCTGTTCCGCGGCGCGCTCCTTGCCGGCGTCCTGCCGGCGTTCGTCCCAGGCTAGAAAACTGGCTTTAACGGGCGGTTATAGAGAACGCGTAAATCTTTACGCATAAACCGTTAATTCCCGGCCGGTCGGCCCTCGATCTTGGGCAAATCGGCCGGAGTCTGGCCGCGATCGCCCCCGTTGGCGCGATTGGCGAGCTCGACGGTCAGCCGCTCGGCCGCCTCCGGCATCATCTGGGCCATGATGTCCGACATGCGCCGCGGATTGACCTGGCTCGCCACCTGGATCAGCACCGGCATCTCGAGCCGGTCGAAGATCTTGGCGGCATCCTTGGCCTTCATGTTCTCGTACATGATGACCAGGCTCTTGAAGTTGGCTGCTTCGGCCTCTTCCCGCTTCTTGCTCGCCGAAGCGACGCGGCTCTCGAGGTCCTTGAGCTCGGCGAGCTTCGCTTCCATGCGTTTCTCGGCCGCCTTGAGCAGGCTCTCGCGAATGTCGAGCTCGCGCGTGCGCGCGTCGAGCTCCTGACGGCGCTCGGTGAGGCGCTCCAGGATCGCGCGTTCGGCGGGCGATTGCGGACGCTCGCCGCCGTTGTTGAGGGGAACGACCGTTCCGTTCGGGCCCGGCTTGGGCTCGACCGGCTGCTTCTTGGCCTGCTCGGCCTTGGCATTCTTGTCGGCGTCGCCCTCGCCTTCCTTCTTCGCCGCGACGGCGCCTGTGATGTCGGGATAGCCGAGCATTTCCTGCGCCCAGGACTTGTGCGCCAAGGACTTGCCGCCACGCTGCGCCGCCGCTGCCGCGGTCGTGCGCGGTGGCTCGAGCGCGCTGTCACCGGCCGCGCTGTCGAGACCGGTGAGCGTGTAGCCGCCATCAAAGGCGATCCCCAGGACTTTGAGCGTGAACAGCGCGATGGCCGCCATCAGGACCACCGGTATCAGCCGGAAATCCCGAAGCAGTCGGATCATGCGGCGAGACCATTGACGCGTGATCGCGTGCGCTCGGCGATGGCATTGGCGGCCGCGACCAGGTCACGCGCTTCCGGCGCCGGGCCCGCCGGTGCCGGGCTGGCTTGAGCGGCGGGCGCCGGCGCCGCGAGCGGCCGCCCGACCGACACGATCTGCGACAGGCGGCGCAGCACACCCTCCCCGGCTTCGACCTGGGCGGAGATGTCGGCGGCGTATCGCTCCGCGGTGCGCAGGCGCTCGCCGATGTTCTGGTCGCACTCGTGCACCGTGAGCTTCAGTCCGGTGATGGCGCGCTCCGCGATCTCGGTCGCGGTGATCAGCTCGGAGATGGTGGCCTTGAGCGACTGCTCGTCGGCCTTGAAGCGCTTGAGACGCTGATTGAGCATGTAACAATAACTGATCGTCAGCACGAGCAGGATCGCGACCATGCTCTCGATGATCAGTCCGAACGCGTGGCTCATTGTGCCTCCAGTCGTTTCGACGATTCGCCGGCCATCTCGAACATGGCGAACGTCATTTTTGGTTTGCGCAGTGGCTGGGCGACGCGCACGGCAACGCGGTCGCCGACGCGGCCCATCTTGCCTTCGGTCAGCGTAACGTCGCCGCAGCGTACGGTGACATTGGCATCGGGCTTGATGTCGAGCGGCAGCGTGTCGCCCACCTGGAGCGACATCAGCCGGCGTAGTGGTATCTCGGCCTCGTAGAGCACGGCATCGACGGCGATCTGGGCCTGCCCGATCTCGGTCGCGAGATGGCCTTCCCAGACCGAGTCACGGCCGAACTTCTCGCCCATGAACATCTGCAGCAGCACGTCGCGGATCGGCTCGATCGTCGCGTAGGGCAGCAGCAGCTCGATGGTGCCGCCGCGATCCTCCATGTCGATGCGCAGGCGCACCAGGATCGCGGCATTGGCCGGCCGCGAGATCGCGGCGAAACGCGGATTGGTCTCGAGCCGGTCGATGTTGAACTTGACCGGCGAGAGTGGCTTGAAGGCAAGCTCGGCGTCGGCAAGCACGACCTCGACCATCCGCTTGACCAGATTGGTCTCGATGGTCGTGTAGGGCCGGCCCTCGATGCGGATCGCGGTCTGGCCGCGGCGGCCGCCGAGCAGCACGTCGATGATCGAATAGATCAGGCTCGAGTCGACGGTGAACAGGCCGAAATTGTCCCATTCCTCGGCCTTGAACACGGCGAGGATGGCGGGCAGCGGGATCGAGTTGAGATAATCGCCGAAGCGCACCGAGGTGATGCGATCGAGCGAGACTTCGACGTTGTCGGAGGTGAAATTGCGCAGCGAGGTCGTCATCAACCGCACCAGACGGTCGAAGACGATTTCGAGCATCGGCAGACGCTCGTAGGAGACCATCGCCGAGTCGATGATCGCCCGAATGCCGGAATTGTCGTTGAGGCTGACATCGGCCAGGCTGAAGCCCAGCAGACTGTCGATTTCCTCTTGATTGAGAATGCGTTCGGCGCCGCCCTTGGCAGCCTGCACGAACTGGCTGCCGTCGTCGATCATGGCCGCCCACTGGGCGGCCATGTCGTCGTCGCCTCCGCCCGCGCCCATATTGGTGGGCATCGGGACCGGTTCGGCGCCCGGCGTGGTCTCAGCCTCGAGGGCGAGTCCCCATTCTGCGGCTAGTGCGTCCTGATCGACTTTACCTGCCATGGCACCGGATCGTCACTGGACGACGATCTCCTTGAACAGCACGGCGGTGATCTTGTTGGGCGCGATCGCGGCGTTGACGCGGCGCGTGAGCTCTTCCTTCAGCCGATAGAGTCCGGCGGAGCCTTCGAGATCGGTCGGCCGCAGCTCGCGCAGATAGGTTTGGAACGTATCCATGACGCGCGGCATCACCGGCGTGATCTGCTCCTTGAGCTTGTCGTCCTGCAGCTCCAGCACGACCTTGACCTTGAGATATTGCGTGCGGTCGCTGCCGGTATTGGACAGGTTGACGAGCACCTCGGGCACGTCGACGAACACCGCCGGCTTGGCCACCACCTCCTTGGGCTTGGCCTCGCCGTGCGAGAACATGTACCAGGCCGCGCCACCGCCGCCGCCGAGCACCAGGACGCCCGCCGCGGCCATGATGATGAGCTTGAGCGGCAGTTTCTTCTTCGGACTGGCTTCGCCCTGCGCCTCTTCGGCCGGCGCCTCGGCTTCGGCCTCTTTCTCGTCTTTCGCTTTCGGCTTCGATGCCATGGCTGATGTCCTGATCGCAGAAAATGCGGGGCGGCCTTCGGCCGGCACACTCGGAACAACTCAGCCGTGGGCGCGACCCCCGACGCCCTGTGATCAAAACCCTATGGCCGGAATGGTTAACGGAAACTTTCCGCGCGGCCTCAGGGCGGAAATTTTTGCCGGGTTGAAACCGCCCGGGCGGCGCTTCTTGCCGATTTGTTAACCCGTCCAAAGCAAGCCAAGTCATTGTTATTGCTGAAAATCCCCCTTTGGCACGGCGGCTGCTTTGTCATCCCCGGATGGCGGCTTGGGAGAGCCATCATCCGTCAAGACGCGGTTCGCTTGGGAGAGCGCGCCACGTCGGCCAGGGGAGCAGAGTCATGGAGAATACCGCCCTCGTCGGACTGTCGCGGCAGGTCGCGCTCGCCCGCGAGCTCGACGTCGTCGCCAACAACCTCGCCAACATCAACACCACCGGCTTCAAGGCCGAGGGCGCGGTGTTCCACGAATATCTCATGCCGATTGCGAATGCCGGCCATTTCGGCGGCAGCGACAATGTCCTGCGCTACGTGCATGACCGCGCCACCTGGCATGACCTGAGCCAGGGCTCGACACAGACCACCGGCAATCCGCTCGACGTCGCGATCGACGGCGCCGGCTTCCTGGTGGTGCAGACCCCCCGCGGCGAACGCTACACCCGCAACGGCGCCCTGCAGATCAATGCCCAGGGCCAGCTGGTGACGAACGAGGGCTACGCGGTCCAGGGCGAGAACGGACCGATCGTGCTGCAGCAGCTCGATCGCGACGTCTCAATCAGCCCGGACGGCCGCGTCTCGGTGATGGAAGGCAATTCGCGCCAGGAGTCGCTGCGCGGCAAGCTGCGCGTCGTGACCTTCGCCCGGCCCGGCCAGCTTCTCAAGGACAGCTCCAGCACATTCCGGGCGCCCGCAGGCCTGGCGCCGCAGGCGGCGACCAATCCCAGGCTGGTGCAGGGCGCGATCGAGAAATCGAACGTGAAGAGCATGGTCGAGATGACGCGCATGATCGAGCTCACGCGCACCTACACGCAGATCGCGTCGGTGCTGCAGCAGCAGAGCGATATGCGCAAAGCCGCGATCCAGCAGCTTGCGGAAGTCCCGACCTGATCCGGCGCTAGACCAACGATCGAAGAGACGACGCCAAGAGACGATCCAAGAGACGATCCATGAGAGCACTGCACACCGCGGCGACCGGAATGATGGCCCAGGAGCTCAATGTCCAGGTCATCTCCAACAACATCGCCAACATGCGTACCACCGGCTACAAGCGCCAGCGCGCCGAGTTCCAGGACCTGCTCTACGAGCACGTGCGCCGCATCGGCACGCAGACCTCGGACCAGGGCAACATCCTGCCCGTCGGCGTCGACCTCGGCTCCGGCGTGAAGACCGCCGGCACGCCGCGCATCATGACCCAGGGCAATCTGCTGCCGACCGGCCGCGACCTCGACGTTGCGATCCGCGGCGAAGGTTTCTTCAAGATCCAGCTGCCGGACGGCACCTTTGCCTACACGCGCGACGGCTCGTTCGAGATGGACAATCAGGGCCGTCTCGTCACCGCCCAGGGCAACCTGGTGCAGCCGGGCATCACGTTCCCGACCAATGCCTCGTCGGTGACCATCAACCAGGCGGGCCAGGTCTCGGTCACGGTGCCGGGCACGACGACGCCGCAGGTCCTCGGCCAGCTCCAGCTGACCCGTTTCATCAACAAGGCCGGGCTGCAGCCGATCGGCGACAACCTGTTCATCGAGACGCCGGCCTCCGGCACGCCGCAGGACGGCGTCGCCAATACCGACGGCATGGGCGACCTGCAGCAGCAGAACCTCGAGCAGGCCAACGTCGAAGCAGTCACCGAGATCTCGGACCTGATCGCCGCGCAGCGCGCCTACGAGATGAACGCCAAGGTCGTCACCGCGACCGACCAGATGCTGCAGTCAACCTCGAACATGATGCGGTGAGAGGGATCATGACCATACTTCGCACGGCGACGATCATCGGCCTGCTCGCGCTCGCGGCCACGGCGGCGGCGGCGCAGGACCGGCAGCTGCCAAGCCTCCAGCCGATCGAGCCGCCGGCGCCCGCGGTGCCGACGCTGAAAGCCTCAGTGACGGTGTCCGGCGAGATCGTCCGCATCGGCGACCTGATCACCAATGCCGGCGTGGTGTCCGAGATCGCGATCTTCCGCGCGCCGGATCTCGGCGCCACCGGGGTGGTGCCGGCCGCGCGTGTGCTCGAGGCGGTACGCCCGCATCACCTGATCGGCATCAATACCGCCGACGTGACCGAGGTCGCCGTGACACGCGCCGCCCGCGCGATCACGACCAGCGACGTCGAGGCGCGCATTGCCCGGTTCTTCGCCGGTCAGCAGGGCCTCGGCAAGGCCGAAAATCTCGTGGTCCAGTTCGACCACGACGTTCGCGCGCTCCATGTCGAGCCGAACGCCAATGTCGATCTGCACGTGATCCGCTCCGCCTACGAGCCGCGCAGCGGCCGGTTCGATGTCGCGATCGAGGTGGTCGGCAGCGCCGCGACACGCCGGCAGGTCGCCCGCTACACCGGCGTCCTGTTCGAGGGCGCCGAGGCCGCGGTGCTGGTCCGGCCGCTCGCGCGTGGCGAGGTCATCAAGCGCAGCGACGTCACGATCGAGCGGCGCCGGAAGTCGGAGCTGCAGAATGACCCGGTCGGGCCCAACGACTTGGTCATTGGCATGGCGGCGCGCCAGCCGCTGCGCACCGGCCAGGTGCTGCGCCGCGCCGATGTGATGAAACCCGAGCTCGTCCAGCGCAACGAGACTGTCACGCTCGTGTTCGAGGTGCCGGGCATCCGCCTGACCATGCGCGGCAAGGCGCTCGAATCCGGCGCCGAGGGCGATGTCGTCTCGGTGCTCAACGTCCAGTCGAAGCGAACCATCCAAGGCACGGTGGCGGGAACCAATCTCGTCGTCGTGCAGCCCAACATGCCGCCCGCACCGCGGACCACCGCGGCCGCTCTCGTCCAACCCGCCGCGGCCGTCGGCCGCCGTACCGAGTGAAGTCAATGTCCAGCAAAGTCATGCACAAGAAGACCATCGCACCGTCCCTGCGTCCCCTCGTCGCGTTGATGTCGATCCTCTCGCTTGCGCCGCTGGCCGGCGGCTGCTCGGCGATCGATCGCCTCACCAAGGTCGGCGAGAAGCCGTACCTGGCGGCAATCGAGAACCCGACCGCCAAGCCCGGCTACAAGCCGGTGCAGATGCCGATGCCGACGCCGCAGCCGGCGAGCTACAATCCCAACTCGCTGTGGCGGAACGGCTCGCGCGCCTTCTTCAAGGACCAGCGCGCGCAGCAGATCGGCGACATCCTCACCGTCGCCGTCAAGATCACCGACAAGGCCGAGATCGCCAACGAGTCGCAACGCAGCCGCAAAAACAGCGAGAACTCGCAGGTGGACAGCTTCTTCGGCAAGACCAAGCTGCCGATCCTCAACAAGGACCTGCCGGTCAACCTGCTCACCGCCGATTCCACGGCGTCGTCCGACGGCAAGGGATCGGTTGCACGCCAGGAGGCATTGACGACCAACGTCGCCGCAGTGGTGACGCAGGTGCTGCCGAACGGCAACCTGGTGATCGAAGGCAAGCAGGAGGTCCGCGTCAATTACGAGCTCCGCGAGCTGATCGTCGCCGGCATCGTCCGGCCGGAAGACATCCAGAGCGACAACACGATCGACTCGACCAAGATCGCCGAAGCCCGCATCGCCTATGGCGGCCGCGGCCAGATCACCGACGTGCAGCAGCCGCGCTACGGCCAGCAGGTCATGGACATCGTCCTGCCGTTCTAGCGCTCAGCCCCGCATAACCAGCTCCCAACGCCGCTCCTTTCGCGCGCAACAGGACGGCGTTCACAACGCGGCCTCCGGCATCTCCCCGCCGGAGGCCGTGCTCTTTTGGACATTGCGAGGGCCGCGCTTTTTCGGAATCATGCGTCGCATTCACCGGCGGCCGAGCTGTCGGATACGACAAGTCTCCGGGAGGTCGCCATGAAGATCGGCTCGTTCGTCATCGCAGCAGCCTGCAGCACTGCGTTTCTGCTGGCCTCGGCGATCGTTCCGATCGCGGCGCAGAGCGAGTTTCCCACCCGACCGATCACCATGGTGGTGCCGCTGCCGGCCGGCGGCACGGCCGACATTCTCGCGCGCATCGCCGCCGAGCAACTGGGCCGCGCGCTCGGGCAGTCGGTGGTGGTGGAAAGCCGTCCCGGCGGCGCCGGCGGCCTGGTCGGCACCGAGCAGGTGTTCCGCGCCGCGCCGGATGGCTACACCATCCTGTGCGCGCCGCAACTCACCTTCAGCGTCGCACCGGTCCTCAATCCGAAGATCACATTCGATCCGGGCATCATGGAGCCGGTCAGCGTGCTCGCCGCCTATCCGGCGGTGATTCTGGTGCGCCCGGACCTGCCGGTGAACTCCATGGCCGAGCTGATCGCCTATGCCAAAGCCAATCCGGGCAAGCTCACCTACGGCTCGCAGGGCCGCGGCCAGATCGGCCACCTCACCGCCGAGCAGCTAATGCACATGACCAAGATCGAGCTCCTCCACGTGCCGTTCCGCGGCAGCGCGCCGGCGATCACGGCGCTGCTGGCCGGCCAGATCGACGTACTTCCGGACATTCTGCCGGCGACCAAGCCGCACATCGAGGCGGGCAAGATGAAGCTGATCGCGGTCGCGAGCGCGCAACGCCTCAAGGATTTTCCGAACACGCCGACCGTCGCCGAGACCCTGCCCGGCTTCGAGGCCGATACCTGGATGGGCGTCGTCGCGCCGCCCGGCACACCGAAGGAGATCACCAAAAAGCTGTCGGACGCGATCAACAAGGCGTTCCAGCAGCCGGACGTCAATGCGCGGGTCGCGGGCCTGATGGTCGAGCCGCTCGGCACCACCCAGGACGGCATGCGCGAGCTGATCCGCAAGAGCGCAGAGCGCTGGACGCCGCTGATCAAGGCGGCGAACATCAGGTTCGAGTGAGCCCCCACGCCGAGGCGTCACTTGGCGGACATGATTGCTTCGTCATGTAGCCGCAGCTCGAGCATGATCCCGAAAAGTGGATACCGGCTTTCGGGATAACGAGAAACGTCGTCCCGTTTCTAGCAATCAGCTGGCCTGGAGACTGACAGAATGGATGTGATCGAGGCGGTGGGGCGCATCCTGCGGAGCCCGGCGTTCAAGTTCTTTCTGATCCTGTTCCTGATCCTGCTGCTCCTCGTTCCGCTGTTCTTGGTGTTCGGGCTCATCGGGGAGCGCGAGCAGCGGGCGCAAAGCGTCCGCCGCGAGGTCGGTCAATTATGGGGACCCGAGCAGCGCATTCTCGGACCGTTCCTGGTGATCCCCTACACAGTGCGCATCGAGACGGTGCAGGGCGACAAGCGCATCGAGCAGACCCAGGAACGCCGGGCGGTGTTCACACCCGAGGCGTTGGAGGTGACTGGCCGCGCCGACGCGAAGACGCTGCGTCGTTCGATCTTCGAGGTCCCGGTCTACGCCGCGCAACTGAAGTTGTCGGGCCGTTTCGGAGCCCCGCGCATCGGCAATGTCGCCGCGGAGGTGGTCGCCGTGCGGTGGCGTGACGCTGCGTTCGTGCTCGGACTGTCGGGCGTGTCCGGCCTCAAGGAGGCAGCGGCCCTTAAAATCGCTGGTGCTGCCGAGATCCCGTTCGCTCCCAGCATCGGCATTCCTTCCACCCACCTGTCCGGCATTCACGCCAAGCTCGCGGATGCTGCCGGGGCGGTGCCAACAGATTCCGGCCAGCCATTGCAGCCGTTCAGCTTCACGGTCGATCTCACCTTCAACGGATCGGTGTCTCTCGCTGTCGCACCGGTCGGCCGCGAGACGCGGCTGTCGCTCGCCTCCAATTGGCCACACCCGAGTTTTTCCGGAGCCTTCCTGCCCGACGAACGCCAGGTAACAGCGGGCGGCTTTACCGCCGCCTGGAAGATCCCCCACCTCGCACGCAGCGTGCCCGAATCCTGGAGCCTTACCGAGGCCGGACTCGAGCGACTGCAGCCGTTCATGTTCGGCGTGACGCTGATCGATCCGGTCGACTTCTACAGCCTCGTCAATCGCGCCGCGAAGTATGGCATCCTTTTCGTGGCGCTTGCCTTCATGGCCGTGTTCTGCCTGGAGCTTGTCTCGCGGCGCAGCGTGCACCCGGTGCAATACCTGTTCACCGGCATCGCCCTCGTGTTCTTCTATGTGCTGCTGCTGTCGCTGGCCGAGCACCTGGGCTTCAGCCGGGCGTACCTTGCCGCGTCGATCGCAACCGGTGCGATGCTCGCCGTCTATGTCGGGGCCGCGTTGGCGAGCGTGGTCAAGGGGCTGGTGATGCTGTTGGTGTTTGCCACCATCTATGGCGCTCTCTATCTTATCCTTCAGCTTGAGGACTATGCGCTGCTCGCAGGTGCGATCATAGGTTTCCTCGCGCTCACCGCGGTCATGTTCGCGACCTTGCGTGTCGACTGGTCGGGGCGATCGCCACCGGAGCGATCATGAAGGTTGCCTACTCGAATACGAGTACGCCCACGGTGGCGGATCCCGCGATCGCACGCATTCTGCGCGACGTCTCGCGCGAAAATCTTCGCGCCTTCGTGGAGATGCTGGCGTTTCCACGCCACTTTTTCGCCGACAAGCGCGGCAATCGCTGCGCGCGCGACCTGCTGCTGCAGCAGACAGCCGAGTTCGGCTACGCGCCGCGTCTGCAAGGCACCTACGACAACATCGTCATCACGTCGCCAGCTTCGGCTGCCGGACCGCTCATTCTGCTCGGTGCGCATTACGATACCGTCCCCGGTACACCGGGCGCCGATGATAATGCCAGTGCTGTTGCGGTTTGCCTCGAATGCGCCCGCCTTATCAAGGCGCACAACATCGGCGCCGTGATGATCGTCTTCTTCAACCGCGAAGAGGACGGGCTTATCGGCAGCAGCGAATTCGTGGCTCACCTCGCGCAGCAAACCGCCTGGCGCATCAGGGAAGCGCATATTTTCGAAATGGTCGGCTATTGCGACCGCACGCCCGCCTCGCAGCGATTGCCGCCCGGTTTGCCTGTTCGCCTTGTCAGAAATGTCGGCGATTTTCTCGCGCTGCTCGCGAACAGAGGGTCAAACGCGATTGCCGAAGACCTGCTGGCCTTGGCCGCATGCTACGTCCCGCAGTTTCCTGTGGCTGCCCTGAAGGTTTATCTCGGCCTCGAGCGCGCCTTTCCACACCTCAATCGCAGCGACCACGCGCCGTTCTGGCGGGCTGGCATTCCGTCCCTGATGTGGACCGACACGTCGGAGTTCCGCAATCCGCATTATCATCGGCCTTCCGACACACCCGACACCCTCGACTACGATTTCATGGGCGACGTCGTGAAGCTGGTGCTGGCGCGAGTCGTGTCTTCGGCGCCAGCGCCAATTGGTTAGATTTGATAAGTCTTAATAAGGTGCACGCCAGCCGCAATCGGTCTGGCAGCCCGCATTCATCGATGAACGACTGCACCAGCTCGGTGTAGCCGTAGCTCGTCCGGACGCAGGCGGCACCATAAGAAATGTCGAACTGCCATAAGAAATGTGCTCCTGGGGGCGCGCTGCCACCGGAATCGGAGTAAGGAAGACGCGCCTGTTCCGGACGTCCAACCCCCACACCCTCACATGACCGACGCCGCCGTCTCGTTCTCCAGCTTGATGGCGCATCGGCCGTTCGCGCGGCTGTGGACCGCGCGGCTCGCCACCAACGCCGCCTACCAGATGCAGGCGGTCGCGGTCGGCTGGCAGATCTATGAGCTGACCAAGGACCCGCTCGATCTCGGCATCGTCGGACTGGTGCAGTTCCTGCCGGTGGTCGGCATGGCGCTTATCATCGGGCAGACGGTCGACCGCTACGACCGCCGCATAATCGCGGCGGTATGCCAAGTGTTGAAGGCGACGGCGGCGATTGCGCTCGCGCTCGGCACGCTCGGCGGCTGGATCAGCCGCGAAGTCATCTTTGCGATCCTGTTTATCGCCGGCACCGCGCGCGCCTTCGAGGTGCCGACCATGCACGCGCTGGTGCCGAGCCTGGTTCCGCAGGCGCTGCTGCCGCGCGCCATCGCCGCGTCGGCCTCCGCCAATCAGACCGCCATCATCTGCGGCCCGGCGATCGGCGGCTTCCTCCTCTATCTGTTCGGGCCGGCGACGGTCTATCTCACCTGCGTGGTCGTCTTTGTCGTCGCCGCCGTGCTGGTGACCACGATCGTGCTTGCGCCGAAGGCGAAGGACAAGACGCCGGTCACGCTGTCGACCCTGCTGGCCGGGTTCTCCTACATCTGGAGCCGCCCGGTCCTGCTCGGCGCCATCTCGCTCGACCTGTTCGCGGTGCTGCTCGGCGGTGTCTCCGCGCTGCTGCCGATCTTCGCGCGCGACATCCTGCACACCGGGGCATGGGGCCTCGGCCTGTTGCGCTCGGCGCCCGCGGTCGGCGCATTGACCATGTCGATCGTCCTCGCGCATCTCTCGCTCGACCGCCGCGTCGGGCACATTCTCTTCCTGTCCGTCGCGGTGCTCGGCCTTGCCATCGTGGTGTTCGCGCTGTCGACCTCGCTCGTCCTGTCGCTGGTCGCGCTCGCGATCTATGGTGCAGCCGACGCCATCAGCGTGGTGATCCGCCATTCCCTGGTGCAGACCCGCACGCCGAGCGAGATGCTCGGCCGCGTCGCTGCGGTGAATGCGATGTGCACGGGGACGTCGACGACGCTCGGCGAGTTCGAGTCCGGCATGGTGGCGGCCTGGTTCGGCGCCGTCACGTCGGCGCTGGTCGGAGGCCTCGGTGCGATCCTGATCACGCTGATCTGGTGGCGGCTGTTTCCGCAGATCGCGCGCATCGACAACCTGGCGCGCGATCACTAGGGCCCAATGCCGGCAGAGCCCATTCAGTGTATGCTCTCGCAGAAGAATGAAAGCTGGATTGCATTTGGCAGCGACGGAGAATTCTGATGCCGAGGAACCGATGTGGCTTTGCTGTTTTGATGTTGTTGCTCTTGTCCGCACCGGCGGATGCAGACAGGCTCGATGTGCTGGAAGGGAAATTTGCATTCAACTGGCACGCGGAGCCGAGTCGCGAAAAATGCATCAAAGTCACGGGGCCATTGCTGGCTGACTTCAAATCGACCAAGTATCGCTGCGATTTGAACGCCAAATCAAATACGTCGAGCGGCGCGAGTGCTCGCATGTGCACTGAGGCAAAGGGTCGAAAGGAATACTTGATATTCGACACGCTGCGGGCATGTGACGATGAGCGCAAGACACAGGCGTCGAATGAATGAGGGCACCCCGCGTGAACGGCGCCAACGCGCGTATCGTCCGCTATCGAGGTTGGAAACCTGAGTCGCGGATCAGTTTCTCGCCGTTGGAGCGCTGCTCGTTGAGATATTGAGCCAAGTGTTCGGGCGTATCGAACACCGGGACGATGCCGATGTCGATCAGCCGGCTCTTGCGAAACTCCGGCTGATTGCCGATGGCCGCGATCTCCTGGTGTAGCCGCGTGATCGCCTCCTTCGGACTACCGGCGGGCGCCACAAATGCGAAATAAACCGGCGCGAGGTTTGGAAAGCCCAGTTCGTTGAGTGTCGGCACCTCTGGAAACAGCGGTGAGCGCTCTTCGGAATCGACCGCGATCGCGTTGACGGTGCCGCTGCGGATGTGCGTGATGAAGTTGGGCAACCCCACCAACACCACCGGCGTGGTACCGGTGAGCAGGCCAGTCACCATGTCGCCGCCGCCGCGCGAGGGCACGAACACGACGTCCGCCCCGGTCGCCTTTTTCCAGTTCTCCATCGTGATCTGCATCGGGATGGCGAGCGCCGTGTAGCTCAGCGTTGCCGGCTGCGCCTTCGACAGCGCCGCCAGGTCGGCAAGAGTCTTCACGCCGAGCTTGGCGCTTACCACCATCACTTGCGTGTTGATGAAAGCGTTCGTGATCGGGTCGAAATCCTTCTCGGGATTGTACGGGATCGACTTGAAGGTGAACTGGTTGAGCGTCAGCGTTTCGTTCGGAAGGAAACAAATGGTGTAACCGTCATTCGGCGCCTCCGCACAGGCGCGGCCTGCGATGTTCATGCCGCCACCCGAGCGGTTATCCACCACGATCGGCTGACCCAGCCGCTTCTGCAACTCCTCACCGATTGCGCGTACGAAGATGTCGCTGGTGCCACCCGCACTGTTGGCAGTGATGATGCGGATCGGTTTGGAGGGATAGGTGTCGGCCAAGACCGGTCCGACGGTGACAATCGACGCAGCGCACAGCAACGCTTTCAAGATCGTCATGGGCGTTTCCTTACCGGCGTTATTGTATTTGTTGAGAGTGACCGCGAGTCTAGCTCAGCTTCAGGAGCTTTCGCGCATTGCTCCAGAAGATTTTTTCCTTGTCGCCTTCTGGAATGTCGAGATCTCGGATCAGCTTGATGGCGCGAGGCTTGAGCGACGTGAGCGGCGGAGCATCGCTGCCGTAGAGGATGCGATCCGGCCCCATCCATTCGAGCACCATCTTCATCGCCGGCTCGTTGTAGGTGACGCTGTCGATGTAAAGCCGCTTCATATACTCGCTTGGCTTCCGCTTTATCTTCATCGGCTTGTAAGGACCGAGGAAGAACGCCTCGTCACCCATCTCGTAGGCATAGTCCATCCGGCTGATCGTCTCACAGATCCCGCCGCCGCCGTGCGAGGCGACGAGTTTGACGTTCGGGAAGTCTTCGAGGATGCCGCGAACGATCAGGCGGCCAAGCGCGAGGCAAAGGTCGAAAGGGCGCCCGATGCTGGACGCTAGGCGGTATTCGCGCATCCGCTCTTCGCCATACCCGGCATTCGGCGGATGAATCATGACGGGCACATCCAGATCCTCGATCAGCTCCCAGAAAGGACGTGCTTCGTCGTCATCGGGGTAGCTTCCCTTGTGACTTGAATGGATGAACACGCCCTTCAGCCCGACCTCACGGATCGCGCGTTCGGTTTCCTTGATGAAGGGCGGGCCGCCACACGGCAGGATCGTCGCAAACGAATAGAGGACGCCCTTGTGGTCGCCCTGCACCTGTGCGGCGTAATCGGTCCATTTCTGTACGGCCGCCAGCTCCTCACTGGCGCTCTTTCCGCGCAGGTAGTGGGCGGCGTTGGTCACGACGCTGACATCCACACCGTTCGCGTGGTGCGCGTTGAGGAAGTTCTCGAGCACCATCGGACAGCCGCCGTCGCCCCAACTCGGCCCGTCCTTTCCGTCCCAGGTGCCTTTGTCGTCTGCAGCTTCTTCGGGCGTGTAGATGTGCGCATGCCAGTCGAGGATCATGGGGCGTCTCCTGAGACGATCGTCAATCTCGGAGGTTTGGCGAGCGGACGCCAATCGTATTTAATGGCGAGAGATATAACCCCGTGTTATAGGTCGGCCCGCCATGAACCTCACCCAATTGCGCTACTTCGTGGCCGTTGCGCGCAACAACAGCCTGAGCCGGGCGGCAACCGATCTTCACATCTCCCAGCCGGCGCTGACCCGACAGATCAAACTGCTCGAGGACGAATTCGGGGGTGGCCTGTTGCAGCGCCACGCACGCGGAGTCAGCCTCACGGACTTGGGCCAGGTGTTGCTGGAACGAGCCGAACGCCAGCTGCGGGACTTCGAGCAGCTCCGCAGCGATATGGCGGATGCATCGGTCGCTCCCACCGGCAGGCTTCGCATCGGCTGCCCGCCATCGCTGAGTACCTTTCTGCTGGTGCGACCTCTCAAACTGTTCAAGCAGTCGCACCCGAAGGTGATCGTCGAAGTTCGTGAAAGCATCAGCGATGATCTCTGGAAGGCTGTCCTTCACGACCGCCTCGACATCGCCATCGTCAGCGCGACGGGTCTCGAAACGAGCCCGCACTTTCTCACCGAAGCACTGTTCAGTGAGCCCATTTGGCTGTTTGGTCCGCGGCAAGCACGGGGGCGCCTTGCCGACCAGAGTCTGGAGGGGATGCCGCTGATACTCACCCATTCCAACAATGCGGCAAGAGACGCGCTTGAACGCGACATGCGACGATCGGGTCACGAGCTCAAGGTCGTGGCGGAAACAGACTCGCCGCGTCTCATGGTCGAAATGATCAAGGCAGGCGCGGGCTACACTGTCGCGCCTTACCTGACCTTCATCCAGCAGCTTCGGTCACGCGAGCTTTCCGGCCGCCCGTTGAAGCGGCTGAAAGTTGAACGGACGCTGATCCGCCGCAATGACCGATCCGCGAGCAAAGCCATGCGCCTGTTCGCGTCGCTGCTGCGGCCGGAGATCGAAGCCGCATGCAAGGAAATCGCCAAGGCCAGAAGTTAAAATCGAGTGGCTGTTGGGGCGCCCGCGAAATGGGCGGCGACCGGTCAGACCGACCGTCGCCGTCCATCGGATTCACCGGAACAGACTTGGCTTATCGCTTCGTGCTCGTGGGCTGGTTGCGGAACGCCGCCTCTCCGGCGTCCGACACCTTGACCCACGTCTTGTCGGGTTGTTGACCTTCGACATAGCTGTCGTGCCAATTCCACCACTTGTAGGTCGGCGTCTGAGGATAGCCCTCGGGCGAGTCCTCCCAGACCTCCTGTCGACCGAGCGGCGTGATGTCGAGATAGTTCCAAGTGCCCCCCATCTGCTCATCGCCGCGGTTGTTGATGAAGTAGGTGCGGTACACGCGATCGCCGTCGCGGTAGAACACGTTGGTGCCGTGCCACTCGTCCACGCCGAAGTCGGCGTCGAAGCTGTCCATGAGGGTGAACCACGGCATCTCCCAGCCCATCCGCGCCTTCAACCGCGCGATGTCCGCCTGAGGCGCACGCGAGGCGAAGACGAGCGTCGTGTCACGCTCGTTCAGGTGGGCGACGTGGGCGACCTGGTCGGCCACCATGGAGCAGCCCCGGCAGGCGTGGTCGGGCCAGCCGAACACGCCCGGCTCGAAGAAGGCGCGGTAGACGATCAACTGGCGCCGACCATCGAACAGATCGAGCAGGCTGACTTTGCCTCGCGGCCCTTCGAACGCATACGCCTTCTCCACGGGCATCCACGGCATGCGCCGCCGCTCGGCGGCCAGCGCGTCACGGGCGCGGGTCTGAGCCTTTTCCTTCACGAGCAGCTGCTGGCGCGCGGCCTCCCATGCCTGCGGCGACACGACCGGTGGTGTGTGCATGGCAGGCTGTCCGCCTTTCCGTCGGTTCTCGGCTGATGTCGTCATGGCTTTGAGGCTCCCAATTTGGGCGAGTTCCCACACCTCGTGGCCGAAGCGCGGTTCCATTCGCCGCTGATCACTCGTTCTTAGTCGTGAGGTAGTTGGCACTGGACATCGAACAAGTGGGAGTAACAAGTGTGGCGCGGTTCCGATGGAGTCGCTCATGACGGCCGCGGCGCGAGTTCGCGCGGATCGACGGCCTGGCGCGCGATCGCTAGCCAAGCGCCTTGGCGTCGTCGAGGAACACCAGCAGGTCGCGCCAGGCGTCGATGCCGGCCTCGGCATCGGCCTTCACCGTGCCGCCCTGGAGTAGCGGACAGTCCTGTAAGCCGTCGACGCGCGTGAGCGTGACAACGCGCAGCTCGGGAAGCGGCCAGTACGGCACCACAATCGTGTGGCCGGCCTCGGGATATTTGAGATGGCGGAACGGGAACGGATGTCGGTGCGTCTCAAGCCGGCGCAGCGCGATGTCGGCCAGGTCGGACGACGGCCACATCTGATCGTCGACACCGGAGACCAGCTGCACCGGCCCGCGGATCCTCTCGACCGGGATGGTCGCGCGCTCGACCGCGCGCGCATCGCGCAGCTGGCTGAGGTAGAACGGCGCGTAGGCGACCGGGCGGCCGGGCTCGGGCACCGGCGGCGGATCGCCGCTCGTGTTGTTCTCCTGGAGATACGGCAGCGGCTTGCCACGGAACGTCCACGCGACGGGTGGCCGCGTATCGCCGGGCTCGGCACGGCCGAGCGCCCAGAACACGACGCCACTCGGCACCCAGGCCGCGACGGCATTGATCTGCGGGAAGGTCGCACCAAGCAACAGCGCCAACTCGCCGCCGCGCGACGCGCCCCACACCGCGAGCAGCCGGTCGAACCACGGCTGCGCGCGCATCCAGCCGATCGCCGCCTCGAAGTACTCGAGCGGGATGTTGACCAGGCCGCGCGGCCGGCCCTCGACCGCGAAATGGCCGAGCGCGAGCGCGGCATAGCCGTGCGACGCCAGGATCGCGCCGCGGAACTCGTCGATGCCGCCGCCACCGCCGCTCACCACCAGCACGGCGGGGTGCGGGCCGGCCCCGGGAGGCAGAAATAGCGTGCCGACGAGGCCGTCGGTGCGGATGAGGTGGCGCGTCACACCTGGGCCTGCGACGCGGCGCACGATCGTGATCTCGGCGCGCCGGCCGTGGGTGCCCTCGGCCTCCAGCCGGATCGGCACCGGCAGCATGATGGCTCCGCGCGGCATCGGCCGCGCCTCGCTCGGCAGCCGATCCATCGACCAGAACAGGCCCATCGGCGCTACGCCCTCGTACGTGCCGGACACCGGCGCCTGACGGGTGACGTCGACTTGGCCGTCGTTGTCGCTGATGAACGTGGCGCGCGATTCCCAGCGCGCCGTGTCGGCATAGGTTTGCGTCGCGGTCACACGCACCGGCTGGCGCGGCGCGAAGCCGCGCAGCGCGATGGCGATCGGCTGATCGATCAAGGCGTCCGGCTGATCGACGACGATCATCGGGCCCTCACTCCGCTCACGGCGGCGCGCGCCCCGCGGTCGGAGCTTCCCTCTCTCATGGAGACCTGCATCTGCCCCACCCGATTTGCTGATTACCTCCCACGTAATCGACAAGCGCCACCCGACCGAACATTTTGGTCACCAGAGGCGGACGTCGGTCAGCAGCCGACATCCGTTGGTCTCGGAAACACGATCCGGCGTCACGCAGCGTCCGCAACAGAGGAGACGAGCTCATGTCCACGACGATACATAGCATCACGCGTCGAACCATTATTGCCGCTGCCGCAGGAGCAACCGGCGCATTGCTGGTGTCTCCGGGGAAGGCTGACGATGAAGTGCCCCTCCGCGGTCCGTACAGGATCGAGGATTGGGGAAAAACGTGGCGCAATCCCAACAAGGCGCGCGTGCTGGCCAGGGTACCCGCGATTGCGACGGCGGACATCGCCGGCTATTGGCCGCACACCACGCGTCCGGTCCGTGGGCCCCAGGAGTATGCCAAACGCATCATCGATCTGCTCGACTTCATTCCCGACCTTCGCGCCGAGCCGATCGAGCACGCCACGAACGGTGACGTCATGTTCGTTCGTTGGATCGCCCGGGGCACCGGCCCCAAGGGCCCCTTTGAGGCCGTGGGCGTGGATCGCATCATCGCGCCCAACGGGTACGTCTCGGAAAACCTCATCCTTTCGGATCACCCAATCTTCGCGGATTTTGCCAAGCATGTGGGTGATTTCCGCAGCGCGTGGTGATATCGGCAGACAGCTTCGAAGCCGGCGCGCGTAAGGGATGTATTGGTGTGCGGCAGTTCGGCACCACGCGGACGCGAGTACAGTGTGGTTTCGCCGTCGTGAACGAACCCAAGCTTCCGCTGGACATGCATAGACGCGGAGTTTTCCGTAAACACGCCGGAGTAAATGGTATCCCCTTCGAGCGTCTCGAAGGCATGAGACAGAAGCCCGCGCGCCGCCTCGGTCGCATAACCGCGGCCCCAATGCGGTACGCCCAGCCAGTATGCAAGATGTGGTCCCGACGCCCGCTGCGTTCGGCCAGCTTGCCTCGTTGGAAGCCCGATGCATCCAATCAGCCGACCATTGAGGGTGATCGCGAGGGCGCGTTCGGATGTCGCCAGCCTGCGATGTCGATCGATGAAGCTACGGGCATCATCGATCGAATACGGCCAGGGCGGAGTGGCGAGAAACTGCACGACCGACCAGTTCGCGAGCAGGGCGAACAGCGGCTCGGCATCGCTGTCCTGTAGCGGCCGCAGGACCAAACGCGGCGTGTTCACAATTTCAACCATGATTTGGCGCTTTGCTCCCATGCGAACCGCCGAGTCCCGGCCGATCATTCAATTGTGTCGCTCAGGATGCTGCGCCGGTTCACCGAACGGTGCTGACAGCAAGTGGGCTATTTCGGCAGCGGCGGAAGCGGCACGACGCTGTTGTCGCGCGGCTGCGCCCGCATGGTGATGAGCGTCATGGACACCAGATCGTAGTAGCCGATGATGCCGATCACATCCATGATGCCGCGCTCGCCGAAATGCTTCAGCGCGGCGGCGTAGGTCGCGTCGGAGACGTTCTTCGCGCGGTAGAGCTCGGTCGCGAGGTCGTAGAGCGCCGTCTCGTCGTCCTTCATGCCTTGCGGGCGCCGGCCATGCGCGATGTCCTCGGCGATCGATCGAGGCCGCCTTTCATCGCCAGCGGGTAGTGGGCGGCCCACTCGTACTGGGACGACCACTCGCGGGCGGTGATCAGGATCGCCATCTCGCTCAGGCGGGCCGGCAGCGACGTATTCCAGCGCAGGTAGTCGGACAGCGGCGTCAGCTTCTGCGCGAGCTCGATGTTGCGGATGTAGGCTCGGTAGGGCGGATTTGTGAACCGCGCATTGCGCGGCGGCGCCGTGATCGACTCGGCCCAGGCGCGCTGTTCGGGACTGAGCTGGTCGGGCGCGAGCGGAGCGAACCGGACGATGTCGTCCGCGGACGCGCCGAGTGCCGAAAGTGCGAGCATGCCGGTACAAAGACATCGGCTGAGAAATCGACTCGTCATCGCGGTCTCCTCCCTGTCGGGCCGGCGATGGCACGATCCGAAACCGCTGCCGTCCGTGCCCGCCGGCTGCAGACAATATATACCGGGAAATTGCCGCGCCGGGCTGAGCGGACCTAGACCGCAATCGAATGGCGCCCGCGATTGCGCGGCAGGTACGCATCGAACACCGCCGCGACCAGACGGAGGAACGGCCGTCCGGCCTCCATCACCTCGATGCGCGGCCCCTCGACACGCACGACGCCGCTCGCCATCAGGTCGCTGAGCTGCGCGAAGTCGGCCATGCCCCACTGGCCCGGCGCGACTCGATCGAGGTCGACCGCCATGTCGCACATCAGCCGCTCGATGATGGCGCCGCGCAGCCGATCGTCCTCGGTCAACGCGAGGCCCTTGACGGTCGCAAAACGTCCGGCCTCGACGGCGCGCGAATAGCTCGCGACGTCCGGCGCATTCTGGACGAAGCCCTGCGGCAACCGGCCGATGGCGGACGCGCCGAGGCCGATCAGGGCGTCGGATTCGTCGGTCGTGTAGCCCTGAAAGTTGCGATGGAGGCTGCCGGTTCTGGCCGCGATGGCGAGTGCGTCGCCCGGCTCGGCGAAGTGATCGAGGCCGACGGTGACAAAGCCTTCGGCAACCAGAACCTCGCCGGCCACACGCGCCTGCTCGAGCCGCGCCGCCGCGCCAGGTAGCGATGCCTCATCGATCAGCCGCTGATGGGTCTTGAGCCACGGCACATGGGCATAGCCGAACAGCGCAAGCCGCTGCGGCGCGAGCGATGCAGCAAGCCTGGCGCTGCGCGCGACGTCGTCCACGCTCTGATGCGGCAGCCCGTACATCAGGTCGATATTGATGCGCGAGATGCCCGCGGCGCGCAGCCAGTCGACCGTGCGCGCGACCTGCTCGAACGGCTGGATGCGTCCGATCGCCTGCTGAACCTGCGGGGAAAAATCCTGCACGCCGAGGCTCACGCGGTTGACGCCCATTCGGGCGAGCGCACAGACCAGTTCCTTCGACACACGCCGCGGATCGAGCTCGATCGCATGCTCGTCGAGCGCGGAGAGGTCGAACGCCTCCGCCAGCCGGTCGGCGACGCCGTCAAGCCAAGCCTCGCCGAGGATCGATGGCGTGCCGCCACCCCAATGCAGGTGCGTGACGCGCCGCCGGCCGAGCTGCTGCTCGGTGAGCCAGATCTCGTCGAGCAGCCGGCAGGCATAGCGGTCGACCGGATCGCGCTTGCGCGCCGCCTTGGTATTGCATCCGCAGTAGAGACAGAGGTGGGTGCAATACGGGACGTGGAGATAAAGCGACAGCCGGGCATTCGACGGCAGCGCGGCGAGCCAGCCGGCATAGGTCTCGGGATCCACGGCGGCCGTGAAATGCGGTGCGGTCGGGTACGACGTGTAGCGCGGAACGCTGCGCTTCGCGAGCGCCAGAGTCTCTCTCATATGAATGAGGATAGGCGGGCTGCGCCGGCGCACCTTGATCGGCGTCAAGGCGCTGGAACGCATGAATCGCGGCGCCCCCAGACATCCACACATCTAGACAAATCATGCGCGCAGTGCGATCAGGCGGCGGAGGAGCAGCACGCGTGCGTCGTCCGGGGACACTGATCTGGCGGGAAATCGAAGAGGCGCTGGCGAGCGAAATCGCCGCCGGCGTCTATCCGGCGGGTGGGCGCTTGCCGGTTGAGACCGATCTCGCCAGCCGCTTTGGCGTCAACCGCCACACCGTGCGTCAGGCGCTGGCGAGCCTCCAGGAGCGCGGTGCGATCTCGATCGAACAGGGCCGCGGCATGTTTGTCCGGGCGCCGAAACTCGCCTATCCGATCGGGCGGCGGACACGTTTCACCGAGAATGTCGGCCATCTGCCCGGCAGCGCTCCGGGCCGGCTGATGCGGCACTGGCGCACCGCCGCTGATCCGACACTTGCCCGCGATCTCTCGGTCAAGCGCGGCACCATGCTTGTCGCCTTCGATGACCTGCGCATCGTCGACGGAGAGCCGGTCAGCCTGACAACGCATCATTTCCCCGCCGCGCGCTTCGCTTCGATTGCGGATGCCTTCGCCGACAGCGGCTCCGTGACCAAGGCCTTGGCGCGGCTCGGCGTGACCGACTATTTCCGACGGTTGACGCGGGTGCATGCACGCGGCGCGACGCTTGAGGAAGCCGCTCTCCTGAAATGCAACAGCGAGGGCCCGGTTCTGGTCGTCGAATCCGTCAATGTCGACGTGAACGGGGTTCCGATCGAAGTCGGCCACTCCCGGTCGCCCGGCGGACGCTGGGAGTTGCTCTTCGAGACTCCCAAAGCCTAGAGCCCGGAGCCCCTGCCCCGCGCGCATTCGCGGGCTGGCTGCACAAGCCCGCGCGCCGCCGCGATAACATCTAGTCATCTAGATGATATGCCCCTGTCACACTTGCAGCCTAGCGTGGCCTCACGAGCCATCCGCGGGGCGATTCCCGCGGCGATCGGACCGTGCAGCCATGTCCGATGGCGCACACAGGGGGACAAGATGCGCGCTCTCTTCAAGAGGCTTGGAATTGCCGCCGCCGTCACGGCGCTTTCGGCCAGCGTCGCCGCGGCGCAGGCCGTCGAGGTCGTGGTGCAGTACAGCCAGCCGCAGATTTTCGACAGGGTATTCGAGCAGCTCAAGGCCGACTTCGAAGCGCAGAACCCGGGCATCCGTATCAAGTTCCGCGGACCGCACAAGGACTACGGCGCGGGCCTGCAGGCGCTGCTGCGGGAGGCTGTCGTCAACGACATGCCCCATGTGAACTATGTCGGGCTGTCACACGTGGCGGTCGTGGCCGACCGGGGCATTGCCGTCGACCTTGCCAAGCTCATGACCGCGGACGGCTCGACCTTCGAGCAGAATGGCTGGACCGACTCATTGCAGTCGCTCGGGCGCGCCGGCGGCAAGCAGATCGCGCTGCCGTTCGCTGTGTCGATGTCGCTCGTCTACTTCAATGCCGACCTTGTGCGGAAAGCCGGCGGCAACCCCGACGCGATGCCGACCGACTGGGACGGCCTGCTCAAGCTCGCCGGCAAGATCCGCGCGCTCGGGTCCGACATCTCCGGCATGTACATCCCCTACACGAGTGCATGGTACGGCGCATGGTATTTCCAGGGCGTTCTGTTCGGCCTCGGCGGCGAGATGATGCAGCCGGGCGCGCGCACGGTGGCCTTTGACAAGGACCCGGTGTTTGCCAAGGCGGTCGGGATGTATCGCCGGATGGCGGACGAGGGCGGACTCGTCCCGCTTGCCGACCAGGCGGCGCGCCAACAGTTCATCGCCGGCCGCATGGGCCTGTTCATCGATTCGATCTCCCGGCTGAACAACTTCGCCGAAGGAGCCGGCGAGCGCTTCGAGCTGCGCACCAGCCCACACCCGATCGCCGCTGGCGGCCGCCTGCCGACCGGCGGCAACGTCGCCGTCATCACCACGGCGGCGGAGTCGAGCCCTGCCGTGCTTGCCGCGGCCTGGAAATGGGTGAAGTTCTCGACCGGCCCGCAGGGCACGACCCAGGTCATCAAGAAGGTCGGCTATACGCCGGTGAACGTTCTGGCGCTCGAGGACCCCACCCTGCTCAAGGGGTATTTCGACAGTCGTCCGCTGCACAAGGTTGCGGTCGATCAGATCCCGCTTATTCGCGAGTGGTTCCAATATCCGGGGTCGAACAGCCTGAAGATCGACGACGTGATCGGCCAGCACCTCGAGGCGGTGGTCGATCGCTCGATGACGCCCGAAGCAGCCCTCACCTCGCTGACGGCGGAGGTGAACCGGCTGCTTCCCCGCTGATCCCGGACGGACGACGGCCCGCTCGCGCGGCGGGCCGCGACTGCGGAGCGGTTCATGACAAGCGGACTGGAACTCTCCGGGCTCACCAAGACCTTCGCGACGACGCCCGTGCTCCGTGGTGTCAACCTCGCGGTCAAGCCCGGTGAATTCGTCGCCGTTGTCGGCCCGTCGGGCTGCGGGAAATCGACCCTCCTGCGTGTCATCGCCGGCCTGGAGGAGCAGGATGCTGGTCGCGTCGCGATCGGCGGGATCAGCGTCGATGCACTGGCATCGAAAGCGCGCGACGTCGCGATGGTGTTCCAATCCTACGCGCTCTATCCGCACATGACGGTGGCGCAGAACATCGCACTGCCGCTGGTCATGCGCGACTTGACGCGCGTCGAGCGCCTTCCTTTCGCGCGCCGGCTGAGCCGGACCGTCGCAACCAAGCGCGCGCGCATCGCCGCGGCGGTGGCACGCGCGGCGGCGCAGGTCGATCTCACGAGCCTGCTCGACCGCAGGCCGGGTCAACTGTCCGGCGGACAACGCCAGCGCGTCGCACTCGCACGTGCGCTGGTGCGCCAGCCCCGCCTGTTCCTGCTCGACGAGCCTCTGTCGAATCTCGACGCCGCCTTGCGTGCAAGCACGCGCACCGAGATCGTCGAGCTGCAACGCCGCCTCGGAGTCACCACCGTCTATGTGACGCACGACCAGACCGAGGCGATGACCATGGCGGACCGCATCGCGGTGATGATCGGCGGCGAGATCGTGCAATTCGCGACCGCGCGGGAGGTCTACGATCGGCCGGTGGATATTCGCGTGGCCGAATTCATCGGGATACCGCGGATGAACCTGCTCGCGGGCGAGATCGCGAGCGGTGAGTTGCACATCGCCGGACGGCCGACCGGCCTCAATGCGGACGTTGCGGACGGCGCCGTGCGCGTCGGTGTGCGGCCGGAGCATCTGAAGCTTTGCCCCGTGCAGGCGGGCGCGGATCTGGTGGGAACGATACGCCACGTCGAGTTTCTCGGCGCCGAGATGCTGATTCACGTTGCTCCCCGCAACATGGATGCAAGCATTGTCGTTCGCGCGAGTCCCGACAGCGAGGATCGGCGTCCGCGCGGCGATGTCGGGCTCTCGTTCTCTGCCGAGACCCTGCACATTTTCGATGCGGCCGGCCGGCGACTCGGCGCCGCATCGTTGCCGCCGGCGACCGACACGGTGCCCAACACGATGCCTAAGCGGCACGCGGAGGCCGCGCGATGACCACCGCGATCGCTGCAAGTTTCGGTGAGCGGACGAGCCGGCCGGCCTGGACGATGCGGCGCCGTGGCGAGAGCGCGATCGCGTGGCTGTTCGTCGCGCCATTCCTGGTCGGCCTGGTCCTGTTCCTGCTGATTCCCTGCCTCGCGGTCCTCGCCATGGCGTTTACCGACTGGCAGCTCGGCGCCGGCCATATCAGTTTCACCGGACTGGCGAACTTCGCCGAGATCGCAAGTGAGAGGAACGTGCGCATCTCGGCCGGCAATACCATCGCCTATGCGCTGATGGTCGCTCCGGTGTCCGTCGTGCTCGGCGTCTGGCTCGCCGTGTCGATCGAGAGCTCCGCGATCGGACGTACGTTCTTCCGCTCCGTCTTCTTTCTTCCCGTCGTCTCGACCACCGTCGCGATGGCGATCGTGTGGGAATTCCTGCTGCATCCCTCGCTCGGCCCAATCAACACCGCGATCGCCTGGCTCGGGTTTCCGCGGCAGAGCTTCCTCAACAACGCAAGCACCGTGCTCCCGACCCTTGCCGCCATCGGCACCTGGGAGAACGCGGGCTACATCATGGTGCTGGTGATGGCCGGACTGAAGACGATCCCGCGCGAACTTTATGACGCCGCGGCCGTCGACGGCGCGGACCGCCCCTATGAGCGGTTCTGGACCGTGACCTTCCCGATGCTCGGTCCGACCCTGGCGTTCGTCATCGTGGTTGCGTTCCTGCGGTCGTTCCGCGTGTTCGAGACGGTCGCCGCCATCACGCAAGGCGGACCGCGCCGCGCCTCGGAGGTCATGCTGTTCACGATCTACCAGGAAGGCTTTGAATTCTTCCGGGTCGGCTACGCCTCCGCGCTCACCGTTGTCTTCGTGCTGGTGCTGCTGGCGATCACATTCGCGAAGTTCCGGCTGCTCGATCGACGGGTTCACTACACATGACGCGCCCGCGACCCATCGCCCGCGAGCTGCCGCGACTGCTGATGCTGTCGCTCGTCGCCATGATCGTGCTTGCCCCGTTCGCCTACATGCTCGCATTCTCGGTCAAGCCTGCCGGCGAGATATTCACCGGCAGCCTCAGCCTGCTGCCGTCCGGGCTCGACGGGTTCGCGAACTACACGCGCGTGCTCGCCGAACGGCCGATCCTGCGGTTCATGCTCAACGGCGTTCTCGTCTGCGCCGCCATCCTGCTGTTTCAGCTGATGTTCGCGATCCCCTGCGCCTATGCGCTGGCGAAACTGCGGTTTCGCGGCCGCGACCTCGTCCTTGGTCTCGTGCTGTTCGGGCTGCTCATTCCGATTCAGGCAACCGCTCTGCCGATCTATGTCGGCTTTGCAAGTCTGCGGCTGCTCGACACCTACACGGCGCTGGTCCTGCCGTTCGTATCGTCGGTGTTCGCGGTTTTCCTGTTCCGGCAGTTCTTCCGCACGATCCCGAACGACCTGATCGACTCGGCGCGGCTCGATGGCTGCAGCGAGATCAGTGTCGTGTTTCGCATCGTCCTGCCGCTGACGATGCCGGCCGCGACCGCATTCGGCATCTTCTCGGTCGTGTCGCACTGGAACGACCTGTTCTGGCCGCTGATCGTCGTGCGCTCGCCCGAGATCAACACGCCGCCGATCGGCTTGCTGTTTTTCCGCTCGGCCGAGGCGGGCGACCGCTACGGTGAGCTGATGGCCGGAACTGCGATCATCACGGCGCCGCTCGTGCTCGCGTTTCTGTTCGCGCAGCGCCGCTTCATCGAGGGCATCAGTCTCGGCGCGATCAAGGGCTGAGCAGCATGGAGGCGTTTTTTTTTGCTGAAGATCCTGCAGATCACCGATTGCCATCTGATGCCGCCGGGCGAGACGATCTTCGGCAGCGACCCGCGGGCGCGTCTCGCAGCGGCCATCGCCGACATCAACCGCCATCACGCGGACGCTGCGCTGTGCGTTCTCACCGGCGACCTCGCGCATCACGCCGATCCGCGCGCCTACGCGATCCTGCGCCAAGAGCTTGCAGCGCTCACGCTTCCCTACCAGCTCATGCCCGGCAACCATGACGACCGCGCCACCTTGCTGTCGGCATTCCCGGAGCTCACCTGCGATGACGGCGGCTTCGTGCAGTCCGTGCGCGACATGCCAGCCGGTCGTTTCATTTTTCTCGATACGGTCGACCCCGGGGTACACACCGGTGCCTATTGCGAACGCCGGCGCGCATGGCTCGCGGCCATGCTGGATGCGAGCGGCGATCGGCCCGTCTATCTTTTCCTGCACCATCCGCCGTTCGCGATCGCGCTGCCTCACATCGATCAGTATCGCATGCTGGACGGCAACGACTTCGCGGCCGTTCTCAACGGCCGCTCGAATATCCGGCATCTCTTCTTCGGTCACGTCCACCGCCCGGTGTCGGGCAGTTGGCGCGGCATCCCATTCTCGGCCCTGCGCGGCACCAATCATCAGAGCTGGCTCGACTTTGCCGAGCCGCGCCGCAACGTGTGCAGTCTCGAGCCGCCGGCCTACGCGGTCATCTTCCTGAGCAGCGACATGACGGTCGTGCACCAGCACGATTACCTCGATGCCAGCCAGAAATTCCTGTACGACCCCGAGGCGCCGGTCGACCTGCAAATTCAGGCGCTGCCGCATGGAAGCGCGGTGGAGTAAGACGTATAGCGTGAAGCCGGCGATCTACCTGGCCGCGGTCTGCCCGAGATGCCAGTCGAGGATCTTCGCGCCATTCCAGCAGGCAACGCCCGGCCGGCTCAGCATGTCCTCAAAGGCGCGCTCGACATGGCCGATCCGGTGCGGCATGCCCGACAAATAGGCGTGCATCGCCACCGAGAGGAATTTCGGCCGCTCGGCCGATTCCCGCCACCACGCCAGGCCGGCCGGAAACTTGGGCGGTGTAGCCATGACTACCTGACACGTAATTGATTGGATCGAGCAGCGCGCAGATGGTGCCTTCGCCGGAGTGCCAGAGCAAATTGCATGACCGCAAGAATCGACATCAGACGAGGACACACGATGAGAGGCGCATTTGCAGGATCATTTGCGCGGCGAGTTGCCGATCGATGCGATCGCCTCGGCCAGGTGACCGGACGATGATGCAGCGTCGCCGTGCCCATTGGTCGTCACGCCTTCCATTCTACTACGGTTGGCTGATCGTCGGCATTGCCTTCGTGACGATGGCGGTCGGTGTCACCGCCCGAACGGCCTTCTCGCTGCTGATGCCGCCTTTGATCGAAGAGTTTCATTGGGACCGGGGGCTTGCCGCTGGAGCCTTCTCCTTCGGATTTCTGGTCTCGGCCGTTTTGAGCCCGATTGTGGGGCGGATCCTGGACGTGCGCGGTCCCCGGATCGTCATCATGTGTGGCGTGACGCTGGCGACGGCCGGCCTGCTGCTCGCGCCTTACATCGAGCGGCCGTGGCATCTCTACAGCACGCTCGGCGTCCTGGTCGGCGGCGGCGTCAACATGATGACCTACACCGTCCATTCCCAGTTCTTGCCGAACTGGTTCATCGCGCGGCGGGGTCTGGCCATCGGCATTGCATTTGCCGGCGCCGGTATTGGCGGAATCGTCCTTTTGCCGTGGCTGCAATCGATCATCCTCCTGCACGGATGGCGAGCGTCGTGCTGGGCGATGGGCCTGCTCGTCCTGCTCGCTGTTGCTCCGCTGAATTTATTGGTGCGGAAGACGCCGGAGGATGTCGGCCTGCTGCCCGATGGCGCATCGGCGATCGTGACCGCAAAGCAAGGGCCATCGAATGTCGTCGATCCTGCCTGGGCTGAAACAACGTGGAGCCTGGCGCGCGCCGCGCGCACGGCGCGCTTCTGGTGGATCGTAGTGGGCTACTTCTGTGCCCTCGTCGCGTGGTACGCCGTGCAGGTGCACCAGACGAAGTACCTCACCGAGATCGGCTTCGGCCCGCTCGTCGCAGCCTGGGCGCTCGGAGCCGTCAGCGTCATCGGCATACCGGGCCAGATCATCCTCGGCGGCTTGTCCGATCGCATCGGGCGGGAGTGGATTTGGACCGCAGGGTGCGCGGGTTTCGCCGTTTGCTATGCCGCCCTGATCGCCCTGGAGCACACTCCGTCGATCGCGCTGCTTTACGTGATGATCTTTGCACAAGGCTTCTTTGGGTATGCGCTCACCTCCGTGATGGGCCCGATCGTGGCAGAGATCTTCGAGGGACCGCATTTCGGCTCGATCTTCGGCACGATAACGGTGGCGCTGATTGGCGGCGGCGCTGCGGGACCCTGGATCGCCGGCGTCATCCATGATGCGGCGGGCAGCTATCGGCTTGCCTTCGCGCTCATCATTGGATGCTGCTTCGTGTCAGCCGCCGCAATCTGGATCGCCGCTCCACGCAAGGTTCGCGCCGTCGCCGGTCGACGACCGAGAATGTGAGGCCAACGGCGCGTCCGCTTTGCGTGACGGCTTCGTGCCAGCTTCGCATTCTACCTGGCCGCGCTCTGCCCGAGATACCAGTCGAGGATCTTCGCGCCATTCCAGCAGGCCACACCCGGCCGGCTCAGCATGTCCTCAAAGGCGCGCTCGACATGGCCGATCCGGTGCGGCACGCCCGATAAATAGGCGTGCATCGCCACCGAGAGGAATTTCGGCCGCTCGGCCGATTCCCTGTAGAGCCACTCGAACTGGTCCATGACGCGGCGATGCATCATATCGGACGGGTGGTGCTGCAGCGCCATCAACACGATGTCGTGCAGCTCGAAATTGTACGGCAGCGCCACGACCGGCTTGTGCGTCGTCTTGAGCGTCACCGGCTCGTCGTCGAGCACCCAGTCGCCGATGTATTCGACGCCGGCCTGCGAGAGATAGTCGAGCGTGTCGAAGGTCTGCGTCAGGCCGGGACCGAACCAGCCGCGCGGCCGCTTGCCGGCGAACTTCTCGATCATGTCCATCGACCTGTCGATCACCGCCTTCTGGTCGTCGAGCTTGTGCATCGGGATCTGATCGTAGCCGTGGCAGTTGAGCTCCCAGCCGGCGTCGACGCAGGCCTGCGCCACCTCACGATAGGTCTCGGTGACGCGCCCGTTGAGCGTGACGGTCGGCGTGAGCTTCAGCCGCTCGAACATACGCTTCAGGCGCCAGAAGCCGACCCGCATGCCGTATTCGTGCCAGCTCCAGTTGGGATGGTCCGGCAGCATCGGCTGGCCCTGCGGCGGCGAGATCACCATGCGCGCCATCGGCCGCGACATGTCCCATTCCTCCAGCGCGAACACCGGCCACACGATCAGCCGCAGACCGTCCGGCAGCTTCAGTGGTGGGCGCTTGTCGATGGCGGAGTAGGCGAGGCGTTCGCGCGGATGCATGATGTTGATCCCGGATGGATAAAGGCGCTTGAGCCTGTCGACGCAGGAGCTCGAAGTCAATTCGCCGCAATGGCCACGGACTGGCAGCGCTGCATTTGAGCCGCTACTCTCCGCTACACGAACGACGATAATACGAGTGGAGGACGCATGAAGGCGGCGCACGGCAGGACGTTTGTTGCGTTATTGGGCGCCGTGCTGGCGGTCATCCTGGCGCCGCCATCCGCGCTGCGTGCGCAGGATTTCCCGACCCGCCCGGTGCGGATCGTCGTCCCCTTCCCGGCCGGCGGCACCGCCGACGTGATGCCGCGCATCGTCGGCGACTGGCTGTCGCGCAAGTGGGGGCAGCCGGTCATCATCGAGAACAAGCCCGGCGCGGCCGGCAATATCGGCGCGGAGGTCGTCGCCAATGCGGAGCCGGACGGCTACACGCTCCTCTCCGCGCCGCCGCCGCCGCTGGTGATCAACCAGAACCTCTATCCGAAGCTGCCGTTCGATCCGCTGCAGTTCGTGCCGATCTCGGTGATGGGCATCGTGCCGAATGCGCTGGTGGTCAATCCGCAGAAGATTGCCGCGAGCTCGGTCGCGGAGTTTGTCGCCTACGCCAAAGCCAATCCCGGAAAAGTCTCGTCGGCGACCCAGGGCAACGGCACGACCTCGCATCTGACCTCCGAGATGTTCCAGATGATGGCCGACGTGAAATTCGTGCACGTGCCCTATCGCGGCTCGGCGCCGGCGCTGCAGGGACTGCTCGCCGGCGACGTCGACATCATGTTCGACAATCTCGGCGTCTCGCTCGCGCTGGTGAACGGCGGCCAGCTGAAGCTGATCGCCGTCGGCACCGAGAAACGCATGGCGTCGCTGCCGAACGTGCCGACCATCGCCGAGACCCTGCCGGGCTTCGCCTCGTCGGCGTGGTTCGGCGTCGTGGCGCCGCGCGGCACGCCGGCGAAGATCGCCGAGCGGATCGGCGCCGACATCGCCGAGGCGCTCAAGCAGCCCGAGGTCGCCAAGAAGATGGAGGGCCTCTCCGCCGAGGTGGTCGGCACCGATCCGGCGGCGACGGCCAAGTTCATGCGCGAAGAGGTTGAACGCTGGAACAAGGTGATCAAGGCTGCGGGCGTGAAGCTCGAGTGATAGGCTCAAGTCAACGCCCGCCTGGAATCGGAGTCGAGGAGTTGCCGCGATGAACATCCACACATCCATGCGCCAGTGGCCGGCCGAAGGCCTCACGCGGGTGCCGTACTGGATCTATTCCGACCGCGACCTCTACGACGACGAGATGGCGCGCATCTTCCGCGGCAACACCTGGCACTTCCTCTGCCTCGAGGCGGAGCTGCCCAAGCCGAACACGTTCCGCACCTCGCATGTCGGCGACATGCCGGTCGTGGTGACGCGCGACAAGGACGGCGCGATCCATGCGTTCGAGAACCGCTGCGCGCATCGCGGCTCGCTTCTCTGCCTCAAGGAGCGCGGCGAGGCCCGGGAGATCGTCTGCTGCTACCACAACTGGACCTACGATCTCGAAGGCACGCTGACCGGCATTGCGTTCCGCCGCGGCATCGCCGGCAAGGGCGGCATGCAGCCCGACGCCAAGCCCGAGGCGCACGCGCCGCGCAAGCTCAAGGTCGAGGTGTTCGCCGGCTTGGTGTTCGGCACGCTCGGCAAGGACACGCCGCCGTTCGAAACCTACCTGGGCCCCGAGATCGCGCAGCGCATCAAGCGCGTCATGCGCGCGCCGGCGAAGGTGCTCGGCGGCTACAGCCAGATCCTGCAGAGCAACTGGAAGCTCTACATGGAGAACGTGAAGGACAGCTACCACGCGAGCCTCCTCCACATGTTCTTCACCACGTTCCGGCTCAATCGCCTCTCCCAGAAGGGCGGGCTGGTGGTCAGCGAGCACGGCGGCAACCACATCAGCTACTCGATGACGGCCGACGTGGCCGGCAAGGAATACGAGCAGGCCGGCATGCGCACGGCGCACGACGACTATCGGCTCGAGGCGCCGGAGCTGCTCCGGTCGGTCGACGAGTTCGGCGACGGCATCGGCCTGCAGATCCTCACGGTATTCCCGGGCTTCGTGCTGCAGCAGGTGCGCAACAGCCTCGCCGTCCGCCGCATCATCCCGCAGGGCCTGGAGCGGACCGAGCTGGTCTGGACCCTGTTCGGCTTCGAAACGGACGACGAGGCGATGACCGAGCTGCGCCTGCGCCAGGCCAACCTGGTCGGCCCCGCCGGTTTCATCTCCATGGAGGACGGCGCCGCGACCGGCTTCGTGCAGCGCGGCGTGCGCGGCGCGCCAGACGAGAAGTCGGTGGTCGAGATGGGCGGCAGCGGCACCGCGTCGGAGGAAAGCCGGGTCAGCGAGGCGGCGGTGCGCGGCTTCTGGAAGAGCTACCGCCAGCAGATGGGGTTTTAAGCGCATGCTGGCGGAGTCGAATTCTGCAACGGGCCTCGAACGTCAGCTCGCGGTCCAGGACCTCAATGCGCGCTATGTCGAGGCGATCGACGACGACAAGCTCGAGGCGTGGCCGGACTTCTTCACCGAGGACGGCCGCTATCGCATCACCACCGCGGAAAACGCCGCTCAGGGCCTGCCGCTCGGCATCATGTATGCGACCTCGCGCGCCATGCTGCGCGACCGCGTACGGGCGTTGCGCGAGGCCAATATCTACGAGACGCAGCGCTATCGTCACATCGTCGGCGCGCCGCGCGTCATCGCGTCCGAGGGCAACGCGATCCGCGCCCGCAGCGGGTTCATCGTTGTGCGCATCATGCATACCGGCGAGATGACGATCTTCGCGACCGGCAGCTACGAGGACAAGGTGACGCTCGACGCGTCCAGCAACGCACGCTTTGCCGACAAGACCGTGATGCTCGACAGCCGCGCGATCGACACGCTGCTGGCGATCCCGCTTTAAAGCATGTGACGTGAGTCAAAGTGCTGGGTCCCGGGTCTCGCTTTCGCTCGCCCGGGACACGAGTCAGTGCCAATTGTCGTGCATCGTGTCCCGACCCGAGCGCAGCGAGAGCCGGGACCCAGTCATCACACTCAACTCCCCGCCCGGTCGTGAACGGGAGCAAAGAAGATGTCGCGCCAATCGGTGGGCTTGCGCTTGAGCAGGCCGACGCGCGCCATGTAGTCCGCGTAGAGCATGGTCCGCTGCGGCACGGCGGAGAAGATCGCGCCCGGCTGCCGGATCATCCCCACAAGCTCGTCGATCGCGACCTTTTCCCGGGTCGCCGCCAGATAGACCTCGGCCGCCGCCTTCGGGTCCGCGGCGATCATCCCGCTCGCTTCGTCGAACGCAGCGATGAACGCCTTGGTGATCAGCGGATTGGCATCGACGAACTTTTGGGTCCCGAACGCGACCGTGACGGTCGCCGGCCCGCCCAGCACGTCGACCGAATTGAGCACCGCGTGGACGCCGGGCGATCTGAGCGCGATGTTCTGGAACGGCGGCGCAGAGAAATGGCTGTTGATCTCGTGGTTGGGATTGAGCAGCGCCTGCGTCGCGTCGGGATGGCCGATCTGCACCTGGATCGACTCGAGCTTGTTGTGGTTGCCCCGGCCGTAGACCTTCTCCAGCTCGATGCCCAGGATAGTTGCCTGCATCGACACCTTGATGGTCGGCAGCGCGATGCGATCGCTCGGCCCGAAATCCTTGATCGTCTTGATTGCCGGATTGCGCGTCACCAGCAGCATCGGCAGGCCGGCCACGCCGAGAATCCCCTTCACGCCGCCCTGGGTGCGGTCCCACAAGAGCAGCATGTTGGAAACGCCGCTCGTCACCACGTCGACGCTGCCGGAGAGAAGGGCCTCGGTCGCCACGCCGCCGCTCGTGATATTGACCCAGCTCACTTTGAGGTCCTTCACGCCGAGCGCCGCGGCGTGCTTCTCGATCAGCTTTTTCTCCTCCATCAGGACTTCCTGGAGGTAGAGAATGCTGGGCTGCCGCGTGATACGGAACTCGTTGGTTTCCGCGGCGGCCTGACGAGGCGCCAAGACGAAGGTGATCGCGATGGCCGCGAGGCCGGCAAGCATCCTGGCTGCAGGCGACATCTTTCCCCTCCCCGGTTTGATTTTTCCGGCTCTTCGCGTATGAGCCTTTGCGACAGTATAGACAATGAATACGCCCGACGACCCCTCCACTGATCTGGCCGACGCAGCGGCGGGCGCGAGCTATGCCTATAAGCCGTCGCTGATCGGTGCGCCATTCGAGGTGCGGCTCGCACCGGACGCGCTGATGTGGCAGGCCGGCGGCCGCTCCGGCCGCATTCCCTATCGTGAGGTGCGCCGGCTACGCCTCTCCTTCCGTCCCGTCACCATGCAGAGCGAGCGTTACCTGACCGAGATCTGGCCGACATACGGCCCCAAGATCGTCATCGCGTCGTCCTCGTGGAAGAGCATGATCGAGCAGGAGCAGCGCAATGCTCCCTACGCTGCTTTCGTTGCCGAGCTGCATCGGCGGCTCGCGGCGACAGGATCAGCGGCCCGGCTCGAGGCGGGCTCTCCGCCCTTGCTCTACTGGCCGGCGGTTACACTGTTTGTCGGCGTGTCGCTCGGACTGGCAGCGCTCATCGTGCGTGCGCTGCAGGTGCAAGCCTATAGCGGGGCGGCGTTCGTCGCCGCATTCCTCGGCCTGTTCCTGTGGAAGGCGGGCACCTTCTTCCGCCGCAACCGGCCCGCCGTCTACGCGCCCAACAGTCTGCCGCGCGAGCTCATACCCACGGCGTGATGAGTCACGCGCGGACCACCAGCACCGAGCACTTGGCGTAGCGCACGACGTGGCCCGCATTCGATCCGAGGAAGTAGGTCTTCATCGCCGGCCGATGCGAACTCATGACGATCAGGTCGGCGCCGATCGCCTTCGCCTCTTCGAGGATCTCGTGATAGATGCCGCCCTGGCGCACGACCGAGGTGACGCGGCCGGAGTCGAGCTTGCATTCCGTCGCGATGATCGACAGCGCCTCCTCAGCCGACTGGCGCTGCTGCACGTCGAAGTCCGGCGGCACGTATTCCGCCAGCATCACCGGTGTCATCGGCAGCACGTTGACGAGTCGCACGGTGCCGCCCGACGCGCGCGCGAGCTCGATCGCATTGCTGATCGCAGGCTTGGCGAGCTCGGCGTCCGCAATATCGATGGGCACCAGAATGTGCTTGAACATGGCGCGGTCCCCCTTCGCAAGCCATATCCCATTCAAAGCGGGATCATGATGCCATAACGCGGCTGTTTGAGGGCTGGTTTTTTCGCTGCCTCAATCGGTCGCAGCTTCGAGCATGCGCGGAACCACGAAGCGGTCAAGCCGGCCGGAATCGGGATGCACCTTGCTCCAGGAATCGAACGCGAAGTCGATCACCGCAAGCCCGGCGGTTGGCAGCTTCTCCTTCAGCCGCTCGCGGGCGTCGAGATCGCCCGAGGCGACCAGCAGATTGGCCGTTTCGTGCAGGCTTGGGTTGTGGCCGATCACCAGCAGAGCGTGGACGTCGCGGGCAGTCGCGCGGATCACCTCGATGACCTCGTCCGGATCGGCCTCATAGAGCCTGGGCTCGTAGGTGACCGGCGGCGGCTTGGAGAGCGCCGCAAGGATCAGGTCCCACGTTTGCCGGGTCCGCACCGCAGGCGAGCAGAGGACCTGGTCAGGGAGGAGCTCGTGGCGCGCCATATAATTGCCGATCTGCGGCGCTGCGTTGCGGCCGCGCATCGCGAGCGGCCGGTCGTGGTCGCGCTGGCCGGCCCGTGACCAGTCGGATTTGGCGTGACGCAGCAGCATGAGACGGCGCATGCCGTCAGGATGTTTCCACACCGCCCGATTGTCCAGAGCGTTCCCTTCACAGACAGGGGCGGATAGGTTAGCGCATGTCCCGGAAAAGTGGACACCGGTTTTCCGATAAGGACATGCGCAACTTAAATAATCTAGAGCGCATCCCGATTTGAAGAAATCGGGATGCGCTCTAGCTGCGTCAAAGTTGAAGAGGCACGATGAACCCGACGGATCTGGCCGTCTACGGCAACAGCTGGTACGCGGCAAAGGCGGAAAGCCCGCCGGAGCGCGCGAGCCTGGCGCATGACGCGGACGTCGACGTCTGCGTGATCGGCGGCGGTCTCGCCGGCCTCACCGCTGCACGCGAGGTGGCCCGCAGCGGCTGGTCGGTGGCGGTGCTCGAGGCGAAACGCATCGCCTGGAATGCGTCGGGGCGAAACTGCGGCTTCGTGGTGCCGGGCTACTCGGAGGACATCCGGCGCATCGTCGAGCGCGTCGGGCTCGACCATGCGCGCGAGCTATGGGCGCTGTCGGAGGACGGCGTCGAGTACATGCGCGCCACCATCCGCGACGAGATGCCGGGCGTCACCCCGGTCGACGGCTGGCTCGACGTCTCCAAGACCGACAATGCCGACGAGCTGGTTCCGCTGGTGACGCTGCTCGGTCAGGAGCTCGGCGCCGAGATCGAGGGCTGGTCGGCCGACCGCGTGCGGGACCTGCTGCGCAACCCGCGCTATTTTCACGCCATCCATTACCCCAAGGCATTTCACATCGATCCCCTCGCCTATGCACTCGCCCTCGCCGAGATCGCCGAGCAGGCGGGCGTGCGCATCTTCGAGAACACGCCGGCGCTGCAGATCGATCCTGCCGGCGTGCGCAAGCGCATCGTGACGCCGCAGGCGCGTCTGCGCGCCGGCCATGTCGTGCTCGCCGGCAACACGCATCTCGGCGGGCTGATGCCGGAGATTTCCGAGACCCTGATTCCTGCGAGCTCGTTCGTCGCCGTGACCAGGCCGCTCGGCGAGCAGCTCGGCGATGCGATCCGCTATCCCGGCGCGGTCAGTGAGGCGCGCTGGACCGACTACCACTACCGGATCGTCGACGAGGATCGGCTGATGTGGGCGGGCGGGCTCACGACGTGGCGCGACAATCCGAACGCGTGGACGCGCCACTTCAAGCATGCGATCGCCGCGACGTTTCCGCAGCTCGGCGACGTCGAGTTCGAGTGCCTGTGGTCCGGCGTGCTTGGCACGGCGCTGCACAAGATGCCGCAGCTCGGCGAGGTCTCGCCCGGCCTGTGGCTCGCCAGCGGCTTCAGCGGCCACGGACTGAACACCACCGCCATGGCCGGCGTCCTGCTTGCGCGCGCGATCCTCGATGGCAACGACGCGTGGCGGCTGTTCTCGCCGTTCAACCTGGTGTGGTCCGGCGGCGCGCTCGGGCGCACCGTGCTGCAAGGCGCCTATTGGGCATCACGCGCCAAGGACGGCGTCGAAGCCCGGCTGGGGCCGCACCGCGAGGAGTGGCGACGGCGCCGCAAGGCGAGCGCCGCTGCGCCGCGTGCGCCTGTCGCACCGGCAGTGGAGACGGAGACGGAGACCGCCGTTCATCCGGCCGAACCCGATCCGGTCGACATGCCGGTCGCGACCGAGGCGATGCCGATCGAAGGCGAGACCGCACCACGGCAGCAGTAACGCCTGGAGCGTTTTCCAGCGACGTTGAATCAGCTGGGTCCCGGCTCTCGCTTCGCTCGGCCGGGACACGAGGCAAGACCTCTTGTCCCGGGCGAGCGCCAGCGAGACCCGGGACCCAGGATTTCGACTCAGACCCGGATGGAAAATGCTCCGGAGCTTCAGCGCCCCTCGCGGCGCGCCATGAAGGCGAGCCGCTCGAACAGGTGGACGTCCTGCTCGTTCTTGAGCAGCGCGCCGTGCAGCGGCGGAATCAGCTTCTTGGGATCGCGCTCGCGCAGCAGCTCCGGCCCGATGTCCTCGACCATCAGGAGCTTGAGCCAGTCGAGCAGCTCGGAGGTCGACGGCTTTTTTTTCACCCCTGGAACTTCGCGGATCTCGTAGAACAGCTTGAGCGCCTCGGCGACCAGGCGCGGCTTGATGCCGGGAAAATGCACCTCGATGATCGCGCGCATCGTGTCGGCGTCGGGGAAGCGGATGTAGTGGAAGAAGCAGCGCCGCAGGAACGCGTCGGGCAGCTCTTTCTCGTTGTTGGAGGTGATGACCACGATCGGCCGGCGCCGCGCCTTGATGGTCTCGCCGGTCTCGTAGACGAAGAACTCCATGCGGTCGAGCTCCTGCAACAGGTCGTTCGGAAACTCGATGTCGGCCTTGTCGATCTCGTCGATCAGCAGCACGGGGCGCTCGTCGGACACGAACGCATCCCACAGCTTGCCGCGCTTGATGTAGTTGCGGATGTCCTTGACGCGCTCGTCGCCGAGCTGGCTGTCGCGCAGCCGCGACACCGCGTCGTATTCGTAGAGGCCCTGCAGCGCCTTGGTGGTCGACTTGATGTGCCATTCGAGCAGCGGCGCGCCGAGGCTCTTGGCGATCTCGAGCGCGAGCACGGTCTTGCCGGTGCCGGGCTCGCCCTTGACCAACAGTGGCCGCTCCAGCGTGATCGCGGCATTGACGGCAATCTTCAGGTCATCGGTCGCAACGTAGGCTTTGGTGCCTTCAAAACGCATTTCGTCCTCACCATATTATTGCGGCACACTAGGCCATTGCGTTGACGCGGGGCAAGACACGCGCCGGTCGCGGGATCGTGACCCAAAGTGAGGCTCCGTTTGGCCCGCCCTGCCGTATCTTGCAACAACGCTTCGCTCGACAGGATCCGATCATGACCCGCCTCCTCTCCGTGCTCGTGGTGACACTGGCAGCCATGGGCGCCGCAGTCGCGCAGACCAGCGCGCCCGCGCAGACCGCGACGGCGACCTTCGCCGGCGGCTGCTTCTGGTGCGTCGAAGCCGATTTCGACAAGGTGCCGGGCGTGATCAGCACGACGTCCGGCTATACCGGCGGCAAGGTCGCCGACCCGACCTACAACCAGGTTTCCTCCGGCGGGACCGGGCACACCGAGGCGGTCGAGGTGGTCTACGACCCGGCCAAAGTCAGCTACGAGAAGCTGGTCGACTACTTCTGGCGCACCATCGACCCGCTGGTGAAGGACCAGCAGTTCTGCGACCACGGTGACCAGTATCGGACCGCGATCTTCTACCGCAACGACAAGGAGAAGCAGGTCGCGGAAACGACCAAGGCCCAGGTCGCGCAGCAGCTGAAGAAGCCGGTGTTCACCGAGATCGCGCCAGCCGGACCGTTCTACAAGGCCGAGGACTACCACCAGGACTACTATTTGAAGAATCCGTCGCGCTACAAGTTCTATCGCTGGAACTGCGGCCGCGACCAACGGCTGGAAGCGATCTGGGGCAAGAAGGACAAGAGTAGCTAGCGCGTAGGATGGGTCGAGCGAAAGCGAAACCCATCATGTGAGTCAGCCGATGGGTTTCACTTCGTTCAACCCATCCTACAGATGAAGACGCGAGGAACTCCCATGCTCGATCGCCGATGGATGCTCGTGGGTGCCGCCGCCCTCACCGGCGTCGCCGCGTTGCGCTGGCTCGACGGCAGCGACGCGACCGCTGAGGGCCGCTTCGAGATCGAGAAGAGCGACGACGAGTGGCGGCGCCTGCTCACGCCGGCGCAATACCGCGTGCTGCGCCAGCATGGCACCGAAACGCCGGGCTCGAGCCCGCTCAATCAGGAGAAACGCAAAGGCACGTTCGCCTGCGCCGGCTGCGACCTCCCGCTGTTCTCCTCGACGACGAAGTTCGAGAGCGGCACCGGCTGGCCGAGCTTCTGGCAGCCGCTGCCCGACGCGGTCGGCACGTCGACCGACCGCACCTTCCTCATGGAGCGTACCGAGGTGCATTGCCGCCGCTGCGGCGGCCATCTCGGCCACGTCTTCAACGACGGACCGAAGCCGACCGGACTGCGCTACTGCATGAACGGCGTCGCCTTGAAGTTCGAGCCCGGCGACGCGCCGGCCTGATTTTTCACTACCGCCACTTTCGGCCCGTCTCGCCCGGCATTTTCTGCCGGGACACGGCGTATGTTGCCGCCTCCAACATGGCTAATTATCCGTCAATTGCGCGCAAGCCACTGGTGTAACACAACAATTTCTGTGGCACGCGGCTTGCGAAGCCTTCCACGAATTGCGGCCGGACGTGCCGCATCGATCGTGGAGAACAAGTCATGGGTATCTTCGGCGCCCTCACCACCTCGGTGACCGGCATGCGTGCGCAATCGTTCGCGCTCGAGAACATCTCCGGCAATATCGCGAACTCGCAGACCACTGCGTTCAAGCGCATCGACACCAGCTTCGAAGATCTCATTCCCGATACCGGCGCGACCAAGCAGCTGGCCGGCAACGTGACCGCCCAGTCCCGCGCGACCAACAACGTGCAGGGCGACATCCAGGCGGCGTCGGTCAGCACCTTCATGGCGATCAACGGCGACGGCTATTTCGTGGTGGAGAAGCCGTCGAGCTTCGTCGACTCCCGGCCGGTGTTCGACGGCATCGACCTCTATACGCGGCGCGGCGACTTCCAGCCAAACAAGAACGGCTACCTGGTCAACGGCGCCGGCTATTACCTGATGGGCATCCCGGTCGACCCGACCACCGGCAACCTGGTCGGCAGCGTGCCGACCCTGCTGCAATTCCAGAACGACTTCCTGCCCGCCCAGGCGACCACCAACATCGACTACCGCGCGAACCTCGCGCGCTACCCGCTGACGCAGGCGCACGACGTCAACATTGCGGGCTCGGAGCTGCTCAATCCGGTCGACTTCATCGCCAATCCGGTCGCCGGCTCGCCGCAGCCCGCCACCATCACCGGCACCGGCGCGACCCTGTCGCCTGACGCCAAGGCGACGGGCACCGGTACTGTCGGCTCGCTCTCGGCCGCGACCACCATGGCTTCGCTGGGCATCAACAACGGCGACACGTTCACGGTCAGCGACGGCACAAACACCACGACCTATACCGTGGCAGCCGGCCAGACGATCCAAAACCTGCTCGACACCATCAACAACACCGCCGGCACGCTGTCAGGCACTTGGACCGCCCCGATGCTCTTCGACAACGCGGGCGACCAGCTCAACTTCAACATCCAGGTCGATGGCGGCACGACGATTCCGATCAGCATCACGCAGGCGGACGTGCTGGCGGTTGGCAACCTCGACAACACCATCGATTCCGCCGCCGAAATGCGGTCGATCCTGACCAACAAGTTCACCGCCGCCAACGTCCCGGCCACAGTGAGCGGCGCCGGCAACACCGTCACCATCACGTCGAATACCAACGGCGCACCCTCGTCGGTCGTGATCTCCGGCACGACGGCGGTCAACGGCGGTGGTGCAGCGCTGGCCAACACCTCCGGCGTCGCCGATGGCACGGACAACGGCTCGGGCGCGGCGGTCCAGGTCACGATCGACGGTACCGGCCATCTCAAGCTGACGGCGGAGGACTACATCGATACGATCACCGTCAGCGGCACCGCCGCCTCGACGCTCGGCTTCGGCGCCGGTCACGACACGTTCAATCCGACCAACCTGCTCCAGCAGAGCGCGGTCTCGCAGGGCCAGACCTTCATCGTCACGACCAATGATGGCGTCAATCCGCCGGTGACGCAGACGATCACCTTCGGCACCGGCGTCGGCGAGGTGGCGACGCTCGCCCAGTTCAAGACCGCGCTGCAGGCCCTGACCAACGTCAATGCCGACGTCGACACGGCGACCGGCAATGTGACGGTCACCGCGCTCAACCTGACGGACACGATCGACGTGACCGGTACGGCCCAGAGCCAACTGCAGGTGTTCGGCATGCACACCACATCCGCCCTGCCCTCGAACCAGACCGTCATCGCCAACGACCAGACGCCGTTCCTGGCCGAGACGATCAGCGGCCAGGCGATCACTGCCTATGACGTGTCCGGCTCGCCGGTGAACATCCAGCTCCGCTGGGGCAAGATCGACAGCGCGACCCTCGGCGGCTCGCATGTCGACAAGTGGAACCTGTTCTACCAGGTCGATTCGAACGCGACCGGCACCGGAGTCGCCTGGCGCAACGTCGGCACCGACTTCATCTTCGGCGCCAATGGCCAGATGAACCCTGCCGTGGCCAACCTCACGGTCAACAACCTCACCGTCGACGGCATCAACCTCGGCAACGTGCAGTTCACGTTCGGCTCCGGCGGCCTGACCCAGTTCTCCGATCCGAACGGCAACGCGCAGGTCAACCTGATCCAGCAGAACGGCTTCGCCGCCGGCTCGCTCCAGTCGATCGCCGTCAACGACAAGGGCCGCGTGGTCGGCTCGTATTCGAACGGCCGCTCGATCGACCTCGCGCAGATCGCGCTCGCGACCTTCAAGGGCCCGAACTTCCTCAAGCGCATCGACGGCGGCGCGTTCGAGGTGACCGACGAGTCCGGCGCCGCCATTCTCGGCGCCTCCGGCAAGATCGTGTCGAGCTCGCTCGAAGGCTCCAATACCGACATCGGCGACGAGTTCACCAAGCTGATCGTCACGCAGCAGGCCTACTCGGCCAACACCCGCGTGATCACGACCGCGAACACGATGGTGCAGGACCTCTTGAACATGCTGCGCTGATCGTGAGCGAAGATGAGTAGCAGGAGTTCCACATGAGTCTCAGTCAGGCGCTCGGCACCGCGGTGGCCGGTCTGCGTACCACGCAGGCGGGCCTCGCGCTCATCTCCGGCAACGTCGCCAATGCCGAGACGCCCGGCTATGTGAAGCGGACGCTCAACCAGACGACGATCTCGACCGGCGCGACCGGCTCGAGCGTCCGCGTCGAGGGCGTGACCCGGCAGCTCGATCAGTACATCCAGCGCCAGCTGCGCACGGAGACCTCGGGCGGCGCCTATGCCGACCTCCGCTCGCAGTTCTATTCGCGGCTCCAGCAGGTCTACGGCGATCCGGGCTCCGCGACGGCGCTCGAGACGATCTACAGCAACTTCACCGATGCGCTGCAGTCGCTGTCGGTCAGCCCGGACGACTTCTCGGCGCGCACCGCCGTGATCAACTCGGCGCAGGTTCTCGCCCAGCACCTCAACAACCTGACCGCCGACATCCAGGGCCTGCGCAGCGACGCCGAGCAGGGCCTCGCCGACGCGGTGCGCACCGCCAATACGGCGATGACGCGGATCGCCGAGATCAACCAGCAGATCGCCGGAACCAACTCGATCGACGGCGCGACCGCGACGCTGATCGACCAGCGCGACCAGTACATCAGTCAGCTCTCCGAGCTGATGGACATCCGCGTCACCACCGACGATGCCAACCGCGTGATGGTCTACACCGGGGCCGGCACGCAGCTTGTCGGGACCCAGCCCGCGCATCTCGATTTCGACGCCTTCGGGACGGTCACTGCCGCCTCGTTCTGGAACGCCGATCCGACCAAGCGCGGCGTCGGCACCCTGACGCTCTCGACCGCGACCGGCGGCACCACCGATCTGATCACCAACAAGGCGATCCGCTCCGGCCAGATCGCCGCCTATCTGGAGATGCGCGACCAGGTGCTGGTGCAGGCGCAGAGCCAGCTCGACCAGCTGGCGTCGTCGATGTCGCTCGCCCTCTCCGACCACACCACCGCCGGCACGCCGGTGACGTCCGGCGCGCAGACCGGGTTCAGCGTCGACGTCGGCGCGCTGGCCGCCGGCAACACGGTCCAGCTCACCTATACCGACACGACGACGAACACCCAGCGCAGCTTCACCCTGGTGCGCGTCGACGACCCCACCGCGCTGCCGCTGCCGAACTCGACGACGGCGGATCCGAACGACCAGGTGATCGGGCTCGACTGGACCGGCGGCATCGCCTCGGTGGTCAACCAGCTCAACGCCAAGTTCTTCGGCAAGCTGACGTTCTCCAATCCGGCCGGCACCAACCTTCAGGTCCTCGACAACGGCGGCAACACGACGCGGATGGACGCCTTCTCGGCGACCGCGACGGCCCAGACGCTGACCGGCGGCGTCCCCGAGCTGCCACTGTTCCGTGACGGCGTCGCGGCCTATACCGGCGAGATCGACGGCAGCGGCAAGCAGATCACCGGCTTCGCCGGCCGCATCACCGTCAACGCGCAGCTCGCCACCGATCCATCGCGGCTCGTCATCTACAACACCTCGCCTGTGACCCCGTCCGGCGATCCGACGCGGCCGAACTTCCTGCGCGACCGCATGACCAGCGCCTCGCTGATGTTCTCGTTCGAGGCAGGCATCGGCACCGCCACCGCGCCGTTCAGCGGCTCGCTGCCGTCGTTCCTGCGCCAGGTGATCAGCCAGCAGGGCAGCGCCGCCGAGGCGGCCAAGAACCTGAGCGACGGACAGGCGCTCGTGGTCGATGCCTTGAAGCAGCGTTTCAACGACGCTTCCGCCGTCAGCGTCGACACGGAGATGTCGAACCTCCTGGTCCTGCAGACCGCCTACGGCGCCAATGCCCGGGTGGTGCAGGCCGTGAAGGAGATGTTCGACACGCTCATGAACATCTGAGGCGATCATGGCGATCTCGGGCGTCACCGGTAACAACGCATTCACGATCCAGGCGCTGGCCAACATGCGCTCGCAGCTCGACGAGCTGCAGCGGCAGATGGGCACCGGCAAGAAGTCGACCACCTATGCCGGCCTCGGGCTGCAACGCGGGCTCACCGTCGGGCTGCGCACGCAGCTTTCGACCATCGGCAGCTTCGACGATTCGATCTCGCAGATCGGCGTGCGGCTGAGCACCTTGCAGACCTCGCTCACGCAGATCGACAAGTCGATTCACGCAGTCAAGACATCGGCGACGACGTCGGCGTTCGACCTCGATGCGAGCGGCCAAACGCTCGACCAGCGGCTCGCGTCGGGCCAGCTCGAGCAGATGTTCGGCGTGCTCAATTCGCGGCTCGGCGACCGCTACATCTTCTCCGGGGCGAGCCCGGATCAGCCTTCGGTCGCGGCGACCGACGCGATCCTCAACGGCCAGGGCACGCGCGCCGGCTTCAAGCAGATCATGGCCGAGCGCAACCAGGCCGACCTCGGCGCCAACGGGCTCGGCCGCCTGGTGATCCCGGCGCCGACCGCCACGGCAGCAAGCCTGATCGGCACCACCTCGACCTTGACGCCGGACGCTGCCGCCATTGCCCAGGGCAATGTCGACCTGTCGGCCTATGTCGCGCCCGGCGGCCAGACGTTCGACCTCAACGGCAACACCATCACCATCCCGGCCGGCGCGATCACGGCCAACATCGCGGCCATCAATGCCCAGACCGCCCCGCTCGGCGTCACCGCGACGCTCGACAGCTCGAACCAGCTGGTGTTGCAGGGCACCGACTTCGACACGCCGTTCACGCTCACCAACCCGGTGCCGGCCGGCCTGTTCGGCACGCTCGGCATCACCGGCGGCGCGCACAACCCGACCAACCTCCTCACACAGGTGCCGGCGCTCAACGGCCAGACCCTGACCATCACCATCGGCGCGAACCCGGCGCTGACGGTGACGTTCGGCACCAACGGCGCCGCGGTTCCGCCGGAGGTCTCGAGCATCCAGGAGCTCAATGCCCGGCTTGCCGCGCTCACCGGCGGTTCCGCCTCGGTCGCGACGTCCGGTCCGACCACCGGCAACATCACCATCACCGCGACGAGCACCAGCGACGCCATCACCATCGGCGGCAGCGCCAACCCGGCGATCTTCGGCCTGGCGGCGACCACCGCCGCACCGACCAACTCGGCCTCGATCAGCGAGGACGTCGCGCCGTCGGTGTTCGGCTTCAAGCTCGCCGGCATCACCACCACCATGACCGGCGCGACCACCACCGGTCCGGCCGGATCGCCGCCGGCGATGTCGATCAATCTCGGCGCCAATCAGCCGACCAGCGGGCAGACGGTGCGCTTCACCTTCAACCTTCCCGACGGCACGACCGAGGACCTGACGCTGACCGCGACGACGGTGAGCCCGCCGGGCGCCAAGCAGTTCCTGATCGGCGCCGACGTCACCGCGACCACGGCCAACCTGCAGACCGCGCTGACCACCGAGGTCGGCAAGCTCGCCGCGACCTCGCTCACCGCCGCTTCGGCGCTCAAGGCGGCCGACGAGTTCTTCAATGTCGATGCCGCCAATCCGCCGATGCGCGTCAACGCCAACCCGCCGCTGGTTCCGTTCACGCAGGCGACCACGCTGACCGCCGGCACCAGCACCAACACGGTGATGTGGTACACCGGCGAGGCCGGCAGCGCGCCGGCGCGCTCGACCGCGATGGCGCGCGTCGACACGGCGATCACCCTCTCCTACGGCACCCGCGCCAACGAGCAGGCTCTGAGCTCGGCGATCGGCAATATCGCGGTGTTCTCCTCGATGACGTTCTCGTCGACCGATCCCAACGCGGCGGGACGCTACGAGGCGCTCAAGCAGCGGCTCACCCCCAATCTCGACGGGCCGCCCGGACAGCAGACGGTCACTGACATCGAGGCGGAGATCGCCGCGGCGCAGACCTCGATGACCGCCGCCAAGGACCGGCATACCCAGACCAAGTCGACGCTCGAGGACCTGCTCGAGCAGCTCGAAGGCGTGTCGACGGAGGAGACGGCGTCGAAGCTCCTGGCGCTGCAGACGCGGCTCCAGGCCTCGTATCAGACCACGTCGCTCCTGTTGCAGACGAGCCTGGTGAACTACATCAAGTAGCGAGCGGCGGCCGGCCGCCGCGGTTAACATGCGGTTAACTTCGGTTAACGCGTTTTGACTCGTGTTGTTAGTCGGCGCCCCCCAATCAAGCCCGCCTTGAACGAAGCGGCAAAGACCGCGCACCCCACGGCTCTCTTCCGATCCAGGGTTCCGATTGGCATGCTCCGCCGGCCGGGTGAGTCCGGCGGCGAAGCGCGCTCTTTGTATCGGATCGTTGAGGGAGTGAGGAGGGCTCAATCCCGCTAACGCTGTGGAATGCCGGGAAAAGCCCGCTTTGCCGTGCATACCGCCCGAGATGAAGCGGAAGTCGTCCGAGGCTCAGTCTGCGCCGCGACCAGCAAATCAGCAGCGATGAGCCGACTCTCGTCAGGATGCGGTGAGAGCGCACACTCTCTCAAATGCTTGCGATCTCCGTCGCAATGGTCGGCAGCGTCTGGGCCATCAGGTCCGTCCATGACTGGCCTTCAGCGCGGCGAACGAGGCGGACGTTCGGGTACCAAGGACTGTCGTCACGGTCCCTGAACCAATACCAGATCCGTGACCTTCCGAACGACACGTACACATAGGTCGGCCGCCCGAGCGCGCCGGCGAGATGCGCAGTGCTGTTGCTCGTCGTGACAACGGCGTCGCAGGCCATCATCAGCGCGGCCAGGCCGTCGATGTCGTTCGTATTGTCGATATCGTCGAGCCGCTCGACGCGGATGCCGAGCTCGCGCTCGACCGCGTCACGATCGGGCTGCGTGTCGCCGTATTGCAGGTCGATGAAGCGATACCGGGGCTGGCGCAGGAGTGGCGCAAAATCCGTGAGCTGCGCGCTCTTGATCGCGCCGATGATGGCAGTGACGCTGCGCCACGACAAGCCGACCACGATGCGCCCGTCGCCCGCGAGGCGCTGACGCAGGGCCGCCGCGCGGGCGCGGTCGGCCACCAGGTAACCCTGCTCGCGACGCGGAAACGTCTCCCAACCCGGGCGCAGATATCCGCCGAGGCTGCCGAGCGGCAGATGCGCGTCGATCGGTCCCGCGTAAAGCTCGGGCGCGAGCGGCACCACGTCGACGCCGGCAAACGAGCGGGCGAACAGATCGACCAGGCGGCGGTCGACCTCGAGCACCAGCGAGCCGGCGCGGCCGACCAGCTCCGGGACCATGCTGGCGTGGAGGATCATGTCGCCGAGCCCCTGCTCGCCCCACAGCAACAGACGGCCCGGGAAAGGTTGGCCATTCCAGCGCGGCGCCGCGTAGTCGCGCGCCAGGGTGCCGCGTTGGAAACGCTGCTCATAGAGCGGCCAGCCTTCCGCAAGGCGGCCCTGGTTGAGGCAGATCATGCCCTTGTGCGCTTTGGCATCGACGCTGTCGGGCCGGAACACGAGCGCGCGGTCGTAGCTGCGCTCCGCCGCGTCGAACCGATCCAGCGCATCGAGCACGGTCCCGTGGACGAGCAACGCTTCCACGTGGTTGGGATCGACATCGAGCGCGGCCTCGACGCTGGCAAGCGCCTCGTGCGTCCGGCCGAGGGTCAGCAACACGTGGCCACGATTGGCGAGGGCCGGACCGTGGCGCGGCGCGACGGCGAGCGCCGCGTCGAAGCTCGCCAACGCCTCGTCATGGCGGTCCAGGAATTCGAGCGCGCTGCCGTGGTTGGTGAGGGCGTCCAGGTGATGCGGTTGCAGCGCGAGGGCACGCTCGAAACTCGCCAGCGCATCCTCGGTGCGGGCGAGCCGTAACAGGGCGATGCCGCGCCCGGCCAGCGCGTCGACGTGATCGCCCTGGAGCGCCAGCACCCGCTCATAGCCGGCAACCGCCTCCGCGAAGCGGCCGAGCTTGACCAGCGCCTCGGCGCGCGTGCACAGCGTCTTGACCTGATCAGGCTTGAGCTTGAGCGCATGGTCGTAACTGATGACCGCCTCGGCGTGGCGGCCGAGACTGTCGAGCACGACACCGTGGTTGCACAGCGCGTCGACCGAGCCGGATCGCGAGCGCAGCGCCGCCGCGATCAACTCGAGCGCGTCGACCGAGCGGCCCTGCTGATGCCGCAGCACGCCGAGCAGGTGCAGCGCGTTGAAGTCCTTCGGCGCGGCCTTGAGGACGGCTTCGTACAGCGCCTCCGCTTCGAACAGCCGGCCCTGCTGATGCAGGGCGACGGCCTGCTGCAGTGATTGGGCGAGGCGGGACTGGTCGGCAGGACTACGCTTCGGCTTTGCCATCGGACTGATTCGCGTGGTGGAACGAGTATGGCGGAGGCTGCCCAAAAGCACATCGCCAAGTTGGCGACGGGATGTGACGATGAATCGAGAGGCCGCGCGTATCCACGGCCCCTCTTCCGGTTGGGCTGTTCCGATTTGCGTGCTCCGTCGGCCGGCTGAAATCGGCCGCCAAAGCACGTTTCTGCGATGGAGCAGGTTGGCCCCAGCTGAACCGTGTGAATCTAAGGGAAAACCAATGCCCGTTGCGACTGCGCGACCGGCTCTTACGTTCAGCCGCGCCCCAGCAAGCCAGCAGCAAGCTCGCGATTGATGTTGATCAGCGCGGTCAGGCGCTCGGGCGCGGGATTGGCGATCACCGAGATCGTCTGATTGACGACGAACAGCCCGAGATTGGCGATGTTCTGGCGGATCTCGACCGGCAACGGATTGCCCTCCTCCGCCACCGAGCTCATGAAGATGGTCCAGAGCTTGCGGTTGTAGAGCAGCGCGTTGTCGAGCTCGGGGCCGCTGCCCTTCCAGGATTCCTTGACGGCTTGCAGGCGGGATGCCGCCTTCAGCAGCAGATCGGCCTCGAGCTCACGCGGATTTGCTATTTTCTTGGCCGTCGCGCCGTAGGCTTGCGCCGCGCTTTGCATGATTCATCAGCTCCTGCTCGTAAGCGATCAGCTTCTTGGCTTCTTTTAACGCCTTATACATTTCGCCCGTTAAGATGTGGTTGTTGATGCCCTCGATAAACGCCCAGGTACTGGGCGCGGCGCGCAGGATGTCGCGCACCAGCGCAAAGTAGGCCTCGTGGTGGATGCGCGGATCGCGCGAGGTGTACATCAGCTGCACCGCCAGATAGATGCGCTTGGCCGGTGTATCGGCGCGCGCCGGCGTGAGGATGTCCTTCTCGCGCAGGATCGGCGCCTCGCCGTCGATCAGCAGCCGGGTGCGCTGGTCCGAATTGGTGACGACGCACTCGCCGATGATGATGCGCTCGCCGGGCTTGAGCTCGACCTTCAGAGCCATGTTTGTTCTCCTACGCGCGGATGGGTCCCAATCGTTCACCATCACGGTTAATGGGCGGTTAAGAACCGCAGGATGGATCGTAGGGTGGGTTAGGCGCGAGCCCGCGCACGGCCTCACCCGCGGTATGCGCGAGCGCCGTAACCCACCATATGAGTCAGCCGGTGGGTTACGGCGCCTGCGCCTTGCGCGTTGAACATCAGTGCGCGTGAGGCGCCCAACCCACCCTACGCGCTGACCCCATCCGGGATTACCCGAACAGCCGCAGCACCGCCTGGCTGGCCTGGTTGGCGAGCGACAGTGCCGTGGTGGACAGCTGCTGGCGCGTCTGCAGGGCCAGCATGTTGGCGCCTTCCTCGTTGGTGTCGGCGAGCACCAGGCCGTCCGAGCCGGTCTCCAGGGTGCTGATCATCTGCTTGGTGAACTCGGTGCGGTTCTGCACCACCGACAGGTTCGAGCCGAAGGTCGAGGCCTGCGAGCGGATGATGTTGAGCGACTGGGTCAGGCCGTCGAGCAGGCTGTCGATGTTGGCATCGAAGTTGAAGTCGGAGTTCAGCAGGAAGCTGATGTTCAGGTTGGCCGCGCTGATCGGCCGGACGTTGCCGTTCTGGTCTTTGGCCTGGATCAAGAGCGTCGAGGTGCCGGTCTCGTTGAAGGTGATCTTCAGCTGGTCGCCGCGCAGCAGGTTGACGCCGCCGAACGACGAGTCGTCGGCGGTCTTGTCGAGCTGGTCGCGCAGGTCGTTGAACTGCTTGACCAGGTTCTGGCGGACGTCGTTGCCGTTGATGGTCGCGGTGCCGACGGTGCCGTCGATCTTGCCGCTCACGGAGCCAACGCCGGTCAGCGTGAGATTGGCCGTCGACATGTTGGTGAGGCGCAGCTGGCCGTTGTCGTTGGTCGCCGTGACCCGGTTCTGCAGCGAGACGTTGGCGTTGATCGCCGCCACCAGCTCGTCGACGGTCTTGACCGCGCCACCGGACGACGCCGTCGGAGCGGAGCCGATTGCGCTGTTCGCCGTGCTGCCCGCACCGACGGCGGTGAGCAGCGCGACATCGGTGGTCGTGCCTGTCACCGTGATCGTCGTGCCGTTCGCGATCTTCTCGCGGAAGCCGAGCTTGCCCGTGCCGGCGTCATAGGCTTCGAATGCGGCACTGGCGAGCTGCAAATTCGCGGTGTTGATCGCGGTCGTGAGGCTCGGGCTGTCGACTGAGCTCAGCGTCACCGAGGTGCCGTTGACACCGAACACATACTGGCCGTCGGAGCCCGACTGCGTGCCGGCGACGGCGCCGAACACCTTCACAGCCGCGCCGCTGGCCGGCACGGTGTCAGCCACCGTGATGGCGCCGTCAGCGTTGCCGACTGTGGTGATCTCGAGCTTGCCGCCGTTGGACTGGGCCTTGATCACACCATTGGTGTCGGAGTCGAGCAGGATCGCCGCGTTGATCTTGTCGATCTGCTCCTGCAGCGTGCCTTCCGTGGTGTCGAGCGTCACCGCGACGGTGGCGGTGACGTTGTTGCCGGTGGTGAAGGAGATGGTGATGGCCGCGGCGGTGACGACCGCGAAGGTGCTGCCGGTGTAGAGGGCCGCGCGGGCCGTCGTCGGTGCCGCATAGGCCGACCCGGTGACGATCGAGCTCTGGGTGCCGCCGATGCCGGCGGTGTTGAGGTCGATCGAGACCGTGCCGGTGACCGAGCCGCCGGAGATCTGCAGCTGCTTGGTGCCCGCCGTCCCGATCGTGGTCGTGTCGACGATGTAGGACTTGGACTTGAACGACTTGTCCTGCCGCGCCTGCTGCAGCGTCGACTTCATCGCTTCGATGGTCTTGGTGATCGAGGTGGTGCCGTTGCTGGCGGCCTCGAGCGTCTTGACCCCGTTCGACATGGCGTCGAGCAGCGAGTTCAGGTCGTTAGCGCGGCTTTGCAGCCCGGCGGCGGTGAAGAAATTGACCGGATTGTCGAGGGCCGTATTGACCGCCTTGCCGGTGGCCAGGCGGTTCTGGGTGATCCCCATCAGGCGGGCCGTGTTCTGCAGAGCCAGCAGGTTCTGCCGCACGCCGGCTGTGAGCACAATGTCACTCATGGGCACGCATCCCTCATCAATAAATCGACTCCGCCCCTGGGGAGCGGTCCGCGTGATAATGATCCGGTAACCCTAATGCCCGGTAAAAAAGAACCTAACGCAGTGTTAATGCGGGACACGGGTTCGCGCGGACGGGCGGGCTTATCGCACTCGAGCGTGAGGCACAGCGGAGCCACGAGCACTGAGTGTTCCCCTCCCCCTTGTGGGGAGGGGTTAGGGGTGGGGGTGTTGGCGCGCGCATGAATTGCCACGCGTGAGCGCTTGGCTACCCCCCCCCCCCCCCCCCCCCCCCCCCCCCGGAAGGGGGGGGGGGGGGGGGGCGCCCCACCCCCCCCAAAACAAACACCACCGGCGCAGGGGGGGGGCCCCCCCGCGGCCC
>Ga0081540_1000069_pt1 | contig 111562 bp, 104 predicted proteins | sample TabmetS2T1R1_FD_71024 | JGI IMG/M metagenome (GOLD analysis project Ga0081540, IMG submission 71024) | Tabebuia heterophylla rhizosphere microbial communities from the University of Puerto Rico - S2T1R1 | ecosystem: Host-associated > Plants > Roots > Rhizosphere ...
CCGGCTGGCCCCCCCCGCCTCCATCCCGGGGCTGCTCCCCGGGGTGGAAAAGCCCCTCGGCCCAGGCGCCGCGCCCGATCCGCGCGCGGCCGCCCGGCCCGGCGGGACGCCTGGAGGTCGTCCCGCTCCCCAGCCCTTTCGCGGCTGAGCCGGCACAGGGTCGCGCTGCGCCCGCGGCCGGAGCCGTCCGCGCCCCGGGCACGCCCGCTGCCCGCAGCGCGGAGCCGGCGCAGGGATCCGCGCCGTCGGCGGCCACGGCCGGGGTCGGCGCACCGGGTCCGCGTCGCGAGCCTGGACGCCCCGCGCCCGTCCCGCCTGGGGCCGCAGGGCAAGGTCCCGCTCCGGTCGGACCGCCGAAGGCGTCGCGGCCGAAGGTGTCAGACACCCCGAGCGCGCCGGGGACGGCCGCCGCTCCCGCGCCGCACGAGGGGTCCGGATCATTCGTTCGAACCATCTCGCCCCCCGTCACCGGTGGGGAGCCCGTGACGGCGCCGATGGCGTCGGGTCCGTCAGCGACACGGGCCGACGAGGCGCGGAAAGGAGCGTCCGCCTCCGCGGACCCGGGCCTCCTGGTGGACACGAGCCCCGGCGGATGCGCCACCGGGGAGTGCCTGCCCGAGACGGCGCCTCCCGGGCCCCGGGGGAGGGACGACGGCACGCGTCCGCTCCTCGACCGGTGGCGCGCCGCGCTGGACACGGTCGCCGCCGAGTCGCCCCGGCACTCGGCGTCGCTGAAGAACGGGCGGCTGCTCTCCCTGCGCGAGGGAGAGGTGGCCCTCGCCTTCCGGCCCGACGCCGGCTTTCACCGCACTGCCGTCACCGGTCAGAGCGGGCGCGCGGTCGTCGAGCGCCTCCTCTCGGTGCACTTCGGCCGCCCCACCCGGCTGGTCGTCGACGAGACGCCCGGCGCGGCGAGCGGCGGCAAGACGCTGGCCGAGGTCGACGCCGAGGCCCGGGCCGAGCACGAGCGCGCCACCGGACAGTCCGTCCGCAACCACCCCGCCATCCTCGCCACCCTTCGCATCCTCGGGGGTGAGCTGGAGCACATCCAGGTGCTCGAGCACGAGCGCACCGGCGCCCCCGGCAGCGACGTGATCGACGAGCCACCCTGACCCTCGAGGGAACACGTCATGCCCGGAGTCGATCTCAACTACTTCATGCGTCAGGCCAGCAAGCTGACCGAGAAGCTCGAGCAGCGAAAGAAGGAGCTCGCCGAGGAGACCGTCGAGGGCCAGGCCGGCGACGGCCGGGTCAAGGTGGTCGCCACCGGCACCGGTGACGTCCGCTCGATCAAGATCTCACCCGAGGTGCTCCAGGCCGGGGACGTGGAGATGATGGAGGACCTCATCGCCGCCGCGGTGAACGCCGCGCTGACCCAGGCCCGGGAGCTCAGCGAGCGCGAGCTGGGGAAGATCTCCGGCGGCCTGAAGATTCCCGGAATCACCGGATGACGCCGGATCCGCTCAACCGACTCGTCGCTCAGCTGTCGAAGCTCCCCGGCATCGGGGAGAAGACTGCCCAGCGCCTGGCGTTCCACATCCTCCGCGCCCCACCCGAGTACGCGACGGAACTGGTGAACGCGCTCCAGGAGGTGAAGAGCAAGGTCCGGCTGTGCAGCCGCTGCTTCTCGCTGACCGAGGGCCAGCTGTGCGGCTTCTGCACCGACCCGCGCCGCGATGACCGCCTGCTGTGCGTCGTGGAAGGCATCGCCGACCTGATGGCGCTGGAGAAGACGCGGGAGTTCAAGGGCCGGTACCACGTGCTCCACGGCGTGCTCTCGCCGCTGGAAGGCATCGGCCCCGAGCAGCTGCGGATCCAGGAACTCCTCGTCCGCCTCGAGGACGGGAAGGCGGAAGAGGTGATCGTCGCGACCAACCCAGACGTCGAGGGCGAGGCGACGGCGCTCTACCTGATGCGGCTCCTCAAGCCCATGGGTCTCCGCGTCACCCGGCTCGCGCAGGGTCTTCCGATGGGCGGAGATCTGGAGTTCGCGGACCAGGCCACGCTCGCCCGCGCGCTTTCCGGACGGCGAGAGCTGTGAGCGCGAGGATCTGACCCTCGGGAGCCGGCTCGCGCAGGGCTCCGGACGTGCCGAGCGTCAGAACCGCGTCCCGGCAGAGAACTCCTCGTACGACAGCGACGACTCGGTCTGGTACTCGCGCCAGCGGGCGATCCGGCCGCCACGGATCTGCACCATCACCACGCCGTGGTACTGGCGGTTCAGCCGGAAGGTGTACTCGCCCGCCCCCACCTGCGTGCGCGGATCGAACACCAGGTGGTGCCAGGTCATGTGCATCGGCCGCTCCGTCCCCTTCTCCCCGCCGAAGAACTCGAACAGGTCCGCCCGCCCGGAATGGAACTGCTTCCGCGGAGGCTCCTCGTAGAGCGCGTCCTCGGTGAAGCACTCCACCGCCTTCGCCGCGTTGCCCTCCCGCCAGCCCGCCGCCACCAGCTCCATGAGGGCCCGGAATCCCTCGGCGTCGAGCCCGCCTTGCGGGGTCGGAGGGGACCTCGGAGCGGCGCATGCAGCGAACGCCACACAGACCAGCAGCCATCTGCGCATCGACTCCTCCCGGACGCTCCCTGCGGCGAATTGCCCGAATGCAGCAACGCCCCTGTCTACCCGGGGGATGGCGTGTCATCCAGGCATGGCCATGCCCGTCTTCAAGATTGTTCGCTTCGCCGTTCGCCCGGACGCGTGCTCCGAGGTCGAGCAGGCGATGCGAGAGTTCGCCCTCTACGTGGGGCTCGAGCTCGAGGATTCCTCCTGGACCACCTACCGCGACCGGAAGAATCCCAACGTCTACGTCACGCTGATCACGGCCGACGACGAGGACGCCGCCAAGCACCAGCGCACCGCCGGCGGGTCCGTGCAGTTCGCCCGCGTGCTCCAGAACCGCCTCCTCACTGACGTCGAGACCCGCGAGTACGAGCTCGTCGCCACCAGCCGTGGCGGCCTGCCTCCCTGAGCGAGTGAACTCGACCGCCCGCGGATCCCCGAAGGGCTCGCGCGTCCAAACCGGCTCCCTTCGCTGTCGCCGGAGCTCCCCCCACAGCCGACCAGCAGCGACAGCCAACAGAGGCCCCTGCAACGCCGCTTCGGGCGCTCTCTTCTCATCGCCGACTCCCCCCGGAGCCATGCGTCCGGAGACCGGCCCCGGGCGCATGGCTCCTTCGCTCAGCTCGAGCGAGGGGCGCCGTCAGCGGCGCGCCCGGTGTGAGTGCAACGAGGGTGCCGGCTCACACTCCGAGGGAGCGCGCGCGAGCGACGCGCGAGACCGTGGTGCAGCCAGCAACGAACCGCGGCGATCCGTAGCCTGCGGGGCTATTCGCTCCGCCACCTGCTCACTGGCGAGGAGCCATCATCGCCAGCAGCGCGGCCGCCTCGGGATCGCTCCAGCTGGCGAGCGCCGCCGGGACGAGCACGCTGAGGCTCTCCTCGCTCAGCGGGCCACAGGTCCGCGAGCCGGTATAGCGCCCCGCCAGCCACACGAGGTCGAAGCGGCACGAGCCCACCTGGCCACGCATCCGCTTCGGGCTCAGCCAGAACGTGGTGGGGTCTCCGCGCACGAAGCCCGTCACCCGGAACTCCTCACCGTCCGGCATCACGGTCAAGTCGAAGGCGTCACCGGCGAACCGCCCCACCATCTCCTTCCCTTCCTTCAGCTTGAGCTCCACCGGCCAGTCCACCCGCACCGATCCGGTGATCGATCCCGAGGCGCGCTTCAGGTCCACGAACGGCCCCCGCGCTCCGGCGTCGGTCACCGTCGCCCGGTTCAGGTTGTCCGTGGTCTGGAACTGGATCTCGGTGACGTCCGGGCTGGCGCTGAGCAGCTTCCAGCCTGGCGCCGCGGACGGCACGGGAGTGGTGGCACATCCGGCCAGCAGCAGGACCAGCAGCGACGATCGACGCATCGATCCCTCCCCGGGATGATCTCCTGATTCCCGACCCCGCCCGATGTTACGCGCCTCCGGCTCGTCCAAGGTCGCGCAGGACGCGACGCGCAGCGTTGTGCCCCGCCGCCCCGATGACCGAGCCCCCGGGATGGCACCCCGCGCTCGCCGAGTACAGGCCATCCACCGGCTGCGCGTACGCCAGCCGATCCGAGAAACCAAACGTGTTGTCCACGTGATGGATGTGCCCGCCGGTGATGCCGAAGTGCGCCTCGATCTTCCGCGGATGCAGCGGGAAGGTGTCCACCACCAGGTCGCTGGTCCCCGGCGCGAACCGGTCGCAGATCGACAGGAGATGGCGGACGTAGCGCTCCTCCTCCGCCTCCCAGGTGGTGCCGCTCAGCGTGTGCGGGACCCACTGAACGAAGAGCGCCGAGTTGTGGTGCCCGGCCTCGTCGCGCATCGACGGGTCCACCGTCGTGTGGACGTACCACTCGATGGTCGGGAACTCCGGCAATCGCCCGGCCTGCACGTCGGCGAAGCTCCGGGTGAGCGACGCCAGGACCTCGCCCTCGTCGGGGAGGAGATGCATGGTCGAACCGAACTGGCCCCGATCCTCCGGGAGGCAGCGGAAGCGCGGCAGCCCCTTCAGCGCCATGTTCACCTTGAAGGTGGTGCCGTTTCGCCGGTAGCCGTCCACCCGAGCGTTCCAGGAGGCCGGGAAGCGCGTGGCGCCCACCAGGTCCCGCATCCGGAACGGGTCCGCGTTCACCACCGCCACCCCCGTGCGCAACTCGCGACCCGAGGCCGTGTGCACCGCCTCCACCCCGCCCGCTCCCACCGCGATGCGCGACACCTTCTCCGAGGTCAGCACCTGCGCTCCGGCCGCTCGGGCCAGCTCCCCGAGCCGCCCGGTCACCGTGCCCATGCCGCCACGGACGATCATCCAGGTCCCGTCCGAACCCGGGAGCCGGCACATGTTGTGGGCCAGGAAGTTCATCCCGCTGCCCGGCGTGTCCCAGGTGCCGGTGAGGCCGCTGACCCCGTCGGTCACCGCGTACATCGCCTTCAGCAGGTCGCTCCTGAACTCGAAGCGGTCGAGGTAGCGGCCCACCGACCCGCGGCACAGCCCCACGAAGACATCCCGGAGCGCCGGGCGGACGAAGCGCTCCGCCGTGTCCTCGATGGAGAGCGGCTCCTCCAGCCACGTCGGCGCGACATCCTCGCGGAGCTGGCCGATCTCTTCCTGGAGCCGGGCGTTCGCCCGCCAGTCGGCCTCGGAGAAGAAGGTGGTGAACTGCGCCTTCATCGCCGCCTGGTCCGAGCCGAACAGGAGGTACCGCTCGCCGGTGGTGGGAAGGAAGTAGTGCGGGTCGCGGCGGAGCAGCGGAAGCTCGAGGCCGAGCGTACGCATCAGCTCCGGCGGCATCAGCCCCAGCAGGTACGCCCCGGTCGAGGTGCGCAGCCCCGGGGCCTTGCGGAACGGCGTCTCGGTCTTCGCGGCCCCTCCGATGGTCTCCTTCTCCTCCAGGACCACCACCGACAGGCCGGCGCGGGCGAGCAGCGTCGCCACCACCAGGCCGTTGTGACCGGCCCCCACCACCACCACGTCCGCGCGCTCGGTGCTCATCTGCCTCCCGAAGGTCCCACCCCTCCGCCCACCAGCTGCTCACGGAGGAAATAGAGCGACGTGCTCAGCCCGTAGTCGTTGGTCTCCTTCTTCTTGAACCCGTGCCCCTCGTCCAGGGCCAGCAGGTACCACACCGGCCGCCCGTGGTCGCGTACCGCCCGGACGATCTGCTCGGCCTCGCTCTGGGGCACCCGGGGGTCGTTCTTCCCCTGCTGCACGAACAGCGCGGCGCGGATCTTGTCCGCGGACTTCAGCGGCGAGATTCGCTCCTGGACCGCCCTGACCTGCGCGTCGCGCTCGTCACCGTACTCGGCCCGGCGGAGGTCCCTCCGGTACGGGGCGGTGCTGTTCAGGAAGGTGACCAGGCTGGAGATCCCCACCCGGTCCACCGCCGCGCGAAATCGCTCCGGATAGAAGGCCACCGAGGCCAGCGTCATGTAGCCCCCGTAGCTGCCTCCCATCGCCGCCACCCGGGACGGATCCAGATCCGGCTGCCGGCCGATGAAGTCCAGCGTCGCCCCGATGTCCTTGAGCGCCTCCTCGCGCTTCACCCCGTCGTCCGCGGCGAGGAACGCCCTCCCGTAACCGTCGGAGCCGCGCACGTTGGGGACGACCAGCGCCAGCCCGAGGTCCAGCATCGCCTGGAAGAGCGGCGTGAACTTCGGCCGCTCCTGCACCTCGGGGCCGCCGTGCCAGTACACGACCACCGGTGCGCGCGCCCCCTGCGATGGACTGCGCGGCCGGTAGACGAACGCGGGAATCTGCAGCCCGCCCGCGGAGGGATAGCGAACCAGCTCCGGGCTCACGAAGCGCGAGGCATCCATCCCCCCCACCTCGCTGCGGGTCCAGCGTACCGGCTTGCCGGACTTCACCGACACCTGCCACACGTCGCTCGGCGAGGTGGGAGTGTCGATGGAGAAGGTCAGAACGTCGGAGGTCCGGTTCGGGAACCGCATCTCGCCCAGCACGCCTGCCGGGACCGGGATCGGCGTGCGCTTCGCCGCCCCGGGCCTCTGGAGGTAGAGCTTGCTGAAGCCGTCCTCGTTGACCGCGTAGGCCAGCGTGCCGTCCACCGCGACCGCGAGCGCCTCGACGTCCCACGGCAGGTCGGCGGTGAGCTTCGTCCACGCCGCCTCCGGATGGCCCGGGTCCACCCGGAAGAGCTGTGCGAACTGGGCGTCGCGGTCGGTCACCAGATAGACCGCCCGGCCGTCGGCGGAGAACGCCGCGTGACGCACCGAGGCCGTTCCCTTGCCGGCCGGATCCGGCGTCACCCGCGAGCGCGCCTGGGTCTTCAGATCCAACACCCAGAGATCCGAGTCGTCGATCGCCCGCATCTGCTTCACCAGCAGCCGCTCCCCGTCCGGCGAGAACTCCACCGGAAGCCAGGTTCCGGCGTCCTCGGTCAGCCGGCGCGCGATGCTCGGGCTCCCCACCTCGGCCACATAGACGTCGGTGTCCGACCCGTTGCGGCCCGTCCCGGAGTAGGCCAGCCGCCGCCCGTCGCGTGACAGCGTGAACGTCTCGTGCCGGCTCTTGCCGTCGGTGAGCACCTGGCGCTGCCCGGTGCGGGTATCGAGGCGGTGGAGCTGGAAGTTCTCGGCCCCCCCCACGTCCTCGAGGAAGAACACCGTCCGCGGGTCGCCGGGGAGCCACCTCGCCTTCGCCACCGGCTCCTTGCCGAACGTCAGCTGCTCCCGGCTGCCCAGCGGGGCCGTCACCCGATGGATCTGGTTCACCGAGGAGAAGCGGGTGAGGATCAGCACCGCCTTGCCGTCGTCGCCCGGGTCGGCCAGCGCAGCCGAGCGCACCTCGGTGTAGGGCTGGAGCCAGGCCTCGAAGTCCCGCGGGACCGCCGGGACCCCGCTCACCAGCACTCGGGGCAGGCCTGGCGCGGGCTCCACCGGAAGCGACGAGAGGCGCACCGCGCTGCCGGCGTCGGGGCGCGAGGAGACCTGCGCCTGGGCGAGAACGAGGAGAGAAACCGCGGCGGGTAGGATCATGTGGTCGGCCGCTTCGACCAGACCTGAGGCGCGCGCGCAAGCGCTCCGCGGTGGGTCAGGGCCGCAATCCTTGCCGCACGGCTTTGCTGCCTGCTACCGTCAGCCCCCGTCCGGACGAGGAACTGCAGCGGAATCCCTCGGAAAACCCGGGGTCGATCCCTCGGCGCAGCGAAGGGGACATTGCACGCCCATGGGCACGCAACTGGTGATGTATGACGAGGAGTACAATCGCATCAACGCCGTCTGCGATCGCCTGACCAAGGATGCGAACGCCAAGGTCGTCTTCCTCGTCGACAAGAACGGACAGCTGATCAGCGCCTCCGGCCAGACCCAGAACATCGACACCACCTCGCTCGCCTCGCTCACCGCCGGAAACGTCGCCGCGATGGGAGGACTCGCGAAGCTCATCGGCGAGAACGAGTTCCCCAACCAGATCCACGAGGGAGCGCGCGAGTCGCTCTACATGACCATCGTGGGCAGCCGGGTGGTGCTGGTCGTCATCTTCGACACCCGGACCTCCCTCGGCCTCGTCCGGCTGCGGGTGAAGAAGGCTTCCGACGAGCTCGGGAAGATCTTCGAGGCGCTGGTGAAGAAGACCGAGAGCCCCGGCGGCATGGGCTCGCCGTTCGCCGAAATTTCCGACGAAGACATCGACAATCTCTTCAGCGAGTAGCGACCGAAACCCAGGTCACGAAATGTCCTTCATCAATTACTCATCCCGCGAGATCAACTGCAAGATCGTCTATTACGGACCTGGTCTGTGCGGGAAGACGACCAACCTCCAGTACATCTACAACAAGACCAACCCCGAGACGAAGGGCAAGCTGATCAGTCTCAGCACCGAGACCGATCGCACGCTCTTCTTCGACTTCCTTCCGCTCTCGCTCGGAGAGATCCGGGGATTCAAGACCCGCTTCCACCTCTACACGGTGCCCGGCCAGGTCTTCTACGACGCGAGCCGGAAGCTCATCCTCAAGGGGGTGGACGGCGTGGTCTTCGTCGCCGACAGCCAGGTCGAGCGCATGGAGGCGAACATGGAGTCGTTCGAGAACCTCCGCACCAACCTCGGCGAGCAGGGCTACGACCTGAACAGGATCCCCAACGTGGTCCAGTACAACAAGCGAGACCTGCCGAACGCCGTCGCGATCGAGGAGCTGCGTGCCTCTCTCAATCCGCGGACGGTTCCCGAGTTCCAGGCCGTCGCCCCGACCGGGGTAGGTGTCTTCGACACATTGAAGGCCGTGGCGAAGCTGGTCCTCACGGAGTTGAAAAAGGGCGGGTAGGCAGGAACGCCTCCGGCCCGGCGGACAAGCAGGTCGTCTGGCGGGGCCGTGGTATGTAATGACAGTGGTTTTCCGTCGCGGGAGCCCGTTCTTGCGCCCTGGTCAGACTGCACTCCTCGCAGCCCTCACGCTGATCGTGAGCCTCCCGGCCCAGGCCCAGTCGTCCGATGCGCTTCCCGCGCTCCCCGATTCCCGGGCCGACCCCGCCGCCGGAGCCGGGGAGATGGCGCCGATGCGCACCGGCGACAAGGCGATCCAGGCCACTCCGCCGCCGGCGAGCACCGCGCCGACGAAGCCCGCCCCCGCCGGAGCCGCGCCTCCGGCCGCGACCTCGGCGGCCCCCGTCACCGCGGTGAAGCCGAGCCCGTCCGAGGCCGCACTCCCGGTCACGTCCGACGAGGCGTTCCAGACGCGGGTGAAGACCCTCGAGGAGCAGGTGGTCGATCTCAAGGAGAAGATCTACCGGACGAAGGCACGCCTCCTTCTCTTGCAGGAGACCGTGCTCGGCGGAGACCTCTCCTCCGGTGCCCGCGCGGTGCTGGTACACAAGAACGACATGGGCGGGAGCTTTGCCCTGGACTCGGTGGCCTACGCCCTCGACGGCGCGCCGATCCTCACCCGCACCGACAAGGACGGAGACCTCTCCAAGCGGCCCGAGTTCGAGATCTTCAACGGGCGCATCGTCCCCGGCCAGCATCAGGTCGCGGTCCGCCTCGTCTACCGCGGCAAGGGCTTCGGCGTGTTCAGCTACCTCGAGGGGTACAAGTTCACCGTCAGCTCGAGCTACACCTTCAGCGCGGAGCCGGGGAAGGTCACCACGGTCAAGGTCGTCGGCTACGAGAAGGGCGGCCTCACCACGGACCTCAAGGACAGGCCGGCCGTCCGTTACGACGTCGAGGTCAACCGCGAGACGGCGCCGAAACCGCAGGCGCAGGCGGAGACGAAGGAGACGAAGTGAGGCTCACCCCGGCCGCGGCGCTTCTCGCGCTGGTCGCGGTGGAGACGCCTGCCCTCGCCGCGGAGGTGCGCGTCTCCGCCTCCACCGCGGCGAAGCTGGACCAGGTCTCCGCGCAGCTCCGCAACGCGAGCGAGAACCTGGGCGTGGTCGAGACGCAGTACGCGACCCGGGCGGACCCCTCGAACGAGCTGGTCCTCGAGCGGCGGTTCTCCGACGGCGAGATCCAGTACCTGCTCCAGGACTGGCCCACCGCCTCGGTCCTCTTCTACGACCTGCTGGCGGACAAGGCCTTCGACGGAAACCCGAAGCGCCCCGACGCGCTCTGGTACCTCTCGGACGCGCTCTATCAGCAGCAGAGCTATGGCAGCGCGCGGCTCTATCTCCGCGAGCTGCTCCAGCTGGACACGCCACGCTACCGCGAGGCGCTGGGCCGGTACCTGGACGTCACCTCCAAGCTGAACGACTGGGGCAACCTCGAGCCCTACCTGGCGAAGGCCCGGGGTCCGGACGGTCAGCTCCCGCCGGACATCCAGTACGTCTACGCCAAGTGGCTCACCCGCAGGGCCGACCTTCCGGCCGAGGAGCGTCGCCGGCGCGCGGCGGAGGCGTTCCAGCCGCTCACTGCCCAGGGCAATCGCTTCCGCCTCCCCAGCCTCTACTTCCTCGCGGTGCTCCGCGTGCAGGCGCAGGACTACGCCGGGGCCATGGAACGCTTCGCCGAGGTCAACGCGACCAAGCCCGCGGACGAGCGCGAGCAGCGCATCGTCGAGCTGGGCCATCTCGGCCTCGCCCGGCTCCTGGTGGAGACCGGGAACGTGCCGGAGGCCATCGACCAGTACCAGGCCATCAACCAGGACTCGCCGGCGTTCCCCGAGGCGCTCTACGAGATGGCCTGGGCCAAGGTGCGCGCCGAGGACTGGACCGGTGCGCGGAACGCGACCGACATCCTGCTGCTGGTGGCCCCAGACTCGCCGCTCACCCCCGAGGCGCAGATCCTCCAGGGGCATCTGCTGCTGAAGCTCAAGAAGTACAAGGAAGCCACCGAAACCTACAACGGGGTGATCACCACCTACGCGCCGGTGCGCGACGAGATCGACCGGATGCTCGCCGTGCAGAAGGATCCGGTCGCCTACTTCGACAACCTCCTCGCCCGGAACGAGAAGACGCTGGACGTCAACACGCTCCTTCCGCCGCTCGCGCTGAAGTGGGCCAGCGCGCAGGAGGACGTGAGCCAGGCGCTCCGCGTCGTCGGCGCGCTCGAGGGCGGGAAGAAGGGCGTCACCGAGGGCCGGGCCATCGCCGACCGTGTCCTCAAGGCCCTCGACGAGCGAGGCGCCGAGGCCTTCCCCTCGCTCCAGGAAGGCACCTCGCGTGCGGAGGCGGTGGCCAACGGGCTCGCCTCCGCCGAGGCCACCCTCGACTCCGCCGAGGTCGAGGCGCTGGATCCACTGCTCACCCATGACGAGCGGCTGGAGCTGGGCCGCATCCAGGCGAGCCTCTCCTCTTCTCGCGCCCGCCTCGCCGCGCTGCCCTCCACCCCCGCGGAGATCACCGCCCGCCGCAACCGGATGCAGGGACGGGTGGACGCCCTGGATCGCGAGGCGTTCCGGCTCGGCACCGAGCTGCAGAGCATGAACGCCATGCTCGTCGCCACACAGAAGTGGGTGGCGGACACCCGCGGCCAGCGCCGCGACCAGCCCGGGGACGAGAAGCAGTTCACCGAGCGGCTCCTCTCCGAGCAGCGCTCGCTCCAGGCCCTGGAGAAGGAAGTGGCAGGGCTCCGCGGCGACGTGGTTGCGAACCGCGGGCTGGTGGACACGAGCATCAGCGGCGAGGAGGCCCTCCGGCAGGAGATGGCCCAGGCCTCCTCGTCGATGCGGGGCATCCTCTCCGGCGTCGAGCCCCGCGCCACCGGGGAGGGAGCGGCGTTCGTCTCACGCACCCGTGACCTGCGCACCCAGCTCGCGACGCTCGAGCAGCGCACCGCCTCGGCGCAGTCCGCGCTCCGCGACCGCGTCCGCCAGAAGGGCGCGGAGATCCGCCAGAAGGTGGTCGCCGAGGCGAAGCTGCTCGACGGCTACGGCAAGGAAGTGGGCACCGTGTCCGGCAACGCGCAGCAGCTGGTCGGGCGGATGGCCTACGACAGCTTCCGGCGCGTCCGCCGCCAGTTCTACGATCTCGTGTTGAAGGCCGACGTCGGGGTGGTGGACACCGCCTTCACCCAGAAGCAGAGCCAGACCAGCGCCATCCAGAAGGTCGCCTCGCAGAAGGAGGAGGAGCTTCGGGCGCTGGACGAGGACTTCCAGCCGATTCTCAAGGACGTCGACTGATGCTGGGGGCCCTGCTCATCGCCCTGGCCGTCGCGGCCAGCCCCGCCACGTCGACGAAGAGCAAGGGCAAGAGCAAGCCCACGTCGACCAAGAAGAAGGCCCCTGTTCCGGCGGAAACCCCACCCGAGCCGGCGCCGGCGGTGCCCACCACCACTGCCACTCCGGAGAAGAGGGACGTCCTGCCCGGCCAGAAGCCGAAGCTGGGACTGGACGGCATGGGGCGCACCCCGGAGGAGCAGAAGCAGCTGGACGACCTCCAGCAGATGCTCCGGAGCTACGAGGACGAGTCGCGCGACTTCAAGCACGACGTCCAGCTCCTGGTGGAGAAGAAGTACGAGGAGAAGCGGAGCGACCTCGCCGCCAGCTACGAGAAGGCGATCCGCGACCTCGAGGTGAACGAGCGCAAGGACCGGCTCGACGCCATCGCCCAGTTCGAGGAGTTCCTCCAGCGCTACCCCGACGAGCCTCGCTACACCCCGGACGTGATGTTCCGGCTGGCCGAGCTCTACTACGAGCGCAGCGCGGACGATCACGCCGTCGCCATGCGTGCCTACGAGGACCAGCTCAAGCGCGTGGACCCCGCGAGCAACGCCCCGCCCCCGCCCGAGCCGGCGGTGGACTTCCGTCCCTCCATCACCCTCTACCGGCAGCTGCTGGAGCGCTTCCCGAAGTTCAAGTTCAACGACGCGACCACCTACCTGCTCGGCTACTGCCTCGAGAAGCAGAACGACTTCGAGGGCGCTCAGCAGGCGTACCACGACGTCATCGACGACTATCCGAAGAGCAAGTTCGTCACCGAGGCCTGGGTCCGCATCGGCGAGTACTACTTCGACGACTACGACGACCCGGACGCGCTGCCCCAGGCGGCGATCGCCTACGAGCACGCGATCAAGGACACCAAGAGCCCGCTCTACGACAAGGCGCTCTACAAGCTGGGCTGGACCTACTATCGCCAGGACCGCTTCGAGCCGGCTGTAAACCGCTTCCTCGAGCTGGTGGACTACTACGACCGGACCGGGCCCAAGAAGGACGGCAAGTCCACCGGCGACCTCCGCGGCGAGGCGCTCCAGTACACGGCGATCAGCTTCGCCGACGAGAAGTGGGGCTCGGTCGACAAGGCGAAGGCGACCTTCGCGAAGATGGGCGGGCGTCCCTACGAGGCCGAGGTCTACCGGCGGATGGGCGACGTCTACTTCGACCAGACCCGTCACACCGACGCCATCGCCGCCTACCGGCTGGCCCTGCAGAAGGACCCGCTGGCGATCGACGCTCCCAAGCTCCAGCAGAAGATCGTCCAGGCCTACGAGCGTGACCGGAAGCTGAACGAGGCCTTCGCCGAGTCCGAGGCGCTGGCCAACGCGTACGCCCCCGGCACGCCCTGGTACGAGAAGCACAAGAACGACCCCGAGGTGATCGCCGCCACCCAGGATCTCGCCGAGCGGAATCTCTACGGCAGCGCGGTCTACCACCACCAGCAGGCGCTGGCCCTGAAGCAGCAAGGAAAGCTCGACGCCGCGAAGACCATGTTCGAGGCCGCGGCCAAGGGCTACGAGGGCTACCTGCAGCGGTTCCCCCGGAGCAAGGCCGCGTACGAGGTGCAGTTCTTCGCCGCCGAGTGCCAGTACAACTCGCTGCAGTTCGCGAAGGCGGCGAAGAACTACGACTACATCCGCGACACCGGCGCGGACGACAAGTACCGCAAGGACGCTGCCTACGGCGCGGTGCTCGCCTGGAGCAAGCTGATCGAGCAGCTGCAAGACCAGAAGAAGCTGCCGAAGTACGCGGTGCTCCGGAGCAAGGACCGGCCGGAGGGAGACAAGCCGCAGCCCATCGCGCTCTCCCCCGAGGAGAAGTCCCTCGTCGCGGCCACCGACGCGTTCGTCCAGCTCTCCCCCGGCGACGAGCGTGCGCCCGGGGTCTCCTACAAGGCCGCCGAGCTGCTCTACGCCCACAACCAGTTCCCCGACGCCCGGAATCGGTTCGAGAGCATCATCCGCAGCTATCCGAAGAGCGAGGTCAGCAAGTACGCCACCAACCTCACCGTGGAGACCTTCCTCATCGACAAGGATTGGCGGAGCGTGGAGGAGGTCTCGGCCCGGCTGGCCCAGAACACCGACGTCATCGACCCCAAGAGCGAGCTCTACAAGGACCTGGTCAAGTTCAAGCTCGCCGGCCGGTTCAAGCTCGCCGACGAGCTGATGGCCCAGGGAGCGTGGGACGAGGCGGCGAAGAAGTACATCGCGCTGGTCGACGAGGAGCCGAAGCACGAGTTCGCCGACAAGGCGCTCAACAACGCCGCGGTCTGCTACGAGAAGGACCACCGGTACGAGAGCGCGCTCAAGCTCTACGAGCGCATCTTCCGCGACTATCCGAAGAGCAAGCTCGCCGATGCGGCGCTGTTCCGGGTCGCGGTGAACCAGGAGAACTCCTACGACTTCGACAACGCGGTCAGCAGCTACGAGCGGCTGGTGAAGGAGTACCCGGCCAGCAAGGACCGCGAGGCCGCGCTGTACAACGCCGCCCGTCTCCTGGAGGGACAGCAGAAGTATCCCCAGGCCGCCGCCGCCTACGCCCGCTTCGCCGACCTCTTCCCCAAGGCGGAGGACGCGCCGAAGAACCAGTACCGCGCCGCGCTGGTCTACGAGAAGCAGGGCGACACGAAGAACGAGGTCAAGGCGCTCAACGAGTTCGTCCGGCGCTTCGGCGGCAAGGCGAACCAGGGCGAGCTGGTGGTCGAGGCGCAGAAGAAGCTCGGCGATGCGTACGCGAAGTCCGGGAACCCCAAGGAGGCCCGCAAGGCCTGGGAGAACGCGGCGCGCGAGTTCGATCGCCGGGGCCTCAAGGCCGACTCCGCGCTCCAGGGCGCGGACGCCGCCGCCGAGGCGCGGTTCCAGGTGTCCGAGCAGGACTTCAAGGAGTTCGACAAGCTGAAGATCGGCGGCCGGGGCAAGGCCCTGGAGAACAGCTTCACCGTCAAGCGCGCGGGGGTGAAGAAGGTGCAGGCCTCCTACGCCGAGGTCTTCAAGTACAAGCGCCTGGAGTGGACGCTCGCCGCGCTCTACCGGCAGGGCTATGTGCTGGAGCGGTTCGGGGCCACCATCAACGAGACGCCCGTTCCTCCGGACGTGAAGCGCCTCGGTGACGAGGCCGTGGCCGCCTACCAGGACCTCCTCCAGCAGCAGACCGCCGCCCTGGAGGACAAGGCCGTCGAGAGCTACGCGGCAACCCTCGACCAGGCCCGGAAGAACCGCATCAGCAACGAGTGGACCAAGAAGACCCTCGAGGCGCTCAACCGGTATCGGCCCAAGGACTACCCGGTCCTGAAAGATCCAAAGCCGGCCATCGCCGTTGACGTGACGTGGCCCGACGGGCTGGTCAGCACCGCGGTGGCGAAGGACAAGGGGCAGACGGTCCCCGCGAGGGACGTCCAGCCCGAGACGCCGAAGCCCGGACCCGGCGCCCCCGCGGCGCCCGGGACCGGTGGAGCGCCAGGCGGCGGAGGTGGCTCATGAGGCGGGTGTTCTTGCCCCTGCTCGCCCTCGCCGCGCTCGGGGGGCTCGCCGCCTGTGGTCACGGCCAGGCCGCTGCGCCACCGCCGCGGCCGCTCACCACCTCCAACGCCGCCACGCCGGAGGTGAAGGAAGGCGTGCACGGCCAGCCGGGACCGATCGACGCGGACACCCAGGCCGCCATCGACCGCGGAACGGCCCAGGGCCGGAGCGGTGACCTCGACGGGGCCCGGAGGACCTTCCAGGACATCGTCAACAGGAACCCCAATGCCGGCCCCGCCTGGGTGAACCTGGGCGTCATCGCCGAGCGCAAGGGCGACCTGAAGGAGGCCGAGTCGAGCTACCGCCGCGCCGCCCAGTGCACGCCGGACCCGCCCGAGTCCTGGGACTTCCTCGCCCGGCTGATGGTGCGGACGAAGCGGGCGAGCGAGGCCGAGGCCCTGCTGCGCGGAGCGGTGCAGCAGCAGCCCCAGGACCTCGGCGCCCGGAACGCGCTCACCTGGGTGCTGCTCGAGACCAAGAGGCTCCCGGAGGCCGAGGCCGAGTCGAAGAAGATCCTCAAGGCCGACGAGCAGAACGTGCGCGCGATGCAGCTGCTCGCCCAGGGCTACTACCGGCAGGGGAAGTACGAGCTCTGCCGCCTGGTGCTGGAGAACGCGCGCGCAGTCGACCCGAAAGACCCGGTGACCCACAACGCGCTGGGCACCGTGCTGCTGAAGCTGAAGCAGCGGGCAGCCGCGCTGGAGTCGTTCAAGACCGCGGCGTCGCTCCGCTCCGACTTCGCCGAGGCTCACAGCAACTTCGGCGCGATGCTGGTCGAGAGCGGCGACTACGAGGGTGCGGTGAAGGAGCTGGAGCAGGCGGTGAGCGCCGCCCCCGAGCTGCTCCCCGCGCGGTTGAACCTGGGCAACGCCTACCGGGGAAAGCTCGAGCTCGCGAAGGCGAAGGAGCAGTACGAGAAGGTGGTGGCCCTCGATCCCACCCTGGCCGACACCTACTACAACCTCGCCATCCTCCACCTCGACTCGGACGTTCCGGGGATGGACACCATCGACCGCTACAACAAGGCCATCGCCTACTTCACCACCTACAAGGAGAAGGGCGGGACCGACGAGCGGGTCGAGCAGTACCTCAAGGACGCGAACAAGGGCATCGATCGGGAGCAGCGCCGGCGCGAGCGAGAGAAGAAGGACCAGCTCCGCAAGGCCGAGAAGGACGCCGCCGAGGCAAAGAAGCAGGCCGAGGCAGCCGCCGCCGCCCAGGCCCCGGCCGCCGCGCCAGCGGGTGGCGATGCGGTGAAGCCCGCCGAGGCTCCGGCCTCCGACACGCCCACTCCCCCGCCCGCACAAACGAGCAAGAAGAAGAGCTCTCGCGCTAAGCTCAAGACCCCGTGACACGCCCTGCCCTCCCAGCGCTGGTGGTCTGCGCGGCGCTCGCCGCGGCCGGCGCTGTGCGGGCGCAGCCCGACCCGACGGCTGCCCAGAAGGAGGCCGACCGCGCCGCCCAGGTGGCGAAGCAGGCCAGGGCGGACGTCCAGGCCGCCGGGGCGAAGCCGCCGGCGCGCGGTGGCGGCAAGAAGGTGATCAAGCTCGACACCCTCACCGTCGAGGGTCGAATCCAGAAACCGGAAGCGTTCTACGTGCTTCCTCGCTCCAACCTGAGCTTCGACGAGCTCCAGAAGAACGAGAGCTTCGTTCCGAAGATCGAGAAGAGCGTGCAGAAGGATCCGTTCTAGCCCGTGAGAGCTCCTGCACAGCGCCTGACCAAGCCTGCCTCGAGCAGCGCCAAGATCCTCCGCGTCGGGGTGATCCGCGACGGGAAGATCATCGAGGAGCGGCAGATCCGTCACCCGTCCGCGGTCACCATCGGCCAGGACGGGACCAACACCTTCGTCATCCCGGCGAGCGAGCTCCCCGCGAGCTTCCCGGTCTTCGAGTTCCGCAACGGCGGGTACACGCTGGTCTTCACCGACCGGATGAACGGCCGGGTCGCCAACCGGAGTGGTGACTTCGACTTCGCCGGACTGAAGACCAAGGGGCTGGTGCAGAGGCGGGGCAGCGTCTGGGCGCTCCCGCTCGACGAGTCGGCCAAGGGGAAGGTGTCGCTCGGCGAGGTGACGCTGCTCTTCCAGTTCGTCGCCCCACCGCCGGAGCCCGCCCGCATCGAGCTGCCGCCCGAGGTCCGCGGCACGATCTGGCGGAGCATCGATCACCTGTTCTTCGGCATCCTCGCCGTCTCGCTCTTCATCCACTTCGCCGGGGCGGCCTGCATCATGCTCAGCCCCAAGCCGCCGGACACCGATCTGGCGCTGGACGAGCTCCCGGACCGCTTCGCGCGCGTGCTCCTTCCACCGAAGCCGCCCGAGCCCGAGCAGCAGAAGGCGCCCGAGCAGACCGCACAGACCGAGGACAAGAAGGACGTCAAGAAGGACGTCAAGAAGAAGGACCTCCCGGCCGATGCCCAGGCGCGCAAGGCGGTCATCCAGCAGAAGGTCGCCGGCAAGGGCCTCCTCAAGATCCTCGGCTCGGCCGGCGGGAGCGGCGCGCTCTCCGACGTGCTCGGCAGCGGCACCGGCTCCGGCGACGTGGCGGCAGCCCTGGCCGGCGCACGCGGGGTGAGCATCGCCACCGCCGACTCGGTGGGCGCCCGGGCCGGAGGCGGCGCGGGACGAACCGCGGGCATCGGCGACGTGGGCACCTCGGGCGGCGGCAAGGTCGCGCTCGCCGGAAAGGGCGACGCAAAGGTCACCGGGCAGGTGTCCACCGCGGCTCCGGAGGTGGACTCGGCGGACGTCGATCGCGCCGCCCTCTCCCGCTACATCCGCGACCGGCTGGGCGCCATCCGTGGCTGCTACGAGCGCGAGCTGAAGCGAAACCCGAGCCTGAAGGGGAAGGTGGTGGTGCGCTTCAACATCACGCCAGCGGGGCGCGCCGGTGACATCCGCATCGAGGAGAACACGCTGGGGAGCCCCGAGGTCGCCACCTGCATCAGCGGCCTCATGCGGAGCTGGATCTTCCCCTTCAAGCCGCCTGACGAGGTGCCGGTGCAGTACCCGTTCCTCTTCACCTCCGCCGGGTAACAAGGGATCTGCCCCAAGGTGCGTACATCGGAGTTTGACACCCCCGGCGACCGGTCCTTACGCTCGGAAAGGATGCGACCGTCCGCCCTCGCGTATGGCCTCGCGGCCGTGCTCCTCCTCGGGGCAGGGCCGGGCCGCGCCGCGCAGCCGGCCAAGCCGGCCACGACCCTGGAGCGCGCGGCGGACATCCCCGACGCGGAGAAGCTCAGCCGCTCCCGGGACGCGGTCGGCCGCATGCGCTCGGTGCTGACCGAGGTGCTGGGCCGCCTCGAGGAGGCGCGGGCCACCAAGGACGTCGTCAAGCTCAACTGCGTGAACGAGAAGCTCACCCAGGTGAAGGGGCTCCTCCGCATCTCCGAGCAGTCCGACGTGGCGCTGCAGGAAGCGGTCGCGAAGAAGGACAGCACCGCCTCCGAGCACGAGTACTCGAAGGTCAGCATCGCCAGGTCCAAGGTCGAGCAGCTGCGCGGTGAGGCCGAGCAGTGCATCGGCCAGCTCGCGTTCCGCACCGACGAGAACCTGACGGTGGAAGTGGAAGTCCCCAGCGGGTTGCCGTCGGAGGACCCGACCAACCCGCCACCCCCACAGCTGCCCACGAGTCGCTCGCCTCCGGCGAGCCCGATTCTCTAGTCAGCGCCATCGCCCCGCCGCGCACTTGGCGCCGTCCCGCCTACCTTCCGTTTCCTGGAGCGACCGCGTGCTTGCATGGTATGACGCAGGACAGCGCCCGTCCTGGATCTGGAGAGGACTCTGTACGTGGGAGGACCGGAGCGGTTGAGACGGATGTCCCCGCACGTCACCCGTGTTCTTCTGCTCGGCGCGCTGGTCGCGACCGCGCTCGCGCAAGCGCAGGTCAGCGGCCCCGTCATCAACACGCCGCTCGGTGAGAACAACGGCATCCGCTTCGGACCGGGCCGCCTCCACCCCTACTTCGACCTCGAGGGGCGGTACGACTCGGCGGCGGTCTACGTTCCCGTCGATCCGCTGAACCCCAACGGCGCCTACGAGCTCAAGGGCGACATCCTGATGCACTTCCGGCCGGGCTTCCGGCTGGACGTTCCGGGAACGGATGTCACGTTCGGCTTCAACGGCTACTACGACTACGTCTGGTACACGGGCCTCATCAGCGACACCAGCGCCCCGTCCCGCAGCGAGGCCGGCGCCGACATGCACGCGGAGATCAACCGCGAGGGCGCTGTCGAGCTCGACGTCGGCGACACCTTCGCCCGCAGCGACCGGCCCCGGGACATCGGCGTCGGGGTGGCCGTCATCTCGCTCTACAACCAGCTGCGGCTGACCGTTCCCATTCACCCCGGTGGACGGGCCTTCGAGGTGCGTCCCCACGGCGACTACAGCGTGGAGTTCTTCGGCGCCTACAGCGGCCTGCCACCGGGCATCGGCCCTTGCCCTCCCGGGACCTGCCCGGGGAACCCGTCGGATCCGAGCGTCAACGACTACCAGAACTACGCGGGCGGGCTGGACATCCACTGGAAGTTCCTGCCCCAGACGGCGGTGATCTTCGAGTCCAACTTCGAGGGCCGCAGCTACTTCCATCCCGACAGCACGGTGGTGCCGCCGGGGAAGATGCTCAAGCTGCGCGCCGGCGCGCAGGGCCTGGTGACGCCGAAGATCCAGGCCATCCTCAAGGCCGGCTACGCCATCGGCTTCGACGGGGCTGCCTCGACCTTCATCGGCCAGGCGGAGATGACCTGGAACCCCAACGAGCTCAGCGCGCTGACCGTCGGCGTGCTGCGCGACGTGAACAACGCGGTCGGCGCGGCGAGCGCGACCGATCTCCGGGCCTACCTCAACACCAAGACCTTCCTCATCGGTCGACTCGGCCTCCACGGCAACTTCGCCTACGACCTGATCTCCTTCACCCAGGGGCGCGGTCAGAGCGACCAGCTCTTCAGCCTCGACATCGGGCCGGATTTCGCCATCGCGCGGTGGTTCATCCTCTCGGCCGGCTACGTGTTCTCCAAGCGGACGTCGGACTACCAGGCGTCGCTGCCGCTGAACTACACCCGGAACGAGGTCTACTTGCGCCTCACCTTCACCTACTGAGCGCCGCAACCTTCGTGTCCCGCACCCGTCTCGTCTCCACCTTCCTCTGTACGGTCGTGCTCTCCCTGGCCTGCAAGGGTCCGCGCGGAAGCGGCGGCACCACGCTCCGCGCGGACGAGGTGCCCCAGGTCAACGCAGCGCCTTCCACCTCCACCACGCTCGGGCCCGGCGATCTGATCGAGGTGCGGGTGTTCGAGGAGGCAGATCTCTCCGGCCCGTACCGGGTGGCGCCGGGAGGCACCATCGACTTCCCGCTCTGCGGCAAGGTCCAGGTGCAGGGCCTGAACACCTCCGCGACGGCCGACGCGCTGACCCGCTGCCTCGGGGAGAAGTACCTGAAGCACCCGCAGGTCACCGTGCTGCTGCGCGAGTACAACAGCAAGAAGATCTTCGTCTTCGGCGAGGTCCAGAAGCCCGGCACGTTCCCCTACGAGGAGGACATGTCGATCATCCAGGCCATCACCATGGCCGGAGGCTTCACCAAGGTGGCCAGCAAGAACGACATCGCCGTGACCCGGCAGGTCGAGGGCAAGGAGACGAAGATCCGCGTTCCGGTCGCGGACATCGGCACCGGGCGGGAGAAGAACTTCCGCCTGCAGCCCGGCGACATCGTCTTCGTGCCGGAGAGCATCTTCTAGAAGGGCCAGTGCCTCGACCGGGGTGGGGTGAGCACCGCGAGATGCGCGAGACCGAAGCGAGACGGCGCACACGAGGAACGAGCAGCGGAGGCGTGCCCCGTGGCACGTCGAGCAGCGCAGGGCCGAGTCTGCGCGTCGGAGCGAGAGGATCGGGCATCGTAGCGCTCAGCTCACCCCGGTCGAGGCACTAGATGCGCAGTGCCCGCTTCGAGGCGCCGCTCTTCGAGGGCCACAAGGGAGTGACCGGGGTCATGGTCCCGTTCGATCCGGTGGAGGTGTGGCGCGCGCCGCCGGTTCGCCTCGCCGGACGCCGACACGGGTGGCTCGTCACCGGCTCCGCGAACGGCGTGCGCTTCGACGGCTACATCGGTGAGCGATGGAATCGGTTCTTCATCACGCTCGGCGAGCCGCTGCGGGCGGCGGCCGGCGTCGGGGTCGGGGACTCGGTGACGATGGTGATCGCCCCGACCACGAGCGGGACGGCCTACCGCGCCGCGCTCGAGCAATCCCGAGCGACGACGCAGCCGGGGAAGCCGCGGCCGGACGCGGTCGCCTTCGCCGGGGCGACGGGCGCCGCAGCGACGCGCTCCACACGCCCGCCCGGACGGCGACGGGCTGCGCGGCGGCGCTGAACCGGGAAAGCCCGGATGGAGCGCCAGCGACGTCCGGTCGACGCTCGCCAGGCAGCAGCGCGGCGCGGGGCACGGCGCGGTGCTACGACAGCCGGCATGCGTGCGCAGCCCGACGTGGACGTCATCCTCAAGCGGTTCGCCCAGCCGGACGAGGTCAGGAAGATGACCAAGGGCCGGTTCGAGCTGGTACGGATCGGCGGGATGACCATCGGTCGGGCCACGTACGATCCGGGCTGGAAATGGTCCGAGCACGTCGGGCCCACCGTGGGACAGGCCCGCTGCACGGTGGAGCACGTCGGGCTCGTGCTGTCGGGCGCCGCGACGGCCGCCTTCGAGGACGGACGGGTGGTCGAGCTGCGCGCTGGCGACCTCTTCTACATCCCGCCCGTCCCGCACGACTCCTGGGTGCTGGGCGACGTTCCCTACGTGTCGCTCCACTTCCTCGGCGCCGAGCACTACGCCGCGACTCCGGTGCGCTGAGGCTGTAGCGCCCGGCGCAACAGGTCGTCTCCCCGGCCGCCCTCACCCGGAGCGCAGCGACGCTGCAACCCCCGAGGATCCGGGTCGAGGAAGCAGGCCCGACCCGTGCAACGGGGCTCGCGAGCAACGGCCGTGGGCCGTCCGCATCGAAAAGGTGTGTCCGTGAACCGTCGCTCGTCCCAGCCAGTCCAGGTCGCCACCGGGGCGCCGCTCCTCCGCGTCGTTCTCGTGGTGCTGCTCCTGACCACCGCGGTCGCCGGGCTGCTGGTCACCGGGGGCGTGCCGGCCGGGTGGCTCGTGCTCGGGCTGGTGCTCGTCGCCGGTCCGGTGGCGGTGATGGTGGAAGGCAGGGCGAGGAACCGGGCTTCGCTGGCGGCGGGCGCCGGCGTCAGCGAACCAGGCCGATTCCGGTCACCAGCGTCACCAGCGAGACCAGAGCAGCGCCCGCATAGAGAAGCAGCCTGAAGCTCGGGAAGAACGCGACCCCGAGCGCTAGCGGAACGCCTTCGGCGTCCAGTGGATCTCGGAAAGGAAGTCCCGGCACTCCGCCTGCATCGGCGCGGCGATCCCCGGAGAGGCCGCCAGGATGTCGATCACCGAGGTGTCATACGGCGCGCCGTCGATGCGGGTGGCGACCGCTCCGGCCTCGGCGCAGATCAGCGCCCCGGCGGCGATGTCCCAGGGCCGCAGGTTGAACTCGAAGTACGCGTCGTACCGGCCAGACGCGGTGTAGGCCAGGTCCAGCGCTGCGCTCCCCAGGCGGCGGATGCCCTGCACCAGCACGAGGAACCGGGCGATGAGCCCCGCCGGCCCCTCCGGATGCTCGCGGACGTCGTAGGGGAAGCCGGTGCAGAGGAGCGCACGGTCCAGCCGCTCGATCGCGCTCGGCCGGATCGGCTTGCCGTTCAGCGTCGCCCCTCGCCCGCGGACGGCGCTGAAGAGCTCGTTCCGCATCGGGTCGAACACCACGCCGACCTGCACCCCACCCTCACCCTCGACCGCGACGCTCACCGAGAAGTGCGGCAGCTGGTGGGCGTAGTTCGTCGTCCCGTCCAGCGGATCGATGATCCACCGGTAGCGCGAGCCGGCGCTGGCGCCGCTCTCCTCCGAGAGGATGGCGTGGTCCGGATGACGCTCGCGGAGCCACGCCAGGAGCACTGCCTCGCTGGCCCTGTCGGCGTCGGTGACCAGGTCGATGCCGCCCTTGAAGGAGATCGTGCGCGGCTGGTGGAAGCGCTCTGCCAGCACGTGGCCGGCGCGGCGGGCACCCTCCACGGCGGTCTCCAGCAGCGTGTCGAGCGAGACGGTCACCGGGGGGCCTTCAGCAGCGCGTCCACCTGCGCCCGGATCTCGTCCAGGTTTCCGTCGAAGCTCTCCTGCGTGTAGCGGACGTGACCCGTGCGGTCCACCACCCAGGTGGTCGGCATCTGCTTGAGCTTCAGCTTGTCCTCGAGCACGAAGCCTCCCGGGTCGAGGAGCACCGGCAGCTGGACCCGCGCGCCGGCCAGGAACCTGGGGATCTGCGCCCGGTCCTCGTCCACGCTCACCGCGTAGACCTGCACGCCGCGCTGGGCGTAGTCGCGGCGCAGCGTCTGGAGGAGCGGCAGCGACCGCACGCAGGGCGCGCACCACGTCGCCCAGGCATCGATCACCACCACCTGTCCGACGTCGGCGGAGAAGGAGTGCTTCCCGCCCTCCGGGTAGGTGGCGAGCGTCATGTCGGTCACCGAGGTTCCCGACACCGAGGCCGGCGCGGCGAGCGCCTGGGCCTTCGTTCCGGTCGAGTCCGGTTTGGACCCGGCGCAGCCGAGCAGCACCGCCATCGTCAGGGCGGACAGCCTCACGCGCGTTCCTTCCGGAGCTCGGCGAGCACCGCGGCATGGAACCCGCCGAAGCTCCCGTTGCTCATGCCGAGGATGACGTCGCCGCTCCGGGCCTCGGCCGCCACCCGTCCGATGAGGGTGGGCACGTCTCCGGCAGCGTCCGCCTCGATGCCTTGCGTCCGGAGGTCGGCCACCAGTCGCGGAATGTCGAGCTCCTCGCCCTCGGGAACCTGGTCGTGCTTCTCGGGCGTCTTGAGGCTCACCCGCGCCGCGCCGTCGAAGGACTCGGCGTATGCCGCCTGGTGCAGCTTGCGACGGCTGGTGTTGCTCCGGGGCTCGAACACCGCCCAGAGGCGCCGGTCCGGCCAGCGCGCCCGGAGCGCCTGGATGGTCTCCCGGACCGCAGTGGGGTGATGCGCGAAGTCGTCCACCACCAGGATGCCGTTCACCTCGCCCCGGATCTCCTGGCGCCGCTTGACGCCGAGGAACGACGCGCACCCGGCGGCGAAGGCCTCGAAGGTCACCCCCAGCGGACCGATCGCCGCCCAGGCGCCCAGCGCGTTCTCCACGTTGTGCAAGCCGGGAACCGCGAGGTGCACAGGTCCCAGCCGCCGGCCGTGGTCCACGAGGACGAACCGCACGCCGTCCGGATGGTGGGTCAGGTCGTGCGCCTGGACGTCCGCGCGGTGGGTGGGATCGACCGCGTAGGTCACGACCGCCGCCCTCCCGGCCCGCGCCAGCGCCACCGCCGCGGGCCAGGCCGCGCTCACCGCGATCCGCCCGTCCGCAGGGGCCAGGGCCACGAAGCGCTCGAACGCCGAGGCGTAGTGCGCCTCGTCCCGGTAGATGTCCGCATGGTCCAGCTCCATGCTGGTGAAGATGGCCGTGCGCGGCTGGTAGTGCAGGAACTTGGGCCCCTTGTCGAAGTAGGCCGTGTCGTACTCGTCACCTTCCACCACGACGTGGGGACCCTTCCCCACGCGGAAGTTGCTCCCCGCGTTCCCGGTCACTCCGCCCACCAGGAACGATGGGTCGAGGCCCGCGGTGACCAGCAGGTGCGCCGTCAGCGCCGAGGTGGTGGTCTTTCCGTGCGTCCCCACCACCACCACCGGATGGCGTCCCCGGAGGAACAGCGCACCGAACGCCGCCGGAAAGCTCATCGCAGGCAGTCGCCGCTCGCGCACCGCGGTTGCTTCGGGATTCACCCGGCGGATCACGTTGCCCACCACCACCAGGTCAGGCCTGGCCTGGTCCAGGTTCTCCGGGCGGTAGGGCGTCATCACCTCGATGCCCCAGGCGGCGAGCATGTCGCTCATCGGCGGGTAGACGTTCTGGTCGCTGCCGGTCACGACGTGCCCCACCGCCTTGAGCATGCCGGCGAAGCTGCCCATGCCGGTGCCGGCCACTCCGAGGAGGTGGACGCGCCGGGCCTGCTCGGGGCGGACGTCCTGGAGGATGTTGCCGTCGTCGCGCGTGGGGGAAGCGCTCATCGTTCCACGACTCGCTCCCGCCTCACCCACCCGCCCTGCCGCCGAGCCGGGCCGCTGCAGTTCCTCGCTCTGGTCATCCGTCGGGGACGATAGCACGGGCGGTCGCGCGTCCCGGCCGAGCCCGGGGCACGACGAGGGGCTCCCACCGGGATCGTGGCCGACCGGGCGAGACCACGTCGGGTCGACCGGACCATCGCGCTGCGGTCGCGGCCGAGCCCCGGAGCGACGAGGGAGCGTGGCCGTCGTCGCTCCGGGCGCTAGAGTGCGCGCGGTCCTGGAGGGCGCATGGCCGGGAATCTCGCCTCCGGCGGTGTCGAGCGGACGGTGGTCCGGATCTTCGGCCTCGTGGTCTGCCTCGGCATCGTCTTTCCCGCGCTCCCGCGGCTGGGCGTGGTCGCCGGCGTGGTGGCCTTGCTGCTCGCGCTCGGAGTCGCCTTGGTCGTCTGGCGCTGGGTTCCCGAGGGCGTCGGTGGCGCGGCCCGGCGACGCCCGGTCCTCGCGGCGCTGTGGGTGGTCGCCGCGCTGATCGGGTTCGGCCAGGTCAGCCGGCTCTCTCTGTTCATGGCAGACCCGGAGCAGACCTGGGGCTCGGTGGTGCCGGACCCGGCAGTCGCGAACCATGCCTGCCTCTCCGCCTACGTCCTCGCCGCGGACCTCTCTCGCCGAGGAACGGCGAACCCCTACGACGAGCGCTTCTACCCGGCCTTCGGGCACGACGGGGCGAGGCTCCTCGCGCCGAAGGACATCCACGACCTCGGAAAGTGGATCGAGGATCCCTTCGAGTACCCACCGCCGTTCCTCCTCTTCCCGCGCGCGGCGCTGTTCCTCACCGACGACTTCCTCGCCATCCGCGCCGGATGGTACGTGCTCCAGGCGCTCGGCCTCGTCGTCGTCGCCGCGTGGCTGGCCCGGTGGGTCGGCGGGCGCGACGGACAGCTGGCGTTCCTCCTGCTTCCACTTCTGCTCGCCTCGCTCCCGACGATGCTCGGATTGCAGTTCGGTCAGTTCCACGTCGCGACGCTGCTGCTCTCGGTCGCGGCGATGATCTGCTTCGAGGAGCGACGACCGGCGCTGGGTGGCGGGCTGCTCGCGGTGGCGACCGTCTCCAAGCTCTCCCCTGCCTTCCTGCTGGTCTACCTGCTCGCCCGACGCCGCTGGCGGGACGTGGCCTGGACCCTCGGGGCCTGCGCGCTCTTCTCGCTCGTGGCGCTGGCGTTCCTGGGGTGGGCGCCCTTCGAGGCGTTCCTGAGCTACCAGCTGCCGCGCATCCAGAGCGGAGAGGCGTTCTCGTTCTACGAGGACAACGAGCTCGTCGTCTCCAGGAACCTCGGGATTCCGGGCCTGGTGACCAAGCTGCACTTCCTCGGCGCTCCCGGCATGACGCACGCGCTGGGGGCCGCGCTCGGATGGCTCTTCACGCTCGTGCTTCTCTGGCTCGCCTGGACCGCTGGCCGTCGGGCGGAGGACCGGGTCGGGCATTCTCGGGTGTGGCTTGCGCTCCTGACCCTGGGCGCGCTCCGGAGTCCGCTGGCGCCTCCCTACGTGAGCCTCTCGACGCTCTGGCTGCTCACCCTGCTCGCGGGTGAGATCCGCGGCCGCGCCTCCCGGGTGGTGAGCTTCGTCGTGGCGTGGCTTCTCGTCATGGGTCCGCCGCCCCTCACCGGCGCGCCGGAGTTCACCGTCAGCTTCCTCGGACAGCTGGTGGGGCTCGCCGTCTGCGTCTGGCCGCTGCTCAGGCCACGGCCTTCTCCCGAGGCAGCTGCGCCGGCCCTCGCTGTCGGCTGACCTCCGGGAGGAGCCCCGGAAGCGGTGCCGTTACTTCGCGGGCGGCACGTCCGGGAGCGGCGGGACGGAGGCCTCGGGCACGCAGGAGACGACGGCGTGCTCCGCGGCCTTGCAGACGTAGGTCTCGGTCTTCTGGCAGCCGCTGGCGCGGTACTTCGAATCGCCGAGCTCCTCGACCTTCACCTGGTCGGCCGGGCAGTTCGCGCTCTTCGCCAGGTTGTCGCGCGCGGCGGTGCTCAACGCGCCGGTTGCGCAGGCCCCCGCGACGACGCCGAGGGAGATGACTGCCGCGAGGAGGACGGGAGAGACGACACGCTTCACGGCCATCGATGGCTCCGCCGAAAGAGGGAGAGCTCGATCTAGCTCAGCCCGAGCGCCCGAAGAACCGCGTCGTGGAACGCGGGCCGGAACTCCTGGATGCGGAGGTTGTCCCGGCCCAGCGCCGTCCGGTTGGTGAGCAGCGCAACGCTGAGCCCCCGCGCCCTGTCCACCCAGAGGCTGGTCCCCGTGTAGCCCAGGTGCCCGAAGCCGCCGGGAGGCGTCCGTCCCAGGAGATGCCCGGCCGCGCTGGACTCGCCGGACGGCGTGTCGAACCCCAGCCCGCGGCTGGCTCCCGGAGCGGGAGTGATAGCCCGCTCCCACAGCGTCGCCGGGGCCACACGCCCTGCGCCGGCGAGCTCCTCGAGGACGCGCTGGCCGAACCGGGCGACCTCCGTCGCGGTGCCGAACAGCCCGGCGTGTCCGGAGACCCCGTCCATCACCCAGGCGTTGTCGTCGTCGACCTCGCCCGTGCGCGACGGCTCGCCGGGGAGCGACTCCCACCGGTTCTCCTGTCCGGGCGCCGGCGGCCTGGGCCGGAGGGATCCGGTGGGTGGGAGCCCGTCCCAGCGCCCGCCGCACGGGTCGCGCGAGTCCTGCCCCCGGCTCGACAGCCGGTGGAAGTGAGTGCCGACCCCCAGCTTCTCGGAGGTCCGCGCGTGCACGGCGTCGAGCGGCGCGCCGGCGGCCTCGGCCAGCATCTCCCCGGCGAGCAGGAACCCGATGTCGCTGTACAGCGTTCTCGTCCCGGGCGGGACGTCGAGCGGCGAGCGGGCGGCGGCGTCCCGTACCTCGCTCCGCACCGTCAACCGGATGGAGGTGGGACAGTCGACCCGCCGGATCTCCGGCACCGTGTGCAGGACCACCGCGAAGAACGGCTGCCACGCCGGCAGTCCCGACCGGTGTGCGAGGAGATCGCCGAGAGTGGCTCCGTGCTTCGCGAGTGGGCTGCCGTCGATCCACCGCGACACCGGCGTGGACGGTCCCACCTTGCCCTCCGCCCAGAGCGCGAGGAACGCGGTCGCGGTGCAGAGGATCTTCGTCAGCGAGGCGAGGTCGAACGAAGTCGTCTCGTCCGCCCCCACCGCGGCACGGTCGACCTCACGTCCCTGGTGGAACACCGACGCCTGGGCAGCGGGAAAGACCCCGTCGCGGACTCCCGATTCGAGCAGTGGTTGGAGCGCGGAGCTCAAAACCCCGTCCCGGGCAAGCTGCGGGCAGGAGGAACGCCGCGACGGGTACAGGTTCGCGTCCCACCCTCGGGCCAGGAGCAGTCGTACACATCGCTCTTTCCGCACCCGCTGGCCTGGTATCCGCCGCCGCTGAGAGGCTTCACCTCGATCTTGTCCTCGGAACAGCGCGCGTCCGAGGACATGCTCCGCCGGACGGTGGGCTCGAAGCCGTGGCAGCCGGCGAGCGCGACGGCGAGAAGCCCGAGCGAGACGAGCTCCGCCGCCGGCGTCCGGCTCACGCCGTGGCGGCCTCGAGGGGCTGGAGCGTTCCCTCGTGCGCGTCGAGGCGGTGCCGTGCACCGAGCGCCACCGGCGCATTCACCGCCCCATGGCCGATGGGCAGGTCGCTGATGCACGGGAGGCCCACCTCCTGCGCCAGCGCGGCCACCACCTCGCGGCAGGTGTGCGGCTCGTACCGCCGGTCGTTCGGCTCGCAGTCCAGGAACTGCCCGAGCGCGATGGCGGCGATCCGCGAGAAGACGCCCGCGTTGCGAAGGTGCGTCCACACCCGATCGATGCGGTAGGGCGGCTCGCTCACCTCCTCGACGAGGAGGATGGCCCCGTTCGTCTCCGGCAGCCAGCGCGTCCCGAGGAGCGTGGAGAAGACGGTGAGATTCCCGCCAATCAGTGGTCCCTCGACGACACCCGGGACCACCGGCTTGCCCTCCAGCGGTTCCGGGACGCGGCCCTCGAGCAGGGCGAAGAGGCGATCGGACACCCACGGCGGCTGGTCGGCGAGCTGGGTCACCACCGGCCCGTGGATGGAGATTCGCCCGGTCGCCTGCAGCGCGCAGTGGAGCGCGCCGTTGTCCGAGAAGCCCACCAGCGGCTTGAGCGGGAGGCGGCCGAAGTCGATGCGGGGAAGGAGCCGCGCGGCTCCCGAGCCACCGCGCGCGCACACCACGGCACGATTTCCCGGATCGGCGAACGAATCGACCACCGCCGCGGTGCGGACGTCGTCGGTTCCGGCGAGGTACCACCGCCGCTCGAACAGGCTCGGCGACGGCGCGAGCTCGTAACGCTCCGCCAGACGGGCCATGCCGCGGTCGAAGCGCTCGCGATCGAAGGGAGAGGACGGGGCGACCACCGCAACGCGGTCTCCCGGTCGCAAACGCGGAGAGCGCACCATTGGAGGAAGCGTAGCACGCGCGCGCGACGTCGACCGGAGACGGGACCACGCGCCTGCCTGCCTGGGTGAGGTGTGGCGCGGGCGTGGGTGCGATAAGTCATCCGCTGGACGAGACGCACATGGCCGGAAGAACGATGCCTGCGCTGTTCCTGGGACACGGCAGCCCGATGAATGCGCTGGAGCGGAACCGTTACTCCAGCTCCTGGGCCGACCTCGGCGCGAGCGTTCCCCGCCCGCGGGCGATCCTCGTCGTCTCCGCGCACTGGTACGTGGGCGTCACCGCGGTCACGGCGATGCCCCGGCCGCGAACCATCCACGACTTCTACGGCTTTCCGCGCGAGCTGTTCGAGGTGCAGTACCCGGCTCCCGGCAGTCCCGAGCTGGCCGAGGAGGTGGTGGAGCTGGCGAGGCCCATGCACGTCGGGCTGGACCACGACGGCTGGGGGCTCGACCACGGAACCTGGTCGGTGCTGGTGCACGCGTTTCCTCGCGCGGACATCCCCGTCGTGCAGCTCTCCATCGACGCGCGCCGCGACCTGGATTTCCACCTCGAGCTCGGCGCGCGGCTGGCGCCACTCCGCGAACGCGACGTCCTCGTGCTCGGCAGCGGCAACGTGGTGCACAATCTCCGGATGCTCGACTGGTCCGCTCCCGACGGCGCGTTCGACTGGGCGAGGAGCTTCGACACAGCCGCACGCGAGGTCCTCGCTGCGAACCCCGCGGACCTGCCCCGCTTGCGGACGCATCCCGACTACGCGCGCAGCGTGCCGACGCCGGACCACTTCCTCCCGCTGCTCTACGTCGCCGGCCTGGCGAGCGCTGCGAAGCGCCCGCTCGAGCCGGTGGTGGATGGCCTCGCCTACGGCTCGATCTCGATGGCGGCCTACGCCCTGGACGCTCCGGCTCCGATCAGGCGCGCTGACCCGGCGCCGGCGGCAGGCGTCCCCGACCCCGCGGTGATCCCGCCCGAGGACACGAATCTCTGACCATGCGGATCCAGCCAGTCTCCGACCTGCATCTGGAGTTCGACCCCGATCACGGCAAGCAGTTCGCCCTGTCGCTTCCGGTCCTCGGCGACGTGCTGGTGCTGGCCGGCGACATCCTGCCCATCCGCCGTCCGCCCCACGTCCGCGAGATGCTGGGGTGGTTCTGCGACCGTTTCCCTCTCGTGGTCTACGTGCCGGGCAACCACGAGTACTACAAGACGTCGCCCGCAGCGGGGGCCGCGCTCCTGGCCACCTGCGCCCAGGACTTTCCGAACCTGAGGTTGCTCGACTCGGCCGTGACCGAGATCGACGGAACGCGCTTCGTCGGCGCGACGCTGTGGTTTCCGCCCACCCCGGACGAGGCGGAGTACCGCAGCTCCCTCATGGACTTCGCGCTCATCGAGGGCTTCGTCTCCTGGGTCCACGAGGCGCATGCACGGGACGTCGCGTTCCTCGAGCAGAACGTGCGTGCCGGCGACGTGGTCATCACCCACTTCTTGCCCCATCCCCGGAGCATCGCCCCGCAGTACCAGGGCAACGCGCTCAACCGATTCTTCGTCGCCGGGGACGTCGCGCCGCTGGTGGAGGAGCGAGGCGCCCGTCTCTGGCTCCACGGGCACACCCACGTCAGCTTCGACTACCGCGTCGGACAGACCCGCGTGGTCTGCAACGCCCGCGGCTACCCCGCCGAGCCGGGGACATCGATGAACCGGGAGTTGATCATCGAGGTCTGAACCGCAGCGCGCTCCACACCTCGTCCAGGGCAATCTGCCGCACCGGCTGGGCTCCCCGCTTCTGGAGCTCCTTCGCCAGGATGTCCCGACTCAGGTCCGTCCCCAGCTGGCCCGCCTTGGGGTAGGCGGCCCACGCGAGGCGGTCGGCGCGCGCGGCCTCGATCATCGGCGCGGCGACACGGTCGAGATCCGCGAGCCTGGTGACGAACACCAGGACGTCCTTCACGTTGGCCAGCGAGGTGACCTCCACGTCGCCCAGGTCGACGTCCTTCGGCTTGCCCAGCACTCGCAGCCTCGTGCCCGCCTTGAGGTTCAGCTTCTTCGCCAGGCTCATGCCCGGGAACGCTGCCACAGGGTGGCGCAGGCCGTCTCCTCTTCGTTTGAAATACATTCCAGCCACGTGACCGCGGGTGGTGCTCGACGACGGGTTCGGTGGGCGGCGGCGCGCTGGTTCCTGCCGCGGTGTCTCTTGCTGGCCGCGCTCGGCGCCCTGCCGGTCCGCGCCCAGGCCGCACACCCGGCGCGGCACGAGGACGTCGCGTTCGACATCATGAACGTGCTCTCGGAGCATGGGCTCCACGACCTCCAGGACGAGGCGTGGAACGCGTACGGGCAGACGACCTACCTCTCCAGCTGGAAGCTGCCCTTCACCGCGCCGTACACCAACCTGAACGGCAGCCCCAACTCGCTGCTCCCGGGACACGAGCGGAGCTATACCTGGAGCGCCACGCTCTTCCTCGGCGCGAGGCTGTGGCCCGGAGGAGAGGCGTACTTCGTTCCGGAGGTCATCGCCGAGCGGCCGCTGTCCGGGCTCCACGGGCTGGGCGGGGCGATCCAGAACTTCGAGCTGCAGAAGGGCGGCTCGGAGACCCCTCAGATCTACCGGGCGCGGCTGTACCTCCGGCAGATCATCGGCCTCGGCGGCGAGCCCGAGAAGACGGACTCGAACCCCATGCAGCTGGGGAGAACCGTGGACGGCCGGCGCCTCGTCATCTGGGCCGGGAACTTCAGCGTGCTGGACGTCATGGACAAGAACGGCGTGACCGGCGATCCGCGCCAGACGTTCTTCAACATGGCGTTCATGACTCACGCCTCCTGGGACTTCATGGCCGACGCGCGCGGCTACACCTACGGCGCTGCGGTGGAGTGGTACTGGGACGACTGGGCAGTGCGCTTCGCTCACACGCTGCCACCGAAGAACCCCAACCAGCTGCCGGTGGACTTCCGCTTCTGGCAGTACTTCGGGGACCAGCTGGAGATCGAGCACGACCACACCCTCTTCGGCTTGCCGGGCGCGGTGCGCGTGCTCGGCTACCGGAACCGGGTCCACAGCGGCTCCTTCGACGACGCGATCGCGGCGTTCCAGGCAGACCCGACGAAGAACGCCGCGGCGTGCGTGGACTTCAACTACGGCTCGCAGAACGCCGGGGCCCCCGACCTGTGCTGGGTGCGGAAGGACAACGTGAAGGTCGGGATCGGCCTGGACCTCGAGCAATTCGTGACGAAGGACATCGGCGTCTTCCTGCGCGCGATGTGGTCGGATGGCGCGAGCGAGGTGGTGGCGTTCAACGCCGCGGATCGCTCGCTGTCGTTCGGGGCGGTGGCGAAGGGATCGCTCTGGAATCGCCCGTTCGACGTGACCGGCCTCGGCATGGGCCTCAGCTGGATCTCCGCGAGCCACGCGCGCTACCTCGCGCTGGGAGGCATCGACGGGTTCATCGGCGACGGCGCGCTCCGCCAGGGGACCGAGGGCGTCTTCGAGATCTTCTACAGCCTCAACCTCTTCAAGGCGATCTGGCTGTCGGGCGACTTCCAGCTCCTGTGGAAGCCCGGGTACAACGCCGACCGCGGAGGACCGGTGACGGTCCTCGGAGCGAGGGTCCATGCGGAGTTCTAGGACCGCGCTCCCCTGTGCCCTGGGGCTGCTGCTCTCGGCGCTCGGCGCGCGGGCGCAGACGCCGGTGGACGGCTTCGATGCCGAGCGGCTCTTTCCCTCCGCGCCCGGGGCCGGGTGGTTCGTCATGGACAGCCTCGACATGCACGGCGGGCTCGGAGGCGTTCTCTCCTTCTCGGCCCGGTACGCGCACGAGCCGCTCCGGGTGAATCCCGGTCCGGTCACCGTGGTCGGCGATTCGGCCTACGGCCAGGTCGCGGGGGCCGTCACCTGGGGCGCATGGCGCTTCTCCTTCGGATTCGACTTCCCGCTCGCTCTGAAGGGGCAGGGAGCGACGGTCGCCGGCCATCAGTACCCGCCGGTGGACGTGGACCTCGGGTCGAACCCCGACACGCTCTCGGACGTGCGGATCGGTGTGGACGGCAGGCTCCTCGGCGCGTGGGACGGAGCCTTCCGCCTGGGACTGGGAGCGCAGCTGTGGATCCCCAGCGGCGAGACGAAGGCGTACCTCAGCGACGGGACGTACCGGGGAATGGTGCGGGTGCTCGTGGCAGGAGACGTGGGCCTGCTGACCTACGCCGGCCACGTCGGCGTGCACATCCGGCCGCGGGACGATGGCGGCATTCCGGGCGCCCCGCGCGGCAGCGAGCTCCTCTTCGGCGCCGCGGCCGGCGCAAGGCTGTTCGTGACCGAGAGCTCCCGCGCGGTCGTCGGCCCCGAGCTGTACGGGGCGACCGCATTCGACGGTTTCTTCAAGTCGGAGACGACCACCGCCGAGGCGCTGCTCTCCGCGCGCTGGGAGGGGACCGGCAGCACCGGGCCTCAGCTGCGGATCCGGTTCGGGGCCGGCCTCGGCCTCGGCTCGCAGTTCGGGACCGCGTCCTGGCGGGTGGTGGTCGGGATCGAGGTCTACACCCCGAACGCACCACGGCCCTGACGCTTCAGCGCTGGAGGAGCGCCTCGAGCTTGCGCCGACCGCCGGGCGTGCAGAACGGAAGCAGCAGCGAGAGGGCCGCGCGCGCGTGGAGCTCGAGGCGGTCGGCCGGGTCGGCATCGGGGGCAGCGAGGATCGCGGACGGCAGCCAGAAGAAGATCTGGGTGAAGATCTGCACCCGGAGCTCGGGTAGCCGCTGCTTCACCCGGTCCGGGTCGAGCAGGCCCGCCTCCACCAGCCTCCCCAGGAGCCGCTCGGTGCGGACGTCACGAGCACGCTGCATCTCCACCTGGAGCGGACGGAGATCGGGGAACGACACCAGCAGGCCGGCCAGGTCCCGGACGAACCACTGGTTCTCCACGTCCCGGCGCATGAAGCCGTGCACGATGGCCAGGACCTGCTCGAAGCCCTCGCCGGGCGGAGGACGCTCCACCAGGGCGTTGTTCCTGGCATGGGCGTCCCGCATCAGCGCGGTGATCAGGGCCTCCTTGGTGGGGTAGTGGTACGAGACGTTGCCCGGGCTGAGGTCGAGTTCCCGAGCGATCTCGCGGACTCCCACCGCCCCCACCCCGCGCTCGTTGAAGGCCCTGCGGGCGTGCTCCAGGATGCGCTGCGCCGTCCCCCCGGAGGCTCCCGCATTAGTACGTTGACCTAGGCTCATGACTCGTGCATAGTACATCGTACTAACCGGGAGATCACGATGAACGAACGCACGTTCGAGAATCCGCAGACCAGGGAGCTGGCGACGCTGGTCGAGTCGGCCCGCGAGAACGATGGGAAGCAGTCGGTCCTGGACTTCGAGGTCGGGGGCGGCGGCGGCGTGATGGGGCACTTTCACGACGTCCACCAGGAGCGCATCGAGGTGGTCGCCGGTGCGATCGAGGTGACCATCGGCGGCGTCACCCGGACGGTCCGGGCCGGCGACCGCGCGGTGATCGAGCCCGGCCAGGCGCACGTCTGGCGGAACGCCTCTGCGACGGAATCCCTCCGCTTCCGAGGGACCTTCACGCCCGGTCACCCCGGCTTCGAGGCGGCGCTCCGGGTGCTCTTCGGGCTTGCGCGCGACGGAGAGACCAAGGCCAGCGGGTTCCCGAAGCGGCTCGACGATCTCGCCTTGATCGTGAAGTGGAATCGGGGACTGCCCTCGGGGCCTCTCCGCGTGCTCGCGCCGGTGCTCGGCTGGCTCGCTCGCCGTGCCGAGGCCAGCGGTCGGGCGGCGGAACTGCTGCGGCGGTACGGGGCCGAGGAGCTCGTCCCGGGCTCGGCGGGGGTCTCATCGAGGGTGACCACCCCGGCGCGGGCCTAGTCGCAGGCGGGGAACGTGCAGGTTCCGTCCGGCTGGCAGCCGTAGATGCACTCGCGCCCCGTCGTGCACCGCTCCCCACTGGACCTGCGAGGGGCGCAGAAGGTCGGGCCGGCGTCCGTGACGCAATAGCTCGCGAGCTGGCAAGTCCCTCCGTCGAGATCACAGACGGTCGGGTCCGGCTCGGGGATGATCTGCGCGACGTTTGCGCACCGGTCCGAGCAGGCATCCACGAGCAGCCCGAGCGCGCACCACGCGATCCATCGCCGCGACGCCCCCATGCACCCGACCGGAGCATCGGGGAACGCGCACGCGCAAGCCGCACCGTGGCGTCTCGAGACGTGGACAGACGACCTGATCCGACGCCGTGGTACGCCCGGCGTTCCGGACGGCTGTACCGGATCCTTCGCCCGGCGATGCGATAAAGGGGGCGCGTGGGCTCAACCCTGACGAACCCCGTGGTGAAGGCCGCCATCGAGGCGTTCCAGGCCGGAGATGGGAAGGCCTGGTCGGCGCTGTTCGAGGACGACGCCGAGCTGTTCGACGACGGGAGCCCTCGCAGCCTGGAGAAGTTCACCCGTGACGCGATCGGCCACGAGCGCTTCACCTCCTTCGACCGGGTGAGCCCCGACGGGCTGGAGGTCGTGGGCGAGTTCCATTCCGAGCAGTGGGGCGACTTCAGGACCTACTTCCGCTTCCGGCTCGGTTCCGAGGGGAAGATCCACCGGCTGGACATCGGCCAGGTGGACTGAGCCGCTCGCGTGCACACGGCGATCGTCATCGGCGTCGGGCTCGTCCTCCTGGCGGCGTGCCTCGTCGTGGGGCGGGCGCTGGGCGGGCCCGCGGCGCTCCCGACCGCCGCGCTGGTCTTCCTGCCGCTGTGGTTCCTCGGCGCCGCGGTGAACATGGCGATCGGCGTCAAGAGAGCGGGCTACACCGTCGCCGAGGAGGCCCCGGTGTTCCTGGTGGTCTTCGCCGTCCCGGCCTTGCTCGCGCTCTTCCTCCGCTGGCGCCTGCACTGATCGACCCGGTTCCATGTCCGCCGACCCTTCCATGCTCGAGGCTCGCCGCGACGGAGTGAGCCCTCCCCGGCACGAGCCCGCGGGACGGCAGATCGCGTTGCTCACCACCCTCGCGATGATCTGCTTCGCCGGCAACTCGCTCCTCTGCCGGCTCGCGCTCCGGGGTGGCGCGATCGACGCCTCCAGCTTCACCGCCGTCCGCCTCGGGTCTGCAGCCCTCATGCTGGCTGTCCTCGCCTCGCTCGGGAGTCGAGGGCGAACGCACGGCGGGAGCTGGCTGTCGGCGCTCGCGCTGTTCGGCTACGCCATCGCCTTCTCCCTCGCCTACGTCCAGATCGGCGCCGGGCTCGGCGCGCTGCTCCTCTTCGGCGCGGTGCAGCTGACGATGATCGGCTGGGGCCTCGCGAAGGGAGAGCGCCCCGGCGCCTCCGAGTGGTCGGGACTGGCGCTGGCCCTGGTGGGGTTGCTGCTCCTCACCAATCCCTCCGTCTCCGGCTCGCCGCCGGGGGGCATGGCGCTGATGCTCCTCGCAGGAGTGGGCTGGGGCACCTACTCGCTGCGCGGGCGCGGGGCCACCGACCCGCTCCGCACCACGGCCTCGAACTTCGCCCGGACGATTCCGCTCGTCCTGGTGCTGGTGGCGCTCAGCTTCGTCGTCGAGCACCCTCACCTCTCGACCACCGGGGTCGTCGCGGCCGCGGTCTCGGGCGCGATCACCTCGGGCATCGGATACGTCATCTGGTATCGCGCGCTCACCGGGCTGACCGCGCTCCAGGCGGCGACCGTTCAGCTCACCGTCCCGGTGCTCGCCGCGCTCGGTGGAGTGGCCTTCCTCGGCGAGCGGATCACCCTCCGGCTGCTGGGAGCGGGGGCGCTGGTCCTCGGGGGGATCGCGGTGGTGATCTTCAGCCGCCGCCGCTGAGCCCGGCGACTCACTGCACGACGACCTCGAGGACCGAGGTCGAGACCTGCACGCCCGGGAAAACCGGATCCACCGCGGGCAGTCGCGCGCTCAGCTGCAGGTAGTAGGTCCCCGGGACGTCGGGGATGAACGTCGGAGCGAGGCCCCAGGGGTACGCGTACTGCCAGTGTCGCGAGGCGGTCGCGATCCCGGAAGGATTGGCGAGCACGAGGGCCGTGCTGCCGCTGGGCTTCATCGTCCAGGTCCAGACGTACTCGATCGGCATCCCGTTCCGGTTGGCGAACAGCGGGAGCCGCAACGGCTCGCACGGCCGGAGAGTGATCCTGCCTCCCGCGAAGACGGTGAACCCGGCGTTCGGATCGAGACACGCATTCGGCGTCGTCGGGTCGACCACGACGCAGTAGCGCGGATCGCAGGCGTCCCCGACCCCGTCCCCGTCGTCGTCGCGTTGATCGCGATTCGACACACTCGGACAGTTGTCCACGTTGTTCAGGAGTCCGTCGTTGTCGATGTCCGGATCGCACGCATCGCCGATCCCGTCGGCGTCCGTGTCCTTCTGGTCCGGGTTGACGACGGTGGGACAGTTGTCGCGGGCGTCGTCCACGCCGTCCCCGTCCGTGTCCACGACGCAGGTGACTCCAGGAACGGAGATCGGATTGCTCGGGTCATCGTACCTGGGGCAGTGATCCACGGAATCCGGGAGCCCGTCGTTGTCGTCGTCGGGATCGCAGGCGTCGCCGCCCTGGGGGTCCCCATCGGTGTTGAGCTGGTTGGCGTTCGGGATGGCCGGGCAGTTGTCCGTCGCGTTGAGGATGCCGTCCCCGTCGCGGTCGTCATCACAGGCGTCGCCGACGCCGTCGCCGTCGGTGTCCTGCTGGTCGGGGTTGCCAAGCGAGGGGCAGTTGTCGCAGGCATTCCCGATGCCGTCGCCGTCGGAGTCATCCTGGGAGCGATTGCTCACGAACGGGCAGTTGTCGAAGAAATCGATCTTCCCGTCCCCGTCGACATCATCGAGGCCATTCACGACCGGATCGCCCCTGTACGCAGGCCAGGTGAGCCCGAGGTAGGGATTGCCGTTGACCGCGATCGGCCGGCCGCAGGAGGCGTCGAGGCACTCGGGGTTTCCCCCGGGGGCTCGGGGATCCGCGGGGACGGAGATGGGCGTGAGATCGATCGACGTCGACGTCGGCCCGATCCCGGAGTTGGAGGTCACGACCAGCGTCGCCGTCACGGTCCCGTCGTCCACGGGACGAAAGATCACCGGGATGGTGACGTTCTCTCCGTATGCGATCGGCGTGTTCAAGGCGGTCTGGTCGATGGTGAAGAGCGCGACGTCCGGACCGGTGGCCGTGATGCCGGAGAGGACCAGCGGCGCGCCACCGAGGTTCCTGATCTGAAGGGTCTCGAAGACCGTCGTGCCCGCGAAGATGCCCGTGCCGAACTCGGCACCCCACCGGAGCGCGGGCCGGTCGATGTCGATCACCGCTTCGGCGGGCGGTAGCCCAGCGTCGGGTGCTCCCGCGTCGGGCATGAGACAGCGCCCGGCGTCCGGACCCGCGTCGAGCGTCGGCCCCGCGTCCTGACCGGGCGTCGAGCTGCTGCAGCCCGAGCCGAGCGACATCAGCACAGCAGCGAACAGCGCGTGCCTCATTGAATTCCCCCCCTGCAAGCACGCTCACTCTGTCGGAAGGCGAGCCGGAGCGCCAGCTCGAAGGAGGTGCGGTGACTTGATCCCCTCGCCCGAGTCTCCTAAGCAGCCCGTCGCGTCAGGCCCGCGGGCAGGCCGCCATTCTTCTCCAACGATCCTCCCCTGAACCGACGCTCCTCGATCCCCGCTCGCTGGCTGCAGCACGTCCTTCTCTGCGCCGCGGTGACCCTCGCGCCGCAGCTCGCATGGTCACAGCCGGTCCCGACCGCTCCCCCTCCGGCGGAAGGTCCACCGACCGCAGTCGGGCAGCCCCAGCCCTTCCCGCTGGTGCTCGGGATCTTCGACCTCAGCGGCGTGCAGACCTTTCCCGCCAACGTGGCAGGCACCTCGGGGAGCATGGGCAGCACGTTCGTGACCGGTCGGATCGCACCGGTCTTCCGGGTGAGCTCGAAGCTCTATCTGAGCGTGCCGCTCGACGGCAGCGTCTCGTTCTACGACTTCCGGGGTGACCCTGGACTGCTCCCGGGCGGCGGGGTCCCGTGGGATCAGGTCCGGACTTACGCCGTGGGTCTCCAGGGCCGGTACCGCATCGACGAGCACTGGGTCCTGCTCGGGGAGACCAACGTCGCCTCGGCCGGAGCGAGGGGCTCGGCGTTCGACGACACCATCAGCGTCGGAGGCACCTTCGGCGCCCGCTACCAGTTCGGCCCCGAGCTGAGCGTCGGGCTGCTCCTCACCGTGCAGAGCCGGCTGGCGCGGAGCCTCTTCATCCTTCCGGTCCCGACCTTCGAGTGGGTGCTTCCCTTCGATCAGGGCCGCTGGCGCCTGGTCGGCGGCGGGCTGCGCATCGGGCCGGGACGCACCGCCGGAGTCGGGCTCGCCTACTCTCCCGTGCCGCAGCTCTCCCTCCACACCGGGCTCGTCCTGGTGGGGCTGGGCCGCGAGTTCCGCCTCCCGACGGACAGCCCCATCCCCAACGGCGTGGGCCGGGACTCGGCGCTTCCCCTGCTGGCCGGGGTCGACTGGCGACCCACGCGGCTCCTGCACTTCAGCCTCTGGGGAGGCGTCGCCGTGCAGCGCGTCATCGGCGTGCTGGACCAGAACGGAAACATCGTCCAGGAGCGAGACGTCAATCCCGCCGCCCTCCTCGGCGGGACCATCGCGTTCGGCCTCTGACCCCGGCGGTTGTTTCGTCCCCGTGCGCGTACGGTTCGGGCTTGCGCGCGGGCGTTTTTTGGACAGGACTCCCGGCCATGGGGCCAGGGACAGCGGGGACGCGGTTCCGAGGCAGGGACGGAAGCGGGCCTGCAACACGAGCGGCCCCGTTCAGGATCGTCCTGCTCACCGTCGCGCTCGCCTCTTCTCTGGCGCACGCCCAGGACGCACCACCACCCGGGGGCGCCTCCACTCCCGGACCGACACCGCCAGGGTCCGCGCCGTCCGGAACCCCTGGGACGACTTCCGCTCCCGCCGCGACCCCGCCCGGCGAACAGAAACCCGGGGACGCGCCCGCCGCCACACCGGAGGCTCCCCCCGCGGAAGCCGCACAGTCCTCCGGGACGACTCCACGCCGGGAGGTTCCGGACTATCGGGGCCAGGAGCCTCCCGCGCCCACCCCTGGCGAGGTGCTGATCTGGGTTCCCCGGGTGATTCTCCTCCCGGCGTATCTGGTCACCGAGTACGTGGTCCGCGCACCGATCGGAGCCGTGGCCACTGCCGCCGAGAAGGGGAACTGGGGACCGGCGGTCTTCAACTTCTTCGCCTTCGGTCCGGACAACAAGGGCGGGATCTTTCCGACCTTCTTCCTCAACTTCGGGTTCCGCCCCAGCATCGGTCTCCACTTCTTCTGGAACGACACCTTCGTCACCGGGAACAACGTCACCGCGGATGCAGCCTGGGGCGGCTCGAACTGGATCACCCTCGCGGTCGGCGATCGATACAACTTCTCCAAGACGAGCTCGATCGCGGCCGAGGCACACTGGAACCGGCGCCCGGACAACCTGTTCTACGGCATCGGCCCGGAGACGACGACCGACTTCAAGTCGCGTTACGGCACCGACGTCGTGGGCGGGTCGCTCACCTACCGCTACGCGGTCACGGCTGCGCGGATCGAGACCGGAGTCCACCTCACCCGCACCGTGTTCCGGGACTACTCCTGCTGCAGCGATCCCACGCTCGCGCAGCGGGTCGAGCGCGGCGAGCTTCCGGCGCCCCCCGGCTTCCAGGAGAACACCACCGCCGCCGGGTTTTCCCTCCGTGCCTCGATCGACACGCGACCGCCCGACGTGAACCGGAGCGGCTTTCGCGTGGGCGTGGCCGTCGCCCCCTCGGTCGACGTGACCCGCGGCTTCGACCGGTCGTGGATCAAGTACGGCGCCGGCGTGGAAGGCTCCTGGGACGTCAATGGACGGGGCCGGATCCTCAGCCTGGGCGTCCTCGCGGAGTTCGCGGACCCCATGGGCAGCGAGCCCGTGCCCTTCACCGACCTGGTGACGGTCGGCGGCTCCGAGCCGTTCGTCGGATTCCTGCACGGGCGGCTCCGCGACCGCAGCGCGATCGGCGCACAGCTCTCCTGGCGCTGGCCGGTGTTCGCCTACCTCGACGGCGTCGCCGGGGTGTCCTTCGGCAACGTCTTCGGCGCCCATCTGGAGAACTTCCGCTGGGACGACCTCCGCCTCTCGGCCGAGCTCGGGGTGCGCACCGCGGCCGTGCTCGGCGCCAGCAACTTCCAGTTCGTGATCGGCATCGGCACCGAGCCCTTCAGCCAGGGGCTTCGGCTGACGTCCTTCAGCCTGGCGTTCGGGGTGACCTATGCGCTCTAGGGAGCAGCATCAGGCGCAGTCCGACCACCCAGGCCAGCGAGGTGAGCCAGGCCGCCATCACGTCCGAGGGGTAGTGGACCCCGAGGTACAGGCGCGAGCCGCTCACCGTGAGAACGAGAAGGACCGAAAAGGCGAGCACCGGCCACCGGAAGCGAGTGTGCCAGGTGAGGATGGTCAGCGCCGTCCCCAGCGCCATGGAGGCCATCGCGTGGCCGCTGGGGAAGCCGAACCACATCGTGCGCGTGGCCGAGTTCCAGAGGGCGGGTCGGTCCCGGCCGTAGAAGGCCTTGGCGGCATCGTTCAGCAGCCACTGACCCACCATCGACAGGAGGACGAACAGCGCCTGCGCGCTCTTCCGGCGCAGGAGCAGATACAGGACCAGGAAGACGGAGATCGGCGCCACCCCGAACCAGGTGCCGAGGTCGGTCACCCACTCCATCACCCGATCGCGCTCCGGAGTGGCGAAGGAATGGATCCACCGGAGCACCGCGAGGTCCCACGGCGGCGGCTGGGGATGCACCACCCAGCGGGCCAGCAGGGCCAGACCGCAGAGAGGCACCATCACTCCGAGGAACAGCTCCAGCAGGCCGCGCCGGTGGCGCCGCAGACGCTCGCGGAGCCGCTCGATCGTTCCGCGCACTCCCCGGTCGGTGGCGACGGACTCGTCCACCTGGCCTTGATATCGCGCGGACCGGGTCCCGTGCTCGGCGGACTCGCAACCCTGGCCCTCGCCGCGCTCGTGGCGTGCAGCGGCGCCCGCCCCTTCTCCACCAAGCCCGTGCTCTGGGAGGACGACGACCGGCGTCCATTCAGCCCGAAGCCCGAGGAGGCGTTCGTCCCCCTCTACTGGGACGGCGCGGATCACATCTTCTTCCGTCCCTTCGCCCGGGCATGGCTCCTCGAGACGGGCCATCCGGCCCGTAACGTGAACGCGCTCGACGAGGTACCGGACTCGAGCTGGTTCACCAATCGCCTCGGCCGGCGTCCGATGACCACCGAGGAGATCGCCCGGGGTCCCTGCACCGGTCCCTCCCCGATGGACGAGCTCCCCTGGAAGGTGGCGGGGGTGAAGATCGACGGCGCCAACCCCGGATTCCAGATCAAGACCTCGTCGGGCAAGCGGTACGTCATCAAGTTCGACAGCACCACGCAGTGGGGACGCGCGTCGAGCGGGGACGTGGTGGGAAGCCGGCTCTACTACGCGGCCGGCTTCCATGTGCCGTGCAACCGCGTGGTGCATCTCACGGTCGACCAGCTGGAGCTGCCGGCCGAGGAGATCAAGGACCCCGGCGGCAAGACCCTGACCAAGGAGCGGATCATCGAGCTGATGGCGCATCTGCCGCGAGAGAAGAACGGCACCGTCCGCGCGATGGCCAGCGAGTTCCTCTCCGGCAAGCCGCTCGGCCCCTGGAACTACGACGGCGCGCGGGGCGACGATCCGAACGACGTGCTCTGGCACGAGGATCGGCGCGAGCTTCGCGGCTCGCGCATGCTCGGCGCGTGGGTGAACCATCACGACGCCCGCTCACAGAACACCCTCGCGATGTGGGTGGAGACGGGCCAGGGGAAGGGCTACGTCGAGCACTACATCATCGACTGGGGCGACACGCTGGGCGGCCTGCTCGACTGGGACAGCGTCTCGCGCCGCGTCGGGTTCGTCTACTACATCGACTGGGGAGCGATGAGCGCGGACTTCTGGACCTTCGGCATCCCCGAGCGGCCCTGGGAGCGCGTGCAATTCGGTCCGGCGGGGCCCATCTGGGGCTACTTCGAGGACAAGGAGTTCGTGCCGGAGGACTGGCACGTGGGTTACCCGAACTCCGCCTTCTCCAGGATGCAGGAGGATGACGGGGCGTGGATGGCGCGGATCCTCTCCTACGTCGACGATTCCGCGCTCACCGCCGTCGTGGGGGAGGCGGACCTGTTCGATCCGCTGGTGCGCAGCGAGCTGGAGCGCATCCTCCGGGGGCGGCGGGACAAGATCCTCCGCCGCTACCTGCTTCGGCTGTCCTCGCTCCAGCACCCGGAGATGAGGGAGGGGCGGCGCCTCTGCCTCGAGGACAGGGCCGAGGCGGCGGGACTCGGTGCGGCGCCAGCGCCGGCAGCGCGCCTCTGGCTGTCACGCGACACCGCGGCGGGGCTGGCGGTCTCGCGCGGGGCGTCCGCCGAGCTGTGCTTCGTGGTTCCGAGCCTCGGTGAAGGTCAGCACGTGCTGGACGTCATGACCGGACGCCCGGGGCAGTTCCCGCTCCGGATCCACCTGCTCGAGGGTGAGCCGCTGCGGGTGCTTGGCCTCGAGCGCCCGGAGGATGATCACGCCTCGGCGGGCTGATCCGGCCGAAGCTCCGGCGGTGGGCCGGCCGCGGCGATCTCCGCCCACAGCTGGGCGGAGAAGCTCCGGATGAGCTCCAGGCAGAGCGAGTCCTCGTCCTCGATGTCCTCGGCCAGCTCGTGGTGGCTGAGGACCAGCGCGGTCGTCGCCAGACTCGCGGTGGCGCGGAGAGAGACCGGAACCTCGGCGACGGCCTCCACCAGGCCCAGGACCTCGCCCGGCCGGGCCGTCCGTGTGGATGCGCCCGGCGCCTTCACCTCCAGCGAGCCCTCGAGGATGATCACGACGTCGGCCGGCTGGGACGCATCGCAGATCATCTCGCCGGCGGCCCACTGGCGCGCGCGAGCGACTCGGGCCAGGCGGGCGATGGTCGCCATCCCGTCGATGCCGAGCCCGAGCGCCTCGCGCAGGATCAGCATCCTGGAGACCAGGTCCAGCCGGGTGGTGGGCGGCGGCGGCGGCTGGGAGCGCGGAAGGGCACCTCGCGCGCGGCGGAGCTCGAGCAACTTGAGCGCCAGCAGGCGGAGGATGGTCCTGGCCAGGTGGCCATGCTCCTCCAGGACGCCCAGCAACGCGTCCCGGTCGAGCACCAGGAGAACCGAGCCCGGGTCGACCACCAGGTCGGCCGGGAGCGGCGCGCCGCCGAACACCGACAGCGCGCCCAGCCCCCCGTGCGACTCGGTCGCCTCGAACACCGGGCCGCTGGAGTCCAGACGGAGCCGGCCGGCGAGCGGGACGTAGTGCGCCATCGCCCGCTCCCCGGCGTGGGCCAGGACCGTCCGGATGGGGAACGACTGCTCGCGTCCGGCGCCCGCAAGGACGGTGACGTCCTCGACCGGCATCTGGTCGAAGGGCGCGGAACGGCTCAGCCGCAGCACCCGCTCGGCCAGGGTTGCCGGATCCAGCTCAGGCATGCACCCGCTCCCCACCGGTCTCCAGCTGCTGGATGGCGACCTCCGCGACCGCGGCCGACTCCTCGTCGCTGCAGCGCGGGCCGGCACGCAGCCGCTTCACCACCCCGGTCCAGCCCTGCTCCCGCGCGAGGCAGGGCGTCAGGAGCCGGACCACCTCGCTGCTCTGATCGAGCAGCGCAGCGACGAAGCTCTCCGGCGTGGGAGAGGGCCCGGGGCCGCCGCTGGTGTAGCTCGGAAACAGGACGTCGGGCTCGAGGAGCGCCAGCACCGGCTCACGCCACCGCGCGCGGAGCAGCTCGACCAGCACCTCGCGGGCCGCATCCTGGCGCCGCCGATCCTCCGAGCGGACACCCAGATAGACCTGCTCCAGGCCGCCGTTGGGAAACAGCAGGCCCAGGGTGCGGAAGCTGCGCTCGATGGCGCGTCGCTCCCGGTCACGCAGCAAGTCCAGCAGCAGGGTGCCGGCCGGCATGGGGCCGTTGCCCCGTCCGATGCCCAGGTCGACCCCCGCCAGCCGCAGCGTGCGGTTCCGGAACACCGAGCGAAGCTCCAGCTCGAGCGCGGTCTCGAGCGCCGCGCGATCGAGTGGCAAGCGCGGGTGGGTTCGCCGGAGCTGGTTGAGCGCGCGGATGGAGCGGAAGCGGTCCAGGCCTCCACGTGCCTCCACCAGACGCTTGAGGAGCGGGGCCCGCGCGGACTCGGCGGGGAACCGGGCGATGCTCGCGGGAAGCTCCCGGGCGAGCGCATACGGAGTCTCCGGATCGAGGAGGAGCCGTTCCAGGTCCACCAGCGCTGGCGTTCCCATGGCGACGAGCGCGTCACGCACCCCCGTCCGCAAGGAGGGCTCCACCAGAAGCGAGATCAGCTGTGACACCAGCTCCGGGGGAGGGGCCGGAAGGCCTGGCGCTGCGCGGAGCAGCTCGCGGCGGGTCTCGACGTCTCCGGAGAGGAACAGCGTCTCGATCACCGGCACCACGTCGGCGCGGGGAGCGTTGCCGATGGCCCAGGCGAGCGCGCGGCGGGCCTCGATGTCCGGACCCGCAGCGATCTCCCCCATCGCAGCGCGCGCGTCGCTGCCGGTGTCGGTCGCGGAGATGGCCAGCAGCGCCGAGGCCCGGACCCGGGGGCTGGGGTCGTCCAGCGTCGACCGCAGCGTGCCCAGGGGATGGCCACCGCTGGCCCACCGCTCGGCGGCCATGGCGCGGACCTGCTCGTCCGTGTGCCGGAGGAGGAACGGGAGCAGCGCGTCCACGTCGGGCCGATGCGCCCGGGAGAAGTGGCGGAGCGCGGAGCGCACAACCATCGGGTCGGGATGGTAGAGGATGAGCGCCGGAACCAGCCCCAGGCGCCCCGATGCGGCGAGGACATCGATCGCCGCGAGCACCTCGCGGACGCTGGAGGAGCCCAGCCCGGCCACCAGCACCTCTGCGGAGGCGAGGTCGAGCCGGCCGATGCCGGTGGTGGTGACGCGCCCCTCGCCGAGCTCCCTCTGAAAGCGCTCCAGGTACCGCCGGCGGAGGATGAAGGTGGCCTGAACCCAGGCCACGCCGACGATGGCGAGGCAGACCGTCACCGCGCCGAGCTGGAAGCTCCCGGGAAGCACGGGAAGCCCGAGCAGCAGGAGCGAGGCCACGGCCTGTCCCCCGCGCTGCCCGAGCGTGTCGATGGAGGGTTTCACCACCCGGCGCTCGGCCGGTCCGATGGGCAGGTAGAGCAACTCGGTCCCGACCCGGTACACCGAGGGCCGGATCCCTCCGTCGAGAGTCTTGAGGACCAGCATCGCCACCAGACCGGCGCCCACGGCGTAGCCGGTCGCGCCGGCGAGGACGACCAGCGGAAGCAATGCGAGGCTTCGGGTCACGCCGGTGCTCCGCAGCAGCAGGCCCACCAGGACCAGCTCCACCACGAGCGCGAGCGCGCTCTGCCCCAGATAGACGTTGGCCACCAGCTGGGGGATCCGATCGGGCGGCGTCCCGGCGGCGATCACCGCCTTGAAGAGGTAGTCGATCAGCGTGGCGCTCGCCGCGGTGAGCAACGCGAGGACCGCGAGGAGCTTGAGGTACGGGTCCCGCTTGACGTACCGGGGCATCGCCCGGGCCGCGGTCATCTCCGGCTGTGCCTCGGGACCCTCGCTGCTCGCCCGGGTCGCAAGGGCGAGGACTGCACCGCCGATCGTGGCAGCGATGGAGATGAGGAGGAGCGTCCGCGGAGCGGCAAACGCCAGGGCGATCCGCGCCGCACCGGTGCCGAAGACGGCGCCCAGCAGCCCGCCCGCGGCGATGAAGCCGAAGGTGCGCTTCGCCTCGTCGACGCTGAAGGCCTCGTCGGCGGTGAGCCAGAACTGGACGAACACCAGCGAGGAGAACAGCGCGGTCCAGACGTAGAACCCGAGGACCGTCGAGCGGATGGCGGCGAAGACCCAGAACCCGAGGGTCACCCCCGCGGCCGCCACGAGCGTCAGCGGCAGGGCGACGTGGCCGCGGTGGCCCCACAGCCGCCGCTGCAGGGGTGTGAGCACCAGCACCCCCGCGGTGACGGCGAGGTAGAGCCAGGGGAGCCGGGTCACCGGCTGCTCCACCAGGAACAGGGCGTCGCGGGCGGTCTCCAGCAACCCGTGAGCGCCCACCAGGAGGAACAGGAGGGCGGCGTACGGGAGGGCCCGGCGGGTGAGGCCCGGCTGCACGCGAGCGACGTCGGTCATGTCGACGCGGCCGGCGAGGCGGCGGGGAGCGGATGGGCCTCGATGGCCCCGCTCCGCGCGAGGTGGAGGGCACGAACGCGCCAGGCGACCAGGAGCCAGGTCCCGGTGAGCACCACGTTCAGGGCGGCGAACCCGTAGGTGTGGACCCCGAGGAGATGGGTGCCGATCCAGATCGACGTCGCAGCGCACACGTCTCCGGTGCGGACGAGGAAGGTGTCGATGACCGCCTTGGCTTTGTACTTCGCGTCGCGAGAGACGACGAGGTACAGCGCGTTCACCGCTGTCGTTTCCAGCGAGTACTCGGTTCCCTTCTCCGCCACCTTCGCGATCCGGATGAGACCGAGCACGGGGAAGAGGACGATGGCCAGTGCACCACCCATCGCGACGACGGGGAGGATGAGGAGCGCGCTCCCGACGCCCAGGTACTTGAGCACCCGGGAGACGACGAAGAACTGCCCGAGCACGGCCACGATGTTCACCCAGTAGAAGTACTCGGCCTTGAACTGGCCGACGAACCGATGGGGATCTGCGACGGCGGTGGTGCGGGCGACCTCGATGAGGGTCTTGTCCAGGACGTACTCGCCGGAGTTGGTGACCCAGTTCGCGAGGATGGTGATCACTCCGATGAGGAGCAGGTACCGGTCGGCGAGCAGCGCCTGGAATCCACCGGTTCCGGTGAGCGGCTGCTCCCGGGCCACCTCACGACCACGGTCCTTGGGTCGGCACTGCTGATGCCGGTTGACCAACCAGAACGGGACCAGCGTGACGACCAGCAATCCCGCCGCGGCGAGCATCAGGTCGAGCGGACCCAGGTCCTGGAGCAGAACGCTGGCCGCCTTCGCGCCCACCAGCGCGCCCACGGAGCTCCCCACGCCGACGATGGCGAACAGCCGCTTTCCCTGCTCGGGCGTGTAGACGTCGTTGGCGAAGCTCCAGAAGGTGGCGACCAGCAGGTAATTGAAGGTCCCGACCCAGAGGTAGAAGGACAGCCCGATGGAGACGTTCGCCCGCGCGAGCACGGCGAAGACGACCAGGTTGGACGCGACGAAGAGGAAGATGATCGCGATGAGCTTGAACCGGCTCACGTGCCTGGCGATCGCTCCGTGGATGCGGAGCACCGGGATGAGGAGCAGCGCCTGGCCGGCCGCGGCATACGCCTTCACCTCCGCTCCGCCGCTCAGGAGGATGAGCGGCTCGCGGATGACCTTGAGGAGATAGTACGAGGTCAGGATCAGGAAGATGGTCGCCGTGAGGACGAGCGCGGTGAAGGCCTCACCGGCCTTGACCTCGGCGAACGGACGCAGCAGGCGTTCCGGCCACCCTGGCGGACGCGTCTCGGCGCTCATGCCACTCCCTTCTAACCGTCCGGCGGGGGTGTGCGCGCGTTCTTCCGCGGACATGCGTCACCGGCAGGCCAGTGCGCCCCGGGCCGGCGGGCGAGGATCGAGGGGTCGAGCCGACTCCCGGGCCCGGGGCGACCGTGCGTTGCGGCAAGATCGCGGCCTCCATCGAACGTGCCGCCACTGCTTGCGGGAGAGGGCTCGCGGCATCTCGCTTGCGCCTCCGCTCGGGCCCTCTTAAGGAGCGCATCGGGATGACGCCCGCCACACCGGCTGGCCGACTCTCCGGGTTGCCTCTGCCTGTCCAGGAATGACCTCGCGCCGGCCCACGGCCGTGCGCGAGGACGAGACGAAGCCGTCGCCGACCGTGCGGTCGCTGCGCGCCCACGGCCGGCATGTGCCCGCATCCAGCTCGGGGACGCACGTCTGCTGATCGTCGCCGAGCGCCGGGGTGATATCTAGACCGGCGCGGATGTACCTCTTCGAGCTGGTCATCGCGCTGCTCTTCGCCGGGGCACTCTTCGCCCTCTGGTCCGACCGGCTCGGGGTTCCGTACCCGGCGCTGCTCGCCCTGGTCGGGGCGCTCCTGGCGCTGGTGCCGGCCGCGCCGACGGTCACGCTGGATCCCGAAGTCGCGCTGACCCTCTTCGTCGCCCCGACGCTGCTCGATGCGGCCTACGACGCCTCGCCGCGGGACCTGCTCTGGAACCTCTCGTCGCTCGTCGCGCTGGCCGTGGGGCTGGTCCTGTTCACCGTCCTCGCCGTCGGGTGGGCGGCCCGGCTGACGATTCCGGACCTGGGGTGGGCCGCCGCCTTCACGCTCGGGGCGATCGTCGCCCCGCCGGATGCCTCCGCGGCCACCGCGGTGCTGCGGAAGCTGCGGCCTCCCCATCGCCTGATGGTCGTCCTGGAGGGCGAGAGCCTGTTCAACGACGCGACGGCGCTCCTCATCTATCGGGTGGCGGTGGGTGCGGCGATGACCGGCGCACTCTCCGGCTGGAAGCTGTTCCCGCTGCTCCTGGTGACCTGCGGCGGGGGTGTGCTCCTCGGCTGGGCGCTCGCACGGATCTTCGTGGTGGGCTTCAGCCGGATCAAGGACATCTCGGTCGGCGTGACGCTCCAGTTCGTCAGCACCTTCGCGGTGTGGATCATCGCTGACCGCCTCGGGGTCTCGGCCATCATCACCATGGTCGTCTACGCGATGACCATCGCTCAGCGCGTCGGTGGCCGGATGAACGCCCGTTTCCGGATCGCCTCCTATGCCGTCTGGGACGTCGTGGTGCAGGTCCTGAACGTGCTCGCCTTCGTGCTCATCGGGCTCCAGCTCCGGGGAATCCTTTCCCGGGTGCGCGGCACCGAGTGGCGGACCTTCGCCATCTCCGCTGTCGCCGTCTGTCTCACGGTGATCGTCGTCCGCATCGCCTGGGTCATGACCTTCAGCATGGTGCTGAGGTGGAAGCGGCTACGCCAGGCGCCGATGCCGGGCAGATCCCCGCCGACGGTGGGCAGCGGGATCCTCGCCTCGTGGTGCGGGATGCGAGGGATCGTCACGCTCGCCGCGGCGCTGGCGCTTCCGGGGGGTTCGCCCGGCTTTCCCCACCGCGACCTGATCGTCTTCTCGGCGTTCTGCGTGGTGCTGACGACGCTGGTCCTGCAGGGCTTCACGCTACGTCCCCTCCTCCGCGTCCTCAGCCTGGACGAGGATCGGACGGTGGAGCGGGAGGTGGGGATTGCACGGGCGGAGACCGCACGCGCGGCGCTGCGGACCCTGGACCAGCAGAACGTGAGATCCCCGGCGGCCGACGTCCTCCGCGGCGAGTACCGAGCCCGGCTGCACGCCGAGGAATCACCGGAGGCCCATCGGACCGAGGCACAGAGAGACGAGGTGCTCGCCGCGCTCCAGCTGAAGGCCGTGGAGGCGCAGCGCGACGCACTGACCACGTTGCGAGCCCGTCAGGTGATCGGAGACGACGCTTTCCACGTCATCGAGGAGGAGATCGACCTGATCGAGCTGTCCGCGGATCCGCGGGTGCGACCGGCCCCCGAGAGCTAGGCTCAGACGATCTTGATCGTCCGGGTGATCTGCCCGTTCGCGTCCCAGTACGTGCGCTTGCCGGCGATGAACGGGTCGTCCTGGGCCGGCTGGATGTTCCCGGCCTCCTGCTGTGACGCCGGGTCGATCGCGGAGGTGATCCGCTCCGAAGCACCATGACCCGAGCCGGCGTGCAGCCCGGCCGTTATTTCTCCGGCATGCGGATCGCGATCCTCACCTTCGACGGTTTCAACGAGATCGATTCGTTCGTGGCCTCGTACATGATCAACCGGGTTCCGCGGGCGGGGCTGAAGGCCGAGATCACCTGCCCTGGGCCGGTGGTCGAGTCGGGGCGGGGAGTGCGGGTGAGCGCGCAGCAGCCCCTGGAGTTCGCCCGCGACGCCGATGCGGTGCTGGTCGGCAGCGGGAAGCTGAGCCCGCGCATCGCCGAGGACACGTCGATCCTGTCGCGCCTCTCGCTCGACCCCCGGCGGCAGCTGGTCGCCTCCCAGTGCTCGGGTGCGCTGGTGCTGGCGAAGCTCGGTCTGCTGAAAGCGCTGCCGGCGTGCACGGACCGTGCGACGGCGCCGCTGGTCGAGGCCACCGGTGTGCGTGTCCTGGAGCGTCCCTTCTTCGCGAGCGGCAACATCGCGACCGCCGGTGGCTGCCTCGCCTCGCACTACCTCGCGACCTGGGTGCTCTGGCGGCTGGCCGGACGTGACGTCGCGGAGGAGGCGCTCACCTACGTGGCCCCGGTGGGCGAGGAATCGGAGTGGATCTCCCGCGCGTTGCGCACCGTCGGCGAATTCATCGACGAGCCGGCCGCCGCGATGAGCGGCTGGCAGCGGTGACGACGCTCTGAACCCGCGCATCGAAGGTGCCAGACACCTTCGATGCAGCCGCTCGGTTGCCGGGCATCTCGTTCGGGCGCGCTCCCGAGGTGCTCCCGAGGTGCCAGACACCTCGTTCCATTCGGAAGGCACTTGAAGGGTGTCAGACACCTTCGATCGATCGAGGCCCCCGCTCTCGACGTGCCAGACACCTCGCGCTCGGCTTGAAGGTGCCCGCTGAGAAGGTGCCAGACACCTTCGATCCCCGTTCGGAAGGCGTTCGGAAGGTGCCAGACACCTTCGATCGGGGCCGATCGGAGCGCTCCTCAGGTCTTCACCTGAGAAGCCCCCTGCACTCCTGAGCATTTTCCCCCTTGACCCCCAGAATTCGATTATGCGAATCACTATCAATAACGACCATGGCATCGCGTTCGACGAAAAGACGGCGGCTTCGCGGAGTGTCAGCAAGCCGGGGGGGAGGACTCCGGGCGGGCCTCGGGCCTCTCGGCTCGGCCATGGGTCTGGTCTCGGCACTGGCCTCCGGGCCGGCGGTCGCGCAGGAGGCGCCGCGTCCTCCGCCGCCGGCCGCGGTCAGCGACACACCGCCCACGCCGTCCACCGAGCCACCGCCCCCCTCCGAGCCGCAGTTCGTCCTCCCCACCGTGAAGGTCGAGGGCGAGGCCCAGCCGTACAACGTCCAGGACAGCGGCCTGCTCCGCTCCCCCAAGCCGCTGGTGGACACGCCGCAGTCGGTGGTCGTCGTCCCCGAGGCGGTCATCGAGCAGCAGCGGGCGACCACCGTCCGTGACGCCCTGCGGAACGTCTCGGGCATCACCGTCAGCGTGGGCGAGGGCGGTCGCCAGGGGGACGTCTTCATCCTCCGCGGCTTCTCGGCGCAGACCGACATCTTCCGCGACGGGATGCGGGACCTCGGCTGGTTCACCCGCGACACGTTCAACATCCAGAGCGTCGAGGTGTACTTCGGCCCCTCCGCGGTGCTCTTCGGGCGCGGCTCCACCGGCGGCGCGATCAACCTCATCACCAAGAAGCCAACCGCCACCACCGAGGGATCGGTCACTCTCCAGGGCGGCACCGCGCCCCTGGGCCGCCTCGAGGGCGACGTGAACGTCGCGCTGAGCGATGCGTTCCAGTTCCGCCTCCAGGCGATGGGACAGCTCGCTCACGTCCCGGACCGCGACCAGGCGAGCGCCAACCGCGCCGGGTTCTCTCCCGAGCTTCGCTGGCGGATCGCGGAGCGCACCACGCTCGAGCTCGACTACTTCTACCAGCACGAGCACAGCACGCCGGACTACGGCCATCCCTACTACGCCCCCGCGCCGGGCAAGGACGGGTACCCGGTCTCGTACAACCTCGGGGTGCCGCGGAACGCCTGGTACGGAGTCATCGGCGACAACCTTCCCGATCTCGAGAACGTCAACGCCAACGTCGTCACCCTGAAGCTCCAGCAGGGATTCAGCGACGTGACCTCGCTGACGACCAGCGTCCGGTACGGCCAGGTGCACCGCCTCGCACGCCCCACCGCGCCCCGCGGGCTGACCCCGGCCGTCGATCCCACCACCATCGGCCGCCAGCGCTACGAGATCCAGACCGACAACGACTACCTCGCGGTGCAGCTCGACCTCCGTACCCAGTTCAAGACCGGCATCCTCGAGCACACGCTGACCGCGGGCGGTGACCTCTCCTACGAGAAGCGGAGCCAGTACCGGCGCAACTCCACCATCCCCCCGGGAACCTTCGGGACGCCGGTGAACCTGCCTGCAGACCTCTACGATCCGGACCCCACTCCCGACCTGAGTCAGGTCACCTGGGGCTACGCCAGCGACAACGACACGACCCAGAAGGTGGGAGGCGTCTACGTCTCGGATCAGATCGCCATCACCCGGTACGTCGAGGTGCTCGGCTCCGTTCGCTACGACGTCTTCAACACCCAGGTCCTGACCAACTCCGTCACCGCGCCACCGGGCGACCAGACGAAGAACGACGGCTTCTTCAACTGGCGCGCGGGACTCGTCCTGCACCCCTTCGACAAGACCAGCCTCTACGGGATGTACGGGACCTCGGCGAATCCCTCGGCCGAGTTCGGGACCTTCCCCAACGGCACGGTGACCCTCGATCCCGAGGAGAACGCCATCGCCGAGGTGGGCGCCAAGGCCGACCTGTTCGAGGACCGGCTCAGCCTGACCGGGTCGCTCTTCCGGATCGACAAGAAGAATGCGCGGGTACCCGACCCCGACGGGAGCGGGCAGATGGTGCTCGCCGGCAAGCAGCGCGTGGACGGCTACGCGCTCGGCATCGTGGGGACCATCGTCGGCAGCTGGCGGGCGCTGGCGAACTACACCTTCCTGGACTCGGAGATCCGGGAGAACCCGAATCCGGTCCTCGTCGGTCAGCCGCTGCCCAACACCCCGAAGCGAACCTTCTCGGCGTGGACCACCTTCCAGCCGTTCCGTGGCTTCACGCTCGGCGGCGGCGCGGTCTACGCGGACGCGGCGACGGTGAACAACCCCACCTTCGCCGGAACCACCGCCTCGAACCTCTCCTTCTACAAGGTGCCGGCGTACTGGCGATTCGACGCCTTCGCCAGCTACGCGTGGAAGGCGCTGGAGCTGCAGCTCAACGTCTACAACATCGGCAACGCCCTCTACTACGAGCAGTACTACTCCGGTCACGCGGCGCCGGCCGCCGGCCGCTCCGCGTCGCTCACCGCCACCGTCCGCTTCTGAAGCTCGAGGCCCAGCTCGTCCATGCTCGTTCACGTCCCAGCCGTCCTCGATCGAGATCAAGTTACGCGTTGCCGCGCGGTGCTCGCGGCCGCGGAGTGGGAGGACGGTCGCGCGACCGCAGGCGTGCAGTCGGCGCAGGTGAAGCGCAACCTCCAGCTCCCCCCGGCGAGCCTTCCGGCCCGCGAGCTGGGCTCGCTGGTCCTGGGCGCGCTGGAGAGGAGCCCACTCTTCATCTCGGCCGTGCTGCCCCAGCGGGTCTATCCGCCGCTCTTCAACCGCTACGACGCGACGATGAGCTTCGGCTCGCACGTGGACAACGCGATCCGCGGCATTCCCGGCTCGCCCACGCCCCTGCGCACCGACGTCTCGGCCACCCTCTTCCTCTCCGAACAGGACAGCTACGACGGGGGTGAGCTGGTCATCGAGGACACCTACGGCCAGCACGCGGTGAAGCTCCCCGCCGGAGATCTCATCGTCTACCCCGCGAGCAGTCTTCACCACGTGCGCCCGGTGACGCGGGGCGAGCGGCTCGCCTCGTTCTTCTGGGTCCAGAGCCTGGTCCGCGATGCCGGCCAGCGCGCGATGCTCTTCGACCTGGACATGGCGCTGGTCCAGCTGAACAAGGACGCGGCCCAGCACCCGGCGCTGGTGATGCTGACCAGCGTGTACCACAACCTCCTTCGCGCCTGGGCCACACCGTGAGCGCCACGCTCTCGCTGCCCGGTGCCTCGGCGATGATGGACCCGGCTCGCCGGACGCCGCCGCTGTTCGGCTCGGTCCGGCACGGCGAGGACCGCGGCTTCTGGCGCCGCATGCTGCGCCTGCTTCCGTTCGTGTTCGCGCTGCACCTCGCCGCGTTCTCCGTCCTCCTCACGGTGCGCCCCGCGCCGCTACCGGTGCGCGAGGAGCCGCCCAGGGTGGTGTTCCTCCGCGCCTTGCCTCCGGCCCGTGCGCCCGCAGCCGGAGTGCAGCAAGCCCATCCGCAACCCCCCAGGGCACGGGCGATCTCACGGCGGCGCGAGATCCGTCCGCCGGTCGTTCCACCGAAGGAGCTCCCTCCCGAGGAGCCACCGGCCGAGACCGTCACCGCGGCGGAAGCCTCGACGGCGGTGGCGGCGGCAGCGGGCCCGGGCTCGGGTCCGGCCACCGCGGCCCACGGAGGTTCCGGCCTCGGCATCAGCGGGGACGCGCCAGTGGGCGTTGGAGAGATCACCCGTCCGCCGTCCGTGCTCTTCAGCCCGCGGCCACAGTACCCCTCGACCGCGAAGGCGATGGGAGTCACCGGCCGGGTGCTGGTCCGCGTCGTGGTGGACGTGGCAGGCCGGGTCGAGGCCGGCTCGGCGAAGGTGCTCCGCTCGGTCCCCGGGCTCGATGCCGCGGCGCTCGCCGCCATCATTCAGTGGCGGTTCTCCAGCTCGGTCGATCGTGCCGGTCGACCCGTGCGCGTCATCCTCGACATCCCGGTGGAGTTCTCGCTGCGATGACCACCGCCCTGGCGACGGACGCCGCGAGCCGGCCCGCGCAGGCGGAACGGCACTCGTTCCTTCGCCAGGTGCTGTTCTGGACGCACCTGACCGCGGGGTCCGTCGCCGGCGTCTTCATCGGGCTGCTCTGCCTCACCGGCGCGCTGCTGGTGCTCGAGCGGCCCGTGCTCGCCCTCGCCACGCCCCGGACTGCGAGCCCGTCCGCTTCCTGGCTCCCCGTGGACCTGCTGCTCTCGCGAGCGCGCGCGACACGGCCCGGCACGGCTCCGACAGGAATCACGCTCGATCGGGATGCGGGCACCGCCTGGGTCGCGTTCGGGCGCGCGGGCGGCGTCGGCCTCGACGGACACACCGGAGAGCTGCACGGCGCCCGCGCGCCGTCGGTCCGGGCCACGTTCCAGAAGGTCGAGGATCTCCACCGCTGGCTCCTCCTCTCCGGAGACGGGCGCGAGGTCGGACAGCGAATCGTCGGCGCGGCCACCCTGCTCTTCCTGATCCTCGCGCTCACCGGACCGTTCCTCTGGATGCCCCGGCGGTGGACCCGCTGGACGGTGCGGAGGGCCGCCTGGTTCCGGCGCGGGCTGCGCGGCCGGGCGCGTGACTGGAACTGGCATCACGTGCTCGGACTGTGGTGCCTGCCCGTCCTCCTCGTCTTCTCGGTCTCCGGCGTCGTGATGTCCTATCGCTGGGCGAACGATGCGTTGTTCCGCCTCGCCGGAAGCGCTCCGCCTCCTCCGGGGCGCCCACCGGGCCCGGCGATCCAGCCTCCCGGCGACGGAGTCGCGCCGCTTCCGCTCCAGCACCTCGCCGACGTTGCGATGGAGCGGGTCCAGTCGTGGCGCGAGCTCACGGTGCGCCTCGATCCGCAGGGCGGCCGCCGGGCTGGAGCGGTCCAGCTGATGATGCGGGAGACGGATGCGAGACCGCGCTTCGCGACCGTCCAGCTCTCGGCGGACCCGTTCACCGCGAAGATCCTTCGCGAGGAGCGATACGCCGACCTCTCTCCGGGGCGGAAAGCTCGAGTGTGGATGCGATTTCTCCATACAGGGGAGGCATTCGGCGCCACGGGGCAGCTCGTCGCGGGGATTGCCTCACTCGGCGCCGCCGTGCTCGTGTGGACTGGACTCGCGCTGGCGCTGCGCCGACTTGCGCGGAGCTGGCGGGCACGATCGAACGCTGGGGAGTAAAGTCGAACCCTCGCAACCGGGAGCGCGCGGCGGGGGTAGACGCACATCGCACCCTCGCGCCCAAGTGTTTACCGGATTCCGCCGCAATCGAAGTCACGACATACTCGTGACGTGCTGAGCCGGCCGTCTTCGGTCCTCATCTCTTCCGTCGTTTCCGGTGTGATGCTCGCGCTGGTCGCCGTGGCCGGTTGTTCCGGCCGCGTCGATACCCAGTGCTCGCAACACTCCGACTGCCCTGCGGGCGCATCCTGCATCTCCGGGATGTGCTCGGCGCTGCCGCAGTGCTCCCGCTCGGGAGACTGCGACGCTGGAAGCAGCTGCATCGCTGCCAGCTGCACGCCGGTCGGCAACTCCTGCCAGCGCAATCAGGACTGCGCTCACGGCGCGATCTGCAGCGAGCACAACGTTTGCGCTCCGCCCAGCTGCACCAGCGCCATCGACTGCGGCCTGGAGCAGGTCTGCATCCAGAACTCCTGTGCGCCGGTGGGCACGCCGATCCCTCCGGTACCGGACGGTGGCTATCCGCCCCCGCCGCCCGACGCCGGCCCGACCTGCGTCGGTCTCCAGTGCGCCCAGGTGACTTGCTCCGGCGGCGGCACCACCACGCTGATGGGCGCGGTGTTCGACCCCAGCGGCCAGGTGCCGCTCTACAACGCCGTCGTCTACGTGCCGAATGGCGTGGTGAAGCCCTTCACCCCAGGGGTGACCTGCGATGTCTGCGGCAGCACCACCACCGGCGACCCGCTGGTGACCGCGCTCACCGACGCGACCGGCCACTACACGCTGCAGAACGTCCCCGCCGGGACGAGCTTCCCGCTGGTGATGCAGATCGGGAAGTGGCGGCGTCAGGTGACCATCCCCGCGATCACCGCGTGCACCACCACGACCCTCAGCGACGTCAACCAGCAGAGGCTCCCGCGGAACCGGAGCGAGGGCGACATCCCGCAGCTGGCCATCGCCACCGGCGACGCGGACCCGTTCGAGTGCCTCCTCCTCAAGATGGGCCTGGACCCGCTCGAGTTCTCCCGGCCCGAGAACGGTGGCCGGATCCACATGTACGTGACGCCGCCGGGCAAGCCCCTGCAGCTGTCCGACGGCGGGAGCCCCCCCGCGACGAACCTCTGGCTCGATGCGGGGACGCTGGCGCAGTACGACGTCGTCCTCCTGCCCTGCGAGGGAGGCGAGTACCGCAAGCCCGACGCAGGCATCCAGAACCTCGTCGACTACACCGCCTCGGGCGGGCGGCTCTTCGTCACTCACTACAGCTACGTGTGGACGGCCTTCAATCCGCCGTTCAACGCCGTGGCCAACTGGGTGCCGGACCCCTCGCAGATCCACAATCCACCCGACCCGTTCGCCACGACCATCGATACCTCGTTCCCGAAGGGCGTCGCGTTCCAGGACTGGCTCTCGAACGTGGGAGCGCTGGGCACCGGCAAGCTGCTGATCCGCGAGCCGCGCGACGACGTCGGCCCGGTGAACCTCGATGCCGGGACGCGCTGGGTGTTCGGGAACAACAACAACAACCCCAACACTCCGGTCTCCACCCAGCACCTGACCTGGAACACGCCGGTTTTCCCGCCGCCACAGCCGGACGGTGACGCGGGCGTGCAGTGCGGCCGGGTGGTGTTCAGCGACTTCCACGTCACCGCCTCGGGCCTCGCCGACAACCTCGGCAAGTTCCCCAGCTCGTGCAAGGCGGGAGCGCTGTCGGACCAGGAGAAGGCCCTGATCTTCATGCTCTTCGACGTGTCCTCGTGCGTGCAGGACGACCACACGCCGCCCACAGTCTGTCCGGGGCTCGGTCAGACCTGCTCGACCACCCAGGCCTGCTGCAGTGGCCTCACCTGCCTCGGCCAGTCGCTGGCTCCGTGCGTCGCCGGGGAGCCCTGCAGCTGCGCCGTCCCGATCAACTGATGCGCCGACTGCCAATCATTGCGCTCCTCCTGGCCCTCGGGTGCCAGACCTACGACTTCCAGCCGGTCACCCCGGTGAGTCTCGGTCAGACCACGACCGAGGTCACCATCACGGCGAAGTCGCTCAAGCCGAACCTCATGCTCCTGCTGGACCGGTCCGGCTCGATGCGCCTGCCGTTCGATCCGACGCCCGCTGCCTGCGGAACGTGCGGACAGACCGGGCAGCCCAGCTGTGACCCGACGAGCTGTCCGTCACGCTGGGACGTGCTGACCACCACCGCGTCCAGCTTCCTGTCACAGCACGGGACGGTGGCGCGGATGGGCGTGGCGTTCTACCCGTCGCTCTCCGACGCGACCATCACCGACCCCGGAAGCGGCAACCCGAGCAACTTCTGCACCGCGGCGAGCAGCATCGACGTGGCGCTCCCGGGCTCCGATGACGACGCCGACCTCCAGAACAGCGCCAACGCGGTGGACTTCGCCATCCGCCGGGTGGGGGCGACCGCCTCGCCGCTCGCCGGAGGCCTCGGTGGCGGAACGCCGACCGGCGACAGCATCGCCTACGTCGCTGCGAACGCCGGGTTCGGATCCACCCTCCAGCGCCAGAGCTTCCTGCTGCTCATGACCGACGGGCTGCCCAACTGCAATGCGGCCTCGGGTCTGGACGCGAACGAGAACCCGGCCGCGTGCGACTGCACCGACGGCCCGCTGTCGGCGGTCTGCACCTACTACCCGGTGCTGGACTGCAACGACTTCAACGCGACCGCGCTGAAGGTCTCGAACATCCGCTCTTCCACCGGCGTGAAGACCATCGTCATCGGCTATGGCGACGTGTTCGGGACGTCGGCGCAGCGGTCGCTGCAGCAGATCGCGGCCGCCGGTGACTTCCAGAGGCGGTGCAAGGCCGGCGGGGCCGAGTGCGACCCGGGCGACACCTCCTGCTTCCAGGAGTCGAACCCGAGCCTCTGCGACGAGCAGTTCTTCCGGGCGACCTCGAAGGATCAGCTCTCGGCGGCGCTGGCGGCGGTGACCTCCGCCATCCTCCAGGGCGACCCCTGCCTGGTGGAGCTGGAGCCGGCTCCGGTGGATCCAACGTTCCTCACGGTGCTGGTGACCGAGCAGGGCACGACGACGGCCTACCCCTACCCGTCCACCCTCTGGTCGTTCGCAGCCCTGCCCGACGGGAACGCGACGCTGACCTTCAACGACCCGCTCTGCTCGAAGATGAAGTCGCTCAGCGAGGACATCACCTACGAGATCCGGTCGGTCCACAAGCTGTAGCCGCCGGACCCCGCACCCTCTCAGCGTCGCTTGAAGTACTGCACGGCCCGTTCGTGCTTCTCGGCGGCTGCCCGGCTCCCGAAGGTCCCGAGGTTCTTTCGCTTCCCGGTCCGGGCGTCCTTCTTCTTCGAGTAGAGGCGGAACTTCCCCGAGGCCAGGCGGCGGATCATGGCGTGTGTCTCCTCCGCGCAAGCTGGTGACAGCCGCCCGGAATGGCTACCGATGAGTCCGGGTTGCGGCTGGCGTCTCATCCGTACCCGACCCAGCTCCGGAGGCTAGAACCATGGCAAGCACGCGAGGCGACAAGATCTTCCCGCACTTCTGGTACGTGAAGGAGGCCGAGGAGGCGGCGCGGTTCTACGCGTCGATCTTCCCTGACTCCCGGGTCGAGCGCGTGGTGGCGCTCCCGGTGGACAGCCCGAGCGGCCCGGCCGGCTCGGTGAAGGTCGTGGACTTCACGCTCTTCGGCAAGCGGTTCCAGGCCATGAGCGCCGGGCCACTGGATCCGTTCAACCACGCGATCTCGATGGTGGTGCTCTGCGAGGACCAGGCGGAGCTCGACCGCTACTGGACGGGTCTGCTCCAGGGCGGCGGCAAGGAGGAGCAGTGCGGCTGGCTGAAGGACCGCTACGGCGTCTCGTGGCAGATCGTCCCCCGCCTCATGGAGGAGATGATGGGAGACAAGGACGTGGAGCGCGCGAGGCGGGCGTCGAACGCCATGCTGAAGATGGTGAAGCTCGACATCGCCAAGCTGAAGGCCGCCTACGACGGACGCTGAGCAGCGCCGGCGGCGCCGGTCTTCTCGCGTCCAGCCTGATCGATCACGGGCGAACGACGATGCGCTCCTCGACCACACCGGGGCAGCGCCAGTGGGCCGGGTGCCAGGCACCCTGCGGGCCGTAGTGCCCGGCGACCCACACGCCGCCGGCGCAGGGCGGCGCCGGGGCGCGCACCACCTCGCGCTCGTGCACGACGCACCCGGACAGGGTCAGCGCCATCGAGGCCAGCAACATCCAAGCTCTTCGCGGAGTCATGATCCCTCGATGAACCCGACCCCGCGAGAGAAGTTTCGCCCTCGAGGTTCCGGGCACTTCCACTCAGGCATCGAGGCGGCCCGAGGCCCGAGCGGTCGGGTGCCCACCGCCCTCAGCGAGTCCGGGACGGGTGCTTGCGCACGCGCCGGCCGAGCTGTGCAGCGACCTTCCGGTCGGGGACCTCGAAGAGGCCGCGCCGTCCCTTCATGGGGATGGGCTTCCTGAACCGCTTCGCGCGGGCGAGGTACCAGCCCCAGCTCCCCTCCTCGTGCCAGGTGCTGGTCCGCTCCTGCTTGCAATCGACGAGCTCCACGATGCCGATGATGGCGCTCCGCTCGGCATCGTCCGGGATGCCGTGCTTGGCGAACGACTGCCGGTAGGCCTGGGCGCCGGCGTGGATCAGCAGCGGCCCGCGATGGTGGGTTCTCCAGCTCCGGTTCTCGACGTCCTTCTCTCCCCGGACGATGAGCTCCGCCCACGGTTGACGAATGGTGATGGCTCGCATCCCCGTGTTCCTTGCGAGCGGCGTGCCCGGGTCAGCGGCGGCGGAGGACCGCTCCGAAGAACCCGTCCGTTCCGTGCCGGTGTGGAGAGGTGACGAGCGCGGCCCCTCGACGGAGCTCGGCCGGAACGGGCGCCTCGATCTGCTCGAAGTCCGGGTGGGTCTCGAGGAATCCCCGGACGACGTCCTCGTTCTCCTCGGGCCGGACGGTGCACGTCACGTAGACGGTCCGTCCACCCGTCTGGACCCGGGCCGCCGCGGCCTCGAGGAGCCCGCGCTGGATCGCCGGCCACTGCGCGAAGGATCGGACGTCGGTTCTCCAGCGGACGTCCGGCCCGCGCCGGATCGACCCCAGCGCCGAGCACGGCGCATCGACCAGCACTGCGTCGTAGCTCTCTTCCGGGACGGCCTGGAGCACACGCACCGTCGTCCCCGCCCCGGCGCGCTCCGCCCGGTGCCGGAGCCGCTCCAGCGCCTCCCGGTCCACGTCGTACGCGTCCACCCGGCCCTCGCCCCGGAGCGCCGCGGCGAGGAGCAGGGTCTTCCCTCCCGCCCCCGCGCACAGGTCCAGCACCCGCATCCCCGGCCGGGCCTCCACCAGCCCTCCCGCGAGCTGGCTCCCTTCGTCCTGGACCTCGAACAGGCCCTCCTGGTGCGACGTGAGCCCGAGCACGTTCGGCCGGCCGTCGAGGTGAAGCGCGTCCGGCGCGTGGCGGGCGGCGTGGGGGGTGACGCCCTCGGCCCGGAGCCGCTCGGCGAGGGCATCCCGGTCGAGGCGGAGCCGGTTGGCGCGAACCATCACCGGCCCGGGGAGGTTGCAGGCGGCGGCGAACAGCGGCGTCTCCGGGCCGAGGGCGTGGTCGAGCTCGGGGACGAGCGCCTCGGGCCACGAGAACCGGGTGGGCCAGTCGTCCGGTGGCGGCCGGGCCTCGGCCACCTCGGCACCGGTCCAGTCACGGATGGAGTGCGCCGGCAGGTGGGCGACGTCCCGGAGGAGCGCGGTCAGGAGCGCGCCCGGAGTCTCCGAGCCGGCGTGGTAGGCGAGCCGCCGGCGCCAGAGCGCGACGCCGAACAGCGCCTCCGCGGCGACGGCCCGGTGCGCGGCATCCCAGCCCGGATGGGATCGCAGGAGCACGGTGAGGAGCCGGGCGGCATCGCCGCCGTGCAATACCGGACCGAGGGCCTCGAGGACCTGGCGTCTGACCTCCGGCAGCTGCGACCAGTCGATCTGGGCCAGCCGGTCCCGGGCGGCGCGCTCGAGCGTCTGAAGTGTCGGGGCTCGCGTCCCCGTGGAGGCCCGGGGGGTCACGGCCGAACAATGCCCGATCCCGGACCGGCGATCCTGCAGAGATGCGCCCGGGACAGGCGATAGCATCCGCTCCGCGCCATGGACACCGCCGACACCCTCGTCTTCCTGAGGCGCCAGCGCTTCGGCGTCATCTCCTCCGTCGGCGAGGACGGACGGCCGCAGGCGGCAGTGGTCGGGCTCGCGTTCACCGACGACGGGGACGCCGTGTTCGACACGCTGGGAACCTCGCGCAAGGCGCTCAACCTCCGGCGTGATCCGCGAGCCTCGCTGGTGATCTGGGAGGGCGAGCGAACCGTGCAGATGGAGGGCCGGATCGACGAGCCCTCGGGCGGGGAGCGCGAGGCGATCCTCGAGGTCTACCTGGCCGCCTTTCCGGACGGCGTCGAGCGGCTGCGCTGGGACGGCATCACCCATTTTCGGTTCAGGGCGAGCTGGATACGGGACTCGGATTTCGGTGCTGGCCCGGAACCCAGGATCGCCGAGCTGTCCTCCGGGTTCCGCCCGACCTGACTCATCGGCCCTCCATCCCCCGGCGTCCAGTGGGTGACGAAACGACGGAGTCGTCGCTGAATCTCAGAGCCGCGTGGCAACGTTCCAGCGGATGGCACTCCCGGCGCCGCTGGCGTGGGTCCGACGCGTCTACCGCTGGCTCCATCGCAGCTGGGAGTCGCAGCGTGTCCAGCACCTGGTGGCGACCGCGCTGATCACCATCTTCGTCGGTGCGCTGCTGATCATCGAGCTCCGGCGCCTCGGCGTGCTCCCCTGGGAGTGGCTGCCCTCGAACCACTTCCACGCGGTCCGGCTGGGCTTCAACATGCTCCTGGTGGTCGAGGTCCTCGGCCTGGTGTTCGGGCTCACCGGAAGCCCCGGACGGACCCTCGGACGGCAATTCGAGATCCTCTCGCTCATCCTCCTCCGGCAGAGCCTCAAGGAGCTGGTCCACGCCTCCGAGCCGCTGAGCTGGGAGGCAATCCGGCCCTTCGTCTGGCCGATGGTCGCCGACGCGGCAGGGGCCGTCGCCGTGTTCGCCCTGGTCGGCCTCTTCTACCGGCTGCAGCGCGACGGGGACGAGCAGGACGCGGAGCACACCCCCGAGCTCTTCGCCGCCTCGAAAGAGGCCGTGGCGCTGGTGGTGCTCCTGATCTTCCTCATCCTCGCCGGGAACGCGGTCAGCGACGCGGTCCTCCGCCACGAGGGAGCGGCCGCGTACGACAGCTTCTTCGAGACGCTCTACACCGTGCTGGTCTTCGCCGACCTGACCATCGTCTTCCTCTCGCTCCGTCACAGCTTCAGCTACGAGAACGTGTTCCGGAGCTCCGGGTATGCGGTGGTCACGGTCCTCATCCGCATCGCGCTGACCGCGCCGGTCTACCTCAACGTCGGGCTGGGCGTCGGGGCGACGCTGCTCGGCATCGCGCTCGCGGCGGCGTTCCCCAGCACCGCCGAGGCCCCTCGGCCGCCCGAACCCGTGGCCGAGACCAGCCGGACACCTCAGCCCAAGCGGGCCCGTTGAAGCATCGACTCGGGCGAACGAGCCGCGGCGGAGCGCCGGCCAATTCCGCGAGCTGCGAGGTGCCGATGACGGACCCCCTAGTCGGGCGCCACCTCGTGCCGCTCAGCCTCCCGAGGGAGCGCGACCGGGACTCCCCACCACCAATGACGAGGTGTCATGACGAGGTGTCAGACACCTCGCGCGGTGACACCTCGTGCAGCTCGCTCTCGCGGGACAATTACGAGGTGTCCATTACGAGGTGTCTGACACCTCGCGCGGGACACCTCGCGCGCCGGGGACACCTCGCCGCGCGGCGACGCCCGCGTGCCGCTCAGCCTTCCCGGGGGGAGCCCCCGACCTCCCTCACCGCGCTCCGAGAATCTCGCTGCCGGTGCGTTTTTCGCGGCTCCAACCTCCCGGAATCACGTCCGACGCTTTCACTCCGGTTCGAGGTTGAAGCGAGTCGCTTCAACTTCGACGCCGAGTGCGTCGAGTCTGCTCCTAAGCTGGCGAAATCTCGTTCCGAAATTTCACGGATGTTCCATCTCCTCGGAGTGCTCCGGAGCCATCCCCCACCGGCGCGACCGGCAGGGCCGAAATTCCCGCTCCTCGCTGACGTAGTCCATCCCGAGTGACCGTCCTGCGCCATTACTCCGGCGGGTCCAGTCTGCCGCGCCACCGGCATGGGGGTGCCTACGCGGCGGTGGTGCTCGCCGGCGACTTCCTCGAGGCCGGGGACCGCGGCCGGCACCGCCTCACGCCCGGGAAGGTCATCTTCCATCGCGCGTTCGAGGCCCACTGCGACCAGTTCGGGCGTCGCGGAGCCGTGGTCCTGGACCTGCCGCTCCCTCGCTGCCCGGCGTTCAGCACCGGGGAGCTCGACGCGGTCGACGCCGTCGTGCGCCTCGCCGGACGGGATGCCGACTCCGCGACGGCCCTGCTCCTCGAGGAGGTCCGGCCCACGGAAGCTCCCCTGGAGGACTGGCCCGACGCCCTCGCCCGCGCTCTCGCCGTCGAGCCCCAGATGTCCCTGACGCTCTGGGCGGAGCGAAACGGCCTCACGCCGGCGGCGCTGAGCCGCGGCTTCCGGCAGGCGTACGGGACGACGGCGAAGCGCTTCCGCGCCGAGCACCGTGCCCAGCGAGCGGTGCGTGCGCTCCCGGGCTGGACCGGGACGCTGGCGGGACTCGCCGCCGAGGTGGGTTTCGTCGACCAGGCCCATTTCACGCGCGCCGTGGTGTCCTTGACCGGGTGGACGCCCGGGCAACTCCGCGCGAAGTGGATACAAGACCGGAGCCTTGCCGCGGGGTAGACCGCGACGAATGCACCGTCGTTCCGTCCTCGTCGGTTCCCTCGCGCTGCTGGCGTCGCGGACCGTTCGCGCCGTCGCGAGCGATGGAGGCACCCCGGCCCGCCGTACCCGCTGGGCGGTCCGGACCTCCGAGGGTCTGGACGCGATCTCCTTCCTCGGACCGCTGTCCGGGCGGTCGCTGTACACCGAGCCGTACGCGAAGGAGCTCGCGACCTTCGCGCCACGGCTTCCCGCCGATCTCCGGGCCGACGTGCCGAAGCTCTGGGACGAGGCCGAGAAGGCTGGCTTCGGTCTGCTCGCGCCCACGCTCGACGTGGTCTTCTCCAGCGACCACAACGGAGACACGCTCGACGCGGTCCTCGCCGGTCTGGATGCACCGGAGCGCAAGCTCCTCCCCGCCTACCGGGAAAGCCCTTACTGGGAACAGGAGAGCTGGACCTGGCTCCTCCAGGTCCGCCCCCGCCTGGTCGCCGTGCTCCGCGGAATGCGCACCGCCGGCTTCGTCCGTTTCCGTCAGGAGCGCGCGGGCCGGGCCCTCGCGGAGAGAGTCGTCGGCGTCCAGCGTGACCTCGACGGATTCGACGTCATCAAGCTCCAGGAGAAACTCACCGGCCGGACGTTCGATCCGACCATCAACATCGTCCTGTTGCTGTTCTGCAAGCCGCACGGGATCAAGGTCCAGGGGCAGACCTTCCTGCAGGCCTACGACTACGACATCCCGACCACCGTCCGGATCGCCGCGCACGAGATGCTGCACCCACCCGTGAAGATGGACGGTCCGGCGGCGAAGGCTGCGCTGGGCATCCTCTCCAGGGATCCGCTGATCACCCGCATCGTGAAGGAGCACGACCCGCGCTGGGGCTACACCACGCTCGACGGGCTGCTGAACGAGGATCTCTGCGAGGCGCTGGACCAGCTGATCAGCGAGGCGCTCGGCGTCGGGCGCAACCCGGCGGACCGCTGGCGGAAGGCCGACGACGGGATCCACGTGCTCGCCGCGGCGTTCTACGGATACTTCCGCGACGACCACTGGGTGGAGCGCGGCGGCAACCTCGAGAGCTGGCTCGGCGAGGCCGCCTCCGGAGGTCGCCTCGAGCCCGAGCGGCTGCACGCGACCGCCGCCCGGGTCCTGGAGCGGCCGGTGTCGCAGCTCTGGCCGCTCGCCGCTGACGCGGGGCGCTGACCGAGGTACGGTCGCCCACCGGTCGACGGAATGGGCCTGGGACGTCTCTCACTCCTGCTCGGGATGACCCTCGCCTGTGCAGCGGGCCAGACGGCCGTGCCCCGAACGGAGCACGGCTCGACGGAGGCGACATTTGACTGCGCGCGGAGAGTTCGACGTGAAGGTCACACCCCAGGCCGCGGATGACAGCGCGGCCGGGCCATTCGGCCGTCTGTACCTCGACAAGCGCTTTCACGGGGATCTCGAGGGAACCAGCAAGGGCCAGATGGTGGCGGCCAGCACGGCGGTGGAGGGCTCGGGTGCCTACGTCGCGTTCGAGCTGGTCACCGGAACGTTGAAGGGGAGGACCGGGAGCTTCGTTCTCATGCACAGGGGAACGATGCAGAAGAACGTCCCGACGATGGAGGTGACCGTCGTTCCGGATTCCGGCACCGGCGAGCTGAGCGGGATCGCCGGGACGATGCGAATCGTCATCGAGGGCGGCAAGCACCTCTACGAGCTCGACTACACGATGGGCGGGACGTGAGGCCCGTCAACCCACGTAGACGCGCTCGACGCCAAGCTCGCTGAATCACCACTCGTTCCTCACGAGCGCAGAGAGGTACCGTCCTCGCCGAGCTCGACGCCGAGCGGGCAGAGGGCGACAGCGCCGCTCAACGGGCTCAGACCTTGCGACGCCCGGGCGATCCGTCTGTTTCCGGGCCGACGCCACGGAACGGCCGAGCAATCGTGAGCACCGACCCGAAGGCGCCCCCGTCCGTCGCGAACCCGAAAGTCCGGGCTTTCCCCCCGCGGCGAAGATGCACCCCGGTGTCTCCGCGGCAGGGGACTTTGCCAGGGAGCTGCTCATGTGGAGGACATCCAGGCGCGCATTCGCCATCTCGATCGTCGTCGTCGCGATGGCCGCTTGCGGAGGATCGGGCGTGGGAGGGGCAGGTCAGGGTGGCTCTGTACAGGACCAGCAAACTCAGTTGAGGGGCGCCGTCAGCTCGGGGAACGCCGCCAGCTTCATGATCGGCAACCAGGCGGTGGTGACCTCGCCGGCGACCCAGTTCATGAATGGCACGGCGGCCGACGTCGTGCCGGGCGCACAGGTCGAGGTGGAGGGCTCGCTCGATGCGCAGGGCACCCTGCATGCGGACAAGGTGAGCTTCGAGGACCGGCAGCAACCGGAGCCGCAGGAAATCAGGGTCGAGGGCGTGGTCGCCTCGGGCAACGCCGCCAGCTTCGTGGTCGCCAATCAGAAGGTGGTGACCTCTCCAGCGACCCAGTTCATCGATGGCACGGCGGCCGACGTCGTGCCGGGCGCTCGAGTCGAGGTCGAGGGCTCGCTCGACGCGCAGGGCACCCTGCATGCCACCAAGGTGAAGTTCGAGGACGAGGCCGAGGTCGAGGCGGAGGTCCGCATCCAGGCGGTGCCGCAGAACCTCATGGCGACCGACGCGACCAGCGGAACCTTCACCTTGATGGGAATCGTGGTTCGCACCGGCTCGTTCACCGAGTTCGAGGACTTCAAGGGCAACCCGATCGATCTGCAGCATCTCGGCTCCGGGCCGGTGGAGATCCGCGGGACGACCCAGGGCTCCGAGGTCCGGGCGTCCAGGCTGAAGCTGAGCGATGACCAGCGCCTCGAGCTGCGTGGGCCGGTCAGCGCGAAGGATCTGGCCTCGCACACGCTGACCATCCTCGGCGTCGTGGTGGACACCTCGGCGGCGGAGCTCGAGGGGCCCAGCACTGAGGCGGACTTCTTCGCCGCGGTCTCGATCGGCACGGTCGTCAAGGCGCGCGGAGAGAATGCCGGCGCCTTCTCCGCCGGCGTCCTCAGGGCCGAGGAGGTCGAGCTGGAGGGTCACTGAGCGGACGCGGGGACGGTGAGCGCTCTGGCGACGCCTCAGGGCCGAGACCGAACCGGAGCCCGAGGAGCACCGAGAAGTCCGCACCGCGCCCCGGGCTCAGGAAGTTCTCCACCATCGACAGCGCGACCGTCGTCCCCGATGCCACCTGCCACTCGCCGCCGGCGAGTACGTAGAAGGTCGAACCCGACAGACCTGGTGCATCGTCGATGCGGAGAGGCGAGGTGTGCCCGCTCAGCTGGAGATGCAGCGCCACCGCGTCGCTGGCCCGGAACCCGAAGCCGACCTGCACCGATCCATAGGGACGGGTCGGCAGCTCCAGCACGTCGAGCCGGCCGTTCGGCACCGCGACGTCGAACGCAACATGGGCCGCGAAGAATCCCGCCTCCCACCCGGCAAGCACTCCGCCACCGACGTCCCACGTTCCGCTCCCGGCCAGCGTTCCTCCGGTCGGAGCCTTCAGTGCTGCGCGGAAGGCGAGGGCCGGGCGGAATCCGTCCTGGGTGACCACCCACCACTGAGCCCCGAGGGTGAGGTCACCGAGCGCGGCGGAGGGACCGCGCTGCTCCACGACCCTCCCGTCGGCAGTGGCGAAGCGGGCCTCGGTCTGGAACGAGGTGGTTCCCGCACGAGCGGAGCGGGCGTGAACGAGCTTCTCCACTCCATCCACGAGGGGATCGAGCCACCCGCCGTACTGGATCACCACCGGAACGGTGAGGCTCAGTCCCACGCGGTCCGCGAGCACCACTTGCCCGCTGAAGGAGAGCGAGGCGATCTCCTCGTCGACGTTGTAGTCGAATCCGCCCGGGCGACCGCCTCTCATCAGGAGATTCGCCGAGAGCGCCTGCACGGCCAGGCTCGTCTCCGGTTGCGGCGCCTCGAATGGTTGCTGGAGGAACAGCCGCCCCAGAGGAGCAGGCTCCTGCCACGGGATGGGTCGAAGGGGAATGGGAGTCGCGGCCAGCGTCGCCCCGAGCAGCGCCGCGCAGACTCCGGCGCTCACCACTCTGGGCGGCAACTCCGGAACTGTCGATCGCGTTCGCTCATGGCCGCGAGGGGCGTAGAGCAGCAGGTGTGCCATCCCGGCGGGGGCGAGGACGCCCGAGCAAGTCCGCGGGACTCCTCACCTCTGCCCTCCTGCAACTGGGCGACTGACACGCCGCCGGTGTCGTCACCTGTGGCGGATGAAAGGAAGTGACGGCCGCACGACGCTGCGCGGGTCATCGATTGCGTGCGTCGAGAAGTCCGCCGCGATTGGCAGGAATTCAGACTCTTTTGTCACTCCTGCCAAGCGGCCTCTGCGTAGAAGAGCGTGAGCGCTTGCCGGGAACGGTCCGCCTCGGCCGGCGCTCCAACGAAGCTCCTCGAAGCTGGTGCGGGTCGGGGAGGCGCGGGCCACGCGGCGCCGTGGGTTTCACACACTCCCCTCCCCACGGCGCCTCGTTTTTTGCCCCCAGCTGAAGCGCCCCTCAGGAGACGAAGTATCCACTCTCTCGCAGGTCGCTCAGGAGCCCGGGATGCTCGGGCTTCCATCCCAGTGCGTCCCGGGTGAGCGCGCTGGAGGTCGGGTTGTCGATGCCTGCGAACATGGCCATCCAGTCGAAGTGCGCCGCGGCCTGGTCCGCGGAGATGCCGCGGACGGGCACGCCGAGTCCCTGGCCGATGGTCTCGGCGATGGCCCGCATCGGGATGCCTTCCTCCGCCACGCCGTGGAAGCGCGAGCCGACCAGCCCCTTCTCCAGCGCCAGCCGGAAGAGACGGGCCGCGTCGAGGCGGTGCACGGCGGGCCAGCGGTTCGAGCCGTCACCGATGTATGCCGCGACGCCCTTCCGACGGGCCACCTCGATGAGGAACGGAACGAACTGGTGATCGCCCCGTCCGTGCACGGTGGGGGCGAGGCGGACCAGGCTCGCCCGCACGCCGCGCCGAGCCGCGCCCAGCACCAGACCCTCGGCCACGACACGCGGATGCACATGGCCCTCGGTCGGCGGCGCGTCCGTCTCGACGCCGGTGCGGCCCTGGGCGAGGAGCGCCGTGCCGGATGTCCCGACGAAGGGCTTGCCCGAGCCCTCCAGCGCCCGCGCCAGCGCCTGGATGGCCGAGCGGTCCGCCTCGATCGACCGTGCGTAGTCGTGGAAGTCGTGGATGAAGGCGAGGTGGATCACGCCATCCGAGGCGCGGGCACCGGCCGCGAGGGAGTCGAGATCGAGCAGCTCCCCGCGGTGCACCTCCGCACCGAGCCGCTTCAGCGCCTGTTCCCCGGCATCGCTCCGGGCGAGTCCGAGGACGGTATGTCCAGCGGAAAGCAGCTCGCTGACGACGGCAGTCCCGATGAATCCTGTGGCACCTGTGACGAAGACACGCATGCAGACCTCCTTGGGGGTCGGCAAGCGAGTTATCGTCCGAGGTGCGGCACGAAAATTTGAGGATGTATACGGGTATGAGCATCAACACCCTGCCCGCTGCGAACCTGACCCTCGGTGGATTCCTGCGAGACCGACGTGAACGGCTCTCGCCGGGCACGGCCCGCGGAGGCCGACGCCGCACCCCGGGCCTCCGGCGAGAGGAGGTCGCGACACGAGCCGGGGTGAGCGTCACCTGGTACACCTGGCTCGAGCAGGGGCGCGGCGGCCCGCCGTCGGACGAGGTGCTGGAACGGCTTTCCCGTGCCCTGGAGCTGGATGCGTCGGGGCGCGAGGTCCTGTTCCTGCTCGCCCACCAGCGTCCACCCCCGGTCGAGCACGCCACTCCTCCCGCCGTACCCGCGTCGTTGCAGCGGCTGATCGACGCGCTCCCGGTGAGCCCGGCCCTGGTGAAGACCCTGACCTGGGACGTCGTCGCCTGGAACGCCGCGGCGGTCGCGGTGCTCGGCGACTACGCCGCGCGCTCGAGCCGCGAGCGCAACGTGCTCCGGCATCTCTTCCTCGACCCGGTGGCGCGGAAGAGGCTCCCCGACTGGGAGTCTGATGCGCGGTTCGTCGTCGCCGCGTTCCGCATGGACACCATTCGCTCGGGCGGGTCGCCGGAAGCCGCCCAGCTCGCCGCCGAGCTGCGAGAGGCGAGCGCCGACTTTCGCCGCTTCTGGGACGAACGAGAGATGCGTACCCATGGGGTGGGCCGGAAGCGCCTCAGACATCCGGTCGCCGGCTGGCTGAACCTCGAGTTCTCCGCGCTCGCGGTCGACGGGACGAACGGGCTCGGTCTGGTGATCTACACGGCGGCGACACCAGCGGATGGCAAGAAGATCCAGGCGCTGCTCTCCCCCGGCGCCTCCTCGTAGGCTCCGTTAGGAGGCGCAGATGCCAGCTCCTCAAGCGCCCATCGGGTCCGACTTCGATGCTCGTTCCACCGCCGCCGACGTCGTTCGCGGCCATGACCTGCGCGGAAAGACCGCCGTCGTCACCGGAGGCTCGGCGGGGATCGGCCTGGAGACGACCCGCGCCCTCTCCTCGGCCGGCGCCCGCGTCATCGTCCCTGCCCGGGACGTCGAGAAGGCCCGTGCCGCCGTCGGGACGATCGCCACCGTCGAGCCGATGGAGCTGACCGATCCAGCCTCGATCGCCGCCTTCGCCGACCGCTTCCTGAAGACCGGGCAGTCTCTCGATCTCCTGGTCAACAACGCAGGCATCATGGCCGCCCCGCTGACCAGGGTTGCCCGCGGACTCGAGTCGCAGCTCGCCACCAACCACGTCGGACACTTCGAGCTCGCGGTGCGGCTGTGGCCGGCGCTGCGGAAGGCTCCGGCGCCTCGCATCGTGTCGCTGTCGTCGCTCGGCCACCGCCGTGCGCCGGTGGACTTCGACGACTGGAACTTCGAGCGAAAGCCGTACGACCGCTGGGCCGCCTACGGTCAATCCAAGTCGGCGAACGCGCTCTTCGCGGTCGGGGCCAACGCCCGGGGCGTGAAGGCGTTCTCGGTTCATCCCGGAGCCATCTGGACGGGCCTGTCGAAGTTCATGACGCCCGAGGACGTCACCGCCTTCGAGAAGCGGGTCCAGAACGTGAAGACGGCGGAGCAAGGCGCCGCGACGACGGTCTGGTGCACCGTCAGCCGGCAGCTCGACGCGCTCGGGGGCGTCTACTGCGAGGACTGCAACGTCGCCGTCTCCGTGCCCGCCGACTCGGCGGAGCTGCGCGGCGTCAGGCCGTGGGCCGTGGACCCGGCGCTGGCCGAACGCCTCTGGGGCCTCAGCGAGCGCCTCATCGGCCTCGGCGTCGGCTGACGGCCCGGCAGACTGCCGGCGGGTGGCGCCTGTAGACGGCTGTCACACCGGACAGGGCCCGGGCAGCCGGCCGACCTCTCGAAGTGGCATGCCCGGTCCTGCTCCAGGGACTGTAACGATTTCCGGTCGCCACGCGTCGCCTCTCGCGTGCCTTTGGAATGACGAGGGAGCCTCCACGCGTTAGCTCGTCGCGAGGGCGCGGACATGATCGATGCGGGCGAGTGGGATCAGCAGGTCCGGGAGCATCTCTGGCACGACCTCGAGGCCGAGAACCAGCACCTGGCGCGGGTGCTCGACGACGTGGGCAGCCTCGTCAGGGAGGGCTCCTTCGAGACCGCCCGGCGCCGCTTCGGTGAGTACCGGCTCGCGCACGAACGCCACCTGCTCGCGGAGCGAAAGCTGGAAGCCTTCTGCGCGGGGCTTCGCGACGCGTCCTCCTTTCTCAAGAAGCTGGAGCGGGAGCGGGCGCGGGTCTTCGAGCAATCGGAGAGGGTCTGGACCTATCTGTGCAGGGAGAAGGGAGGACCCGTGCCGCGGCTGCTGGACCGCCTCTCCTCGCTGGTGACGGAGCACGAGCGTGCGCAGCGCCGGCTGATCCTCGGCGAGCTCCCGATCAGTCCCGAGCTCCGCAACGCACAGGGCGCGATGCTGCGGCGCCTCGGCCATCTCTGAGCGAGCCCGCTACTCGGCCGGTGCCGGCGGCCGCGCGAGGACGCTCCCGCAGCTGGTGCTGGAAAGGGCCGCGCAGTAGGACGCCTCGAAGTTCCCGTTCAAGGTGTCGCTTCCGAACTGCAGCCCGTTGAGATCCGCCTTGAGGTGGGTCCCGGAGCTGTTACCCACCTGGGTCACGTTGACCGTCCCCCCGGTAGCGAAGGCCACGACATTCGAGCTGCAGCTCGTGTCGACCGTCTCGAACCCCCCGAACCAGTAGCGTCCGGCGGAGCCGGGAAGGTTCCCTCCGTTCAGGTCGAAGTAGGAGTAGTCGCCGGTGGTGTGCGGGTTGACGGTGACGGGAGGAACGAAGTTGGCCATGGAGAGGAAGAGGACGGTCGTCGTCGCCGGCAACGTGGTGCCGCCCAGCAGCGAGCAGATGTTCGCCTGGTCGGTGATCGCCACCGTCACCGCGTTGTTGTTCAACGAGAACACGGCGTCCTTCACATTCAGGGGATGTCCGCCGACCGTCCCGCTCACCGACCCCGGTCCGGAGCTGCCACCGTTGTCGCTGCCGCAGGCACAGACGAGCAGCCCGACCATCATCCAGCGTCTCATCGCGGTCCTCCCCTGGGTCCCCCCGGAGCTGGCGGGAGCGCTTCAAGCTTGGGCGCGTCCCGCGCGGACGCACCCCACGGTCGAGCCGGCGAGCGCTCCGAGTCCTCCGCGTGGGCAGGACGAACGGGCTCGCCCCTGGCAAGGGTCGGCGCCGGAGGGCTGAGCATCGGTTCAGCACCGTCGCCCGGCCCGAAACCATCTTGCTTCGGTCCGGGCGATCTCGTTGGCAGGATGGGCCGGATGACGCAGCCACTTCCCGGCCCAGGCGGCGAGAGCGCGAGGACCGTGGTGGTGGCGCTGGCGGCGAACCTCGGGATTGCCCTGGCCAAGCTGGCGGCCGCGATCGTCTCCGGCTCGAGCGCGATGCTGGCCGAGTCGTTCCACGCCATGGCGGACACGGGCAACGAGGTGGTCCTGCTCGTCGCCCAGAAGAAGAGCCTGATCCCGGCCGACGACGACCACCCGCTGGGGCATGGGCGGGCGGCGTACTTCTGGGCGCTGATCGCCGCGCTCGGCGTGTTCGTCACCGGAGCCCTGCTGTCGATCCGTCAGGGAGTCCTGGAGCTCCTGCATCCGGAAGAATCGACATCCTTCACGGTGGCCTACATCGTCCTCGCGATCTCGCTGGTGCTGGAGAGCATCTCCCTCTGGCGTGCCTACCGGCAGCTCCGCGACGAGGCGAAGGAGTTCGAGCGAGAGTTCACGGAGCACGTTCGGCTGAGCTCCGACCCCATCGCCCGCGCGGTGTTCGCCGAGGACTCGGCAGCGGTCGCCGGAAACATCATCGCCGGCGGCGGAATCGCGCTGCGGCAACTGACCGGATCACCGGTCCCCGACGCGGTTGCCGCCGTGCTCATCGGGTTGATCCTCGGCTACGTGGCACTGGAGCTCGTTCGTTCGAACGGCGACTTCCTGATCGGCCGCCGCGCGCCGGCGAACATCGAGTCCGAGATCCGGAAGGCGATCCTCGGACAACGCGGCGTGACCGCCGTGAACGAGCTGGTGGTGCTTTTCCTCGGTCCCCGCAAGCTGCGGGTCCTGGCACGGGTGGACGTCGACGACGGGCTGAGCGGAGCCGAGGTCAAGTCGCTGATCGCGAAGATCGAGGACGGGTTGTGCAGGGGCTCGCGGTTCATCGAGCGCGTCGACGTGGTACCGGGTGGCGATCGGCTCCGGGGCCCCGAGGTCCAGAGCTCAGCGCATTCCTGACCGGCCAGGAGAGGCGAAGGCCAGGACGGCGTTGGTTCCGCCAAAGCCAAAGGAGAGGCTCAGCGCGGTGCGCACCCGTCGCTCGCGGGCGGTGTTCGGGACGTAGTCCAGGTCGCAGTCGGGGTCCGCCGTGCGCTGGTTGATGGTCGGAGGAATGACCCCTCGGCAGAGGGTCAGGACGGTGAGCGCAGCCTCGACGCTCCCCGCGGCTCCGAGGAGGTGCCCGGTCATCGACTTGGTCGAGCTGATGGCCAGCCGGGCAGCGTGCACCCCGAAGGCCCGCTTCAGCGCGCGGGTCTCGTGCACGTCGTTCAGCGGGGTCGAGGTCCCGTGGGCATTCACGTACTCGATCTCGGCGGGCTCGAGCGAGGCGTCGCGAAGCGCTCCCTCGATGCACAGCGCGGCCGGAACGCCCTCCTCGGGCGGCTGGGTGAGGTGGGAGGCGTTGGAGTTGGCGGCGTAGCCGATCAGCTCGGCGAGCGGGGTCGCGCCGCGGCGCCGGGCCTGCTCTTCCTCCTCGAGCACCAGGACGCCGGCGCCCTCCCCCAGGACGAAGCCGTCGCGCTCGCGGTCGAAGGGACGGCTCGCCTCCCCGGGCGCGTCGTTGCGGGTGGAGAGCGCATTCATGGCCTCGAAGCCTCCGATGCCCAGCCGGGTGATGGCCGCCTCGGCGGCTCCTGCGATGACGGCGTCGCTGCGGCCTGTGCGAATGGACCAGAGCGCCTCGCCGAGGGCGTGCGCCCCGGTGGAGCACGCTGCCACCGGGGCGTAGTTGGGACCGGCCGCGCCGTAGCGGATGCTGATCATCCCCGCGGCGGTGTTGGAGAGGAGCTCCAGGACGAACATCGGCGAGAGGCGATCGAAGCCGGTCCGGAGCGCCTTCTCGTGCGCCTCCTCCGCGGAGGCGAGGCCACCGATGCCGGAGCCGAGGATGACCCCCACGCGCTCCGGGCGGACCTGGTCCGGCCCCGTTCCGATCCGCAGGCCGCTGCTGCGCATCGCCATCTCCGTCGCTGCCAGGGCGAGCTGAACGTAGCGGTCCGTGCGGCGGGCCTCGCGGCGGTCCATCCAGTTGAGCGGATCGAAGTCATTCACCTCGGCGGCGATGCGCGTCTTCAGCTTGCCGGGGTCGAACCGGGTGATGGGGCCGACTCCGGACTTGCCGGCGATCGCCGCCGCCCACGTCTTCTCCACGCCGGTGCCCAGAGGAGTGACCAGCCCCAGACCCGTGATGACGACCTTCCGTCCTGACATGAGACGACACTGGCACAGGGGTGCCGCCGCGCGGCCAAGCCCGAGGCGCCCGAGTGCAGGAGATCGAACGCTGGCGGGTCTTCAGCCCGTGCCCGGGTTCGGCCTCACCAGATATTTCGATCCAGTCGCAGGCCGGGCTCATCGGCGCACCTCACTGGGCCCTCTACTAAACCCGACGGGTCGCGATCGCGAAACAGTCGACGGCGCGCGTGGCCCACGGGGCAGCGCCGTGCACGACGTCGAACCATCACGCGGAGTGCTCCGGGACGGCTCGGCATGTCGGCACAGCCTTCCGCTTCACTTGCCGCGGACGACCGCACACACCTTGTGACAACTGTAGACCGTTTGTACCACTGTGGTGTCGGCGCGACAGGAGTGAACGCAGCAAGCGGACTTCCGATCGCAGTGAGCGGTGCAACTGCGACGCTGTCCGGCCTTTCCTCCGAGCGGCTTCCCGCATCACCCACCCGCAGGAGGAATCATGAGAATTCTCAGGATCTCGTCGATGACTTTCACCCTTTCCCTCATGCTGGCCTCCTCCGCTGCTCTGGCTCAAGGCATCGTGAATCACGTGTCCGTGGGAGGGCACGACCAGGATCCCGCCGGGAACACGGACGCGAACTTCTCGCTCGTCGCGAATCTGCACAGCGACGGCAGCGTGACCGGCCAATGGACTGACCAGTTCGGCCAGGGTCAGGGCGGGTTCCACGCCCAGGTGAACTGCGTCTCCGTTGCGGGCAACGAGGCCTGGGTGGCTGGCGTCATCACCTCGGGCACCTTCGCCGGCGCAAGCCTGGTCGGTCTGCCGGTCATCACCCACGTCCAGGACAACGGCAAGTCCGCCAACGACCCACCCGACGCGATCAGCTTCTCGTTCATCGGGAACCCGGCGGACTGCACGACCCAACCCGTCCTCGCCCTCTTCCCGATGACCGATGGCCAGGTGACAGTCCGCTGACGCTCCCGTGGATGGCGCGCGGCGGCCCCCACGGCCGCGCGCCATCCCGACCGCCGCCCCTCCGGCGGGCCGGCAGCTCCTCCGTGCACGAAGCCGGGTTCGGTGATAGTTTGGTGAACATCGAACTTGACCACGAACCCTCGACCTGCCCTGACGCTCCAGCAGTTCCGGACGATCTCCCGGGCGCTGTCTGACCCCCGGCGCGTGGCGCTGCTGGAATCGATCGGCAGCGAGTCGGAATATTCCTGCCAGGATCTGTGCAAGGAAGCAGGCGTCTCCAAGGGGACCGTGTCGCACCACATGGACGTACTGGTGAAGGCCGGCCTCATCGTCGAGCGGCGCCGCGGCCAGTTCATGTTCTACGAGGTCCGACGTGACGTGATCGCCGCCTACGCCGCGGAACTGATCCGACGCGTTGCGCCGGCGGCCCGTACCTGAACCGCGTGCCGGTGAAGGCGGGTTTCGTGGCGAGCGCAGTTTGATGCGCTTAGAACTCCCGTCGACCGACCACGGGAGGAAGTCCCAGAATGCAGCCGTCCATTGCAGTTCTTCGTCGCCGGATCGGTTCGCTGGTCCTGGCAGCCGTGCTCCTGGGCACGGGAACGGTGCTCGCCGCCTGGAAGCACAACCGGCTCGCGGCCGAGAAGGCGGCGGTCCAGCCCGAGCCGGTCGAGGCGGTGACCCTCGCCACGGCCGCGTCGCGCACACATCGGGAGAGCACCACGGCGATCGGCACCGTGCTGGCGCTGGAATCCATCACCCTGCGAAACGAGCTGCCCGGGACGGTCCGTCACGTGTCGCTCACCCCGGGCGCCGTCGTCGAACCCGGGACGGTGCTGGTCGCGCTGGACACCTCGGTGGAGACGGCCGAGCTCCGGGCCCTGCAGGCCCAGGCGGCCCTCGCCGAGACCACGCTCCGCCGGCACATGTTCCTCCGCCAGCACGAGGCCAACGCCGAGGCCGAGGTGGACCAGGCCCGCGCGCAGAGGGACGTCACCCTGGCCGAGGTGGCGAAGCTCAAGGCGACCATTGCCAAGAAGGTCATCCGGGCGCCGTTCCGGGCGCGGGTCGGCCTGGCCGACGTGCATGTCGGGCAGTACCTCAACGAGGGGGTCCTGCTGACCACGCTCCAGGGCGTCTCGGACGAGGTCAACGTCGACTTCTCCGTCCCCCAGAGCGTCGCCGCGGGGCTCGAGCTTGGCTCCGCGGTGGAGGTTGCCACCGTGGACGAGGCCCAGCCCATCTCGGCCCGGATCGTCGCAGTGGACGCGAAGGTCGACCCCACGACCAGGAACGCGATGGTGCGCGCCCGCATCTCCGGGACGAAGGAGCTGCCGTCTCCGGGCGCCTCGGTGCACGTCCGTGTCCCGCTGGGAACGACCAGCGAGGCGGTGGCGGTACCGGCGACGGCCCTGCGGAAGGGTCCGGGCGGAGACCACGTCTGGGTGGTCGCCGCGGACGAGGGCGGAACGCTCCGGGCGCATGAACGAGCGGTCTCCAGCGGACCGCTGGTGGGTGACTCGGTGCTGATCATCAAGGGTCTCAAGCCCGGGGAGCAGGTCGCGGCCTCGGGGTCCTTCAAGCTGCGCGAGGCGGCGAAGGTGCAGGCCACGCCGGTGACCGCCTCGGCCCGGCTCAACTAGGTCAAGGAGAGATCCAGGTGCGTTCCTTCACCGACGTCTTCATCAAGCACCCGGTCCTGGCGATCGTCGTCAACCTGGTCATCCTCCTGGTCGGCTGGCGCTCGCTGAGCGGTCTTCCGGTCCAGCAGTACCCGAAGATCGAGAGCTCCTCGGTGGTGATCACCACCACCTACTACGGCGCGAGCGCCGAGACCGTGCGGGGCTTCCTCACCACCCCCATCGAGCGCGTGGTCTCGGCCATCAGCGGAGTGGACTATCTCGAGTCCACCAGCCGCGCCGGCCTGAGCACGGTCACCGTGCACCTCAAGCTCGGCCACCCCAGCGTCTCGGCGCTGGCGGAGGTGACCGCCCGGCTCCAGCAGGTGAGAACCGAGCTGCCGGCGGACGCGGAGCCGCCGGTGGTGGAGGTCCAGCGCGCGGACCGGCCCTACGCGTCGTTCTACCTGAGCTTCACCTCGCCGCAGCGGGATGGGCCGGCGATGACGGACTGGCTGCTGCGGACGCTGCAGCCCCAGCTCTCCACCCTCGCGGGGGTCCAGCGAGTGACCTTCGAGGGCGGTCGCCAGCTCGCGATGCGGATCTGGATCGATCCCGATCGTCTGTCGGCGGTGGGCCTCGCCCCGGGGGACGTCTTCGCAGCGCTCCAGCGGAACAACTTCCTGGCGGCGGTGGGTCAGACCAAGGGCAACCTGGTGCAGGTCGATCTGCTGACCAACACGGATCTGAGATCCGCCGAGGAGTTCAAGGATCTCATCGTGGCGGATCGGAAGGGCGCCGTCGTGCGCCTGAGAGACGTGGCGACGGTGGAGCTGGGGGCCGAGGAAGCGACGACGGTCGCGAAGTACGGGAAGAAGGAGGCGGTCTACCTCGGCGTCTGGCCGCTGGTGGGAGTGAACGAGATCGAGGTCGCCCACCGGCTCCGGGACGAGATGGATCGCATCCGCCCCACCCTTCCTCCGGACATCGACATGCAGATGGCGTACGACGCGACCGTCTTCATGGAGGACGCGCTCAAGGAGATCTCGAAGACGTTGACCGAGACCATCCTCATCGTGGGCCTGGTGGTGTTCCTCTTCATGGGCTCGATCCGGACGGCGCTGGTGCCGCTGGTGGCCATGCCGGTCTCGCTGGTCGGCGCGGCGATCGTCATGTCCGCAGCGGGCTTCAGCCTGAACCTCCTGACCATCCTGGCGATCGTGCTCTCCGTGGGTCTGGTGGTGGACGACGCGATCGTGGTCGTGGAGAACGTGGAACGACACGTGCGCGAGGGCCGGACACCGAGGGAGGCCGCGCTGCTCGGAGCCCGCGAACTGGTCGGACCGATCCTGGCGATGACCGTGACCCTGGCCGCGGTGTACGCGCCCATCGGATTCCAGGGAGGACTGACCGGGTCGCTGTTCCTCGAGTTCGCCATCACGCTGGCGGCGGCGGTGGTGGTCTCCGGAATCGTGGCGGTGACGCTCTCGCCGGTCATGAGCTCGAAGTTCGTCAAGGCGCACGGGCACGAGACCAGGCTGACCGCTCTGGTCAATCGCGGCTTCGATGCGGTTCGCCGGACGTACGCGCGACTTCTGGACGGCGCCATCGGGATGCGCTGGGCCGTGGTCGCGGCGGCGGTGGTGGTGATGGTGGCCGCGTGGCCGCTGTACAGCTACTCGCGGCGCGAGCTGGCGCCGGTGGAGGACCAGAGTCACATCGCCTTCTTCATGCAGGCGTCGCCCGACTCGTCGCTGGTGGCCACCAACCGCGCGACGCTGGACGTGGTGAAGACCGTCGAGGCCTTCCCCGAGGCGAAGTTCATGTGGTCGCTGACGCAGAACTGGGGTGCGTTCGGCGGGATGGTGACCAAGGACTGGAAGCTGCGTCACCGGTCGACCGAGCAGATGTACGGCGAGGTCTTCGGGAAGGTGTCCGGGATCCCCGGGCTGCAGGTCTTCCCGCGCCTCGACCCGCCGCTGCCGACGCCAGGGCAGTACGACGTGGAGCTGATCCTGCAGTCGTCCGCGCCGGTGGAGCAGCTCCAGGACGCCGTCGGTCAGGTGATCTCCGCGGGGTTCAAGAGCGGCAAGTTCCTCTATGTGGATACCGACCTCAAGGTAGATCTGCCGGAGGCGCGGGTGGTCATCGACCGGGAGAAGGTGGCGGACCTGGGGCTGGACCTGGCCGGAGTGGGTCGTGAGCTGGGGACGCTGCTGGGTGGCCAGTACGTGAACCGGTTCAACTACTTCGACCGCAGCTACAAGGTCATTCCCCAGATCGGCGACGCCGACCGAGCGACGATCGCGCCGCTGCTGGATCTGAAGATCAAGACTCCTCGGGGTGAGATGGTGCCCGTCTCGGCGTTCACCCGCGTGGAGACCGAGGTGGCGCCGCGGACCTTGCAGCGGTTCCAGCAGCGAAACTCGGTGCGGATCTTCGGCGGGGTGAAGCCGGGCGTGACCAAGGAGGAAGGGCTCCGGGTCCTGGAGACGGCCGCGAGCGGGATCCAGGGACGGGGGATCGTCCAGGACTACGCCGGCGAGTCACGGCAGATCCGTCGCGAGGGCGGCGCGCTGACGACGACGCTCGGGTTCGCGGTGATCCTCATCTACCTGGTGCTCGCAGCGCAGTTCCAGAGCTTCCGGGACCCGCTGATCGTCCTGCTGGGTTCGGTGCCACTGGCCATCTCCGGCGCGCTGGTCTTCAGCTTCCTGAACCTGACCACGATCAACATCTACTCCCAGGTGGGTCTGATCACCCTGGTGGGTCTGATCGCGAAGAACGGGATCCTGATAGTCCAGTTCGCGAACAAGCTCCAGGAAGAGGGGGCGGCGAAGCTGGCGGCGATCCGGGAGGCCTCGCAGACCCGGCTCCGTCCGGTGCTGATGACCTCGGCGGCGACGGTGTTCGGTCACCTGCCGCTGGTGTTCGTGACCGGTCCGGGCTCGCAGGCGCGAAACAGCATCGGGATGGTCCTGGTCACCGGAATGACCGTGGGGACGATCTTCACGCTCTTCGTGGTGCCGGTGTTCTACCTGCTGATCGCGGCCGAGCACCGGAAGGAGCCGGTGCTCGAGGCCGTGCCGGACGGCGAATTCGCCATCGCGAAGTGACCCTGGGCTGGACCTCTACGGTCTGGCCCGACCGATCAGCGTCAGGAACTCCGTCCGGGTCGCCACCGAGTCGCGGAAGGTGCCGAGCATGGCCGAGGTGGTCATCATCGAGTTCTGCTTCTCCACGCCTCGCATCATCATGCACAGGTGCTGGGCCTCGATGACCACGCCCACGCCTTCCGCGGAAAGAGTCTGCTCCACCGAGTGGGCAATCTGATCGTCGAGACGCTCCTGGAGCTGAAGCCGGCGCGCGAACAGATCGACGAGCCGCGCCAGCTTGCTCACGCCGATCACCCGGTCCTTGGCGACGTAGCCGATGTGGCAGCGACCAAAGAACGGAAGCAGGTGGTGCTCGCAGAGGCTGTAGAGCTCGATGTCGCGGACGATCACCATGTTGTGGGTCTCTTGAGCGAACACCGCCCGATTCACCGTTTCGGCCGGAGTCCCCTGATAGCCGGAGGTGAGAAACTCCAGCGCGGCGGCAACCCGCCTGGGCGTGTCGACGAGCCCTTCCCTCGAGGGGTCCTCGCCGATCTCCCGGAGCAGCTCCCGGATCAGCCTCTGCACCTTGTCATGATCCATGCCGCGGAGGTTGCCATTCCCCCTCCCCTGCAGCACGCGGGTGGCAGGCGAGGGCACGAGGTGTCTGACACTTCGATCCGGACACTTCGATCCGCAGTGCTCCCCTCCGGGATCGACTTCCCGGAAGGGGCCTGGATCAGGAGGAGCCGGATCAGCGGGCGGCAGTCTCCTTCGGGGCGACGTAGCTCAGGTCGGGCCGGTACTTGATCGCCTCGGTCCGGGAGGAGCGGATGGCGCTGCGGCCCTTCGCGAGGATCGCCGCGCCCTGGTCCTTGCCGTAGGCCTCCTCCATCATCTGGTCGAGGGTCTTGTCGTTGGGAGCAAACGCCGCCCAGTTTTCCCGACCGCCGGCGAGGACGTACATCGGCACCTCGCCGCCGTTGATCAGCTGGTACCAGGAGCTCGGCCCTTGCTGGCGATAGTTGGTCTTCTTGATGCCCTCGTTGATCTTCTTCACCGCGTCGACGAAGTCGTTCACTCCCTCGGGCTTGAGCAGGTAGAAGGTCAGGGAAGAGTACGGGGAAGGCGGAGCGCCGGCGGGCGCGGTGAGGCTCAGGTCGGCGCGCCGGAGGTAGTAGGCCGTGAACGAGCGGCCGAGCGTCGGGCCGATGCCCTTGTCGAAGTCCGCGGTATCGGCCTTCTCGAACTTCTCCTGCGCGTCGAAGTCCTTCCAGCTATGCCCGAAGGAGGCGGTGTAATAGGTGCCGCTCGTTTCGCCGGAGACGACTTCCCAGCTGAACCAGGTCCAGGTGTCCTTCTGGGCCTTGTGCCAGGCCATGTGCTTCTTCCGGGCCGCCTCGTACTTCTCGGCCGAGCCGGGCTTCGGGGTGTGGGTGTTGATGATGGCGACGTCGCCCGCCGACTGGGCCGCGGCGGGGACGGCGAGGGACAGCGCGAGCAGGACGGCAGGCGCGAGACTCCGCTTCGACATGGGGCGGCTCCTTGGGTGGTGTGGACGCGCCGCAAGGCGAGACGACCTGCACCCGAGGAGAGCGGCCTGCACGAAGCCCGCGACGTCCCTCCCGGTTACCACAGCGCCTGACGCGTTCCCACCACCCTTTCAGCTCCAGTTGTCGATCTTGACGTCGTCCGGGTAGGGGGAACCCTTCCCGGTCTCGACGAGCGACTTCAAGCTCATCAGGAAGGTCGCCCACTTCGTGCTGCAGTGGTGCATGAACTCCACCGGCTCTCGCCAGCCCTCGTGCTTCATGAGGATGATGGCGTAGTCGCCGTCCTGCTTGAGCTCCCAGCGCACCTTCGTGCCGATCCACTCGGGAGGCCCATCCACGACCTCCCAGAGCACGAGCTTCCCGGGCTGAAGCTCCAGGACCTTCATGTCGAAGCCGCCCGTGCCGAAGCGGAACTGGAGCACGCTGCCGACCTTGCTCTCTCCGCGAGTGTCGGTCGTCCACCACCTGGCGAGGCCGTCTCGTGTACCCAGCGCCTTGTAAACGGGATCCAGGGACGACCTGACCCCGACCCGATGCAGAATGTCCGGCATGTTCGTTTCCTCCGTCGTTCTCGTTGGTTCTTGACTGCGCCCAGTTGATAGCGGGGCCACGGAGGGGCCGGGAGTAACAAGGCCGTCGTCTTTCTCGCGGGAGAGGTCACCGTCATGTCCTTGGAATGCATCGACCCGGAAGGGCTGGAGAGGCCGGAGACGTTCAGCCACGTGATCGTCGCTCGAGGAACGCGCTGGGTCTTCGTCGCCGGTCAGGTCGCCGACGACGAACACGGCGACCTCGTGGGCGGCGCCGACATGGTCGCGCAGTCCAGGCAGGTGTTCGCGAATCTGGGGCGCGCGCTGGCGGCCGCCGGAGCCCGGCCGGACCAGGTCACCCGGCTCGGCATCCACGTCGCCGGCTACAGGCGCGAGTACCTGCCGATGATCGAGCTGGGTCGAGTCTCGCTGTTCGGAAGCCACAGGCCGGTCGACACGCTCGTGGGAGTGGCCGCGCTCTCGCGCGCGGACTACCTGCTCGAGGTGGACGCGATCGCCGTCATCGACGATTGAACGGAGTCGTTCACCCCACCCCGCCGCCGTTCGCCCCATTGACTCCACGCAGCCGCCTCCGGACAAGCTCTCTCGCGGGAGACCCTCCTTGGCTCTCGAGCAACCCAGGCGCCGGTACCGACCCGTCCTGATCGCCGCGGTCCTCTACGTCGGGGCGACCATCGCGGCGCTGTACCTGTCGCTGCTGACCTGGTGGCTGGTCCCTGCGTATCGGGGTCCGAACTGGCCCAAGATCATGGCGACCTACGTCGTCGCCTACTGGCTCTGGGTGACGGCGGTTCCGGTGGTGGTCTGGGTCGGGCGACGGATCCCGCTCGACTCCCCGGGAAGGCTCCGGAAGCTTGGAGCTCACCTCGTCGCCCTGCACCTCGTCGTGGGCGCGGTGCTGTTCGCTCACGCGCTGATCCAGTACGCGGGGCTCCAGCTCGTTCCCCGACCCTTTGGCCAGACGATCCAGCGGTCCATGGCGCTCGCCGCTCCGGAGTTCCTGCTCATCTATCTGGTTCTTCTCCTGAGCACGTTCGCCATCGACTACTTCCGCAAGTTCCGCGACCGGGAGATCCGCACCGCGCAGCTGGAGGCGAGTCTCCAGCAGGCCAAGCTCTCGGCGCTGCAGGCACAGCTCAATCCACACTTCCTCTTCAACGCGCTGAACGCTGTGTCGGCGCTGATGTACCGGGACGTGGAGGCGGCGGACGCGATGCTGGCCCGGATCGGCGAGCTGCTCCGCCTGACCCTGGCCGCGGATGGCTCACACGAGATCCGGCTGAGCGAGGAGCTGGAGCTGCTCGAGCGGTACCTGGACATCGAGCGGATCCGCTTCGCCGAGCGGCTGGCGATCACCGTCGACGTCCCCGAGTCGACCCTGGAGGCACACGTTCCGCCGTTCGCGCTCCAGCCGCTGGTGGAGAACGCGATCCGACACGGCGTCGCCCGACGGTCGGAAGGCGGCAAGGTGGTGGTCAGCGCCCGCCGGGTCGACGGTCGGCTGCAGCTCCGGGTCGTGGACGATGGCCCGGGCCTACCGGCGGAGAAGGTGCGGGAGGGGATCGGGCTGCGGAACACGCGGGACCGCCTGCAGCAGCTCTACGGAACCGCGCAGCAGCTGGCGTTCCGGAAGCCCGATGCGGGTGGCCTGGAAGTGCTGATGGAGCTTCCCTGGAGAACGTGATGACGGGCCTGCGGACGGTGGTGGTGGAGGACGAGCGCCTCGCTCGACGAAAGCTGGTGATGCTGCTCTCCACCGAGCCAGGCATCGAGCTGGTCGGCGAATGCGGAACCGCCGAGGAGGCGGTGAATCTGCTCCGCGATGAGCGCCCGGATCTGGTGTTCCTCGACATCCAGCTGCCCGGGATGGATGGGTTCGAGGTGCTGCAGCACGCCGGGCTGGAGAACGTCGGTCACGTGGTGGTGGTGACGGCGCACGACCGGTACGCGCTGAAGGCGTTCGACGTGGCGGCCATCGACTATCTGCTGAAGCCGTATGACCGGACACGGCTCCGGCAGACGCTGGCGCGGGTGCAGGGGCGAGGGACCTCGGATCTCCACGGGCGTCTGCTGGCGCTGGCGGAACGACTGGGAGCCGGCTCGGAGCGGCTGCATCGACTGGTGATTCGCGAGGGAGAGCGGATCCGGTTCCTCGACGTGGGCAGCGTCGACTGGTTCGAGAGCGCGGACAACTACGTCAAGGTCCGGGTGGGGTCCTCCGAGCACCTGGTCCGCACCACCCTCCAGCGGCTGGAGCGCCGGCTGGATCCAGCGCACTTCCTCCGGATCCATCGGCGACTCATCGTGAACCTGGACCGGATCCGGGAGGGACGCCTCGGAGTCAAAGGCGACTACGAGGTCGTCCTCCAGGACGGGAGCGTCCTTCCGGTGGGCCGGCGCTACCGGGATCGGCTGCTTCTCGAGGACGCGCTTCTCTAGAAGTCGATCCGGAAGATCTGTCCGCTGAATCCGGTGATCCAGCCTCGTCGCGGACTGGCAAAGCCCACCGAGACCAGGCCGCTCAGGCCAGGCAGTGCTTGCCAGGTGTCGCCGTCGTCGGAGGACCAGGCCGTTCCACCCGGGCCGGTCGCGAACACCGTGACGCGGTGGCCGTTCCCGTGGTCATCGTCGTCGTCGCCGCAGTCGTCGGATCCTCCACCCGAGTGCTTGGTGTAGGAGACGCCGTAGACCGGTCCGGGGATCGGCACCGCGGTCGCGAGCCGCCAGGTCTTTCCGCCGTCGCTCGAGCGGGCGAAGTTGTTGGGCTGGAACGTCGAGGGCAGCGCGATCTCGCCGCCACCGATCATGCCGTGGTGGTTGTCGCGGAAGGCGATGGTCGTACCACCCGAGCTCGCGGTGCCGCCGATGGGGATCTCGTACGAGGCCCAGCTGTCGCCGCGGTCGGTGGTCACGATCACCCGTGGGTGAACGGCACCACCGGTCACGGCCCAGGCGCGTCGGCCACCGCGGGTGGTGATGCAGGTGCCGCTCGCGGGGAAGAAGCCCTCGCCGTCCTGAGCGGCGGGGAAGAGGTCGCCGATGTTCTCCCAGGTGTGGCCGTCGGTCATGCGGATGACGTCGAAGTGCCCGTTCTCGCCGTCGGGGACGGCGACCGCGGCGTGTCGGTTCCAGAAGGCGAAGCAATCGTAGAACGAGACGGCGATGGGGCTCTGGAACTCGAGGGTCCAGGTCTGGCCGCCGTCCTCGGTCTTGTAGATCCGGGCGTTGGGGGTGTTGTTGTTGCTGAGGACGAAGGCCACGTCCTTGCTGAAGGCCTCGATGTCGCGGAAGGCGAGGGTCTCGGCTCCGGGGATGACGTGCACCTCCCAGGTGGCGCCGCCGTCGATCGTGCGAACGACGGTTCCGTTGCGGCCGCTGGCCCAGGCGACGTGATCGTTGACGACCGAGACCGCGTCGAGGCGGCTGGTCGTCCCGGAGACCTGGGGAGTCAGGGTGGGGCTCGCGTGGATGGCATCGGGACGCGTGGCGACGGCAGCGCCCGGGGCCTCTCCTCCGTCACCGCAGCCGACGACGAGAATCGACAGCGAGACGGCAACGACTGCGAGCGTCACCCGCAGAGACACCTCGAGCGACGACCGCGCTTCTGGAACGAACATGATGGCTTCCTCCGGCACACCGCGGCACGGGCGCTGCCTCCCCTCCTGCGGGCGCTCCAGTGGCGGCCGGCGCGCGTTGGACCATGCGGCGGACCTCGATGTCCGGATGCTGGGCTCAGCGGCGGCGCACAGGGGCGAAGCGCGCGGTGGATGGGGCGAACCGATACCGGTGGCTCAGCTCGCCCCTGCGCCGTCGCGTTGCGCAAACGAGGTGTCTGGCACCTCCGTGTCGCACCTCCGTGTCGCCCCCGGGATCGGGGCGAACCGCCCGCCGTTTCCGGGTCTACGGCAGGGTCACATAGGCGCCGAGGAATGCACGGGCCGAGGGCGAGTCGACGCGGTAGTCCTTGGTGGTCGCCTTGCAGTTGGCGTCACCGGTGACGGTCAGGGCCACGACCGTGCTCGGGTCGAACGACGGGAACTTGGGGCCGCCCGAATCGCCGTAGCAGTCGCCGCCGTTGCCGTTGGACGCGGTCATGTGAAGGTCGAGCCAGTTCGGCTCCAGGGCCATGAACCCGGAGACCGACGACTTGCGCACCCCGTCGTAGGTGATGATTGGCTGGCCGGTGGCGTTCACGTCACCGCCATAGCCGACGTTGATGAAGGTGGTGCCGTTGAGACCGTTCTTGGCGTTGGCCTGGTCGAGATAGCCGGCCGCCGGCAGGCGCGCGGGAGTGATGCCCCTGGTGCTCCTCCTGGGGAGGAGGATCACGCCGATGTCGTGCGGGTTGGAGGTGTCATGGCCGTAGGCCGGATCGAAGTGGAAGGAAGCGGCGGGGATTGCGGTCGCGACGCCTTCAGCCGCCGAGGGAGCAAAGGTCACGTAGATCTGCGCGTCCGCGGGCAGGAACTCCAGACAGTGAGCGGCCGTCAGCACGACCTCCGGCGCGATCAGGGTGCTGCTGCAGAACCAATCGTCCCCGTCGAGCCCATCGCCGGCGAAGTCGAACATGACGGCGCCGACGTTGCCGTATGACTTGCCGGTGGGCGTGCCGTTGACGATGGGCGCCGAGTCGGTGCCGACGGAAGGCGGCGAGCCGCCGCAGGCGGAGAGGACGAAGACGAGGACCGCGAACGAGCGGCGCGACATGGGGACCCCCTGGTGGTGTGGGAGGCGCACCTTAAGGCAGCGCCAGGAACCGTTACCAAGCGCAAACGCCCAAGGGGAAGCCCCCGCGGCACCGCTCGTCCGGCTGGTGTGCACCCGATCACGCAACGCGATTGATCGTCCTCGACGAGGTGTCCTTCAACGAGGTGTCTCAACGAGGTGTCTGGCACCTCTGCGTCGGGCACCTCTGCGTCAAGTGCACGCGACACCGGGTTCAAGCGAGGTGTCTGACACCTCGGTGTCAAGTGCACACGACACGGTCGTCCCGTTGCACCGCGGAGGCTCCGCTCAGGGAGACGACCGGCGGACTCTCCCGTCGGGCTGGTCTCCGCCGTTGTCGTGCCACTGGCACCACGGCTTGTAGTCGGCGCAGAGATCGGTCGGGTGATCGTCGCTGGAGCTGATCCAGCACCGGCAGGAATGCTGCTCGTTACCCTCGGTCCAGGTCAGCGTCTGGCCACAGCGCGCCATGCACGAGGGCGTCGAGTCGGTGATCGTCGGCGCGGCGTCCACGTCGCTCGTCCAGATGTCGCAGGTGTCGGGATCGAGGAGATCTCCGTCCCCCACGCCGTCGCTTCCACAGCTCGTGGAGCCGGAGCGGCGGCACCACCCCACCGCGCGCTCCCAGGCCTCGATGAAGTCCTCGGCGCTCCGCATCAGGTAGCGCATCTGGTACCGCACATCCATGAAGATGGACGGGCTGAAGCGCCGCGCGCCGTTTGCCACGTCCTGGAGCATGTCCGGCACGAGCCCGACGTGCGCCAGACCGATCTGGTTGTAGTCGAATCCCTGCATGAAGAAGTCGGTGGCGAAGAAGCCCACGTCCACCGGCTGCTCGACGTACACGTCGGCCCCGAGCGAGGCATCGAAGACGAGCTTCGACAGCGGCGGCTGGGCAGGGATGCCGGCGCCGGGCAACACCGAGCGGAGCGAGTTGACGTTGATCGACCCGTAGTAGACGCCGTTGGCCTGCACCCGTTGCAGCAGGCCGAAGACGACGGACTGCACGTCGTTCGCGGCGTTGAACGAGAGGTCCCGGCCGCCGTAGCAGCTGGTCCCCACGTTGCGGTTGAAGCGCGGGCCCATCTGCACCGCGAATCCATTGAAGTCGCTTCCCAGACCGACGCCCATCGCCGACCAGTGCGGCGGCCGGAACGTGAAGTGCGGGAAGAAGCTTCCGTTCGCGCTCGTGAAGTAGCTGCTCAGGGTTCCGGCCTCCTCGCCGTTCGCGATGTAGGCCAGCAGCTTCTGGGTGAAGGACTTCGACGAGCCGGGGCAGTCGTTGAGGCCACCGAGGTCCTGACCCGACTCGGCGGGCTGGTCCGCGTTGCGGTGCAACTCGTACCCGGTGCTCAGCCCGACGACTCCACCCATCTGGAGGATCAGCTGGACCTCGGTGCTGGAGAGGGCGCGCTCGCTGGGATTGTCCCAGCCGTAGGCCCAGCGGAGATCGGAGTGCGTGGCGATGACGGGGTACGCGCCGGCGAGGCAGCTCAGGCTGTAGGGCGCGGCCGTGCACCCGGGAGCGTTGACGGACTCGACGTACGTCGCCGCGCGCGTCAGCTCATCCATGTGCTCGACGTCGATGAGCATCCCCCGGTTCCGCATCGCCTCCAGGTAGCGCCGGCCCGCGGCGGTGAGCGGCCGGAGGTTCACGTTCCCGAACTGCAGCAGCGGCAGCTGCGTCCCGTATTGCTGAGACGAGGCCGCCGGCCCGGGCGCGTTCAGGAACGACGGCACGTACCCGTCGTTGTTGGTCACGAAGTTCGCGCGGTGGTTCATCGCCACCCGCTGCAGCGCGCCGTTCGGCCCGAGCTGGGACTGCCCGTCCTCGACCAGCTTGAACCTGACCAGGTCCAGCGGGTTCGCCGGCGACTGGTTCGCAGGGCCGACGTCGAAGAAGTGCGTCGGCGACCAGCACCCGCGCCACACCGAGCCGGGCGCGAAGTCCTCCTTGGTCGACCCCGGACACCAGGTGACGCCGTCTGCCTGGAGGAAGGTGTTGTAGTCCAGGGTGCAGGAGAGCTGCCCCGTGCCGAGGTGGCCGTACACGTCGGGGCGCCAGTAACTGTAGGCGTCGGACTCCTTGTAGCCCTGCACGTTGGTCTTGTACGGGGTCTCGCCGTAGAGCCAGCGGTTCAGCTCGCCGAAGGTCGTGTCCACCGAGGGATCGACCCGGGCGAGGTAGTTGTCGGAGGTGGCGCAGTTCGCGCCATCCATCATCCCGTTGGCGAGGTTGAAGGCGTCGTTCTCCACCGCGAGCAGCGAGCTGAACACCGCCGCGCCGCCGAGCGTGTTGTCCAGCTGGTGGACGGGGGTGATCTTCCGGATGCCCAGCCGGCGCATGAACTCCACCTCGTTCGCCCAGCCGACCGGGCCGCCCTTGGCCCGCAGCGAGCCGGTGGTGTCCAGCTCTGCGCCGAGGACGATGGCGAGCTTGCCATCGGAGATGATCCGGCGCGCGTTCTGCGGATTCGTCGCGATCTCCGCCCAGCCCTTCAGCTCCTCCGCGCCCTGACCGCCGTTCTCGGGAGCCCTCGGCGACAGCAGCTTTCGCACCGCGCAGACCTGCCGCTGCAGGGCGTACTGCTCATCGGAGGCGTGCGCGACGACCACCTCGACCGGCCCGTCGCCTTCGCTCTGCGGGTTCTCGATCGCCCACAGGTTGTTGAGGAGCACGTCGAGGGGCAGGTTGTGCACCACGTCGGTCACCAGCAGGCGCAGCCCACCCTCCCAGGCTCGCTTGAGCCACTTCCAGTACATCTGCTGATGGATGCGGCTCATGAAGGGCCGTGCCGGGAGGTGGAAGCGCTGGTTGGCGTAGTCGTATCCCCATCGCTCGTGCGAGCAGTCGTTCGCGATGGCGCACTCGCCGGAGCCGGAGTGAAGGTCGAGCGTGGCCAGCAGGTACGAGGCCGCCGAGTCCGAGCGGTAGTTGGTGTCCGCGAAGAGCGAGCCGCCGCGATCCTGGTGCTTGCCGCTGCCACCGCCATCGCCATCGCACATCGCCAGCGCGAGCCGGTCCCGCTCGGCGTCGTTCAGCGTGCAGGTCCCGCTGATGCAGGCCATCGCGGCGAAGGGGACGGCGTTGAGGGCAGGGCAGCTGGTCCCTGAGGGACAGATGTCCCGGGTGGAGACCACCCTGGGCTGGTACGGACGGCCGGAGAGCGCTCCCATCGCCGCGGTGAGCGCCCGCAGGCTCTTGCGGACCGTCGGTGAGGTCACGGACGGCACCGCGTCCGCCCCCGAGCCCAGATGAGCCATCCAGTGGGTGTGCAGGTCCGCGAATCCGTAGATCGCTGCGGGCCGGTCGCCGGCGACGTTCCAGGCCCGGGCACCGAATGGTGTCTCGAGGAACGGGATGTCCTCGAGGCTGCTGACGCGGATGTCGTCCACGTTGAGGTGTCCGTTGGTGGCGAGGTCGCGGACGCGGATCCTCCCAGGGCACCAGCCGCTCCTCGGGTTGCCTCCAGTCTTGAAGTTGCGGCCCGCCCAGAGATCGATGACCACCAGGGTCATCCGCTCGTCGCCCTTCCCCTGCGGTCCGGCGTTCGGAGCGATGAAGGTCGTCGCCGCGGTCAGGTCCGGCTGATGGGCGGCGATGCGGGTCTGGATGTCCGAGAACGTGCCGCGGTACCCGTAATAGATGTCCACCCCGCCCACGGGAGAGAGACCGTTCTTCTGGCAGTCGCGGGCCTGCATCTCGACCGAGACGCCCACCTGGTTTCCGCTGGGCTTCCCGCCGATGAGGAAGGAGACGAACCGGCTCGACTCGGATGCTTCGTTGGCGCCGAAGGCAATCGGCTTCGAGAGCAGCTCCAGGGTGAGCACGTCGAGCACCACGTCCGGGGTGCCTGCTCCGTTGCCCGTCGGATTGAAGTTCCAGGGATTGGGCGCGGAGGGCCGGACGTCGCCGGTGCCGAGGAAGAACTCGCCCACGACGCCGATGGGATAGGCACTGTTCCAGTAGTCGCCGCCCAGGTCCGTGCCCACCGGCCGAAAGGGTCCGTTCTCTCGGATGAAGGCGCCGGGGATGTTCTCGCCGGCGGCGAGGTGACGGGCGATGGAGACGTTCTCTCCGAAGGTCGGCGACCATCCCCAGTGCGGCGAGGCGCCGGACGAATCGCTCACCGGCGCCCGGGCCTGCGAGGTCCCGGGGAGCAACGTCCAGAGCCCGGAGTTCTGGAAGTAGTGCTCGATCTTGGCAGGGTTCTCGAAGCCGTCGTGGAACAGCGGCGTCGCCCCGGCGGTGGAAGCGAGAAGGAGGACGGGGAGCATCCGCTTCATGGGATCACCTCGGAGACGGCATCGGCCTTCATGGATTCGCGGGAGGTGACCACCACCCGGTAGCCACGCCCGCGCTGGCCATCGGTGGGCTCGGTCTGTCCGGGCTCGACCTCGGTGAGACTCATGGCTCCCTCGAGCGAGAGGTCGGTGAGGACCGGCGTGGGTTCACCGAGCATCCGGACGATGCGTCCGCGCAGGATTCCCTCGACCCGATCGACGACCACCGGCGCGTCCGTGCCGCTGGCGGCCTGCGCCGGGGCGGAGACGGTGATCTCCGCGTCCAGGTCGATCGCGCCCGGCTCGAGGTCTCGGAGGACGAACACGCTCCGGTGCTCGGCTCGGGTGGCGAGCGCGAACGGACGGCTCCGGGTGACGGCCCACCGGGCGCCGACGCCGACGGGGGCTCGCGGCAGCGGCGGGGAGAGCTCGAGCTCCAGGATGCGGACCAGGTCGTCGAGAAGTCGGGTCTCGAGCATCCCGGGGACGGGCGAGGTCTCGACGACGAGCTGTCCGCTGGGACCGAGAAAGGTGACGACCCCGTGACCGACGAGCGCCCGGGCCGCGGCCTCGGTCGCCCGCGACGCGGATTCAGAGGCCCGCGCGTCGTCGCCGATGGACGCATCCTGGATGCGCCAGGTCACCCGGGCGACGCCGAACCTGACGAGGCTCTCGTCCGGGGCGAGGCGGAACGCGGTGGGCGGGGCGTAGTCCTCGACGACCTGGAGGACTCCCCGGACCCGTCCCATGCCTCGCTGGACGAGGAGGCTGAAGGGACGCGGCGCGGACGCCCAGTCGTACCGGAGGAGCTGGCGGGGCTCGGCACCCGGATCGAGCAGCTCCGGCGAGGGGGCGGCACCCCACCGGACCCGGGCGAAGGGGAACCAGCGCTCGCCGAGCGCCGTGCAGACGCCCAGCAGGCACAGGGCGAGGACGAGGGGCAGCAGCCGGCGCTTCACGGGCGACCTCCAGGCGTAGAGGGGTCCGCCCGCTCAGACGGAAACGGCGCTCGAACGGGATCATCCGAGACGCCCGTTCAGATCAGGGGCCCTGGGGATACAGGCGTCTGGCGACGGACGTCATGGACGGACCACCCACGGGGCGTGAAAGTCCTCGAGGACGCTTCAGGGCTTGCTGCCGCTGGCGACGTGGGCCGGAGCGGTGAACGTGATGGAACCGTCCGGACCGGCGAACCGGGCGAGGGCGAGCTCTGCCTCGTCCGCGAGCCGTCGTCGATCGTCCTCGCCGAGCACCTCGCGGAGCGTCCAGCCGCAGATCTCGGTCTCCATCCACGCGCGGATGGACGGGAACTGCGCCTGGCCCGGCACGGTGCGGACCTCGAGGTCCCGGACGTCGAGCGGCGAGAACAGGTCACGCAGGGCGCCGGGGTCTCCGAGAACGAAGGGCGCCCGGAGCGCGTCGGCGGAGCCGGAGCCGAAGAGCCGCTCGAGCAGTAGGACCAGCTCGGCGTAGCCGGGGCTGTTCTCGAGGCGGTCCCAGACCGCGACGGCGAGGGAACGGCCCGGGCGCAGGACGCGGCGCATCTCGCGGAGCGCGCGGGAGCGATCCTCGAAGAACATCAGCCCGAACTGGCTGACCACCGCGTCGAAGGAGGCATCCTCGAACGGGAGCGCCTCCGCCCTGCCCTGCCGCCAGTCGACGCGGGGTCCGTGGCGAGCGGCGACGGCGAGCATCCCGTCGTTGAGGTCGAGGCCGACTACCGAGCCCGTGGGACCGACGCGGTCGGCGAGGTGCCGCGCGAGGACGCCGGTGCCGCAGGCCACGTCGAGCACGCGATCGCCGGAGCGGATGCCGGCGGCCTCGGCGAGACGGGGCGGCCACTGCGCGAAGAGCGAGGGGACGAAGTGCTGCTCGTAGTACTCGGCCGCGCTTTGCGTGATCTGACCGCGGCGACTGTCGCCCATGGGCACCTCCCTGACCGGCCCTCGGAACAGTCAGCCCGCGCCGTGGGTCGACGCAAGGAGGGGGCGGGCGCGGACGAGTTTCCGATCATGGGATCGTCGTGTGCCGGAAGCGGGCAGCCGAGGGTCTTCACCGGGAGGCCGGCCCGAGCGAAAAGCCTTGCCTTGCAACGAGTTGACGTCCCGTCGGTTCGCCCCGGCACGGCGTCTGCTTTGCAAGCGGACGGTTCGAGGGCTCCATGGCCGCTGACAGGAAGCCGCGCCTCGAGGTTCTCCGGGCATTGTGGCGAGACATCCGCCTGGCCCGGCGTTCGCTCATGCGCACGCGGGGGCTGGCGTTCACGGTCGTGGTGACCCTCGCGCTCGGCATCGGCGCGAACGCCGCGATCTTCAGCGTGGTCCGCGAGGTACTGCTCCGCCCGCTGGTGAATCGCGATGAAGATCGCCTGATCTACATCCGCCAGAGCGCCCCGGGCCTCCGCGCCGAGAACCTGACGCTCTCGATGCCGGAGATCCGCGACTTCCAGTCGCGGGCGACGACCATCAGCGCCTTCGGCGACTTCTCCACCATCGGCTTCACGCTGAATGGACTGGGCGAGCCGCGCACGGTGGCAGCGGGCGTCGTCAACGGCACCTACTTCGAGGTGATGGGCCTGCGTCCCGTGCTCGGGCGTCTGCTGGACGCATCGGACGACGGGCCAAAGGCGGCAGGCGCGGTGGTCCTGACCCACCGATTCTGGAGCACTGCCCTCAACCGCGACCCGGAGGTGATCGGCAAGACGATCCGGCTCGATTCGCGGAGCGCCACGATCGTCGGCGTCCTCGAGCCGTCGGTGCCCTACCCGGCCGACACCGAGATCATCGCGAACATCGTGACCAGCCCGCACCATCTCGGGGCGACCATGGTGCATACGCGCACGCACCGGATGACCGACCTGTTCGGGCGCCTTGCGCCGGGCGCCACGCTGGAGCAGGCGCGCGCGGAGCTGACGGTCCTGCACGCCGCCCAGAAGCGCGAGCACCCGGAGGCGTACCCGCCGAGCGCGAACATCCAGCTGAACGTGACGCGGCTGCGGGATCAGCTCGCCGCGCCCGCGCGGACGCTCTTGCTGGTGCTGCTCGCGACGGCGGGCGTGGTGTTCGTCATCGCCGCCTCCAACGTCGCGAATCTCATCCTGGCGCGCTCGGTGCGTCGCCAGAACGAGCTGGCAGTCCGGGCGGCGCTGGGTGCCAGCGCCGGGGCTCTGCGTCGGACGCTGCTCGCCGAGAGCCTGCTCCTGTGTGGGGCCGGGGCGGTGCTCGGTGTGCTGCTGGCGAGGCCGTTCGTGGCTGTCGTCGGTCGTTATGCCGCGCGCTTCTCGATACGTGCCCTCGACGCGAGGCCGGATGCGAGCCTCCTGTGGGTGGGCGCCGCCCTGGCGATGGTTGCGGCGGTGGTGCTCGCCTTCGTCCCACGGTTGCCGTCGTTACGCGCGCAGAACGGAATGGCCCTCACCGGCAGCGGGGTGGGACTGACTCCTGGCACCAAGCGCCGTCTGAAGACATTCGCCATCGCCCAGATCGCGTTCTCGTTCGTGCTGCTGGCCGGGGCGGGGATGCTCCTGACCTCGCTCACGGCCCTGCAGACAGCCAGGACGAATTTCAACGTGCACCAGGTCCTGGCGATCGACGTCAGGACGCCGCCCGCCGTTGGCACCCCGGAGGCGGCACAGGTGATCGACTTCGTTCAGCAGATCAGCCGTCGCATCGAGGAGCTACCCGGCGTGACGCGCGTTGCGATGGGGAGCGTGGTGCCCTGGCGCGATGCGGGCCGCCTGGGTCCCGGCAACCAGTTCACCGTCGAGGGCTACGCAGCCGCGGAGGGCGAGGCGGATCCGTTTGCCAAGTTCAGGAACGTCTCGCCCGGGTTCTTCGCGGCGCTCGGCGTTCCGATCCTGAGCGGTCGTGACTTCACCGACGAAGACCGGGACGGCAACGAGCGCGTGGTGATCGTGAGTCAGAGCCTCGCGCAGCGGATGTTCCCGAATGGCGACGCGGTGAACCGGCAGTTCTGGTGGACCGACCACGTCCTTGGAGGGCAAGGGCGGAAGGCACCTCGCCGCATCGTGGGTGTGGTTGCGGACCTGGACGACGAGAACGTCGTGCCCGGGCCGGTGGTGATGGTCTACCACCCCTTCGCGCAGGTCCCGTATGGCGGCCGCCTGTTCGTACATACCTCCGGAGACCCGTATGCGCTGGTTGCGCCGGCGACGCGGACCATCCACGAGCTGTCCGCGGACCAGCCGGTGGAGCGGGCGGCGACGCTCGCAGACGTTCGCGCGGAGGTGCTGGCGCCGGAGCGGCTGAACGCGTTCGTGTTCTCGGGGTTCGCCACGGTCGCGCTGCTCATCGCGGTGGTGGGCGTGGCGGGCGTGCTGGCTTTCTCGGTGAGCGCGAGCACCCGGGAGTTCGGCGTGCGGCTCGCGGTCGGGTCGACACCCCGTCAGCTGCTGGTGCACGTGCTGGGTGAGGGAGTGCTGCTCGTGGGGATCGGCATCGTCGCAGGTGTCCTGGCCGGCTACGCGATAGGCCGGGTGGCGGAGGGCTACTTCGAGAACCTCCGGCTGCCCAGCGTCCTGGCCGTGCTGGGCGCAGCCGTGGTCCTCGGAGCCGCGGCACTGGTGGCCGCGCTGGTGCCCGCGGCCCGGGCTGCACGGGTGGACGTGCTGCAGGCGCTCCAGTCTGAGTAGGGCCAGGACCTCGGGCGAAAGCCGATCGAGCACCGGGGGGCAGGCGCCTCATTCGCATCCCCGCGTCCGGGACCCGAGCGGGCACGCAGCTCCGGCGACGTACCGCCTCGTACTCCTCTGTCTCGCGGCGGGTCGCCGCACCCGGCTTACTTGGGGGGAGCCGCGGCGCGCTTCTTCGAGAAGGCCTTCTTGGTCGCGCTGGAAGTGTCCGAGGCGACCTTCTTGGCCGCGCTGGAGACGTCGCTCGCCACCTTCTTGCTCGCGGACCCGACTTCGGTGGCCGCCTTCTTCGCGGTCTCCTTGGTGGCAGCAGCCGCCTTGTCGATCTGCTCGCCCGCCGCCTTCATGGTGTCGTCGGCAAAGACGGCCGTTCCGCTGATCAGCACGACGGCACAGAGAAGGCGCTTCATGAATGTGGTCGGTGGTGCGCTGGATTCGATGGTCTGTTGCGCCGCGAGGACGATCATATGACTCTCGAGACGTCCTTGCTCTGGGTGGTCGTGTAGGATGCTCGAAGTTCGCGAGGTACACCCGCGCCCGTGAAACAAGCCCTTGTCACCGGAGCGAGTCGGGGGATCGGCGCATCGGTTGCCCTCTCCCTCGCCGAAGCGGGTTTCCGGATCTGGCTCCACTACCGCGCTCGCGAGGACGCCGCTCGTCAGGTCGCCACGACGATCGTCGAGCGCGGAGGACCCGAGCCGGTGCTGGTCAGCTTCGATCTGGCCGATCGAAAAGCCGCCAGTGACGCCGTCATTGCCCTGATCAACCAGCACGGCGCGCCCGACGCCCTCGTCCTGAACGCCGGCATCACCCTCAACGCTCTCTTCGCGCTCACTTCCGACCGGGAGTGGGACGAGGTCATCGCCACGAATCTCGGTGGGCTCCTCGCGGTCGGCCGGCCGGTGGTCAAGGCGATGGTTCGCGCCCGCACCGGACGGATCGTGCTCGTGTCCTCGGTCGCCTCGCAGGTCGGCAATCCTGGCTATGTCGCCTACGCCGCCAGCAAGGGCGCTCTGAACTCGGCGGGCCTCTCCCTCGCTCGCGAGCTCGCGCCGCGGGGAATCACCGTCAACGTCGTCTCCCCTGGACTCATCGAGACCGAGATGCTCCGGGGGGCGCCCGTGGAGAAGCTGCTTTCGGCGACTCCTGCTGGCCGCCTGGGTCGGCCCTCGGAAGTGGCCCACGTGATCCGGTACCTCTGCAGCGAGGAGTCCGGCTGCTTGACCGGGCAGATCTTCAACATCGACGGCGGGATGTGACCCACCCTCCATGAGCGAGCACCCCGGCCCGTTCCCGAGCGTTTCCTCGGTCCTTCCCCATCGACCCCCGTTTCTCTTCATCGACCGGGTCGTCGAGCTCGGCGACGATCGAGTCGTGGCTGTGCGGACGTTCCAGCCCGACGAGCCGTTCTTCCTGGGTCATTTCCCCGATCGACCCGTCGTTCCAGGGGTGGTCCTGATCGAAGGACTTGCCCAGGCGATGGCCTACCACTCGCTGTTCCATCATCCGTCACGCCAGATCTTCCTGGTGGGCATCGACGAGGCCCGCTTTCGCTCGCCCATCGGATTTGGAATCGAAGTAACCTTCGAGGTCCGCGTGGGGGAGCAGCGATTCGGATTGATGAAGGGGCGTGGTGAGGTGAAAACCGTCACCCAGCACGTCGCCAGCGCAACGCTGCTGGGTTACGCAACGGAGCCTCACGGGAACCCGACGACTCCTGGAGGTTCATCGTGAGAGTCTCGTCATTCCTGCTCCTGCCCCTGGCGACGCTCGCCTGCGCGGGTCCGCTCACCGGCGGGATGTTCTTCACGCCGTCGTACTTCCCGTCGGGAGGGGCGGTGCCACCCTCCGTCCCCGACTGCTCCGGGCCCATCGCGGTGACCGTGACGGATGCACGAGAGAAGCCGGCCGAAGTGGGACATCGCTTCGAGGAGAACAAGCCGGACGTCGCCTACCCCATCCAGATGACGGGAGATGCCGCGGCCTACGTGCGAAGCGCCCTGGAGGCCAACTTGAAGCGCGCCGGAAGCCCCGCCGACGGACAGGTCACGAGTACGCTCGCCGCAACCCTGGTGCAGCTCAATCTCGAGGAGCGGACGTACCACAATGCCGAGTTCTCGGGCGAAGTGGGCCTCGACCTCGTTCTCAACACGGGCAGTTCCCCGACGCCTTGCTGGAAAGGTCGAGTCTCGAGCTCGGGCGCGAACTACGGCAAGGCCGGGAACCCGGAGAACTACCAGGAGACCCTGAACCGTGCGCTGGAGAAAGCGACGGCCGCACTGCTCGCGCAGAAACCGTTCCAGGACGCGCTGTGCGGGAAGTGCGCGTCTCTCTGATCAGTCGCCCAGCTTCAGACGCTCGTCGGGAACGGGAAACCCGGGCTCGTAGTCCGTCACGGCGAACTCGAGGCTGAAGCCTCGTGCGTCGGTCAGCACGACGTGCCGGGCGATGTTCTGTCCGCGGATGATCTCTCGCTTGTCGTAGGTGATCTCCAGCACCGGGCGCTCCTTGCTGAAGAAGCGCTTCCGGAACACGGCCAGGTCCTCGGCGGTGCGCCAGACCTCGATGGCATCGACATCCTCTCCGGAGAGGGACTGACGGATGACCCAGGCGTCCTGCTCGAACCGAAGCGGACCCACGGCGTCCCGGAAGTAAGTCCGCTCGACCGCGTGGCCGATCTCCAGTGGGTCGAGACGGCCAGCGGCCTCGGCCACGTAAATTTTCGACTCCCAGCGACCGGAGATCTTCGCCACGTCGAACAGCTTCGGACCGACCGCGGCGCTCGCCGAGACCCGGAAGGAGCCATCCCGTCGTCCGAGCAGGTAACCCGTCATCGGGTAGGTCTGGCCCTGAAAACGGGCAAGGACCTGATGAGTCATCTTGAACGTCTCCGGTTCGGAGGCGACCAGCCGCGCCAGCTGCGCCGTGGCAGCTTCGGCTGACGGCGAGGCGCCCGGCTTCACCGGGGTGGGCGCACATCCCGCAGCGGCCGCGACCCACAGGCACCACCAGACCCTCCAGCTCATGCGGGTGCTGCCTCCCTCGCCTTGTTTCGGCCCCACAGATTGGGAACGAAGAACAGCGCCACGACCGCGCTGATGCCGATGCCCAGCCCCACCGCCACCCCCAGGGACTGGATGGCCCGGTAGGACGCCAGCGAGAGCGTGCCGATGCCGGCCAGCGTCGTGCTCGAGGTGAGCAGGACACCGGTGAGCTCGACGCCGGAGCTCTTCCGCGCGCGGGTCACTCCCTGGACGGCGAAGATCCCGTAGTCCACCCCGCAACCCAGGATCAGCACCAGCGCGCTGGCGGAGACGAGATTCAGAGGAATCCGCAGCAGCGCCAGGATGGCGAGGGTTCCCAGCAGCCCGAGCGCCCCCGGGAGGCAGGCGAGGAGCGCCACGCCGGTCGAGCGGTAGGCGAACGCCAGAAGCAGCAGATTCAACAGCAGCCCGACTCCGCTGAGCAGAGCGAGCTGCTTCGGGATCTGCGCCACGGTCTCGGCTGCCAGCGCCCCCCCATCGATCACGACCGTCTCCGGCGGGAGCTTCCCGCGCAGCTCGGCCACCGCGGAGACACGCGATGGCTCGAACGAGGTGACGACGATGCAGCCGGAGCCGGAACAGCGCAGCAGACGCCTGACCAGGGCCCCCAGCGAGGTGGGGGCCAGGTCTTCCGCCTGGACGGGAGGGACCTCTCCGGACCGGACCGCTTCCACCTCGCGCCAGAACGGATCGAAGGCGCCCTTCGAGAACCCGAGCTTCGCGGACGCCTCGGTCAGGGCCGAGCCGGCCGCCGACACGTCGAGGGCTGCCAGACGGGATCGCCGTGCCATCTGGCTCTGCAACGAAGGCAGGAAGGAGCTCAGGGTGACCACGTGCGAGACATCCCCGCGTTGCTGCGCCTGCAGGAGAGTCCCGGCGACCCGATCGGAGAGGCGGAGGGCTTCCTCGACGGTGGAACCACGCGCGACCACCAGGGAGTCAGTCCCCTGCAGTCCGAATCGCTTCCGGACCTGCTCGTACTCGGCGAGCGTTGCCGGGCGCTGGGCATCGAGGTGTCGCAGCTCGCCGTCGAACTGCAGCCTTGGAATGGACACTGCGGCCAGGGCGACCACCGCGACCACGGTCCCCCAGGCCACCAGCGGCGGTGGCTTCACCGCCCCGAGCGAGAGCATCCACGAGGGAATCGCCGACAGGTGCTGCAACCCCCAGCGCGCACCGATGGGCACGACGAGGACGAGGGTGGCGGTGAACGCGACGGCGATGCCCGCTCCGGCGAAGAGGGCGAGCTCACGCAGCCCGGGAAACTTCGAGAGGAGCATCAGGCCGAATGCCATCAGGGTGGTGACGAAGCCGAGCCACAGCGAGCGCCGGCTCTGCTCCAGTCCGGCGGCCATTCTCTCGATGGGAGTGCCGGCCTGTACCGAGGCCGCGTTGAGCAGGTACATCGGGTAGTCGATCGCGATCCCGATCAGGACCGACCCGAACGCGAAGGTCAGGGCGTGGATCCGGCCGTGGACCAGCGCGACCGCCACCAGTCCACCGACCATGCCGAAGGCGAGCGTCACGAAGGCGACGGCCAGCAGCCGCAGACTCCGGAATCTCACCAGGAAGATCGCGACGAGGGCCGCGATCGAGGTGAGCATCGTCACCAGGACGTCGTGCTTCACCGTCGCCGCGCTCTCGGCCGCGAAGCGGGGGCCCCCTACCGCCAGGAGCCTCGCCGGGCCTCCCGGACCCGCCGGAAGTCTCGCCCCTTCGCTCTCCACCTGCGCCAGCAACGCAGCGGACGCATCGGTGTCGAGCGCCGACGCGCGGGGCACGGTGACCAGCAGCAGATGCGTCTGGTCAGGGGAGAGGAGTTGACCCCCGTGTGACTGCACGCTTGCCGCCCCGCTCAGGCGGGAGAGCAGATCGTCATTCAGACCCAGTGGGTCTCGCAGCACGTCCCCCTTGGTGACGATCGCCTGAGGCTCAGCGAGCTTGGCCTTCAGCGCGGTCAGCGAGGCCTGCAGCCTCGAGGGGGACAGACGTCCCTCGATGACTGCCGTGGGATCGTCGAGAAGGTAGAGACGACGGGGGAACAGGACGCGACCGACCGCCAGGATCTCGTCGGTGGTCGGCCCGGTGAGGATCTCCGAGAATGCTCCGGAGGCTCGAAGCCGGTTTGCGAGCTCGTTCCCTGCCCTGGAGAGCTCCGTCGGGCTCGCGCCGGGGATCTCCAGATCGAGGAGCAGCACGTTCAGGACACCGAACTCCTCCAGGAGCCGTGCTGCCTCGCGCGGCGAACCAGGTCCGTCCGGGAGCATGGCGCCGATGTCCTGCTCGACGGTCATCCTGCTGGCGACCGCGAGCCCACCGGCCAGGATGGCCCCGGAGAGAATCAGGGTGAAGGCGAAATGAGACGTCAGCCAGGCGTGGAGCGTTGCCAGTCGCGGCCGCGCGCCCATCTCAGGGGCCGGCCTTCTCGATGACGTGATCCCGGAAGGCGATGTCCGTCCGGTCGCCATCGGGCTCCCTCAGGGACACGTGGAGCAGCCGGTACTGGCCATCGAAGTCGAGCTGGATGGCCTTCAGCACCCGCGCAAGGGCTTCGGTTCGCGGCTTGAGCGAGACCACGAGGGGCCGCGAACGAACGACCTGGAGCTCGAACAGCGGGGTGAGTCGCTCGAGGTCGGCCTCCAGCACGGCACGCAGGGTCTCGAACACCTTGCCCATGCCAGGTTCGGACGACAGGTCGAATGCTTGAGCAGACGACATCCCGGCCATCTTCAAGGTGGCCGTTGTCCCCTCGAGAACAAGATCGCTCTCGCTGGGTGGGTCCGTGTGCCAGAGCAGGCGACCCCCCTTCCGATATTGAAGCCGCCCGGTGGTCACCAGCCGATCCTGAAGGGCTTTCAGGTGCTTCGTCTGTTCGAAGCGAGCCGAAAGGGTGACTGTGCGCTGAAGCGATTCGCGGAGAGGTGTCAACTCCGCTGGCAGGGATTGCTTGGCGGGGGCGAGACCGAGGAGCACCGGGAGAAGCACGGGCAGAAGATCCATCGGGTAGGATCCAGACTAACACGCCGTCTCAGGGGGACCGCCGACCTGTCTGCAGTCATCACCTCCATCGGGGCCGTCACCGGCCATGGTCTTGGCAGCGCACGCCTCTTCGCCGCGCTGCTCGAGGGCCGCTCGGCAATCAGACCGGTCACGCGCTTCCCGGTCGACGGGCTGTGCAGCAACCTGGCTGCCGAGGCGCCCGGCGACGAGGAGCTCGAGCAGGCTTCGTCATTCCTCGCAGCGCGATCCGATGATCGGGCTTCCCGGCTCCTGCTTGCCGCCGCCGCCGACGCGCTGGCCGCACGGGAACTCGACCCCTCCCCTCGCCGGGGAGTCGTGGTGGGAACGACCAAGGGTGCGTTCGAGCATCTCGGGCGCTCACCCGCCTCGGACGATCTGCTCGCGGCTCCGGCGCGCGCTCTCGCTCGCGGCGCAAGGGCCAGCGGCCCATGCTTCTCCGTCAGCGCCGCCTGCGCCTCGAGTGCGGTTGCTCTGGGGGAAGGGCTCGGGCTCATCGAGGACGGCATCTGCGACGAGGTGCTCGTCGGAGGGACCGAGGCGCTCCATGCGTTCGTCTATCGAGGGTTTCATGCGCTGCGGGCGCTCTCGCCGCGACCCGCGATGCCCTTCGATGTGGAGCGCGCAGGGCTTTCTCTGGGCGAGGGCGCCGCTGTCCTCGTGCTGGAGTCGCTGTCTCACGCCCGGGCGAACGGGCGTCGGCCCATCGCGGTCGTCGAGGGCTTCGGTTCGAGCGCCGACGGCTACGACCAGGTCGCTCCGGAGCCTGGCGGGCGCGGACTGCTCGAGGCCAGCCGGCGCGCCCTGAGGGCTGCGCGCGTGACCGAGGAGCACGTCGGCGGATATCACGCGCACGGCACGGGCACGGTCCAGAACGACCGGATGGAGGCCGCAGCATTCGCGGCGCTCTTCGCTGGCCGGGACGTCACCGTGTCGGCGATCAAAGGTTCCCTCGGCCATACGCTGGGCGCGGCGGCCGCGCTCGACGTGGCCGTGTGCGCCCTGATGCTGGAGCGGGGCACGGTGCCTCCGGTCACGAATCTGAAGGTCGTCGATCCACACGCGCAGCTGCCGGCGACGATCGGCGTTCCCTGCCCTCTGAAGGGCAACCGGCTCCTCGTCGCCAGCGCAGGCTTCGGAGGGATCAACGCCGCGCTGGTCCTCGCAACCCCCGCGGCGGCGACATGAGCGCCGAGGTTGCCGTCACGGCATGGGCCGTCTGGAGCGGAGGTGGCGTCGCGGTGAACGAAGCACCCGTGGACGGGCGCGGGCGCGGGCTGGCCCTCTGGCCGGACCGTCCAGCACCGATCCTCCCGGCGCGCGGACGCCCCGTCCCCCCGGCCGCCTCGGCACTCGTCCAGCTCGTTCAGGCGGTCCTCACCACTCGCCGCGCACGCGTCCCCACGTTACCCGGCACGGTGGATCTCAGGGTGGGAACACGGACCGGTTCCCTGGAGGTCGATCTCGCGTTCCTCCGGAGCCTGGCGGAGCGCGGTACTGCCTTCGGCTCGCCGTCGCTCTTCGCCTACACGCTCTCCACCGCGGCGGGTGGGGAAGTGTCGCTGGCCCTCGGCCTTCGTGGCGCGCTGTCCACCGTGAGCACCGGGGAGCTCAGCGGCCTGACGGCGCTCGTCACCGGGGCAGCATCGGTGACCTCGGGCCGATCCGAAGCCTGCCTCTGCGGCGCGATGGACGTCTCCGGCTCGGAGTCGGACGTGATCGCCCTGTTTCTGCTCGAGCCCGCGCAGCCCTACCTTCACGCACCCCGCCTGGTGGGCTGGAAGCTTTCATTCGATCCGGAGGCGGTGACCGATTCCACGGGGGACTCCGTCCGCTCGACGATGGAACGCCTCGCAGTCGCGCTCGCACACGGCGAAAGCGCGGAAATCCAGGCCTCGTCTCCCGGCGGCCATTCGGCATGTCTCACCGTCGTTCCCGCGGCAGGAGCGACTGTCCACCCGGAGCGGTCTGCTATCGTGGAGGGCCGGTGAGAGGGACCGCACGCGAAGCGCTGGTGCTCGGGGGAAGGGGTGAATTGCCCCGCATTCTCACCGAGCGCCTCGGCAAGCTCGGTCACCGGGTCACGTGCGTCCCGGCGGATGACGCACACCCGGACCTGACTGCAGATCTCCTGGTCCATCTGGACACGACGCTCGCTGACTCCCGCGAGCCCGAGCACACGCTTTCCCGGGCACGCGCTGCGTTCGAGGTGCTCCAGAGCTTCGCCGCGAGGATGAAGGATCGCGGCTTCGGGCGCATCGTCCACGTCCGGTCCGTCGCCACCCCGAAAGAGGCACCCTCGCTGACCGGGGCGATGAGTGCCTTCGCCTCGGCGGGGGCGCTGGGAATGCTCCAGGACCTGGCGCGGCAGGTGGCTCGGTTCGGGGTCACGCTCAACGTCGTCACGTTGACCCCGGCCTCCGCCGGACGTGATTCACGGCTCCCGCTCGAACGGCAGGCGACCGTGACCGAGGTCGCAGGCCTGGTCGAGATGCTCTGCCATGATGAAGCCGGCTTCATGACCGCCCAGTCCTTATATTTGGTGAGCGCCGTCAGCTAGGTCCACCCCGTGCACGCTTCCGATCCGACAGACGACTCGACCGCCGCACTGCGGGAAGAGATCAAGGACCTCATCGTCACCACGCTCCGGCTGGAGAACGTCGACCCTCGGGGCATCGGAGACACGGAACTTCTCTTCTCTCCGGACGCGCGGCTCGGCCTCGACTCGCTGGCCGCCCTCGAGGTGCTTGCAGCGATCGAGTTCACCTACAAGGTCCGGTTTCCCGACGACGGTTCGGCGCGGGACCATTTCGAGTCGGTGTCGACCCTGGCGGGATTCGTCGCATCCGCACGGGAGTGATTCGTGCGTGGGGTCGCCATCACCGGAGTCGGCATCGTGTCCGCGCTGGGTTCCGGTGTCGCAGCTCACCTGGACGCCATGCGGAAGGGCAGAACCCCTCTCGGGCCCCTGACGCTCTTCTCTCCGGGCGACCTCGGCCAGTTCCCGGTGGGGGAAGTCGACCCCGCCCTGGTTCCCCGGAGAGGCCCCCGCTGCATCCGGCTGGCGCTCCACGCCGCCCGTCAGGCCCTGGGCGGACGGGGCTTCGAGACACCTGGGCTGATCGCGCTCGGGACGACCACCGGCGGCATCCTCGAGTCCGAAGGTCACTTCTTGAAGCACCGCGGATCCATCGGAGCGGAGGACCGCGAGCTCCTCCTCTATCACGCGATGGGCACGGTGACCGATGTGCTGGGAAGGGCCCTGGGGCTCTCCGCCGAGGGGCACACCTTCTCGACCGCGTGTTCCTCCAGCGCGAATGCCATCGGCTTCGGGGCATCCATCGTGGCCCGGCAGGGAGGATGGGCCCTGGTGGGCGGTGTGGATTCACTCGCGCGAATCACCTACGCCGGATTCCACTCGCTCAAGCTGCTGTCGAGCGCGCCATGCCGGCCATTCGATCGGCACCGCCGCGGCCTGTCCCTCGGCGAGGGGGCCGCCTTCCTGCTGCTCGAATCGGAGGAAGAGGCCCGTGAGCGCGGGACGCCCATCCTCGGGTTCGTCACCGGCTGGGGCTGCGCGTCCGACGCCTACCATCCAACCGCCCCACACCCGCGTGGGGACGGAGCGGTCGCGGCGATGCAGAGCGCGCTGGCCGACGCCGGGCTCCGACCGTCCGACGTGGAGTACGTCAACGCCCACGGAACCGCGACGCCGGCCAACGACGTGTCCGAGGGACTCGCCCTGCAGCGGGTGTTCGGAGACGACTGTCCCCTGACCTCCTCGACCAAGGGGCTCACCGGACATACCCTCGGTGCTGCAGGCGCGATCGAGTGCGTCCTGAGTCTCATTGCCCTCTCCAGCGGCTTTGCCCCGGCGACGGCAGGACTCGAGGAGCCTGACCCGGAGATCCGGATCCGGCACGTTCCATCGGGCGGAGTCGCCCGTCCGCTCTCGGTGGTGGTGTCGAACTCCTTCGGATTCGGGGGAAACAACACGGCCCTGGTCCTCTCCAGAGCTTCGGCATGACACCGACGGTGCAGAGCCTGGGCGTGGTGGACGCTCTCGGGGCGGACCCGGATCCCCGGGTGAACCGGCTCCCGCGTCTGGAGCGCCTGGCGCTCGGCGCGGCGCGCGAGGCTCTCGCGGGACAGAAGGCACCCGACTCGCTGGGACTGGTGTTCGCCACCGGGTACGGAGGACTCACTGCGACAGAGGGCTTCCTCCGGAGTGTCGCGTCGCGGGGCATGGCCTTCGGCAGCGCGACCGCGTTCCACCAGTCGGTCTCCCACTCCTCGGCCGGGCAGCTGTCGCTGCTGCTGGGCATCCGCGGCCCGGTTCTCACCATCTCCCAGCGAGAGCTGTCGGGAGAGGCGGCACTCCGGGTGGGATTGACCTTGCTCGATCGCATCGAGCATGTGCTGGTCGTGGCCGCCGACGAGCAGACCTCACTCCTCGACGCCGGGTACGAGGCGTTCGGAAAAGTCTTTCGCGCGGCAGAGGGAGCGGCTGCGGTCCTGCTCGGACGGGGTCCCGGAAGGTTGAGAGTGGAGCGGTGTGAGCTCGTCTCGCATCGCGCCTCGGTCCGCCGTTATGCCCCGGCGGCACGGATGGGCCCTCGGCTCGCCGGATCCGTCAGGGGAAACGGGCGAAACGTCCTCGTGTCACTCGCCGCGCCGACCCCCGCCATCGAGCGTGCGGAACGGGCCGCTCTCGGCCCGGAGGCGCGCATCCTCGAGGACCAGCCAGGGACGGCACGCGTCGGCTTTCATCCCTCGGCGGGGCTGGTCCGCTTCGTCCTCGCGGCGCGGCATCTCCTGGCCAGCCCAGGCGAGGCGACCTGCGTGCTCCATGGCCTCGCGCTCGGGGGTGGTCAGGCGATCACGGTCCTGCGGCATGACGCCTGAGGCAGCAGTCACCACGGGCGCGCTCGGTGCTGGGCTGGTGGGACTCGGCTGGGGGCTATTTCATCCCCGGGCGACGCTGTTCGGCCCGGTGCTGTGGCGTGGCCCGGGAGATCGGGCGGCCGTGGCTCTCACCTTCGACGACGGTCCTCACCCGGAGTACACGGCGCGGATCGCCGAGATTCTCTCGAAGGAAGACGTCCGGGCGACGTTCTTCTGCGTCGGACAGCGCGTCGAGCGACATCCGGGGCTGGCCACCGCTCTCCACCAGGCCGGGCACGGACTGGAGAACCACACCTTCTCGCACGGAACCGGACGCGATCTCTTCCAGACCGAGCGGCTCCGCACGGACTTGCAGCGGTGCCAGGAGGTGATCGCCGGCATCACCTCGAAGTTGCCGCGCTACTACCGGCCAGCGGTGGGAATCCGGAATCCCGTCGTCCACCGCGCCGCGCGGGCCGTGGGGCTGCGGGTGGTCACCTGGACCCGGTCGGCGCGCGACGGCGCCTTTGCGCTCGACGCACGGCGGGCCCGGCGGATGGGCCTTCGGTCCACGGCGGGGAGCATCCTCGCGCTGCACGACGGTTCGACCGCCGAGCGCTCCGCATTGCGGGAAGAGACGGTCCGGAACCTCCCCGAGCTGCTTCGCCGCGTGAAGGACCGGGGACTGCGCTTCCTGTCCCTGGCCGAGCTGCTCACTGCAGCTTGACCACCGCGGCCAGGGTCTTCTCCGCGTCCCGGACGAAGGGATTGTTCCTGTCGGTCACGTAACCGCCAAGAACTGCGGTGATGGCTTGCCTGATCGCGGGGTGCTTGTTCGGGCCGAGCAGGATCCGCGGCAGGGCTCCCTCGTACCAGCTCCGGACGAAGACCTTGAAGACGCCCACGGCCTGGCCGACGGCGCCGTCGTATTCGGCGTCCCAGTCCACGGTCTCGCCGGAGAGCGAACGATGGACCAGTTTCGCGGCGATGCTCGACGACTCCAGCGCGAGCGTCACTCCGGAGGAGAAGACGGGATCCAGGAACTCGGAGGCGTTGCCGGTGACGGCCCAGCGCGGGCCGTGAAATCTGGTCACCGCTACGGCCCACCCCGACAGCTTGCCGGTCTTGAGGACCGGTGAGGCGTTCCGGAGCCTGTGGTGGACGTTGGGGTCCTCGTGGAGCAGTGTGAACAGGCGGTCGCGATCGCAGCCCGGGACGCTGTCGTAGTCCGACCGGG